>OJKF01000003.1_pt1 | contig 359092 bp, 325 predicted proteins | sample 1596531 | NCBI WGS metagenome assembly OJKF01 (sample SAMEA4350128, study PRJEB24818) | metagenome | biome: human; feature: gut; material: faeces | place: Denmark | collected 2013-09 | reverse complement strand
TTCAAGGAAATGTTTCCAAGTTTTTCCAAATCGATTTTCTGCTAAATCCATAATGCTTCATTTTTATACATAGCAAAAATATAAGAATGAAAAAAGGGCGACAAGATAGAATCGCGGAGACGCTTACTTGGAAATGAAATATGTCACAATGGCTATTAGAATTTCTTATCAAGCCCTCAAATAGCTATGCTTTAGATAGGCTAAAGCGTAGCTATCCGTTCCCTAAAGCTATGCTTTAGGAAGGTGAAAAACCTGTATCGAAAAACGTAATTAATAAGAAATATAACCCTTTCACAATAGACAGCGGCTGTCTTAAAATAAATCATTGGCTGGTTTAAAATAAATATCCCAATGACCGAATTCAATCATTGGGATATTTATTTTAAACACTTAGATGTTTATTATGAATTCCTCGCTGAAGAAGGCATCAACATTTAATATTCAACTCATTCAAAACCTTGCGTATTGCCTCAAATGTGGTAATGCGAGTAGGAACTAGTGGCAACCGAAGTTTATTCTCGATCATACCCATGGCATTCAACATTGATTTTACTCCTGCCGGATTTCCATCGACAAACAATAAATTGAATAATTCCGTGAATCGATGGTGAATGGTTAATGCATTGGCAAAGTCTCCTTGAAGCGCCAGGCGCGTCATACGGCTAAATTCACGAGGAAAAGCATTACCGATTACTGAAATCACACCAACGGCTCCCAATGTAATAAGCGGAAAGGTTATACCATCATCTCCGGAGATTACATTGAAATTTTCCGGTTTATTTTTAATAATATCATCCATTTGCGTAATATTGCCGGATGCTTCTTTAATAGCAACTACATTCTTAAAATCGCGGGCAATCCGCAAAGTAGTTTCAGCAGTCATATTTACCCCCGTACGTCCCGGAACATTATACAATACGATGGGGAGCTCCGTAGCTTCCGCAATCGCTTTATAATGCTGATAAATACCTTCTTGAGAAGGTTTATTATAATACGGCACAACAGACAATATGGCATCAACTCCTGTGAAATCATCATTTTTCAATGTTTCTACAATAGCACGAGTATTATTACCCCCTACACCCAACAGAATAGGAATTCTTCCGTTAACGCGGTCAATTACCATCTTTTTTATAGTTTTCTTTTCTTCCTCGGTCAGAGTCGGTGTTTCAGCTGTAGTCCCCAGCACACACAAGAAATCCGCATTATTCTGTAATAGATAGTCCACCATACGCATCAACGCGTCATAGTCAACGCTCTCATCCTCTTTGAAAGGAGTAATCAGTGCTACCCCCATTCCTTTCAATTTAGTCTGTATCATGAGTTTTAATTATAATCTCTAATTTATTTAGCCGCAAAAGTACGAATATTTTTCTTATCTTACGATATAAGTTTCAGAAATTCGTCTTCGCTTAATATGGTTATTCCAAGTTTTTTTGCTTTTTCAAGCTTTGCAGGTCCCATATTGTCCCCAGCCAGTATAAAACTTGTTTTCGCAGAAATGCTTCCTACATTTTTCCCTCCGTTTTTCTCGATAAGCTCTTTATATTCGTCACGTGAATGATGAACAAACACACCGCTGATAACGATAGACTGGCCCGCTAACTTATCCGTATATCCGCTTAAATCTTCTTCGGTGCGATAAAGCTGTAGTCCGGCCTCTTTTAGCTTGCCAACCAACTCACGATTAGACTCATTCGCAAAATATGCAAGTATACTCTGGGCTATTTTTTCTCCGATTTCATCGATACTTACCAATTTTTCAAGATCTGCCTGTTGCAGATCATCTATATTCTCAAACGATTTTGCTATCTTTTTGGACACAGTCTCACCAACAAAACGAATTCCCAAAGCAAAAATAACACGTTCGAAAGGAACGGTTTTACTTTGTGCAATCCCCGTTACAATGTTCTCCGCCGATTTTTCTCCCATACGATCCAAACCTTTGATATCATCAGCTGTGAGTTTATATAAGTCGGCCGTATTTCTAATTAACCCCAAGCGATAAAACATATCCACGGTTTCCGGTCCCAATCCATCAATATTCATAGCCTTTCGACTAATAAAATGCTCGATTTTGCCTTTGATTTGAGGAGGACACGCTGTTTCATTAGGGCAATAATGAGCGGCTTCCCCTTCATACCTGACTAATTTACTGCCACATTCGGGACAATTGACGATGAATCGAACCTTCTCCCCAAGCATAAAACTACGTGCATCTTTATCTACTCCGGTAATCTTAGGAATAATTTCACCACCTTTTTCCACATAAACCATGTCTCCGATATGCAAATCAAGTCCTTCGATGATATCCGCATTATGTAAGGATGCACGTTTTACGACAGTTCCCGAAAGCTGTACAGGGTCCAGATTAGCTACCGGAGTGACTGCTCCGGTTCTTCCTACCTGATAGGTCACCTTATTCAATCGGGTCAATGCACGTTCTGCCTGGAATTTATAGGCAATAGCCCATCGAGGAGACTTAGCCGTAAAACCCAAATTTTTCTGTTGTCTCAAACTGTTCACCTTCAAAACAATCCCGTCTGTGGCAACCGGTAGATTTTTACGTTCTACATCCCAATAGTTGATAAATTCAAAGACCTCCTCCAATGTCTGGCACTTACGCGTCAAATCAGAGATTTTAAAGCCCCATTTTGCCGCTTCCTGAAGATTTTCATAATGTCCGTCACAAGGCAGATTATCTCCCAATAAATAATATAAATAAGCATCCAGCTTGCGAGAAGCTACAATAGAAGAATTTTGCAACTTCAATGTACCGGACGCCGCATTTCTTGGATTGGCAAAAAGCGGTTCTTCACGTGCCTCTTTTTCCCGATTCAACTCTTCAAACACTTCCCATGGCATAAGAATTTCCCCACGTATCTCAAAAGAAGCGGGATAATTATCACCATGTAATACAAGCGGGATAGAACGGATTGTTTTCACATTATCCGTCACATCATCGCCTTTTTCTCCATCTCCACGGGTGACGGCACGAACCAACTTCCCATTTTCATAGGTCAACGAAATAGAAGTACCGTCATATTTCATTTCACAACAAATCTCGAAATCCTCATTTAGCGCTTTACGGACACGATCGTAGAAGTCCGTCACTTCCGCTTCCGAATATGTATTTGCCAATGACAGCATAGGATATTTATGAGCCACTTGCGTAAAATTCTTGTTCAAGTCGCTCCCCACGCGCATAGTGGGTGAATTTTCATCTTTATATTCCGGATGTGCTTGTTCCAGATCCTGAAGTTCACGCATCTTATCGTCAAACTCTTTATCCGAGATTTCAGGAGCATTCAACACATAATAATTATAATTATGCCGATGAAGTTCGGCACGCAATTCCTCTATTTTTTCTTTTATATCCATATTTCTTCGATTGTTTAAGGCAAAAATACATGTTTATCTTTGAATATTTGTACTTTTGCGAAAAATTAAAAGATTATGCGCATTGATATTATAACAGTTTTACCCGAAATGATTGAAGGTTTCTTCAATTGTTCTATCATGAAACGAGCTCAAGATAAAGGACTTGCAGAAATACACATTCACAATTTACGTGATTACACCGAAGATAAATATCGTCGTGTCGATGATTATCCTTTCGGAGGATTTGCCGGAATGGTGATGAAAATAGAACCTATCGAACGCTGCATCAATGCTCTAAAGGCAGAACGTGACTACGATGAAGTTATCTTCACGACCCCTGACGGAGAACAATTCAACCAACCGATGGCCAACACTCTCTCTCTAGCACAGAATCTCATTATTCTTTGCGGACACTTTAAAGGCATCGATTACCGTATTCGCGAACATCTGATTACTAAAGAAATCAGTATCGGCGATTATGTATTAACAGGAGGAGAACTAGCGGCAGCAGTGATGGCAGATGCTATCGTACGTATCATTCCCGGAGTCATCTCCGATGAACAATCCGCACTTTCCGATTCTTTCCAGGATAATTTGCTGGCAGCACCTGTATATACACGACCTGCTGATTATAAAGGCTGGAAAGTTCCCGATATTCTATTATCCGGGCATGAAGCAAAGATCAAAGAATGGGAACTGCAACAGTCCCTGGAACGCACCAGAAAACTTCGTCCCGACCTATTAGGGGAGTAAAATAAAGTGTAAATAAAAACGACGATGAAGATTACGTAAATCCTCACCGTCGTTTTTATTTTATCTTCAATCTAAAGATTCTGTCTGTAGACAATTCCTCTAAACACGAACTTCTTTTTCATCTGCCACTACCTGCCTGTTTATCCTTTCTTTATTTAAAAGAGAAATAGCATTTTTCTTGCAGACTTAATGCGAAGGGTTATTGTATGTTTTCAATTATACCTCAAGCGCACCAATTATTTCCTTTACAGACTTACATCCGTGTCTTTCCAGGTAATTATTTATACCATCTTCCACTTTAATAGTCACAGCAGGATCTATGAAATTTGCCGTACCAATTTGGATGGCCGTCGCACCTGCAAGCATGAATTCAACAGCATCTTTCCAGTCCATAATACCTCCCAATCCAATGACAGGAATATTTACCGCCTTGGCAACTTGCCATACCATACGTAATGCGATAGGTTTTACGGCTGCTCCCGACATTCCGCCTGTTATAGTTGACAAAATAGGGCGTTTACGTTCCGCATCAATCGCCATACCCAGCAATGTATTGATTAATGACACGCTATCCGCACCACTTTCTTCTGCTGCACGAGCTATTTCAGTGATGTCCGTAACGTTCGGGGAGAGTTTTACGATAAGTGTCTTTTTGTAAGCTGAACGCACTGCTTTTACTACTTCTGACGCCCCTTTTGCTGACACACCAAAAGCCATACCACCTTGCTTTACATTAGGGCAAGAGATGTTTAGCTCTATAGCAGGAATTTTGTCAAGTTCATTAATGATTTCAGCTGTTTTTACATAATCTTCGATGGCAGATCCCGAAACGTTTACAATCATATTCGTTTGGATGTCTTTTATACGGGGATATATATGCTCCACAAAGTAATCAACACCCTTATTTTGCAGTCCTACAGCGTTTAACATCCCAGAAGGAGTCTCTGCCATACGCGGATAAGGGTTTCCTTCACGTTTGTGAAGAGTAGTTCCTTTTACAATAATACCACCTATTCGCGCTATATCAATGAAGTCGGAGAACTCTTCACCATATCCAAATGTACCAGATGCTGTCATCACCGGGTTTTTCATTTGTAATTCACCAATGTTTACACTTAAATCTGCCATAGTAGTTTATTTATATTAAAAACAGGACCTTCTTTACATACACACAAATGACCTTCTGTCGTATTTTCCACACAACATAAGCATGCTCCGATACCACAAGCCATTGTATTTTCCAAAGATACTTCACATTCTATCTGATTACTTTTGGCATATTTTGCCACAGCCACCATCATCGGTTTGGGACCACAAGTGTAAATCTGCTCAAATCGTACCTTATTTAATATAGAATGTTGGGTAACATATCCTTTTTCTCCATGGCTACCATCTTCCGTGGTGGTATATACCTCTCCATATTTGGCAAACTCTTCCAGCTGCAACAGATCTTTGTCGCTACGGGCACCTAACAGGAACGTAGGTTTATGGCCTTTTTTAGCCAACTGCTCACCTAAATAAAGCATAGGGGCTGTTCCGACACCTCCACCAACTAATAAGAGCTTATCAGAAGCCTCCAGAGGCATTGTATATGCATTTCCCAGTGGAAGCACTACATTTATTGTTTCACCGGGATTAACCTCTGCCAAACGTCTTGTTCCATCACCAACCAGCTGGATCAGAAACCAGACCTCATTTCGCTGTTTATCTACAAAATTAATAGAAATGGGACGCCGTAAGAATGTAGTAGGCGAACCGTCCACCCGGAGTTCGGCAAACTGCCCAGGTAACATTTCGGGCAGTAATGACTGAGAGGTCAATTTTAGCAATACATAGTTTGCATTCAATCTGATATTCTCGGTCACTGTCAGATCTAAAATAAATTTCTTCATGTATGGATATAAAAGTATAAATTCGTATTCCGGGTGCAAAGATACAGGAAATTGCTCAAACCACCGATTTTACTCTTCATTTTTCAGGTCGAAACGTCTCATAGGTATTATCATCGAAAAATATTCTTATTTCCGTGATTTTCCTGGCAGGCTTTTCTATATACCTAATCTCCTGTTTTACAATCTCTTTGGGGGCATTTTCGGCGTTTCTTAACGGCGTTTCCTTGCGATTTTCCGGAAGAGTCGGTTCTTTGGACGGATTTACGGGATTCTCGTCGAATAAAGAAGGCAGATAATCGTGATTAGAAGAAGAAAAGGAAGTTCCTTCTTCAGACACCATCATTTCGCCCTTACCATAAAGCAACCATTCAAGATTTACATAGTCATACTTTTGATGAACCTTCATAACGACCTCTAAGCTGGGTTTATTCCGATCATTTAAAATATGAGAGAGAGTAGATTGTTGCACTCCAATTGTTTCAGCAAAAACTCTAGGAGGAACTTTTTCTCTTTCCATTATCATTCTGATTCTGTCTTTTATTTCCATACTACCTTCTTTTTATTACAATTGTATGTGTTATGTACCTATTTCACAAAAATACGCACTATCTCATTGATTATACAAAGGTAAATAATTAGATTCACAAAAGCAAATTACAAATATAAAAATATTAATATTACAAAAGTGTATTATATTATACAAATCGAATATTACGCTTGTATATAGAATAAAACGAGTTATTATAAGCATATAGCTTTAGTTTAATTATATATCATAAAACACAGATATACAACCATATATATAACACAAATGAAACTCGAATAGAGACATTCACAAATATACATACCACATGTAGAAGGCGCTTATAGCACTAATTGATATAATAAACTATATAATCTTGATTTATAATAAGATAATAGAGATAAAAGTATTTGTTAATGCCTGAGAAACTACATTTGTATATAGGGTATTATTTTTGTAAATGCATAAATATATTATTGTAAACACCATCTTTTGATTACATTTGGAATTCATTCTCATAAATATACGACACATTTGTAACCACATAAATACACAAAAGTAAATATTGATAGTTGCAAAAGCAATAAAAGGAAGGGATCAACTCATACTTTACCAATGTATATTGCTATTTTTTTCTAATCATCCTTTACAATCTTCTCTAAAAAGAGAATCCTTGCAATATTTCCGTACCGATCTCCACTTATTTATTTTTTTTCAATTCTAGGAAGCTCATTTTTAGCATAAACAAATGAAATACAAATACTTACCCCTATAATTCAGATTCTATTTTTCTATTAAACTAGAAAAAATAGGCTTATAGTAATCAAAAATACTCTGGATTATCAAAATGACACTAATGGATGATTTTAGAGAAAAGAAAAAATCTCCATTCTCACTATAAAACGATACCTTTAAAATCCAAAATGCTTTTTTGATAAACTCAAGAATAAGTAAACTTTTCTCGTTTAAAAATTAAAGCTCCTATTTAAAAGAAAAAGTTTCCTTGAAGATAGATCAATACAAAATTCTAAAAATATACTTTGTGTAGTTCGTTAAATGGGTAACTCTATAAAACTACAAAAGGAGTAAATCTATTTGTAAAATAATCACTGGCATTGTGAAAGTCTTTTTTATAATGGAAGTAATTGCGGGAATACAAAAAAAGACATATACTTCCCGTTTCTATCTACGGTAAAAGTATATGTCTGATTATATAGGTAATTCTTAATCCTACTTAATGCAAAATTTTGAACACTAATTCACGAAGAATATCTCCATCTGTCATAGAACTATTTTGGACTCCTTTGGATTTTGCATCAGCATATCGTATTTCTCCAACAATCTGCATCGTCTTTACTCCGCTATATTTTCGCATTGCTGCCATATAATCCCGGGCCTGCCAGGGAGTTCTTAGTCCTAGCATATTTGCGATCCCTTGCTCTGATTTATCCGGTGCATAATAAGCCAACATTAGATTGGAGTAAAAGCTGAATAATAAAGACAGCGTCATTTGGATTGGGTTAGTTTTCGGATTTTCCTCAAAATATTTTATTATCTTATTTGCTTTCAATATATCCTTTTCCACTAAAGCACTGCGCAATTCAAAGTTATTATAATCTTTGCTTATGCCTATGTTTTTTTCTATCTGTTCAGGAGTTATGCGTTTTTGCCCGGCAGGTAAAGTGATAATCAACTTTTCAAGTTCTCCGGTCAGACGACTCAAATCTGAACCTACAAAATCAGCAAGCATAACAGTTGCTTTAGGTTCCATATCAACTCCTTTCCGTTTCATATATGAAGCTATAAAACCGGGAAGTTGTGCATCCTTTATTTTTTTAGATTCAAACAGTACACCAACTTTGTCCACCTCGGCAGCCAGCTTCTTTCTACGATCCAACGTTCCATGCTTATGGCATATCACTAAAATGGTGGAAAGCAAAGGCTTTTGAAGATAATACGACAACTCTTCCATATTACGTACCGCCTGTGCTTCCTTAACTACTACTACTTGGTGTTCCGACATCATGGGATAACGCTTTGCAGCATTTATAATCGTTGCCACATCCACATCAGCCCCATACACAACAGTCAGGTTGAATTCTTTTTCCGTCTCACTCAACACATTATCCGTTATGTAATCTGCAATCAAGTCGATATAATACGACTCTTCTCCCATCAGGTAATAGATAGGGCGATACTGCTTTGCTCTCAATTCCTTGAGGATGTCATCACAGGTCAGTTCTTGTTTTGCCATATATAATTTTCAGAAAGACCGGATTACCAGTCGAATTTCAAGTGTTTAACAGTTTTCTTTTCATCAATAATCATGCGCAAAGAAGCAATACCAATTTCAACATGCTCTTCTACATAATTTCTGGTAACCAAATTATCACTTCTATCTGTTTTTACTCCGTCGGGGGTCATTGGCTGATCGGACACTAATAATAATGCGCCGGTAGGAATATGATTGGCAAAGCCACAACTGAACAAAGTTGCAGTTTCCATATCAACTGCCATAGCCCGGGTCTTTTTCAGATATTCTTTGAATACATCATCATGTTCCCAGATACGGCGGTTGGTGGTATATACGGTACCAGTCCAATAGTCACGGCCTTTGTCACGGATGGATGAAGAAACGGCACGCTGCAACATAAATGCAGGTAATGCAGGAACTTCGGGAGGAAAATAATCGTTAGAAGTTCCCTCTCCACGGATAGCTGCAATAGGGAGAATCAAATCGCCAAGCTGATTTTTCTTGTCGATGCCACCACATTTTCCCAAAAACAAACAAGCCTTGGGTTGAATAGCTCCCAGCAAGTCCATGATGATGGCAGCGTTAGGACTTCCCATACCAAAGTTAATCATAGTGATGCCTTCGGCAGAAGCAGAAATCATATTTGCATCCCTTCCTAAGATGGGAACATTAAACTGATTTGCGAAAATCTCGACGTACTTGTTGAAGTTAGTCAACAGAATATACTCTCCAAAATCCTCCAGGTTACGTTTTGTGTAACGGGGCAGCCAATTAGCTACGATTTCTTCTTTTGTTTTCATAATTATCTATTAAATTTGTGCTCCCAATAATGGGAACCATTATTTAACTTACAAAAATAATAAATGTTATCGTTAAACCTACCAGTATTCGACACTAAAATAAACGTACGAAACGGAAAAAATGTAATTTTCGACGTAATTCGTAAACGATATGTCGCCCTTACCCCTGAGGAATGGGTACGGCAACACTTTGTTCACTTTCTTATTGCACACAAAGGATATCCGACTGCCCTTCTGGCCAATGAAGTAATGGTAAAGTTAAACGGTACTACCAAACGATGCGACACCGTACTTTATCGGAGGGATTTATCAGCCCGGATGATTGTGGAATATAAAGCACCACATATCGAAATTACACAGGCTGTTTTCGACCAAATCACCCGGTATAATATGGTACTGAAAGTAGATTATCTGATTGTCAGCAACGGAATGCAACATTATTGCTGCCGGATGGATTATGAAAACCAGAGTTATACGTTCCTCCAGGATATTCCAGATTACAAATCTTTATAAAAATGATCCGCTTCATTCGCCTTAAAAAACATACTTATCTGCAAGAATAAAATAGCGTCACTATCCGTTCAAGATAGTGACGCTATTTGCTTACTATGGTGACACCATCCCAAACAGATGGCGTCACTATACCAACTCCCCTTTCAGGTAGTCTTCAAACAGCCTTTTACTTCTATACGGCAACATCTTTCTCACTATCCTCATTTCCTTTCTTTTTGCTGAATCGCTCTTGCAATTTCTGCATGAATTCGTAGAAATTAGGAATATAAATGGTAGCCAATAAAGTGTTCATGGCCATACCAAATACCACAGCGGCACCCAATGCTATACGACTTTGTGCACCTGCACCGGTGGCGAATAACAAGGGCATCACTCCTAATACAAAAGCAAAAGAAGTCATCAGGATCGGACGCAAGCGGACATGCCCCGCTTCAAAGGCAGCTTCCCTAATTGAATTACCCTCGGCACGGAAATCACGAGCAAATTCCACAATCAAAATTCCGTTCTTTGCAGAAAGCGCAACCAACAGGATTATACCGATTTGCGTATAAATACTGACTGGAGTTCCCATAATCAGACAGCCAATCATGGCACCTAATAAGGCTACCGGCAATCCGATGACGGCTGCTACCGGGCTGGTCCAACTTTCATACTGTGCAGCAAGTACCAGAAAAGCAACAATTAACGCCATAATCAGAACAATGGTAGTCGTATTCCCAGCCTGGGTTTCCTGATAGGCAACGGAAGTCCATTCATACCCAAACTCATCTCCCAGCTGTTCCTTAAACAATGCTTCCACTTCTTGAATAGCCTGCCCGGTACTACTTCCCGGAGCAACATTACAAGTCAGAGAAGCAGTCGAGTACATATTATAGCGGTTAATCTGGTCTTGGCCTAACTGTTCCTCCACTTTGGTGAAAGAAGAAAAAGGCACCATCTCTCCTGCCGAATTCGGCACGCTTAGCTTCAAGACATCATCAATTACCCGCTGTGCTTGATCGCGTGCCTCAATCTTCACCTGGTAAATACGGCCGAATTCAACAAAATCATTCACATAAGCCGCTCCCATATAATAGCCCAATGTAGAGAAAACATCGTTCAAGGCAATTCCCATGAACTGGACTTTGTCACGGTCGATATTCAAGAAATATTGAGGAACATTTGCCTGATACTGACTGGATACAGATGCTAAAGCCGGTTTCGAGTGATAAGAAGCAAGCAAGGCATTGATGGCTTGCTGCATTTCCGTCGGCCCCAGATTACGCCGGTCTTCCAACTGAAGCTGTAAACCACCGGATGCACCCAACCCCGGAATAGCCGGAGGAACCATGGCAAACACTTCCGCAGCCTGAATAGTCATATACGCTTCACCATTAAAACGGTTGACTATGGCAGCAGCCGTATGCTCTTTCCCCTTCCTCTCACTCCAGTTTTTCAGTACCACAAAATAAGTTGCCGAGTTACTCTGTTCGCCACCACCCATGATAGAAAAGCCGGAAATACCAATATAATTCTTTACTTCCGGATAAGAATCCAGAATACCGTTTATCTTTTCTCCCACTGCTTGCGTACGCTCAAGGCTGGCGGCAGGCGGAAGTTGAACAACAGCAATAAAATATCCGTCATCCTCGTCCGGGATAAAAGTTGACGGCCAATGCATAAAAAGCAATAGACCAATAACAGTCAAAGCGCCATAAGAAGCGAGAGCCATTCCCGGACGTTGAAGCAACCATTTGACAATTTTGTCATATACCCCTTGTGTCTTGTCATAAGCCTTATTGAAACCTTTGTATATAAAGAAGTTAGAAGGTTTACTCTTTTCAAGAAACAGTGCGCAAAGCGCAGGAGTCAATGTCAACGAATTGAAACCGCTCAATACGGTAGAAGCGGCAATAGTCAGCGCAAACTGCTTATACAGCTGACCTGAAATTCCACTAATCATCATTGTTGGAATAAACACGGCAAGCAATACGAGAACCACCCCGACAATCGGGCCCGTGATCTCTCCCATCGCTTTTGTCACGGCTTCACGAGGTGAGTACTGCCCAGTTTCCAATAATCTCGAAGCGTTCTCCACCACCACTATCGCATCATCCACCACAATAGCAACTGCTAAAATCAGTCCGAACAATGTTAATGTGTTGATAGAGAAACCAAATGCCGCCATTACGGCAAATGTACCGATCAACGATACCGGGATAGTAATACAAGGAATAATCACTGCCCGCCAATTCTGCAGGAACAAGAAAATAACGAGTATCACCAGCAAAGTTGTTTCAAAGAAAGTAACCATCACTTCATCAATGGAAGCATGGATAACATCAGTCGTATCCAAAGTGACATTATAGGCCACTCCTGACGGGAAACTTTCTGCAAGTTCTTCCATCTTAGCTTTCACTCCTTTTGAAACATCCAGCGAATTGGAACCCGGTTGCTGGTAAATAGCAATAGCAGCCGTAGGTTTTCCATTCAATCGCGACACTACACTGTATGAAGCAGACCCCAAATCAATGCGTGCAATATCTTTCAGACGAAGCATCGCCCCGTCCTGCTCACGGCGGATAATAATATTCCCGAACTGTTCCGGAGATTTCAATCGTCCCTGAACATTCAACGTATACTGAAAAGCATTATTATTATCCTGTCCGATAGGCTGACCGATATATCCGGCAGATACTTCCACATTCTGCGACTGGATGGATTGATAGACTTGCTGCGGTGAAATATTCCGTATACGCATAGCCTCCGGATCGAGCCAGATGCGCATCGAATAATCCCCTGCTCCCATCACATTCACAGCACCCACTCCGGGCACACGTGTCAACTGGTCCACTAAATTCAATTTGGCATAATTAGTCAGATACAGGCTGTTGTACACAGAGTCCTGCGAAGTCATTGTCAAAAACATCACAATGTTTGAAGATTGTTTCTGCACAGTGACCCCTTGCACCACCACCGGTTCCGGCAGCGATGATTGTGCGATACTTACCCTGTTTTGTACCTGCACAGTTGCCATATCGATGTCCGTACCAACAGCGAATGTAATAGTCAGAGAATATGCTCCCGAAGATGAAGAATTGGAAGACATATAAAGCATGCCGTCTACACCATTCACCTGCTGTTCGATAGGAATACCCACTGTTTGAGCAACAGTTTCAGCATTTGCCCCGGGATAAACCGCAGAGACCTGCACCGTTGGCGGTGTGATCTCCGGAAATTGCGCCACAGGCAATATATTGAGTGTGACCAGACCGGCTACTACAATAAGCAGGGCAAGGACAGTAGCAAATATCGGTCGGTTGATAAAAAACTTAGAAAACATAATGTATAGGTTTAAAAGCAGTCTCTCCACAACCTTCTCCCAAGGAGAGGGAGCAGAAAGTTACTTTTGTTAATTAATCGGTTTTAAGTACATCACCTTTATTGATTTCGTTTGTTAATCAATCAGTTATCCAAAAGACCTTATTTCCCTCTTTTGAGAAGGGAATCAGGAAGCGGCTTTACTTTCATTCCGTCTCTGACTTTCATCAAAGCCTCTGTGACATACTGTTCCTGCGGGGAAAGTCCACCCAATACCTGCCGTAAAGTGCCGTCGACCAACTGCCCTATTTCAATATGCCGGTAATGAACTATATTTGAATCATTTACAACATATAAGTATTTGCCTAACTGGTCAGTTCCGATAGAACCCTCTTTCACCAACACGGCATTTTTAGCTTCTCCATAAGGTAAAGTTATGCTTACATATAATCCGCTCTTCAATATCCCTTTCGGATTATCAAAATTGGCACGAACCATCAGTGTTCCTGTATTCACATCTACATTTGGTGAAAGATAATCGAGCGTAGCCGGATAACTTTCAGTTCCCCCCTTTCCCAGTTGAACCATTATTTTTTTAGGAAGATCAGTCGGTAACTGCTGGGTATCCATCGTCATTGCCAACCATTGATTATCAGCAACATTAAAGTAAGCATACATCTGATTATCCTTATAAATAGTAGCCAATGTGACTGGTTGCAACGAACCGCCTACATAACTTCCTATATCTACAGTCGCCTTACTGATGGTGCCGTCAAACGGTGCACGGACATAACAATATCCCAAGTTTGTACGGGCGGTGCTCAAAGCAGCTTCCGCGTTGCTGACAGCAGCAATACCCTCTTTCACAGAAGATTCAGCCTGAAGTACCTGTATCTGACTGACCGCATCACTCTTTACAGCCTCTTTCATACGGCTATAATTATTACGAGCATATTCCAATTGCGCCTGGGCAGTTTTCAGTTCTGCTTCTGCTTGCTCCACCTGATCTTTATATAAGGTTGGTTCGATGACAAACAACAGTTGCCCCTGTTTCACCCGTCCACCTGCGACATAAAAGGTAGACTGCAAGGTTCCGTTCACCCTGGCTACAAGATTCACCGTCTTTTCTGTTGTCAGATAACCCGGATAATCTTTCGTCAAAGTAATATTCTCCACTATGGGTTTGGTCACACTAATTTCCGGAGTTGGCACACCTCCCATTGCTCCTGTACTTTTCTTCTCCTTGCAACCCGTCAATATAGGCAGTGCAAGAAAGATATACATCAGTTTTTTCATATCTGTTAGGTTATATATTTTATAGATTGATTTTTATTCTCTCCAACCACCCCCTAAAGCCTTGTAGAGGGCTATCAGTTGCAAAAGCGAACTTCCTTGTGCCTGTACCAGCTGATTCTCATAAGATAACAGAGAACGTTGTGCATCAAGTACGTTTTGGAAAGGCGAAAGTCCCTGTTTATAAAGTTCCAGTGAAAGTTTCAATGTCTCAATTCCTTGATTGCGTACTTCCCGCAGGGCTACAATCTGTTTGATTGAATTCCGGTAGGAATTCATAGCATTGTCCGTTTCCTGTACGGCAGTTAAAACCGTTTGATTAAACTGGTTGATCGCTTCATCTAGTTGCGCTTTTGCCAGCCGGGTTGCATTCACCAGCTGTCCTCCATTGAAAATAGTCCAGTTCAATGACGGAGCAATTTCATAAGTCATACTTTTACTTTTGGTGAGATCCTTCAGGTCACGGGCGGCATATCCAAATGAACCTTTCAAGAAAACTTTCGGCAACCAATCCGCTTTCGAAGCTCCGAGCAATGCTGCCTGCGCATTTACGCTCAATTCCGCACTTCGTACATCAGGCCGTCGCAGTAATAAATCGACAGGCATTCCCACTCCGATAGGTTCCATATAATCGGGCAATGTGCCACTGGATTCAAGAACAGGACGAATGTCCTGGGGATACATTCCCAATAAGACAGCCAATGTTGTGATATACTGATTGATACCCGCTTCCAACTGGGGAATGGAGGCTTTTGTGCTATATAATACAGACTTGGCCTGTGCCACATCGAGTTTAGCAACCAGCCCAGTATTATAGCGTACTTCCGTGATTTTCAGGACTTCTTCCTGCGAAGCACTGTTTTTCTTCACCACTTCAAGCTCTTGTTGCAACTCCCTTAGATTGATATAAGCCGAGGCTACTTCTGCAGCTAATGAGACCATGACTCCTGTGTATTCTTCCTTGCTGGCGGCAAAATTCTCTTTCTGCGCTTTTACCCGTTTCCGGATACTGCCAAAAATATCAAGCTCCCAGCTCATGTTTAGCGAAGCATCATAATAATGATCGGTTGTTTGGGGCAGTGAACTTGTATTTCCACTGGTTTCCTGACGGGTCCATCCTGCATTCAATCCGATGGAAGGAAAAAAGTTACTGCGTTCTATCCAAAGATTGGCACGAGCGGCAGCTATACGGTTGATTGCCATGGCAACGGAGTAATTACGATCTACTGCCAGAGCTATCAAAGAGTCCAGTTTGGTGTCTTGGAATGACTTCCACCAATGGTCATCCACTGGAAGTATCTGTTGAAATACTTCCCCGCTCTCTTCCCAATCTTGAGGAAGCGGAGCTTTCAAATAACGGTTTGCGGTCTGTCCAACCGCGGTCACAGTTGAAAGAAACATAAGGAGCGATGTGCCCCACACTCGTATATTCATATCAGTTCAGGTTTTTATGAAATGAAAAGATAACAACTAAAGGGTAAGTTTGTTTATCGATTCTTTTTTATACGAGCACTTGTTAAAACAAAAAAAGCCCTGCATTGCTGCAGGGCTTATTATATATCAAAAAAGTAACTTTACTTACTTCACTGCTCTTCTTATTCAGCAGTTTTTCTTCTGATAGCTCTTTTGGTAGTAGCTACCGGAGCTTCTTCCACCTTGTGTTCGATTTGTACGCCAGCCAATTCCGGGTCAATCATAATACGTCCGCAATATTCACAAACGATTACTTTCTTACGAGAACGGATATCCAGTTGTCTCTGGGGCGGAATCTTGTTAAAGCAACCACCACAAGCGTCACGCTGTACGTATACAATACCCAATCCGTTGCGAGAGTTCTTACGGATACGTTTGAAAGACTGCAATAGACGTGGTTCAATCTTAGTTTCCAAATCTTTAGCTTTGTCTCTCAATTTCTCTTCTTCCTGTTTGGTTTCAGAGATAATTTCGTCCAGTTCGCTCTTCTTCTGCTCAAGGTCTTTCAGTCTTTCGTTAAGAATCTGATCGTTCTTCGTTACTTCAGCCTCTTTTTCTTCTTTATCAGCAGAATATTCCTTAATTCTCTTTTCGCAAAGTTCGATTTCCAATGTCTGGAATTCGATTTCTTTCGTCAAGAAATCATATTCACGGTTATTGCGAACATTGTCTTGTTGTGACTTATATTTTTCTACTGAAGCCTTTGCTGTTTCAATTTCTACTCTCTTGCCGGCAATAGCAGATTTCAGCTCATCCACTTCAGCTTTGATTTTGTCGATACGGGTACTCAAACCAGCAATTTCATCTTCAAGGTCTTGCACTTCCAACGGAAGTTCACCTCTCAATGTCTTGATTTCATCAATCTTAGACAACATCGTTTGCAGTTGGAACAGTGTCTTCAGTTTCTGTTCTACCGTCAACTCATTCGGATCTTTTTTTGCTTCTCTAGCCATTTTACTTATAAATATTTTATGGGATTCGTATTTATTTTACTCAATTGGAGTGCAAAATTAGGAAATAAATCCCGGATTATGGAATAAAAAATTTCTTTTGTATATTGTTCGCTTTCGTAATGACCAATCTCTGCCATCAGAATATCACCCTCGTGGCCGAAATAATCATGATATTTGATTTCTCCCGTAATAAAGACATCCGCACCCGTCCGAATTGCCTGTGGAAGCAGAAAAGCTCCGGCACCACCACACAAGGCGACCTTCTGTATTTCTCTCCCTGTCAGTTTGTTATGACGTACACAACCCACTTCGAAGATTTTCTTGATGCGTTTCAGAAACTCGAGTTCCGTTTCCGATTCATCCAATTCACCTACAATTCCCGAACCTGCCTGCGACCAGTCATTCTGCAACGGATACAAGTCGAATGCCGGTTCCTCATAAGGATGTACAGACAATAACGCTTTTACAACTTCCGCTTTCTTATATATAGGAAGAATGGTTTCAATCCTTACTTCATTTTCATGATGCAGTTCACCGATTGTTCCACAGAAAGGATGCGTCCCCTCTTTTGCTCGGAAGGTTCCCTCTCCTTTCAGACTGTAACTGCATGAATCATAGTTACCTATATTTCCGCATCCGGCTGCAAACAATACTTCGCGCACACTATCGGCTTGTGCATCCGGCACGAAAGTCACCAGCTTAATCAAACTGTTCTCTTTCGGTTCAAGCACTTTCAGATTCTTCAACCCTATTTTCTCTGCTATCTTATAATTGACTCCACCTTGTGCATTATCAAGATTAGTATGTGCTGAATAGATCACAATATCATTCTTTATTGCTTTCAGTATGCAGCGTTCCACGTAATCTTTGCCCGTGATAGATTTATAGCCTTTGAAAATGAGCGGATGGTGTGATATAACGAGATTGTACCCCAGCGCGATAGCTTCATCCAACACAGCTTCGGTAACGTCAAGACACAACAAAGCCCCTGTTGCTTCCGCTTCTGTCAATCCGATTTGCAGGCCGGCATTATCAAATCCGTCTTGCAATGGCAGAGGCGCGAATCGTTCAAGGGCGCTTACTATTTCCTTAATTTTCATTATTGGTAGAAAATTTGGTTGCAAAGATAATAAATAAAATAGGAATTAACATACTAAGTGATCGTTTTTTAGAGAATTTATCGTTATCCATTTTTTGAGACCACCGCAAAAGATATAAAATACCACCCAGAAACTATCAAAAAGGACCTAAAAACTATCTGTTGATAGAAATCCCCCTAAATTACGTCTGATTCTCCCCTACCAAGGTCGACAAAATATCTTAAACTTGCATCATCAAAATTTTTACAACGAATACTCACATTTTAAAAACAACACATATGAAAAGTTTAAGCTTCAGAAAAGATTTGGTAGGAGTTCAGGAAGAATTACTACGTTTCGCATACAAACTGACAACAGACCGCGAAGAAGCAAACGATTTGCTGCAGGAAACCTCATTGAAAGCATTAGATAATGAAGATAAATATACACCCGATACAAATTTCAAAGGATGGATGTACACCATCATGCGCAATATCTTTATCAATAATTATCGTAAGGTAGTTCGCGACCAGACATTTGTCGACAAGACCGATAACCTTTATCATCTTAATTTGCCGCAAGATGCAGGGTTTGAAAGTACTGAAAGAACATACGACCTGAAAGAGATGCACCGTGTAGTCAATGCTCTTCCGAAAGAATACAGGGTTCCGTTTGCCATGCACGTTTCCGGATTCAAATACCGCGAAATAGCAGAAAAACTGAATCTTCCGTTGGGTACCGTAAAAAGTCGGATCTTCTTTACCCGTCAGAAATTACAGGAAGAACTGAAAGACTTCCGCTAAACCATAACTATATCCATATAAATTTTAGATTAAACAGTTAATTTCATTTTTCAGTTTTATCAATAGGCAAAAGGCAAAAAGAGTTTATATTCTTGTTGCCTTTTGCCTGTTTTCATCGGATAAATACGGATAAAATCGGTTCCGGAATAAAAACTAATTATAAATTTTCGCCTAAAACTTCCGTTATTTATTGAAATTCTGCACTTTTACTCCATCTAAATAAAGAATACGATGAAAACAAATTTGACTTTACTGTTGCTACTAGTTATGATGGTTTCTTGCCAGCCCAAGAAAAGTGATAGTACCGAAATGTCCGTAGCCGAGGCTGCAAAGATTGACAATATCGAAGATTGTACGGTAGATACGGTCAAAGCTACCGCTATCTTCTGGATTGATAAAGTAGAAACCAAACACTGCAAAGAGTACGGTTTTCGCACAATCAAAGCAAAAGTTCTCATTCGTGAAGATGGAAAGGTCAATTTGCTGTCATTCGCCAAAAAACAATCCCCGGCTGTAGAGACGTACATACGCCATCATCTTTTCAAATTTCAAGTGTCGGAAAAGATGTTTGAAGGCGGATATGTGCAGCCCGGAGAACAATTTGTGCAGCTTCGCTGCTTATGGGGAATGTTGAAAGGCAAATAATAAACACGCTAATAACCGGTTAGCTTTTGCTTTTCATTTGCACCTTAATTTATCATTTGTATCTTGTTTTTCAGTGCATACCGTTCGTCTACGACTCTGTCCGTAGGGAAGAAAGTGAAAATAAGCCGCCACTCTCCTTCCTTATAGATAAATTTACGTCCACTGGCTCCACGAAGAATTGCTTCGTATTTTTCCTGCAGGAAAGCCTCGATATGTTCCGGCATTTCTGTGCCGGATGCTGAAAACTCCACTGTTATAAAGAAGTGTGGAATAGCTATTTCAGCTACTTTATAGAATATCTGGTCAATCACAGTCATTTCCTAGGTTCTTTTGTTACCTCCAACAGTTTTCCGTATGCATCAAAAGATCGACGCGAAGCCAATGAAATAGTAATCATTAGCGATAGCATAGATGCTGTGAAAGTAATCACCATAATCATCATCTGATACTTGATAGCGACATTCGGGCTGCTTCCTCCTAGAATTTGTCCGATCATCGTGCCCGGAAGAGCCACCAATCCCATCACGGCAATGTTCGCAATCAGGGGACTAAACGATTTAATGATGGCCTGCCGGATAAATGGAGCCTGCGCTTCCTGCCTTGTTGCTCCGTTTCCCAATAAATACCGATATAGTTGCTGTTCACGTTTCAATCCACTATAATAAGTATTCAAAGCTATTACATTGCTCGACAGCATATTACCCATCAGAATTCCGAATATTGGAATAAAGTATTGGGCGCTAAATATATTATCCAGTTGGAGAACAATACCGATAAAATAGATGCCTACCAATACAACACTACAAAGAAATCCTACCGTAATAGGGATTAATAAAACACTACGTTTCAACTGGGTACGTACCAATGCGGTCTGCCCGGCCACGAATACCATAATTATCACCCAAAGAAAATTAATCCAGGGATTGTTCCATAAAAAGAGATATTTCAGATACACGCCGATAAAGAACAGCTGGATAATCATCCGTAATGTACCAATCACGGCAGGTTTTAGCAATCCCGTTTTAAATTTCCAAAGGTAAAAAAACGGAATGGCAAGCAATAGCAGCCCTATAAAGAGATTATAATATGATATATCAATCGTTCCCACAATATATTCTTAACAATTCTATCCGATTTGCGTTACAGTTCAATTAATTACAGTTCTATTAAATAATGACAACCCGAAGCAAAGTCCTTATCATGTGATACGGCTAACACAGCCGTTCCCCTTTCCGCCTGTCGCCGGAAAAAAGACAGGACTTTACCGGTCGATCCGGCATCCAAAGCAGAAGTCGGTTCATCTATGATAATGAGAGGTTTGTTGAGCATTGCAGCCACAGCCAACATAATACGTTGGCGTTGACCACCCGATACTTCATTCACCCTCTTTGTATATAATTCGTGTTCCAGCCCCAATTCATCGAAACAAGTGAAAAGTCTTTCTCCCGAAAAAGGAACAGAACGATTCACTTTCAGTCCGAACGGGAGAGCCACCATCTCTTTGACCCATTCAAAAGGTAGTGCCAATTCTTGAGGAATCCATGCAATCTGTCTGCGGACACTATCGATAGTCGATATATCAAGCAATGTTTCCCCTACCTGTATAGATCCTTCTTTCAAAGGCACAAACCCCATTACCGCATTCAGCAACGAAGTCTTTCCACAACCGGATTGACCGACAATGCAAGCCGTTTCTCCCCTTTCCAACTTCATACTGAAACCGGAGAAAAGCACTTCCGTACCAAAAGCAATACAGGCATTATTAATATGTAACATCTATTTGTTCTCTTGAAAATCCTGCCAAAATTATATTTATTGAAGTTCCGTCACCCACTTCTCAATGTTTCGTGTTTCAGCACTAAAATTCACTCCAATCTTAAAAAGTGTTCGCCCATCACTTTCGAAAGGTTTAGCATAATGCTTTTCATTGATCTGTTGCAAGGCTTCTTCAGCCGTACCCTCCAGCTTGAATTCCATGACATAGATAAATTTATCAGTCTGCAAAACAAGATCGATACGTCCCTGGCTCGTGTGATATTCTGCTTTTACATAAAAACCAACTAATTTGAACACGATAAAGAGGACATTCTGATAATGCAATTCCAAATCGCGAACCAATTCATAAGGAGTGTCTGCAAAGAAACTCTGAAGACGACGGAAAAAAGAATCATAATCTCCCGAACGGACTTCGCGGACAAACTTCTGAATCTCAAAAGATGATTCTATGGCATTTATATTGGCATAAAAAGGCATGAGATATTTCACAAAACCTTCCTCCACTTCACGATTGGGAAATCCCAGGCGATAAGTTTCAAATTCACGATCGTAGCCTTTTATGGTAAGATAACCGCTCTGATAAATCACAGGGATAGGATTGTCAGAAGTTGAATCAATACTATTCAGTACGTCAGCGCTGGTTTCTTCATGAGCCATCCGGTGAAGATCGTAATGATGTTTTTTTAGTAATTCGACCAGATAAGTAGGTGTGCCCGTTTCAAACCAGTAGTTGCCAAACACATTATATTTAAGGGTATTAAGCACACTGAACGGATTATACATACCTATAGAATCATGAGTGAAATGATAACCATCATATCTTTCACGCATTTCTGTGCAAATTTCATCATACGTCAAACCTTGCGCATCGGCAAATTCATGCAATTCAGTTTCAAAGTTCTCATGCAACTCACGATCACTGATTCCGCAGATTTCTATATACTGCTGACGCATAGAAATATCCTCCAGATTATTCAGATCGCTGAATACACTTACCTTTCCGAATTTTGTAACTCCCGTAAGCATACCAAATTTAATGCAGCCATCCTTGCTTTTTAAGGCTCCATAGAAAGCCTTCAATGTATCACGGAAACTCTTCTGGAGTTCATCATTACCAATCGCCTGTAACATAGGCTTATCGTATTCATCCACAAGAATAACGACACTCTGGCCCTCTTTCTCACAAGCACGCTGAATAATACCTTGAAAGCGGGAAGCGAATGTTTTCTCATAATCCTGTGCACCATAAAGAGCTTCCCACCCCCGTAAAGCACTCTCTAAAACCTGGTCGAGTGCTTCAGGATTCGTATATTTCTCCGCATTCAGATCTAAATGCAGAATGGGATATTTGATCCAATCTTTTTCCAGTTTCTCTATCGCCAATCCTTCGAAAAGTCCTTTTTTCCCCTGAAAATAGGCTTCCAAAGTAGATAGTAACAAACTTTTCCCAAAACGACGTGGACGACTAAGAAAATAATAACTGCCAGTTTTCACCATTTGATATATCCAAGCAGTCTTATCTATATAGCAATAACCTCCTTTGCGAATTTTCTCGAAGTTCTGTATGCCGATAGGATAAATTTTATTACTCATATACTCATAACTTTATAAGTTGACAGATACAAAGATAGCCTTTTCCACCCAATAACACAAAGTCCGATACGAAAGTTTTTTCATATCAGACTCAAATGATAGCCCCTATTTATTTCATCATCTAGTGTAATTTTGCCAATTTTCATTTATCTTTGCCTTACTAATTAATTCAAGAAAGTTATGATACTGAACGAAAGAGACGCTCGTCACGAGCATATATTGCAGGTAGCACGTCAGATGATGACGGCTGCGCGCACTGCTCCGAAAGGAAAAGGAATCGATATTATTGAAGTGGCCCTAATCACTGATGAAGAGATTAAACAATTATCAGACACTATGATAGCTATGGTAGAAGAACACGGAATGAAATTTTTCCTTCGTGATGCCGACAACATCTTAAGTGCCGAATGTGTTGTATTAATAGGAACACGCGAGCAGACACAAGGCTTGAACTGTGGCCATTGCGGCTTCGCCACCTGCGACGGACGTACCGAAGGAGTTCCCTGCGCACTGAACAGCATAGATGTAGGTATCGCAATAGGTTCCGCGTGCGCCACGGCAGCCGATTTACGCGTAGACACACGTGTGATGTTCTCCGCCGGACTGGCAGCACAACGCCTGAACTGGCTGAAAGACTGCAAGATGGTAATGGCCATCCCGGTAAGTGCATCCTCCAAGAATCCGTTCTTTGACCGGAAGCCAAAACTGGAAACGAATGCGTAATAATGCATAATGATGTGTAACAGGCATACTGACGACTGACGCAGACAATAAACTGATTTTATAAAAAACTAAATATATAGTCTAATGGGAATCATGGTTGGACTCCCCAGCCCAAGCGGCTCGGAGAAAGATTTGCAGTTGAACTTCGGCAAAAACATGACCGTACAGGTAGAAATGAGAGCACCTCATTTGCCTGCCGAATGGCACATGCAGAGCGGTATACAGTTAACATGGCCACATGCCGGTACAGATTGGGCCTATATGCTGGCGGAAGTGCAAGAGTGTTTTATCAATATTGCCAGAGAAATAGCGAAGCGTGAATTATTATTGATCGTCACTCCCGAACCGGAAGAAGTGAAAAAGCAGATAGCTGCTACTGTCAATATGAATAACGTCCGCTTTCTGGAATGTGCCACTAATGACACATGGGCCCGCGACCACGGAGCCATTACAATGATAGATACCGGCACCCCTTCCCTGCTCGACTTCACCTTCAACGGCTGGGGACTGAAATTTGCTTCCGAACTGGATAATCAAATTACCAAACATGCCGTAGAAGCCGGAGCCTTGAAAGGCCAGTATATAGACCACCTCGACTTCGTACTCGAAGGAGGTTCTATCGAAAGCGACGGAATGGGTACATTGCTTACCACTTCCGAATGTCTGCTCTCTCCCCAACGGAACGGACGACTGAACCAGGTAGAGATAGAAGAATACCTAAAATCAACCTTCCACCTGCAAAAGGTGCTTTGGTTAGATCACGGTTATCTGGCCGGTGATGATACCGACAGCCATATCGACACTTTGGCACGCTTCTGTTCTACCGACACCATCGCTTACGTGAAATGCGAAAACAAAGAAGACGAACATTACGAAGCACTGCTCGCAATGGAAGAACAGCTGAAAACATTCCGCACCTTAGCAGGAGAACCCTATCACCTATTGGCCTTACCCATGGCAGACAAGATAGAAGAAGACGGCGAACGCCTGCCTGCAACTTACGCCAATTTCCTGATTATGAACGACGTTATTCTTTACCCGACATACAATCAGCCGGCGAATGACAAAAAAGCAGGAGAAGTATTGCAGCAAGCCTTTCCAAACCATCAAATAATTGGAATAGACTGCCGTGCCCTGATTAAACAGCACGGTTCCCTACACTGTGTCACCATGCAATATCCGCTGGGCGTTATAAAGGAGTCATAAAAGAATTACAAAGGAGCCTATAAAGGAATTATAAAATAATGAATGAATCAACCCACTAATTATTCATCATGAGAAAGATAAAAGTCGGAATCATCCAACAATCCAATACCGCAGATATTAAAGCCAATCTAATGAACCTCGCAAAGAGTATCGAGGCTTGTGCCGCTCACGGCGCACAACTGATTGTGCTCCAGGAGTTACACAATTCACTTTATTTTTGCCAGACAGAAAACACTAACCTGTTTGATCTTGCCGAACCGATTCCCGGGCCTTCCACAGGCTTTTATTCCGAGTTGGCAGCAGCTAATAAAGTAGTCCTTGTCACCTCTCTTTTTGAGAAACGTGCTCCCGGACTTTATCATAATACCGCTGTCGTATTCGACCGCGACGGAAGCATTGCAGGAAAATACCGGAAAATGCATATTCCCGATGATCCGGCTTACTACGAAAAGTTCTATTTCACTCCGGGAGACATTGGTTTTGAACCGATTCAAACTTCTTTAGGAAAACTAGGCGTATTAGTATGCTGGGATCAATGGTATCCGGAAGCTGCCCGCCTGATGGCACTAAAAGGTGCGGAACTTTTAATTTATCCTACCGCCATTGGCTGGGAAAGCAGTGACACGGACGATGAAAAAGCCCGCCAACTCAATGCCTGGATTATTTCACAGCGCGCTCATGCCGTTGCCAATGGACTTCCTGTTATCTCCGTCAACCGTGTAGGACACGAGCCCGATCCTTCCGGACAGACAAACGGTATCTTATTTTGGGGAAACAGTTTTGTAGCAGGACCACAAGGGGAATTTCTGGCACAAGCGGGAAACGATCAGCCGGAGAACATGATAGTGGAAATAGATATGGAACGTTCGGAAAACGTTCGCCGTTGGTGGCCTTTCCTTCGTGATCGTCGGATTGACGAATATGATGGGCTTACCAAACGATTCCTTGATTAAAGGCTTACCCACATACCTTCATCGTAGGAGGTTTATCTAATAAAGAAAAAAGAAGGGCACAGAGTCAAAATCTAAATTTAGAACTCTGTGCCCTTTTAATATATCATCATAAATAACTATCTCATTGAAACGTTATTTTTTTGTTGGCTAGGAAATTAGCCCCTCCATAAATAAACAATCCCAGGAATTGAGCCAGATATTCATTCACGTCCAATCCTTCTACCAATAAGACAAGAAATAAAAACTGTGCAGTGTAAGCCACGGCAAAAGCAGAGCAAAAGAGCAGTATCTGTTTCCAGATACTATTCTTTTTATTTTCTACGGGGAATATCCAATATTTGCACCAGATAAAGTTATGGATTTGAGCTATCAGATACGCTGTTATATTAGCCACCATATAGTCACCGTCAAATGACATTTCTTTCATCATTAACCATACAACCAACGCCATAATTAAGGCGTTCATTGTACCGATGATTATAAAACGGAATATGCGTACAGATTCTTTCACTCGCCCTCTTTCAGATCAACGATCAAATTCAGTTCATCAAGTTGAGTCTGGTCGATTGCAGACGGTGCATCCAGCATCACATCACGTCCGGAATTGTTTTTCGGGAACGCAATACAGTCGCGGATAGAATCCAAACCTGCGAACAAAGATACCCAACGGTCGAGTCCGTATGCCAAACCACCGTGAGGAGGTGCACCATACTTAAAGGCATTCATCAGGAAGCCAAACTGTGCCTGTGCCTTTTCCGGAGTGAATCCAAGAATCTCGAACATCTTCGCCTGTAATTTCGCATCGTGGATACGGATAGATCCGCCACCAACTTCCACACCGTTCACTACCATATCATAAGCATCTGCACGTACAGCTGCCGGATCAGTATCCAACATCGGAATATCTTCCTCTTTCGGATGAGTAAACGGATGATGCATAGCCATCAAACGACCTTCCTCCTCACTCCATTCGAACATCGGGAAGTCGATCACCCAAAGGCAAACAAACTTATTCTTATCACGCAATCCCAGTTGAGCGCCCATTTCCAGACGAAGCTCACAAAGTTGTTTACGTGTTTTCATTACATCGTCGCCAGACAGAATCAGGATCAAATCACCCGGTTTAGCACCGAATGCCTCTTTCATTTGCTGAAGCACTTCCTGCGTATAGAATTTATCCACGCTCGATTTTACAGTTCCGTCCGCTTCTACACGGGCATACACCATACCTTTTGCACCAATCTGCGGTTTCTTTACGAAGTCCGTCAGTGCATCCAGTTGTTTACGAGTATAGGTTGCAGCACCTTCAGCACAGATACCACCCACATAAGCAGCATTATCGAATACAGAGAATCCGTGACCTTTCATGATATCCATCAATTCCACGAATTTCATGCCGAAACGTAAGTCCGGTTTGTCGCTACCATAATATTTCATGGCATCCGCCCAAGACATACGCTGGAACGGTTCAGCCAGTTCCACGCCACGCAGTGTTTTGAACAAATGTTTAGCCATTCCTTCAAAAGTAGTGATAATATCTTCCTGCTCAACGAAGCTCATTTCGCAGTCAATCTGCGTAAATTCCGGCTGACGATCGGCACGCAAGTCCTCATCGCGAAAACATTTTGCAATCTGGAAGTAACGGTCGAAACCAGAAACCATCAACAACTGCTTCAATGTCTGCGGAGATTGCGGAAGTGCGTAGAACTGTCCCGGATTCATACGTGACGGCACCACAAAGTCGCGTGCACCTTCAGGAGTAGAACCGATCAAAACGGGTGTTTCCACTTCGATGAAACCTAGACTATCCAGATATTTGCGAACTTCAATCGTCATTCTGTGGCGCAGTTCCAGATTAGAGCGGACAGCGTTACGACGCAAATCCAGGTAACGATATTTCATGCGGATATCATCACCACCATCCGTATTATCCTCAATGGTGAACGGAGGAGTCATAGCAGTATTTAGTACGTTCAGTTCGGAAACGATGATTTCAATGTCTCCGGTAGGAATGTTTGCATTCTTGCTGAAACGTTCATTAACCGTTCCTGTCACTTGAATGACGAACTCACGTCCCAGTTTATTAGCACGTTCACAGAGTTCAGCATTAATTTCTTCGTTAAAGACCAACTGGGTAATTCCGTAACGGTCGCGGAGGTCAATAAAAGTCATTCCTCCCATTTTACGGCTGCGCTGTACCCATCCAGACAGCGTAACTTGCTTGTTTACATCAGAGATTCTTAGTTCTCCACATGTGTGCGTTCTGAACATATATTTTTTATTTAAACGATTATCACTCGCGTTTCTATTTTGATTGAACCAAAACTGCGCAAAAGTACGCAATAATTTGTAATTCGTTGTCAGTAATCCGTTATTTTATCAGACTTTCTTTGTCAGCTTTTTCAATATTTTCTTGTTTCTGTCTGTTATATTGTCGACGATGGCTTCATTCATCAATTTGATGCCATTCATATATTCCTGCGCTCTTTGGAGCACATTGGCAGCATCCTTTTCCGATGCTTGCGGCACCACTACGCGCAATCCCCTTTGAATCAACTCAATGTTCACATTAGCGTCCGTTTCCATGGGATCACCGTCGAAGTGCACTACTCCCGGAGTAGTGCGGCGGATGCACAACTGCTTGCAACGGAAAGTCTTGATACGGCTATTCTGATCGATTGTCTTATTGAATAACTGAAAAGCCAATGAAGGGACATCCAATACGGTGAACGGTTCGAGAATGGTCACATCCAGCAAGCCATCTGTCAGCGTAGCTTGTGGGGCGATATAAGCATTGTTTCCATATTGCGACGCGTTTCCACAGGCAATCAGGAAAGCCTTATACTTGGAAACTCCGTTTTCCGTTTCCAGTTCATACGTTTCCGGTTCATATTTAAGACTCTCTTGCAGGGTCTTTTCCAGATAAGTCAACACCCCGCGTTTACCGGCATGCGCAAACTTCAGACTAACAAAAGCATCGAATCCCACTCCGCAAGTGCAGAAAAAATCCGTCCCGTTAATCTTACCATAATCTATTACGTCCATGCAACCTTCGTTCAGCACTTCCAGCGCCCTCTTCGGTTCCATCGGTATATGCAGATGCCTCGCCAGTCCATTACCCGATCCGCAGGGAATAATTCCCAGTGCGGTATCAGTATGCACCAACGAACGAGCTATTTCATTGATTGTCCCGTCCCCACCGATAGCCACTACTATATCAGTCTTCTCTTCGGCAGCTTTAGCAGCTATTTCTACTGCATGACCGGCTCTCTCCGTATTCACTACTTCCCAAGAGTATCTCGCCTTGTCTATTTTTTCGTCCAGCAAGTTAAGAATCAATTCTTTACTTTGTGTTCCCGAAATAGGATTGACGACGAATTTTATTTTTTTCATTCTTTCGTTCATGCTATTCTTGTCGATTGTAGACGACAAAAGTAATATAAATATCTTAAATTTTAATCTATTAGAGGTTTCTAATCACATGAGGGCAACTTTTTTCTCTTAAAAAGAACAGATAAAAGCAAATTTTGTTATCTTTGCCCCCTGTTTTTAAACACTTGTTAAGATAAAAGGATGTAAGATCGTCAGCGAACGATCTGAGTATGAGTATAATAAATTATAATTCATGGGATTATTACAAGAGAAGTTAGCTAAGTACGACCTGCCACAAAAGTTTATGGCACAGGGCGTTTACCCATATTTCCGTGAGATAGAAGGAAAGCAGGGTACAGAGGTAGAAATGGGCGGACACGAAGTGTTGATGTTCGGTTCCAATGCATACACTGGCCTTACGGGAGATGAAAGAGTGATTGAAGCAGGTATTAAAGCCATGCATAAATATGGTTCCGGATGCGCAGGCTCGCGCTTCTTGAATGGTACACTTGACCTGCACGTTCAGTTGGAAAAAGAACTGGCTGCCTTTGTAGGCAAAGATGAAGCACTCTGCTTCTCAACCGGTTTTACGGTGAATTCGGGAGTTATTCCTGCTTTGACAGATCGCAATGATTATATCATTTGCGACGACCGCGACCACGCATCTATCGTAGATGGCCGTCGCCTCTCCTTCTCTCAACAACTGAAATATAAGCATAACGATATGGCGGATCTGGAAAAGCAACTTCAAAAGTGCAACCCGGATTCAGTGAAGCTCATCATAGTAGACGGTGTGTTCTCTATGGAAGGCGACCTGGCAAACTTGCCCGAAATCGTACGCTTGAAACATAAATACAACGCTACTATCATGGTAGACGAAGCTCATGGCTTGGGTGTATTTGGAAAACAAGGACGTGGTGTTTGCGACCATTTCGGTCTGACTCACGAAGTTGACTTGATTATGGGTACTTTCAGCAAATCATTGGCTTCTATCGGTGGATTCATTGCTGCTGATTCTTCTATCATCAACTGGTTACGCCACAACGCACGTACTTATATATTTAGTGCGTCCAACACTCCTGCTGCTACTGCATCTGCTCTTGAAGCCCTCCACATCATCCAAAATGAACCGGAAAGGCTTGAAGCTTTGTGGGAGGCTACCAACTATGCATTGAAACGTTTCCGTGAAGCAGGTTTTGAAATCGGTGCAACAGAATCACCTATCATCCCTCTTTATGTACGAGACACGGAAAAAACATTCATGGTCACTAAATTGGCTTTCGACGAGGGTGTATTTATCAATCCGGTTATTCCTCCGGCATGTGCACCGCAAGACACTTTGGTACGTGTGGCATTGATGGCTACTCATACAAAAGATCAAATTGACCGTGCTGTAGAAAAGTTGGTTAAAGCATTTAAAGCATTGGATATTTTATAATCTACGAGGAATATATCACTCTTATCGGGTGAATAAAATAAAAGTCTGACACAAATCAATGTGCCGGACTTTTATTTTATCTTATTCACTCTTAAGTACTTCTGCCGGATTTTGCCGGGCGGCTTTCCACACGCGCCAAATAATGCTTAGGAAAATGACAAGTCCCATTCCTATGAATATGACTGCATAGGGCCACCATTCTATCGGTGTTTGCTTTATATAATTTTCTAGCCAATGTTTCATCATGACATATCCCAACGGAAAAGCAAAGAACGATGAAAACACAAGTAAAAGTAAATATTCTCTAAAGAATAGATTCAAGATGATTCCTATATTGGCTCCATTTACCTTGCGTATAGCTATTTCTTTACGACGTTGCTGACAGGACAGAGTCACCAATGAGAATATACCGAACACGGCAATCGCTATACATATAAAGGAGACTATGCTCAACAATTGGCACAATGTTTTCTCTGATTTCATATAAGTGTCATAAACCTCTTCCATATTAGACAAGATCAATTCCGCATTTGGATTAACTTTATCCACTTCCGCTTTTATCTTTTCAGAAACAATGTTCCAAGTTCCCTCCTTCACCTTGAAAATAATGCCTCCTCTGCCTGTATTATCCGGCAAAAAAAAACATAGCAGGGGCTACCGGGTGTATTGGGGCATTATATGAAATATTTTTAATAACCCCTTTCACTATATAATGCCTTCCTAATTTATCAATTTTCTTTCCAACCGGTTGTGTCCATCCGAAAGTTTTCACAGCAGCTTCATTTATAACAACCATATTTTTTCCATCCTTTTCATCCAGCATGCTTCCCTCCAGCACCTCAACTCCAAAGAAATCGGCATACTCTTGATTGATCGTCTCATCTTCTAGATCTATATATTGCTCACTATCAGTTGTCTTTCCTTCCCACTCCTTTATCTTGAATGTTGAAAAATACATTTTGGGAATAGGTGTCTGAAAGCCACTCAAATACTTTGTAACATTGGGCATCTGTTCTAATATTTCTTTAAAAGGAACATTTTCAGAGCAATAAACAACAGCTCCCACATTATGCCGTTCTATTCCAAGTTCTTTGGTATTCAACAAGAAGTTAAGTTGCTTCATCATCACCAAAGTACAAAAAACAAAGGCTATACCAATAAACAACTGAAATAAAATGCTATATTCACAGAAGAAGTAAAGGATTACTGGGATTTGGGGAGAATTACCGGTGACTGACACGAATTCCGATGCCTGTCCGTATAAAGTATCTGTTGCAGAATTGTTTATGGACTTAAAGAAATTACCCAACTATATACCTTAATGTACCAAACTTAAAAACAAATCAATATTGCCAATTTGCGAGGTAAAAATAAAGAGGGAGGCCTCACGGCTACCCTCTTTACATTAATTTAGATAAACAACTTTAATATAGTATTAGTTTAAGGTTTATAAGATTAGTTTCGAATCAAGCTGATTACTTCTTTAGTTCAGAATAATCTATGAAAATAGACTGCTTATATGTTCTGTATTTTTCAGCATATTCCTGTATAAGTTTTGGTCTATCTACGACTTTGCTAATTAGACAATTATACACAAAGTCTCGTTTATTGAAATCAGTGTCATTTGCAGTTTTTAACTGTTTCAACATTTCATCAGCTAAGTTGCCCATGTAGCCAAAATCTTCGTGTTTCGTAATTTGTTTAGTCTCTATGATGATTGGTTTTGCCTTCAACATAGCTGCTGTGCCTTCCCTTGGATTTTTGTACTGTTTACGAATTTTGTTGTTTGGTACCCACCATGACATTGTACCTGAATATTTGGCAGATTTAGCTAATCCCTTGTCAACAGTCATTGTTATCGTAACATCATAAGTTGTATCAAAGTGGTTATTTCCTGTTGCATTTACACGTTGTTTCTTAGTTCTTTTGAATATGCATTGACCATGATAAACTCTACATTCATTGACTGTAATATACGGCGCTGTAACAGTTATGACATCAGCTTCATTAATTGGTTCTATCCATTTAGTTTTATAAACACCCGTTGCTTGCATATTTTCAATTTCAACAGGTTTGTTTAATTCAGTTTCAAGACTTGTTAAGATATCGTCTAACTCATTTTTCACAGACTTTAGCTTAATCAGCTGATTTATAGCATTACTATGTTGGCTAGCAGTTACTCGATTGTTTTTATATAGCCTTATTGCAGTAGCATAAGCCTGTGCTATAGAATCACGTTTAGCACGTGCAATAGAATCATATTTTGCGTGAATTGGATTAGAGGGCGTTATAGGCTGAAGTCTACGCACGGCACGTTCTAAGGCGGTAGTATTTAATCTTTGTTCAAATTCGTGCTTAGGACTGTTAATTGATATACTAATAACATTATTTCCTTTCTCTATATTATACGGTGCCATAAGTGCTAGTATGCTATCTACTTGCTGATTTGCACGTTCTGTCTCTGCGATATATCGTTGTATATCATTTTCTGTAAGACATGTATCTAACATATTAATGTCTATTCGCAAGCGCCTTATAACATTGTCGTAATGTCGTTTTTGTTCAACTGCTATAGTTTCATCTCGTTCTCGTTGTCTTGCATATTTCTTGGCATCCTTAAAAAAGCCACCGAATTGTGCAGATACAGTTGCAGACATTAGCAACATCGCTAGTACAATTTGTAATGTTTTCACGTTCTTTGATTTGTTGGTCTTCCTAGTCTCAACAGAAGGGTATTAAATAGAAGAAGCGTGAGACTATTAGACTTATACCTAATGTCGGTTCTGGACTACCTCTGTATTGAATATAAGTACAAACAGCTCACGCCCTTGACCGTATATCAACACACGAGTGTGCGGTATACAAACCAAAGGGAGAACGTTTTGACTATTTCCTCAATACAGTTGAATTGTCCAGATTCACATTAGAGAAAAAGCACTAAACGCTTCCTAAATAATTAAGACGTCCCAAAGGACGCTACAAATATACTACAAATTTCTTTAATTGTATATGTTATACTTCAGATTTGCGTGTTTAAGTCTTTTGTTTATCTTAGGCATAAATTCCATAAACCTTTGCATGTCAGTTAATGTTCTAGTGTTGTATCTATAGGCGAACTCATTACAGTACATTTGTAAGTACTTAGGACTGACTACATGATAGATTCCTTTTATGCCACGCTTTAGATGTGACCAAAAGCCCTCTATACCGTTAGTATGGAAGCCGTCCTTTGCGTAAAGTCCTTTACTATGTTCTATAATGACACGTGTATAAAGATGCGATAGACCGTTATAGCCTGCCCAACCATCGGTTACCAATGTTGAGCCTTCCTCAATCAGTCCAAATACTAATAGATGCAATGTTTTCTGACTTGCATCGTAGGTAACGACCGGATAGACCCTATCTTCTGTTAGTACACCTACCACAGGAGTTTTCTCTTTAAGGCTTCTTCCTTGTGTACCTTTGTTCCATTTGTTCTTATTTTTGCCACCGACATAGGTTTCATCCATTTGAACTATACCACGGAATTTCTCAATTTCATCTTTGTACATATTATGTCTTATTTTAGTCAGCATAAACCACGCTGTCTTTTGAGTGACATTTATGTCTCTTGATAATTGTAGGCTACTGATACCTTTCTTATGAGATAGGAAGATGTAAATAGCATAGAACCATTTCTCCAAAGGTATTTTGCTACCTTCAAACATTGTACCGACAGTTACAGTAAACCGTTTCTTACAATGCCTGCATTTGTAGAGCCCATCGAACTCTCCCTTGTTCTTTAATTTGTAGTGATGTTCAGATTTGTGTTTACAATGAGGACATACCGGTACGCCTTGCCACCTATATTGTTCTAAGAACTCTCTACATGAATTTTTATCATGTAGGGTGCTCATTAGCTCTATAAGTGACTTTATCTCTCGCATACCCGTTTTAAGTTTTTGACGGGTAATACTGAACCGATGTGTTCATATTTGTTATATTTTGTATTTAAATATAACAAATTTAATTAACGCATTAAAAATCAGATAGTTAAATAATTTCCTATCAGAATTTAAATGATGTTAAGTATAACTAATTGGTTCTATATGCAGATAAATTTACTAAAAAATAGCAATATGAAAATAGATGTAAGACAAAAATCCGATAATACTGAAACTGATACAGTATTATCGGATAAGTTTAATAAACGACGCGAACAATTACGGTATGAAACCTATGAACATTTAGTTGCTACTGGTTTCTTTACTGGTACATACGAAGAATATAAAGAACGAACTAAATTAGGATTAATTGGCCCTACGCAAACATTCTAGTAAGTTCTTGCGCGAGTTTTTTATCAATACTAGGACACAGCCTATGTAACATATCAGCAGTTATCAATGATAAATTCGGTTCTAATGTTCTTGCCTTTAATATTATCATGTCATCATACTTCAATAAGCGCTTAACATTATGATATGCTAATTTATATGGTTCTAAGTCTATAACAGAGTCATCGTTAATACCATTATAGTTCATAGAAAAATATGTTGCTAGTCCTTCCTCTAAAACAGTAGTACTATCGTATTTATTTGGTTCTAAACAATGTATAGTTTCATGTGCTAATTGAAACAATGCCTTGTCCATATCATTTATACAATCTTCTGTTAATTGAATGATAATATGCCTGCAATCTCCTGGAAACCAGATTTGTGGTTGTTTTATATCTGCTAATTCGATACCAAGTATTGTATAGTCTTTATTTCTTTGACCAAATGAGCGTTCGGCTTCATGTAACATAGGACCTAGTTGTGAAACTATTGTAAATGTATATCCATCTTTTGATGGTAATAGCTCGCAAGAAAAAATATTATCGTGTAGCATATTTGTTAGATATTAGTTGCTAACAAATATACAAATGATTTAGTTACCTTGTATCTTAAACATGTTATTGTTATAAGAACTTTAACATTTTGACTTTGGTACATTAAGGTATATAGTTGGGAGAAATTATTCCCGGAAGAGTATATTCATTTCGAAATGCCTACATCCGATTTATATTTATATGCAGACCGGGCACAGATAGAGCAAGTGCTTATCAACTTGTTAAAAAATGCCCGCGAAACGTGCGAGCGGAGAACGGATAAAAACATTGAGATAAAGTTTTTTTCTAAAGGCAACCCAACATTCACAATATCTGATAATGGTGAGGGAATTTTGCCAGATGTTCTGGATAAGATTTTCGTTCCTTTCTTTACTACCAAAACATCCAGTTCAGGCATCGGATTGAGCCTGTGCAAACAGATCATGACTTTACATGACGGAAGTATTAACGTAAAATCAGAAATAGGGAAAGGAAGTTGCTTTATTCTTACTTTCCCTAAATAAAAATCACTGAAAGCCTCCCGAATCCTTTAATACAATGATTAGTCTGGGTAGTAGAGGAATTACTTATCCTCTACTACCCAAACTATTTGTATCAGGATTTAACTCCTTAACAGCCTCTTTGACCGCTTTATTAGTTGGCTTACGATATGCTTCCGCTTGTTGAACGGGGACAATCTCATTCACCATTCTTTCATATCCTTTTTGCTCTAACAAGTGCACTTCTTTTTCACCTGTTTCTTTTTGTTTCCTTGTTTTCATAAGGCTTTTCATTTTAAAATTCTTATTTATAAAACAGAAAACATCAAAAGATAGTTCATACTCACAGATAATTTATGTACGGGGCAACTGCTCCCCAATATACTACTATAGGCTTGTTCATTCCGGTACGGATTTGAGCTTAAACTTACATAGTGAAAAAAATATCTATCATGCTATCATTTATTTTTATATCATACTAATTATCAGCGAAATAAATATGATAGATATATTTCTAAAAGGCATCTCTCATACTTATACCACCAAAAACAGGGTATCTCTCATCAATAAAATAGTCGAATAAAGGTCGGACAGGCGTAAGATGGTTTGTTTTTGTTGCAATGAATCCGTATAAATCCGACCTGTATGGCTTAATAATCCCACTTTAATAGCGATAAGTTTATAGCCCACATATGTGTGACGAACAGTCTACATACGTGGGCTGTACAGTTTACAGGTGCGGGCTGTACAGCCTACATATGTAGGCTATAAAAAGATTACCGTTTCCAATGGATTATTAAGCTGCCAAATACAGGTTATCATCCTATAAAGTGAATATCCTTGTGGCTTCATATGGGTGTTTTTCCCTGATTCTACACTAAAACGGATGCAGTAGTGGTATGATAGATACCCGTTTTTTGCGACAGAAACATGATAGATACCTGTTTGAAAAATTATCTATCATACTTATTCTTCTGATAATTAAAACAATATAAAAATAAATGATAGTATGATAGATATTTTTTTCATTATGTAGTATTTAAGTTTAAATCGTACAATTATCATTCAGCTCATTTCTGTACTGGAAATGAAACAAACTTTTGAGGTGGTTGCCTTGATTTATGTACACCTTAATTCTATAATATATAAATTAACTCCTATATTTGTACTTTTATTCAACTTATCCTCTTTATAAATTATGAAAGAAAACAAATATAATAATAGCCATTTCTTCAGTCAATATTCTCAAATGTCCCGTTCGGTAGAGGGCTTGAAAGGAGCCGGAGAATGGCATGTATTGCAGAAAATGCTCCCTGATTTTGCTGGGAAAAGAGTTTTGGACTTAGGCTGTGGATTCGGCTGGCATTGCGCCTATGCAATAGAGCACGGAGCAACACACGCTACCGGAATTGATATTTCGGAGAAAATGCTCGAAGAAGCTCGGAAAAGAAACCCTTCTCCACTCATTGAATACCAATGTATGGCTATCGAAGATTTTGATTTCCAGCCAGATTCTTATGATATTGTCATCAGCTCGCTAACCTTCCATTATCTCGAATCCTTTACGGATATATGCCGAAAAATCAATAACAGCCTGACTCCGGGAGGCACTTTCGTCTTCTCCGTAGAACACCCGATATTTACGGCCTATGGCAATCAGGATTGGCATTACGACCAGGACGGGAAGCCTATTCATTGGCCGGTAGATCGTTATTTTACGGAAGGCAGACGCACAGCAGTCTTCCTGGGCGAAGAGGTTATCAAATACCACAAGACGCTGACTACGTATATAAACGGTCTCCTTCAAACCGGATTTGAGATATGCGAACTTATAGAGCCACAACCGGACGAAAGCTTACTGGATATCATTCCGGGAATGAAAGATGAATTGCGACGCCCCATGATGCTTCTGATCTCTGCCAATAAAAAAAGTGAGACCGCAAAGTGATGAGATTCAAGGTATTGAGAAATAATAGGTAAAAAACATTCGTTTAGCTATTGTTAATTAAAAAATACTCCCTATCTTTGCACCGCTTTTGAAAAGAACAACCCTTCAAAAAAGTAGCGGGGTGTAGCGCAGTCCGGTTAGCGCACCTGCTTTGGGAGCAGGGGGTCGTGGGTTCGAATCCCGCTACCCCGACTACAAAGAAAAAGGGAGTTCGGTTAAAAGTTTTCGGGGTGTAGCGCAGTCCGGTTAGCGCACCTGCTTTGGGAGCAGGGGGTCGTGGGTTCGAATCCCGCTACCCCGACGAAGAAAATCAAGTCAAGATTCACAAAATAAAGCCAGTACAATTAGTATTGGCTTTTTTATTATATATAGGATAAGTGTAATTATCCCCGTTTGGGGGCAAATAAAAAGGGCAATTCTTTGAACTATCTTTGAACAGGTTTCTAGCATTATCCTCATTTTCTTATTTAATTTAGAGTAAAAATCTATTTTGTTAACTTTACTACCCTTTTATTTTGGCGTTATCAATGTTTTGCGTTAACTTTATAGCGGAAATACAAACATTGTTTATAGAGAAAACGATAACAAACAAAATACTTAAACACATGAAGAAAACTCTGCTGATGCTCGTTGTTATTTTCATTTCACTATATTCGCATTCACAAAGTCCCTTTCTGAATTTTAGAATTCCAGAAGAATCAAATAAGCGTATCATTGGATATTCTTCAAGTAATAAAATAAATGTTTTTTTGAATATAAAATATCAATCTTGTAATACTCTAATACAGTATTACAAACAGGATTCTAATAAATTGATTGTGTAACAAAAATAACGATATGATGAAAAAGTTTTTTTATTTGAGTGCGATACTAGCCATAGTTTTGGTTTCATGTAATTCAGAAAAGGAGTATATAGCAAAACTCTCTAATACCGCTTCTATGATTGAGAAAGAAGCTGATTTAAGTGAAGCAATAGCTCTTCATTATTGTGATACTTGGAGAAAAGTAATTTACGATCATGAATACAATGGAGAATATTGCACTGATTTCAATGAAGCCTTAGCGAAGCATCAAGAGTTTATTATCACAACAGATACCTATAAGAGACTAAAACAAAAGAAAGATTCAATCGAGGCTATAATGCCACAACTAAATGATTATCCTTCAAGTTGTAAAGATGCTTATAATGAGTTAGTATCAATATATGCAGATGCAGATGAATTATTCAGATTCGCAGATGAGCCTAGGGGTTCTTTATCTACATACTCAACAAAAACGACAGACCTTTATCAAAAGATAGAAAAGTCACTGAAAGAATTTAAAATAAAGCATATACAAAACAAATAATTTAAAAGAGTAGTATAGTTATTGTAGCAGCTTATTGAATTTAAGACTATCAAAAGACAAAATAATAATTTCACTTCAAGAGCAACTTCAGAAAATACTGCTAGCAAATAGTGTTCAAAAGCTAGAAATTACTCTTTTGAATTATGAGTTAGAAAGGAATAGAACGAAGATCTCAAAATAGCGTTTTTGAACTAGCTTTGAAATAGTGACGGTATATGACAGCGATACCGTCACTATCGCAAGCATATACCGTCACTATCTTTACCGGATAGCGTCACCCTTTTACATGTTCAAATAATAATCCCGGGTTAGCGTCATATATTCCTCGCTATATTGATGACGAGCCAGTTCTGTCAATAGTTCTTCTACAATGCACTCTTGATTGGAAAAAGAAAAAGTAATCAAAACACGTTTCGGAATACCGCCGGGTTTAGTGATTACATTCAGTTGACGGACTGCATATAATTTCTTTATAGAAGCTATCTTTTTTACCCGTTCAGCTACATCTGCCGGAATCACCACTGTAAAAAATCCGTTTTCTGTCAATAATCCGCTTACTCCTTCCAACAAATCTTCATAGGTCAAAGAATCATTGTGACGCGCCGCGGCTCTCTGACGATCCGGACATTCCAGCGAATCGACAAAATAAGGAGGATTAGAAACAATTACGTCGAATTTATCCGAAGACCTGTATTTCCTAAAATCAGCCTGCACCACCTCTACCCGCTCCTTCCAGGGCGAACGAATAATATTTTCCCTGGCTTGCCCGACAGCCGCTTCATCTATTTCCAACGCTACAATATTTGCATCCGGCAAACTGCGTTGCACCAACATTAAAGCTACCAACCCTGTTCCCGTCCCAATATCCAAAATCCGGTGCGCACTTTCAACGGAAGTCCAAGCTCCCAGAAGCACCCCATCCGTACCGACTTTCATGGCACATTTATCATGCCATACCGTAAATTGCTTAAATTGAAAATAAGGATTCGACATTTTATCCGTTTATCTTAAAGCCGTTTTATACTATTATTTTATTGCAAATCGCCAAAAATAAATAATAATTATGGAATACTCCCTTTACAAGCCGATATTTTGGCATTGTTTTTGTGTTTTTATTCTGCGCAGTGCTTTATTATTAGAGAGAATCAATTAACTTTGCAAACGATTTATGCATATCAATATGACATAAACTAAATTAAAACGAAAAAATGAAAGAAAGATATTTATTGGAAGATGGAGGCGATAACAACTTCTCGCTAATCACAGACTATGATGGGAACGATGAACAAGCATTTGATGTAAATGTGAAATCTGGTGAAATTCTTCCGGTACTCCCCTTACGTAATATGGTATTGTTTCCTGGAGTATTCCTGCCGATCACGGTAGGCCGTAAGTCTTCTCTGAAACTCGTACGAGATGCTGACAAGAAACATAAAGATATTGCAGTAGTATGCCAGAGATCGGCACATACAGAAGATCCGAAACTGGAAGATTTACACAATATCGGTACCGTAGGACGAATTGTGCGGATATTGGAAATGCCGGATCAGACAACAACAGTCATTCTTCAGGGAATGAAACGTTTAAGTCTGACTAGCATCATCGAAACTCATCCGTACCTGAAAGGTGAAATAGAACTTTTGGAGGAAGATGTCCCCGGCAAAGATGATAAAGAGTTTCAAGCCCTGGTGGAAACTTGCAAGGACTTGACAATGAGATACATCAAATCATCAGATGTGATGCATCAGGATTCGTCGTTTGCTATTAAAAATATCAACAACTCAATGTTCCTGGTCAATTTCATCTGCTCAAACCTGCCGTTCAAGAAAGATGAGAAGATGGACTTGTTGAGCATCAACTCATTGCGTGAACGCACTTATCACTTACTGGAAATTCTGAACCGCGAAGTGCAACTGGCAGAAATCAAGGCATCCATCCAAATGCGTGCCCGCGAAGATATCGACCAGCAGCAACGCGAATACTTCCTGCAACAGCAGATCAAAACCATCCAGGATGAACTGGGTGGCGGCGGTCAGGAGCAGGAAATAGAGGAAATGCGCCAGAAGGCAGAAAGAATGCGCTGGAATTTAGAAGTCAGAGACACGTTCATGAAAGAACTTGCCAAACTGGAACGCACTCATCCGCAATCTCCGGATTACAGCGTACAGCTCAACTATCTGCAAACGATGCTCAATCTCCCATGGGGTACTTATACAACTGACAATCTGAACCTTAAAAACGCAGAAAAGACGTTGAACAAAGACCATTACGGACTGGAGAAAGTAAAAGAGCGTATTTTGGAACACTTAGCCGTATTAAAGCTGAAAGGTGATATGAAATCACCGATTATCTGCTTGTATGGCCCTCCGGGAGTGGGTAAAACATCTCTTGGAAAATCCATCGCATCTGCGCTCAAACGGAAATATGTACGTATGTCTTTAGGTGGTGTGCATGACGAAGCAGAGATTCGCGGTCACCGTAAGACTTATATCGGTGCTATGCCCGGACGAATTATCAAGAGCTTAATAAAAGCCGGTGCGTCCAATCCTGTCTTCATCCTGGATGAAATAGACAAAGTCAGCGCCGACCGTCAGGGAGACCCTTCTTCTGCATTGCTGGAAGTGCTCGACCCGGAACAGAACACATCTTTCCATGATAACTTCCTGGATGTAGACTATGATCTCTCCAAGGTATTGTTTATTGCAACAGCCAATAACCTGAATACAATCCCCGGTCCATTGCTCGACCGTATGGAATTGATTGAAGTAAGCGGATACATCACAGAAGAAAAAGTAGAGATTGCCCGCAAGCATCTGCTGCCCAAAGAGCTGGAAGCCAACGGACTCAAAAAGACAGATATTAAACTTCCCAAAGATACACTGGAAGCCATAATCGAGTCATATACCCGTGAAAGCGGTGTTCGTGAGCTGGAAAAGAAGATCGGTAAGATTCTTCGCAAATCGGCCCGCCAATATGCTACGGACGGTTATTTTGCCAAGGCGGAAATCAAACCGACAGATTTGTATGATTTCCTTGGAGCACCGGAATATACACGCGACAAGTATCAGGGAAATGATTACGCAGGTGTAGTCACCGGATTGGCATGGACAGCTGTCGGGGGCGAAATCTTATTTGTAGAAACCAGTTTGAGCCGTGGCAAGGGCGGACGTCTCACACTGACAGGTAACCTGGGAGATGTGATGAAAGAATCTGCCATGCTGGCACTTGAATATATCAAGGCGCACGCTTCTGTTCTTAGTCTGGATGAAGAGATTTTTGACAACTGGAATATCCATATCCACGTTCCTGAAGGGGCTATTCCGAAAGATGGTCCGTCAGCAGGTATCACAATGGCCACTTCACTGGCTTCTGCCCTGACTCAAAGAAAAGTGAAAGCCAACATTGCCATGACGGGAGAAATCACTCTTCGCGGCAAAGTGCTTCCTGTGGGTGGCATCAAGGAGAAGATATTGGCAGCCAAACGTGCCGGAATCAAGGAAATCATCATGAGTGCCGAGAACAAAAAGAACATAGATGAAATTCAATATATTTATTTGAAAGGACTGACTTTCCACTATGTAAACGATATAAAAGAGGTATTCGCTATTGCATTGACTAACGAGAAAGTAGCGGATCCTATTGATTTATCTGTTAAGAAACCCAGCCAGGAATGACATTTGAGTTACAATATACAGACACTAAAAGTAATGCCCGTGCCGGTCTGATAACAACAGACCACGGGCAGATACAAACACCTATCTTCATGCCGGTGGGCACACTGGGCACTGTGAAGGGAGTACATCTGACCGAATTGAAAGAAGATATCCAGGCACAGATTATTCTGGGTAATACCTATCACCTCTATTTGCGTCCGGGACTGGATGTGATCGAGAAAGCAGGCGGGCTGCACCGTTTCAACGGTTTCGACCGCCCCATGCTGACTGACAGCGGTGGTTTTCAGGTATTTTCATTAGCCGGAATCAGAAAACTGCGTGAAGAAGGAGCCGAATTTCGTTCGCATATCGACGGAAGCAAGCACATCTTCACTCCGGAGAAGGTGATGGACATAGAACGTACGATCGGTGCGGATATTATGATGGCTTTTGACGAATGTCCTCCGGGTGACTCGGATTACGAGTATGCCAAAAAGTCATTGGGATTAACCCACAGATGGCTCGACCGTTGTATACAACGTTTTAACGAGACAGAACCTAAATACGGTTATAATCAGTCTCTCTTCCCCATCGTGCAGGGATGTGTTTATCCCGACCTGCGCAAGCAATCTGCAGAGTTTGTTGCGTCCAAAGGTGCTGACGGGAATGCCATCGGTGGTTTGGCGGTAGGCGAACCGGTAGACAAGATGTATGAAATGATCGAAATTGTCAATGAAATACTTCCTAAAGACAAACCCCGTTACCTGATGGGTGTCGGAACTCCTGTCAACATTCTTGAAGGAATAGAACGCGGTGTGGATATGTTCGACTGCGTTATGCCTACAAGAAACGGACGAAATGGCATGTTGTTCACCAAAGATGGCATTATCAATATGCGGAACAAGAAATGGGAAACGGACTTCTCTCCCATCGAAGCCGACGGAGCCTCTTGCGTGGATACATTATACAGCAAGGCTTATTTGCGCCATCTTTTCCATGCGCAAGAGCTACTGGCTATGCAAATTGCCTCCATACATAATCTGGCATTCTATCTGTGGCTGGCAGGGGAAGCAAGAAAACACATTATCGCCGGAGATTTCTCGACCTGGAAACCAATGATGGTCAAAAGAGTATCAACTAGATTATAAGAAATGAAAAGCAATCGATTTATAAAACGGCTGGACTGGTATATCATCAAGAAGTTCTTGGGGACATACGTATTTGCTATTGCACTAATCATTTCTATTGCAGTGGTATTCGACTTCAACGAAAAGATGGACAAACTAATGGAGCATGAAGCTCCATGGGATAAAATTATCTTTGAATACTACATGAACTTTATCCCCTATTTCTCCAATCTGTTCAGTCCGTTGTTCGTATTCATTGCTGTTATTTTCTTTACCTCCAAACTGGCAGAAAACTCCGAAATTATTGCGATGTTCTCCACCGGTATGAGCTTTAAGAGGATGATGCGCCCTTACATGATTTCTGCCGCTATCATCGCCCTCGTCACTTTCACACTAAGTTCGTATGTGATTCCGAAAGGAAGTGTTACGCGTCTGAATTTTGAAGACCGGTATATCAAACCAAAGAAACAAAACTCGGTAAGCAATGTGCAGCTGGAAGTGGATAGCGGAGTGATTGCATATATCGACAACTATAACAACGCAATGAAAACCGGTAACCGCTTTTCATTGGACAAATTTGTGGATAAAAAGCTGGTTTCACATTTGACTGCACGACGGATTACCTACGATACCACCACCGTTCATAAATGGACGATCCACGATTATATGGTACGCGAACTGGATGGTTTAAAGGAAAAGATCACTAAGGGAGACCGGATAGACTCTATCATCAACATGGAACCTTCCGACTTTCTTATCATGAAAAACCAGCAGGAAATGCTGACCAGTCCCGAATTAAGCGATTATATCGTCAAACAGAAACGAAGAGGATTTGCCAACATCAAGGAGTTTGAGATTGAATATCACAAACGAATCGCTATGTCGTTCGCCTCTTTCATCCTTACCATCATCGGTGTATCGCTTTCGTCCCGAAAAACGAAAGGCGGTATGGGGCTTCATCTGGGTATCGGATTAGGATTAAGTTTCTCTTATATCCTGTTCCAGACGATTACTTCCACCTTTGCCGTGAACGGAAATGTGCCACCTGCCGTTGCAGTCTGGATTCCTAATATCCTTTATGCGGGTATCGCATTCTTCTTGTACCAGAAGGCACCTAAATAAAAGGTAGGCAAGCCTTCTGCAGTCTTCACGGATTCTATCCATAGATTGCCCCAAGGTTTTGGATGCACCGGATAAACGAAGAGTATAAAAGTAGAAGTTCCGCCTACACTTGCATTAGCAAGAGTAGGCGGAACTTTTTTGTTGTATCCATTTCCTCTTTTGTCTATTCTCCATTGTTTTCACCTGACGGTGATTTGGAAAATCCCTCTTTCTCCTTACATTCTTAAAATCGTTAACCGACTTCTTTTACATAAGCAGAAAGATCTGCAGCAGAGATGTTTTTGGCTATAATTACACCATTTCCATCCAATAAATAGTTAGTAAATCCCCGGTTTAAACGGTACTTCTTAAATAAACCGGAATCCTCGCCTTCTGTTTCCACGAAACAAGTGGGCGTAACTATTTGATCCTTACGAACGGTTTCCTTGAATATTGACTGATATTCGTCAAATGAAATAGAAACCATTTCCACATTATGAGAAGAACGAAGCGCATTGCTCAAACTTACATTTTGCATCCGGGACTGCGCGTCATAACTTGCCCAAAAACTTAGCAACACATATTTACCTTTCAAATTTCCCAATTTAAAGGCGGGTTGCCCGTTTGACGTAGATTCGATTTTAAAATCAGGGGCTACGCCACCCTCACTCAAACCTCCGGTAGGTTTGTCTTTCTCAACGAAAGCGGTCAAGGAACAAATCAGTAATACAACAAAAATCCATTTTACATGCTTCATGTAATTCGGTTTTAGTTAATACTATCCGGGACTGTCCTTAAACAGTGGTTTCTTCCCGAAACATTGTCTTTTCAGGCATCAGGCGAAGAGGAATCCGCTGATTATCAGAGCCTTTATTTTTGAAACCGGGTGCAAAGGTAAGTAAATATTAAATTAACTTCCAAGCAAATAAGCAAAAATATCACTTTTTGGGTATAACTTTTTATGTTATTTAGCATAAAAACGAACTTTTTTCTCTACTTTTGCAGAGTTAAAGTCTATTTTTTTATGCAACCATCAAATACTGAATTGATTCTGATTCGAGTTACCGGCGAAGATCGCCCGGGACTGACTGCTTCCGTGACCGAAATCCTTGCCAAATATGATGCCACGATTCTTGATATCGGCCAGGCAGATATTCATAATACATTATCGCTGGGTATCCTGTTCAAGAGTGAAGAAAGACATTCCGGATTCATTATGAAGGAACTGTTGTTCAAGGCTTCTTCTCTGGGAGTAACCATCCGGTTTGAACCTATCACCACCGAGCAATATGAAAACTGGGTAGGTATGCAAGGGAAAAACCGTTATATCCTGACGGTTCTGGGACGCAAGCTTTCCGCCCGACAGATTTCTGCCGCTACAAGCATATTAGCCGAGCAGGGCATGAATATTGATGCTATCAAACGTCTGACAGGTCGTATCCCGTTGGATGAATGTCAGGCAGATACACGTACCAGGGCTTGCATCGAATTTTCAGTGAGAGGTACTCCGAAAGATCGCATTGCGATGCAGGAGAAGCTGATGAAGTTGGCCAGCGAACTGGAAATGGATTTTTCTTTCCAACAGGATAATATGTACCGTCGTATGCGCCGTCTGATCTGTTTTGATATGGACTCTACATTAATCGAAACAGAGGTGATTGACGAACTGGCTATCCGTGCCGGTGTAGGCGACGAAGTAAAGGCCATCACAGAAAGCGCCATGCGTGGAGAAATAGACTTTACAGAGAGCTTTACCCGCCGTGTAGCACTATTGAAAGGGCTGGACGAATCGGTCATGCAGGAAATAGCCGAGAGCCTGCCTATCACGGAGGGCGTAGAACGGCTGATGTATGTATTGAAGAAGTACGGTTACAAAATCGCCATCCTTTCGGGAGGATTCACTTATTTCGGCCAATACCTGCAAAAGAAATACGGTATAGATTACGTCTATGCCAACGAACTGGAAATCATCGACGGCAAACTGACCGGACGTTACCTGGGAGATGTAGTAGACGGAAAACGGAAAGCCGAACTGCTCCGCCTCATTGCACAAGTGGAAAAGGTGGATATTGCACAGACCATCGCCGTAGGAGACGGAGCTAACGACCTCCCTATGCTAGGGGTTGCCGGACTGGGAATTGCTTTCCACGCAAAGCCTAAAGTGGTGGCAAATGCCAAGCAATCGATCAACACCATCGGGCTGGATGGAGTGCTCTATTTCCTCGGATTCAAAGATTCTTACTTGAATATGTAATTAGACCAAAAAATAGATTATCTTTGCTGACAAATTAAATAAAAGAATGAAGTTTTCCGAACTACAATTAAATGCAAATGTGCTTGAGGCGCTTGATGCCATGCGATTTGACGAATGTACGCCTATACAGGAGCAGGCAATTCCAATCATACTTGAGGGTAAAGATTTGATCGCAGTAGCACAGACAGGAACAGGTAAAACGGCCGCGTTTCTACTGCCTGTATTGAATAAATTATCTGAAGGTAAACATCCGGAAGATGCGATTAATTGTGTCATCATGTCTCCTACCCGGGAATTGGCCCAACAGATCGACCAGCAAATGGAAGGGTTTTCCTATTTCATGCCGGTATCGAGTGTTGCCGTATACGGTGGAAATGATGGAATATTGTTCGAACAACAGAAAAAAGGACTCACTTTAGGAGCTGATGTTGTTATTGCTACTCCCGGACGTCTGATCGCCCATTTAAGCCTTGGATATGTAGATCTTTCCAAGGTTTCTTATTTTATTCTGGATGAAGCGGACCGGATGCTCGACATGGGATTCTATGAAGATATCATGCAAATTGCGAAATATCTGCCGAAGGAACGACAGACAATCATGTTTTCTGCAACAATGCCTGCAAAGATTCAGCAATTGGCAAACACAATCTTAAATAATCCGTCAGAGATAAAGCTCGCAGTTTCCAAACCTGCAGAAAAGATTATTCAGGCAGCATACGTTTGCTACGAAAATCAAAAGCTGGGAATCATACGCAGTCTTTTTATGGATGAAGTTCCGGAACGTGTGATTGTCTTTGCATCTTCTAAAATCAAGGTCAAGGAAGTAGCCAAGGCTTTGAAATCCATGAAACTGAACGTAGGGGAAATGCATTCGGATCTGGAACAGGCTCAACGGGAAACTGTTATGCATGAGTTTAAAGCCGGACGAATCAATATATTGGTAGCTACGGACATCGTTGCACGTGGTATAGATATCGATGATATCCGCCTGGTTATCAACTTCGACGTGCCTCACGACAGCGAAGACTATGTACACCGTATCGGACGTACAGCACGTGCCAACAATGATGGTGTAGCACTTACGTTCATCAGCGAGAAAGAACAAAGTAACTTCAAAAGTATTGAGAACTTCCTGGAAAAAGAGATTTATAAAATTCCTATTCCCGAAGAATTGGGAGAAGCTCCGGAATACAAGCCACGTTCTTTTAGCAAGGGCAAGGGTGGCAACTACAAAAGAAAAGATTTCCGGGGAAAAAGGAATAATAATAACGGAGGAAAGAGAAATAACCGTCCGTCTCCCCCCAGACAAAATTAAAGCAAGGCTTTTTTAATCCGGCACTATACGATCTGAATGTATGGTGCTTTTTTATTTGGATGAAGTGATAGTCAAATCTCCTTTAAAACTTACTTCCATATTTACAATGCTATATATGGAAGTTTCCGGAATGGCCAGGACAGCTTGATAATGAAAACCGTTCCGGTCTACTTTCATAAACTTTGTATCTGACAGGATGGATTGCTCCAGAAAATCGACAGGAAGTACTTTGTCAAACATCTGTTTGGTAACATCGCTGGCAAACAGGCTCTTTTTACCTTCATACACACAAATGTGCATCACATTATCATAGTATACATTATCCATGCTAATCCCGTCTTCGGAATAAGTCGTCTTGATGACTCTCATTTTAGAAGGATTAATATATACGTATGCACGATAGCGAGTGCCATTATAGGTCACTACACTATCGCGTTTGGTTACTTCCGTATATGCCGGAATTACTAATTCCTGACGGACAAAATAGATTGAATCATTGGCATCTTCGGATTTATGCAACTTAATCACATCATCCGTTATGGAATGAAACCAGAATATATGTTCTGCCTGCTTATCAATCTTGTAATAAGTAGTATCATTTCCATAAGTATAAAGAGTATCCCGTATTATTTTAAATGCAATGGGAGTACTTTGTACATCTGCATAGTAGATAGTATCTCCTTCTACACGCATCAACGGGCTCTCCGTTTCATCGTCCAGCCAAATTCCCTGCAGTAGTCCTTTTGCACTAAGATCCTCTTTCTCTTGTTGAAGAGAATGGGGACTCTTATTGCCGCTACATGCCGCGAAAAAGATTGCCATTAACGATACAGCCACATTTTTCATCATCTATTTTAGTTTTTATATAAAGATACTCTTATTTTTTTATTTACCAATACAGTGATAAACAAATCCGAGTTCTTCCATCTCTTTTTTATCATATATATTACGTCCGTCCAACACAATCTGCCGGGACATCGTTTTCTTGATAACGGCCCATGAAGGCAGACGGAATTCTTTCCATTCGGTAACCAGCATCAACACATCAGCATCCAGTACGGCATCATACATATCGCAAGCATAATAGATAGTATCACCAATCCTGCGCTTACATTCTTGCACGGCAGCCGGATCGTATGCGCGTACTTTACAACCTGCTTTCAGCAATTTATCGATCAGGACTAATGCCGGAGCCTCACGCATATCATCCGTTTCCGGTTTAAATGCCAATCCCCACAAAGCAACAGTCTTACCCTGCAAATCACCATTAAACTGTTTCATTAACTTTTCGAACAAGACGCTTTTTTGGTTCTCATTCACTTCTTCCACAGCCGTAAGTACCCGCATGGTATAACCATTCTGTTCTGCTGTTTTAATCAATGCCTTCACATCTTTGGGGAAGCAGGAACCACCATATCCGATACCCGGGTACAGAAACTTACGTCCGATACGAGTATCCGAACCGATCCCACTACGCACCATATTCACATCCGCACCAACAATCTCGCACAAGTTTGCAATATCATTCATAAAGCTTATACGGGTTGCCAGCATCGAATTTGCCGCATATTTAGTCATTTCCGCAGACGGAATATCCATGAAAATCACACGGAAATTATTCAATAAGAATGGTTTATATAGTTTGGACATCAATTTCTCCGCACGTGCCGACTCCACTCCCACTACCACGCGGTCCGGGCTCATAAAGTCACTGATAGCATTTCCTTCTTTAAGGAATTCCGGATTAGAAGCCACATCAAAATCAACCGTCACGCCTCTCTTATCCAGTTCTTCCTGAATAACCGCACGAACCTTACTGGCAGTGCCTACCGGAACGGTACTTTTGGTAACTACCAATTTATACTGTTTCATATTGCGACCAATGGTACGGGCCACCTCCAATACGTATTTCAAATCAGCGCTGCCATCTTCATCCGGAGGAGTTCCAACTGCACTGAATATAACTTCCACTTCATCCAGACAACTTTCCAATGAGGTAGTAAACTTCAATCGCTTTGCTTTCATATTACGGAGCACCATCTCTTCCAATCCATTCTCATAAATCGGCATATTCCCCTTTTGCAAAGATTCGATTTTCTCCTTATTCGTGTCTACGCACGTTACATTCACGCCAATTTCGGCAAAGCATGTACCTGATACCAGCCCCACATACCCTGTTCCCACGATTGCAATTTTCATACTTAATCTATTGTTTGTTTAGAAATTCATTCAAAATAAGCGGCATCTTTAAAGGCAGTTCCCTCTCTGTCTTTCGCAGATAATAACATTTGCGACTCTGCCAACGGCCAGTCGATCCCCAATGTTTCGTCATTATATAAAATAGAGGCTTCCGCTTGCGGAGCATACTTGTTATCTACCTTATATGTAAAAACAGCTTCTTCACTCAAGACAGCAAAGCCATGAGCAAAACCACGGGGAATAAAAAATTGTCTCTTATTTTCTTCACTAAGCAATACACAAACATGCTTTCCAAACGTAGGCGATGATTTACGCAAATCAACGGCAACGTCGAGCACTTCTCCTTTAAGAACACGAACTAGTTTCGCCTGACTATGTTCTCCTTTTTGATAGTGCAATCCACGCAATACACCAAAAGATGATTTCGACTCGTTGTCCTGTATAAAGTTTACGGGACCAATATTGGCTTCAAACTCTTCTTTCTTATAGGCTTCCATAAAATAGCCCCGTTCATCGGAGAAAACTCTAGGCTCGATCAGCCATACTCCGTCTATTTCTGTCTGTATATAGTTCATTATTGATAGTGATAAATAAAACGATGCAAAAGTAGTGAATTTTTCGAAGTTTTCTGGGATATATTCAATTTATCTCTTAATTTTGCAGACATGATTGAATTGGCACAACATATAGAGACTTTACTACTGGAAAACGACTGCGTCATTGTTCCGGGATTTGGTGGTTTTGTAGCGCATTATTCGCCCGCAACCCGCGTAAAGGAAGAAAATATATTTTTACCTCCTACCCGTACAATCGGTTTTAATCCTCAATTAAAACTGAATGACGGCGTACTGGTGCAATCTTATATGTCAGCATACGACACAAGTTTTGCTGACGCCAGCCGTATAGTAGAAAAAGAAGTAAACGAATTTATCGGTCTCCTTCATGAGGAAGGGAAAGCCCATCTGGATAATATAGGCGAGATTCATTATAACATTTATGGCAACTACGAGTTCGTTCCTTATGATTATAAGATAACAACTCCTTCATTATATGGTCTCGACTCTTTTGAAATACATGAACTTTCGGCTCTGCAGCAGAAAGAAAAAGTATTGATACCGACTTATCCGGAAAAGGAAAAGAAGACTTTTGAAATTAGTATCAACCGTGCGTATCTCCGCAATGCTGCAGCAATGATTGCTGCCATCGTACTGTTCTTTGCCTTTTCAACTCCGGTAGAGAATACCGATGTTCAAAAGAACAATTATGCACAGTTATTGCCCAGCGAGCTTTTTGAGCAAATAGAAAAGCAATCGGTTGCAATAACTCCTGTTTATGTTAAGAACGATGCTGCGCAACAAGCAAAGAAGTTTTCTGCTTCTTCCGCTTCAACCAAAACTTCATCTGCTAAAAAGCATACAACGGATAAAGCCAAGACTTCCAAACCGATTGCAGTAAGAGAAGTGAAAGTGGTAAAACAGGAAACAGCGGCTCCTGCTCCTGCGGTGAAATCTCAAGAAAGTGCAAATCATCCTTTTCATATCATTGTGGCAGGAGGAATCAGCCTGAAAGATGCAGAAGCTATTGCAACCCAATTAAAATCAAAAGGATTTGCTGATGCAAAAGCTCTGAACACTGATGACAAAGTACGTGTCAGTATCAGTTCATTCAACAACCGTGATGAAGCGACCAAGCAATTACTTGAGCTAAGAAAAAACGAAACTTATAAGAATGCCTGGTTACTGGCTAAATAAAAAACCCTTTTAAAAAGCATGAAACGAGTTCTTTGTCCTAAATGTGAGAATTATCTTTATTTTGATGAAACCAAGTATAGCGAAGGCCAATCACTGGTATTTGAATGCGAACATTGTGGCAAGCAATTCAGTATCCGGTTAGGAAAAAGTAAAGTTAAGGCTCTTAGAAAAGAAGAAAACCTGGAAGAAGAAGCTGAATCCCATAAAGAAGAATTCGGATATATCACTGTTATCGAAAATGTATTTGGTTTTAAACAGTTACTTCCCTTGCAGGAAGGTGACAATGTCATAGGCCGCCGTTGTGTAGGAACAAACATTAATACTCCCATTGAAAGTGGTGATATGAGCATGGATCGACGCCATTGCATCATCAATATAAAGCGTAATAAGCAAGGAAAGCTAGTCTACACATTACGAGATGCTCCTAGTCTCACAGGTACTTTCCTTATGAATGAAATTCTGGGAGATAAAGACCGTGTACGCATTGAAGATGGCGCTATTGTGACAATTGGAGCTACTACATTTATTTTGCATACGGCTGAACAAGAATAATAAATAACTTGATAATAAAAAATAGCGCCACTTGTTCAGAGGACAGTGGCGCTATTTTTTTATTTAGTCTTCTAATTACAGAATACCTTTAACGGTCTCAAGCATTCCTTTTTCCTGGATAGAATCCAAATCAGCTTTTACGGCTTCTGTCAATCCCGGAATCTTATTCAAATCTTCTCCCCAGATAAAATCTGCAGCCAGAACACCTTCGGCAACTTTCTTTGTGCAACCTGTTGCCCAAAGTTCTTTCAGCAGGTTCATGATTTCAGGAGCATCATTCGGAACAATTTCAGCACCATCAGCACGTACACCACCTTTATAATAAGTAATGATAGCGGCTAAACCAAGTACCAGTCCTTTAGGAAGTTCACCTTTACGTTCCAGATAAGTCTTCAATCCCGGCAAATCACGAGTTTCGTATTTAGGGAAAGAATTCAGCATGATGCTGGTTACTGCATGATCCACGAACGGATTGTTGAAGCGTTCCAATACATCATTTGCAAATTTCTCCAACTCATCCTTCGGCAAGTTCAAAGTTTCCATCAGTTCGTCAAACATTACCTTGTGGATATATTTGCCAATCACTTCGTGCTGGCAAGCATCACGTACAATATTCACTCCCGAGAGATAGGCAACCGGAGAAAGAACAGTATGCGGGCCATTCAACAAAGTAACCTTACGTTCGTGATAAGGAGCTTCTGACGGTACAAATAATACATTCAAGCCTGCCTTGTCAGCCGGGAACTCTTTTGCAACTTCCTGCGGAGCTTCAATAACCCACAAATGGAAAACTTCAGCCTGAACAACCAGATTATCATCATATTGCAGTTTTTCTTTGATAGCAGCAATATCCTTGCGCGGGAATCCCGGAACAATACGGTCTACCAATGTTGCATATACACCACAAGCTTCTTCAAACCAAGTTTTAAACTCATTACCCAGGTTCCACAATTCAATATATTGATAAATTGTTTCTTTCAACTTATGACCATTCAGGAAAATAAGCTCGCAAGGGAAAATAATCAAACCTTTTGTCTTATCACCATTGAATGTTTTAAAACGATGATAGAGTAATTGAGTCAGCTTACCCGGATAAGATGAAGCAGGAGCATCCTCAAGTTTACAAGCCGGATCAAAAGCAATACCAGCCTCTGTAGTGTTTGAAATAACAAAACGCATTTCAGGTTGCTCTGCCAACTTCATAAACTCGTCATTTTGAGTATATGGGTTTAAAGCGCGGCTGATTACATCAATCATTGTCAAGCTGTTAACAGCCTCTCCTTTATCCAATCCTTGAAGGTTTACATGATAAAGATCATCCTGTGCATTCAGCATATCGACCATACCTTTATCAATCGGTTGAACCACTACTACACTGCTGTTGAAATCAGCTTTCTGGTTCATGTTATAAATAATCCAATCTACAAATGCACGCAAAAAGTTACCTTCGCCAAATTGGATAATACGCTCCGGACGTTGTGTTTTAGGAGCAGTTTCTTTGTTTAATGCTTTCATGTTAGTTGTAATTTATAAAGTTGATATTATACAAATTCAAAATAAAAATCAATGTTTTCCTTTATCAGGATATCAATAGGCATGTATTTTACAGGTTCAACAGACTTCTTAAACACGACATGGTCGCACAACGCCTTCACCCCACAATATCCTTGCAAACCCGGACGTTGCCCGATTAAATAATGCACATCACCGGATTTTAATAAATCTACGTTTGCTTTCAGAAGGTCATATCCTATCAGTCCTTTCATGCTACGTCCCGCATGACGAAGATACTCTCCCAACTGATACACTCTGGAATTAAATACAACTCCCAGTAAAGCCTTCGGATGCGCCTGAAAAAACTCATCCAATGTCTGTTGGTTACTTTCCTGATCGGATTTATTAAGTACTACCTCATGGATTACCAAGTTATTATATTCTTCGGCAATGTAACTCATAAAACCATCCAAACGGCGTTGCATCTGTATTTCAGCCGGATTATCTTTATTGTTACTTAAAAACAAAACCAACTCCTGGCCTTCTCCTGCCGAATAATTGCGCATCAATATTTTCGCTGCGATATATCCGCTCTTATATGAATCCTGCCCGATATACGTCAACGCTTTCGCTTCTTCCATATTGAAATCGACAAAAGCATAAGCAATCTTATTTTCCTGTAAATAGGCTGTCAGCGCCAGTGTCTCTTCCCGAAAATTCGGAGAAATCAATACCGCATCCACATTCTTTTCTTTTATAGAAAGGCAGGCTTCCTGATAACTCTTCTCATCCCCATGGTGATAGCACAAATAATCTATACTCACATTAAAAGGACGTAATTCTTGCCGGGCACGCTCAATCCCCCCTACTACCGAATGCCAATAATCATGCTCTATATAATAAGGTATCAAACAGAGGAAAGAATATTTCTTTTTAGCAGCCAAACCGATAGCAAACACATTGGGCTGATAATGAATCTCATCCAACACCTTTTGTACTTTGGCTTTGCTTTTGGGAGACACGTCACCGCGATTGTGCAACACCCTGTCAACCGTTCCGGCGGAAACACCGGCCATACGGGCAATGTCTTTAATGGTATAGTTCTGGTCCTCCATAGTGCTAAAACTTAAATATTATAAATAATCGCTGCAAATATACGAATTATTTTGTTACTCCAAGTAAATTTTCTATTTTTGTGTTCGATAACGGTTAATAAAACTAAAACAAGATTTACGCCTATTAGCTTTAAAATCAATACTATATAGGTATAAATATAGAAAGTAATAATTTTATATACTTAAAACACAGTAATAATGAAGAACTTCATGGACGAAAACTTCTTGCTGCAAACAGAAACTGCGCAAAAGTTGTATCACGAGCATGCGGCTAAAATGCCGATCATCGACTATCACTGTCACCTTATCCCTCAAATGGTAGCTGACGACTACAAGTTTAAATCACTGACTGAAATCTGGTTGGGCGGTGACCACTACAAATGGCGTGCAATGCGTACAAACGGTGTAGACGAACGTTTCTGTACGGGAAAAGATACCACAGACTGGGAAAAATTTGAAAAATGGGCGGAAACAGTACCTTACACTTTCCGCAACCCATTGTACCACTGGACTCACCTTGAACTGAAAACGGCATTTGGTATCAATAAAATATTGAATCCACAAACCGCACGTGAAATTTACGATGAATGTAACGAGAAACTGTCTCAACCCGAATATTCAGCTCGTGGAATGATGCGTCGTTATCATGTAGAAGCCGTTTGCACAACGGATGATCCTATCGATTCATTGGAATATCATATCAAAACACGCGAAAGCGGATTTGAAATCAAGATGTTACCAACATGGCGTCCTGATAAGGCTATGGCTGTAGAAGTCCCTGCAGATTTCCGCAGTTATGTAGAAAAACTGGCAGAGGTAAGTGGCGTTATCATCTCCAACTTTGATGATATGATCGCTGCTTTGCGCAAACGTCATGACTTCTTCGCAGAACAAGGCTGCCGTCTGTCTGACCATGGTATTGAAGAATTCTACGCAGAAGATTATACAGATGCTGAAATCAAAGCCATCTTTAATAAGGTATATGGTGGCGCAGAATTGACCAAGGAAGAAATTCTGAAATTCAAATCAGCAATGCTTGTGATCTTCGGTGAAATGGACTGGGAAAAAGGATGGACTCAACAATTCCATTACGGCGCTATTCGTAACAATAACACGAAGATGTTTAAATTACTGGGTGCTGATACAGGTTTCGACTCTATCGGTGAATTCACAACTGCCAAAGCAATGGCTAAATTCCTTGATCGCCTAAACACTAATGGCAAATTGACTAAAACAATCCTCTACAACTTGAACCCATGCGCCAACGAAGTAATTGCAACAATGCTGGGTAACTTCCAGGATGGTTCTATCCCGGGAAAAATCCAATTTGGTTCCGGATGGTGGTTCCTCGATCAAAAGGATGGTATGGAAAAACAAATGAATGCTTTGTCAGTACTCGGTCTTTTGAGCCGCTTCGTAGGTATGTTGACCGACTCTCGTTCATTCCTATCCTACCCGCGTCATGAATATTTCCGCCGTACATTGTGTAACCTGGTAGGACGTGACGTAGAAAACGGAGAAATTCCGGTATCTGAAATGGAGCGTGTAAACCAAATGATTGAAGATATCAGCTACAACAATGCCAAGAACTTCTTCAAGTTCTAATAGATAGTAGTTACACTATAAAAAAATACCGCTACCAAAGTCGAATATAGCTTTGAGTAGCGGTATTTTTTATTCCTATAGCTGAACTGTAACAACAAAGACTCTTAACAAAAAAGGAGAACCTTTTAAGTTCTCCTTTTAATAATCTTTGTACACCCTCAGGGACTCGAACCCTGGACCCATTGATTAAGAGTCAATTGCTCTACCAGCTGAGCTAAGAGTGCAACATTTTATTTTTATTGCAACGTCGAATTTGTACACCCTCAGGGATTCGAACCCTGGACCCACTGATTAAGAGTCAGTTGCTCTACCAACTGAGCTAAGAGTGCTTAATTCCTCGTTTGCGGTTGCAAAAGTAGGTCTTTTATTTTATTTGACCAAACAATCATGCAGCTTTTTTACTATCTTTTTTTCGTCTTTATTCGAACACATAAAGCTCGGAAGGCGTATTTCGCTTTAAAGCAAGTAGTTGCACATCTTTGCCTACAATAACACCTTTGTTCTTTAATTTCCATTCCACCGTTTTATAAGCCAGCTCCGGGTGATTATTGTCTTTACTTAAATGGCATAACCAGATATATCGCAAATGTTCAGTAATATTTTCCGCCAGAAACTCTGCAGTATCAGAGTTACTCATGTGTCCGGTTTTACTTGCAATCCGTTCTTTCAGATATTGAGGATAAGGCCCCATTTTGAGCATTTCCTCATCGTAGTTGGCTTCAAGTATCAGATAATGGGCTTTACTGATATAATGAGCAGCTGTAGGAGTAATCTCTCCAAGGTCGGTTAAGAAAGAAAAGACTTTGCCATCAATTTCAATGCAATACCCCACATTGTCCGTTCCATCGTGTGGCACTTCAAAAGATTCGATGTGAAAATCTTCCAGCGTCATAGGCTCTTGCTTTTCCAGATAACGAACTGACGAGCTAAGTTTCTCCGTCATACAATAGCTACGATTAATTCCAGCATGAATACGTGCGGTTGTATAAACAGGAATATTCATTTTTTCTCCCAGATTACCCACTGCTTTAATATGGTCAGCATGATCGTGCGTTATAAATACCGCACGAATACTATCCATCAAGATATTATAATCTTTCAGTGATTTTTTGATAGTACGTATGCCGATTCCGGCATCTATCAGTATCCCATAGGTTTCAGTGCCCAGATAATAACAGTTCCCGCTACTGCCACTCGCCAGGCTTATAAATTTTACTTTCATGTTTTATCCTCTTTATTAAAATGCAAAATGCCGTCAACTTTTACAGCAAAGTGACGGCAAATATACATAAAAAAGCAGAGAATTACCGAGAAGCCTCCTTCTTTTTGTCGATGGATTCGGTGATTTTTGCAAATAATAGTAGCGCTACAGCGGCAATCAGGCCTATAGCAGCAAAGTAATACCATATATAATGGGCATTTCCACTAGCTGCCTCCCATGCTTCCCGCGTCTCGAACAAAGCCGGATCCGGACAATATTTAGTGAGCAGAATTCCCGCCAGACCAAAACCGAAAATGGAAGAAAGGAATGAATGCAAATGACTGAATCCTAAATACATTCCTTCTTCTCCTTTCGGAGCCTGTAAAGAGAAATATTCCAGATAACGCGGTGAAATGAAACATTCGGCAAGCGCCTGCACAACTATACCCGCAATCATCATCAGAGTAATATTGCTCATACCTGTAATAAGATCATTACCCAACAAATTTCCACATGCCATCAGTAATGCCGAAATAGGAATCAAAAACATTCCCACATTCATCGAAGTAATCGCACTGCGTTTGGCCATCAAACGAGTGATAAAACTAACGCAGCAAACCACCACAAACGGATTCACGTTGGCAATCCAACCCGGTTTTGCCGTCTCTCCAGCCATACGAATCACATATTTAGGCATAGTGGCATAAAGCTGCTGTTGCACCATCCAGAAACCAGTAACAATCAAAATAAGAATCAATAAACGCCAGTTTGTGATGATTCGCATAAATCCCTGTCCAATCTCATGGAGACTTTTTCCTTCACCTGCCGTATGCGTCGATTTATAAAGAAGAATAACAGCAAGTAAAGCAACTATTGTCATCGCACCGGAGAAATAATTAATATAGATATACGCTTGTTCACCAATGACATTACGCAAAGGATCGATAATCGTTTTACCGGTGAAAGCACCCACATTTACCATCATATAAAATATGGAATAACCACGGGCACGAGTTGCTTCCGTTGTTTCTTTAGCCACAGAAGCGGAGATAATGGACTTAATGAAAGAACCTCCCACCATAAGCACAAACAAAACCGGCACGATGATCCACCGGGTATAGCTATCAGGCAAACCATTAAATTGAGTAGTGACACCATAACTAACCAAACCGGCAGCTTCCAGTAAAGTGGGCAGTACACCCAACCCTAAATATCCGATGGATAATAAGGAAAATGCTATAATCATTGATTTCCGGAAACCGATCTTGTCAGCATAAGCACCGGAAAAAATAGGAAGCAGATACAATCCACCGGAAAAAAGCCCGGAAATCATACTTGCTTCGAAATCATTAAAACCTAAAATGGAAGATAGATAAATAGTGAGAACGATAAAAACGGCATAATATGCCATACGCTCAAACAGTTCGACTGTGTTGCTGACCCAAAATGCTCTCGTAAAGCCTTTAGCAGCACGCTGAGGGGAATTGTTCATGTATTTATATTTTTATTAAAATGTTAATTTGAGACAAAGATACGTTTTTTTGGCTTACTGTCCGTATCTTTGTTCCAAATTAGGTAATTAAAAACTATGATTATAGCTGTTGATTTTGACGGAACGATTGTAGAACATCGTTATCCACGCATTGGTGAAGAGATTCCATTCGCTGTTGACACATTGAAGTTATTGCAACAAGAAAAGCATCGTTTAATACTGTGGAGTGTGCGTGAAGGAGCACTTCTGGACGAAGCTGTCGAATGGTGTAAAGCCAGAGGTTTAGAATTTTATGCCGTTAATAAGGATTATCCTGAAGAGCAGAAAGGCCATCAGGGATTCTCTCGAAAGTTGAAAGCCGACATGTTCATTGACGATCGAAATCTGGGTGGTTTACCAGACTGGGGAGTCATTTACGAAATGATTAAAGAGAAAAAGACGTTTACAGATATCTATAGCCAAAACGGAGAAGAAGAAAAAACATCCCTGAAAAAGAAGAAAAGATGGCTGCCTTTTTAGGAAGCTGATAAATATCAAACTAATAAAATAGAAATGCACTCTTATCTGACATGATTAGAGTGCATTTCTATATTCATAAATGATTTATCATTCAACATTGAATCACAATTTACTACGCTTCTTTATTTTCCCACTTTTCCCTAAACTCCCATAATTGCTCAATAGTAGGATGAAAAGTCGGATTCTCCCAGTTTCTGGAAATCATTGCAATCAAAGATTCCAAATACGATTTACCATCAATAATGGTAGTACATTTATTGACCTGATATCTTTCTGTAGGATAATTCTTTGTCTCAATCATCTTTTTTGCCCAGTTCAATAATTCCTGAACAGCTTCATTGTCATAAGTATGTTGTGCCATATCTTTAGAATTTTCCGCAAAGATACAAAGTTTATTTATTCATAAATAAAGTTGTTCGTTTCTTTTTACTATAAAGATTCCATTTTAAATTTATACCTTTACGTCCAATATACTCAATTAGACTAACTAATAGAAACAATAATTATGAAGAAAATTTTCATTTTAGTATGTTCATGTGCTCTTTTGGCAGCATGCAACAATAGCGCGAAAACCAACAAGAGTGCCGGTGCAGACAGTACTTCAATCGAAGTAACCGATATCCATAATGCGGAAAATTCACTTGATTACGAAGGAACTTATAAAGGAGTTTTCCCCGCTGCCGATTGTCCGGGTATTGAAACAACCCTGACATTAAATCCGGACAAAACATTCAGCCTCCATTCCGTATATATCGATAGAGACAGCTCATTTGACGAAAAAGGTACATATACTTTAAAAGACAACCTATTGACTCTTAATGAAGAAGGCGGAGAACTTTCTTATTATAAAGTAGAAGAAAATCATTTACGCAAACTAACAATGGATAAACAAGAAATAACCGGAGAACTTGCAGACCATTATGTTTTAAATAAGGAATAAGGTCCAAACAAATTTTACTATCAATAGAGAACAATTTCAAGATTTTTTATGTTTATATAAATAGATATAAACTTAAAAATAGAACAACTTATGATTTATAGTTTTTTATTTCCCACAAAATCGAATACAACGAAAGTATCTTTGTTGCTATTGGCTGTCCGGATCATCTTCGGTATATTATTAATGAACCACGGTATCCAGAAATGGAGTAACTTCCAGGAGATGTCAGCAGTATTTCCTGATCCGCTTGGAATAGGAAGTCCCCTATCTCTCGGATTAGCAATTTTTGGCGAACTCGTATGTTCGATGGCATTTATCATCGGATTCCTGTATCGCTTGGCAATGATCCCGATGATTTTCACAATGATAGTAGCCTTCTTTGTTGTTCATGCTAATGACGTATTTGCGGTTAAAGAGCTAGCCTTCATCTATTTAGTTGTATTTATATTGATGTATATTGCCGGTCCCGGTAAATTTTCAATAGACCATATCATAGGAAACGAATTGTCACGGCGGAAGTCAAGAGTATACAAAAATTAGAAATAATAGCCCCGATTAATTAAAAAATATTATATTTGCATACACATAAGAGAGAAATTATCAATATTTTTTATTAATCAAAAACATTTTAACATGAAAAGAGGAAAACTGACTTTAGTCGCAGTAGTACTTAGTGGTAGCTTATTATTCAGTTCTTGTGTAGGATCATTTGGTTTATTCAACCGCCTGTCTTCCTGGAATCAATCAGTTGGAAACAAGTTTGTAAACGAACTCGTATTCCTTGCTTTCAACATTGTTCCGGTTTATGGTGTAGCTTACCTGGCTGATGCTTTAGTTATCAACTCAATCGAATTCTGGAGTGGCTCCAATCCGATGGCTAATGTAGGTGACGTAAAGAAAGTAAAAGGAGAAAACGGCAACTACCTGGTGAAAACTCTTGAGAATGGATATTCCATTACTAAAGAGGGCGAAACTGCTTCAATGGACCTGATCTACAACAAAGAAGCCAACACATGGAATGTCGTTGCAAACGGTGAAAGCGCTGAATTAGTAAAAATGAACAATGATGGCACTGCTGATTTGTTCTTGCCAAATGGCGAAAAGATGAATGTAACGCTGGATGCTCAAGGCATGCTGGCAGCACGCCAGGCTACAATGAGCAATTTTATGTTTGCCGCCCGCTAAAAATAAAAACAAATACGAAGGAGATGAAACATCATATAGGAGTTTCATCTCCTTTTTCAATCTTATCTTCTTCTATCAAGAATCTTTTGTACTATGAATAAACTATATACACTTATCTATTCTGTTCTAATCTTCACCTGTCTATCTTGTCAGCAACAAACTCCTCAAACTCAAATAGAACAGACAGCCATCGATTTCTGTGAAGCCTTTTATAATTTCAATTATACGGTCGCCAAAGAATGGAGCACGCCTTCTTCTCAATCTTATCTTAGTTTCTTAGCATCTAATGTCGGGCAAACCCATCTGGAGCAACTTAAGACACGAGGCGCTGCAAAAGTTTCTGTTATTTCAAGTGAGATAGATGCTAATTTAGAAGAAGCGTCGGTTGTCTGCCAAATCAAAAATGCATTCGTCATTCATCCCATCGGAGGAAAAATGGAATACGTAAGTTCCCTGCAAGATACGCTCGAATTAGTAAGAGTAAATAATAAATGGCTGATTAGAAAGGATATCCCACAGCAAAATGGAAAGCAAAGTCACGACTGAATTTAGGATGAATGATGGGGAAATGCTCTTTCCTCGTTTCATAGGCAGGATTGACAGCTTTCATACCTCCGTCAAAACGCAAAATAAAGAAATCCAAATCCAGGCGGAGACCTAATCCGTAGGCCACTGCTATTTGCTTATAAAACCTATCAAACTTGAAAACCCCTCCCGGTTGATTGGCATAACTCCGGATGGTCCAGATATTACCAGCATCAATAAATACCGCCCCCTGAAACTTCCAGAATAACTTGCTTCGGTATTCAATACTGGCATCCAGTTTAATATCTCCGGATTGATCGAGCAAATTCCCATTTCCTGCAAAAGAGCCCGGTCCCAAATCGCGAACACTCCATCCGCGGACACTATTGGCTCCACCAGAGAAATATTGTTTCTCAAACGGAATAGTCTTCGCATTTCCATAAGGTACAGCTATTCCCACACCAGCATGAAACGCAAAAGAGTTACGATAATCGATTCTGATATTCTTAGCAAAATCAAACTCCCCTTTCAGATATTGAGCATAAGGAATTCCCAGAATAGCGTATTCACCATTACTGTTCTTCCGAATGTTTGCAGCCTTTGACAGAGCATACATTACATTTCCCGCCGATTCGAAATTAAAACGGATGGAGTATGAATTAGAAGCAATCGTATTATTGATAATCGATCCTCCCACGCTATTATAATTATAGCTATATCCCATATTTATAATCAGTCGATCCTGATAATTATACTGGAATATATGGTTCTGTCCTTTATTTATATAGTCTTCTTTAAACCTTTCAGAGATACGGGGCAAATAAAGGAAAGCAATATTTATCAAATCAATACGGTGTTGTATCTTCTGACGTTGTGTCCACTTGTAACTCCAGTTAGCAGAAGCCATCGTACGCAAGAACTCCGGTCGCAACTGATAATTATACTGTAAACCAAACTCTGTTGTAGCCCTGATTTTCCGTTTAAAATCAGAGGAAATGAAAGGGAACAGAAAATTAGGGAAGTTGATACTCGTTTCCACCCCGTACTCTGTATAGTTATTATTCGAATAACCTGCCTGAAGTCCGGAAATGACTTCATACGCTCCACGGAATTTTATCATAAAAGTTTCCGATCCGCGAAAAAGGTTCCTGTTTTGAAAAGAGACGGAAGCAGCCGCTCCCAAGTCACCGGCAGAATTAGTTCCCTCTACCTCGAAAGCCACTGATTTATGTTTGCTCTTGGTCAGCATCACATAGCAATCGAGCATCGTTGAATCTCCTATTTGAGTCTCAATAAAACGGATATTCGTATATTTCAATGCCGATAAACGTCCAAAACTGGAATAGGTCTGCTGCACATCGCGCTCATTATACAGATCACCGGAAGCAAACCGAAGGTTATCCGTAAGAACTTTAGGACGCAAATAGAGTTTATCCTTATAGTAAATCGGATATCCCTTATAATGTACCGAATCATTGATGTCCACACTGCTCATTGCCGAGGACTGCAAAACATCATAATCCGTAATAAAATTAATCTTATTGATCCAATATTGCCGATGTGCTCTTGCAGAATCATTCGCATGAGCTTTATACATCTGCAAATGTTGAGTCAGATCTACATTATAAGTATTACGAACGGTATCGGCAGTATATCCGATATAATCCTTATTAAACTTATAGTAACCATTCCGAAGTAACTTATTCGTGATACGTTGCCTGTCCGCATCCAATACATTCACATCAAAATACATTCCTTCCTTCAGCAAACTTCTGGCAGAATCCTGTTTGAGAAGCGCAGCTATTTTAGGATCATAAATATCATATTTGATAGATTGAACAACGTATGGCTTGCCTGCCGTTACGTCATAATATACTTTGATCTTTTTCTTTTTTACTTTGGTCGAACGTTTCACTGTTGCCGCCATATATCCCATATTATGCACAGCCTTAGTGATTTCTTCTTCAGAACGTTGCGCTTCGTCCTCGCTATATATTACGGGAGCATCCCCTATTCTTCTCAAGAACTTATTCCCCCATTTGGTCGAATCACGCCCCGACAGATTGTATACATAAAGTTGGGTCTTTATCAGACTGAACCACTTGGCATTAGGATTTTGGCGAACATACATGCGCAAGGAAGAAGGCCGTATATTTTTTTGGTCCGTACGAATTTTGACTTCATCCAGCAAATAAGATCCATCCGGCACAAACTTAGTGGTAGTACACGAAGCAAGTGACAAGACAGCAGCAGAAGCAAGCAAATAAAGAAAATTTCTCCTCATACGGTTTTACATCGATAGCATGAAAAATGCGCTTACAAAGATAAATTATATTTTCTGACGGGGAAAATAATTTAAGAAAAAGAGAGGAAAGTAAGGATAGATTGGAAATATCTTTATAGCTTTGCAAAAGAATATCAAATCTATGGCATCATTAAGTAAAAACAAAATAAAGTTTATCCACTCGCTGGAACTGAAGAAAATACGTAAAGAAGAGCGGGTATTTCTGGCTGAAGGTCCTAAATTGGTAGGCGATTTACTCGGACATTTTCCCTGTCGTTTTTTAGCTGCCACTCCCTCCTGGTTTCAGGAGCATCCGGGTATTGACGCAAGTGAACTGGTAGAAGTTTCACAGGAAGATCTTTCACGGGCCAGTTTATTGAAAACTCCCCAACAGGTACTTGCCATTTTCGAACAACCACAATATACTTTGGATCCGGAGGCAGTTCGTTCATCACTTTGCCTTGCATTGGACGATGTACAAGATCCCGGAAATCTGGGTACCATTATCCGTTTGGCCGACTGGTTTGGCATCGAACATATTATCTGCTCGCAGAATACGGTAGATGTATATAACCCTAAGACCATACAAGCCACTATGGGTGGAATTGCCCGGGTGAAAGTACATTATACTTCCCTCCCCGATTTTATCCGGTCGCTCGGAGATACTCCTGTGTTCGGTACGTTCCTGGATGGAAAAAACATGTATGAACAACCATTGTCGGCCAATGGCTTGATCGTAATGGGAAATGAAGGGAATGGCATAGGGAAAGAGGTAGCCACATTAATCAACCGAAAATTATATATCCCCAATTACCCGGCAGGCCAAGAGACATCCGAGTCTCTGAATGTAGCCATTGCTACCGCAGTAATCTGTGCCGAGTTCCGTCGACAGGCTGCATGGAAGTAAAATCAAAAGGATAAAACAAATAAGGAAATAAAGCTTCCCCCTTCTTTTCTGCTTCCTGCAGATACTCATTAAAACATTGGGAAGATTGATTCGAAACACTGGGAAGATTGATTTGAAACACTGGGATGTTTTTTAAAATCATCCCAGTGTTTTTTATTTCTTCCATCTGACTTTCAGAAAGCAGCACAATCACTCCCGGCATCCATTCAACCGACTCAATCTCTTCGGTCAATGGGAACACACCTCGGACAACTCCTTCGTCAGTGATCTCCACTACCTGCTGCTTCATATATCCGACGGCAGGTATCAGCAAATAATGAGAAGCAAAGCGTTTCATTACAATCAGTTGTTTGAACGTCTTTGTTGTTGCTTCCTGCGTTGATTCATCTGGCGTTCTTTTCTTTGCTCTATCCGTTCCTTTTGGATATGCTGTTCCACCTGAATCTGCTCCGGCTTCTTCTCACGATGAGTTCCCGTACGACGACGGTTCATCTCTTCCGGTGTCAGACGCTGAATGTCATCTTTATTCTTGTCTATGACCTTATGTAAAGAGTCGGCATTTTCTTTAGTAGCTATCTTCTTCAAAGAATCCGCTTTCAATGCTTCTATCTTATTCAAAGAATCGCGTACGGCAAATGCGAGCGTATCCGTACAATGATAACGAGTCATCATGAAGCGGTCGGCCAATACTGCCCCGCCTTTTTCCTGGCTATCCATCGGATAATAAATGAAACCTTTTATTTCTTTCATCGAACCTAATGTGTCTGCAAACAAACGAATTTGTTGCACACCCGGTTCAGTCACCGTTTTCCAATGATTGATCGTATCTTTTTCGTAAATCACCTGCATAGCCATAGTGACACCTCTTAAAGAGTCGGCAAGCATCGGCTCCAGGAAACGATACCGCACTTCCCATACCAGTGTATCCCGGTCTTTGTAGTTAGAGTCAGTCGGCAAAGTAAATACATATTGATTATCCATCATTTCACCGGTCAGACGTACCATACGCTGCCACGGCCAGACATCGATGCTATCACCTTGCTTGGTCATTTTCGGTTTCTTATCACGCTTGGCTATCAGGTCACCAACAAGTTCCTGTTCGTCTTTCAAGCGTTTTTTCACCTTATCATAAATTTTCGATAAAATCTCTGTGTTACGGGTATACCAAACCATGGATGAGTCAAATGCAGCTTGTGTAGTCCCGTATTTCTTGAAAACGGCGTCGATATACAATGCTTTCTTATAGTTCTCACTATAAGGCAAATTATCTCCCATAGACTTTGCCACATGATAATCATACAGCAAATTCTCCATCTTCGATTCCGAGATTACATCACTGGGTCTTTTCACTTTACACCCGGCTACCGCAAACACGAACATGCAGATGAGACACAGATGAAACCGAAATTTATTTTTCATGATCCGTAGCTTCCTTTTTATCTTTATCCAGCGAATGATAAGACTCATTCAAATATTTACTATAAAAGAGTAACAAGGCAATGATACCGCAACTGATAGCGGCATCCGCAAAATTAAAGATCGGACTAAAGAATATAAAATGCTCTCCACCTACAAACGGCATCCATGTAGGCCAGTTTGTATCTATAATCGGAAAGTAAAACATATCCACTACTTTTCCGTAAAACCAAGTAGAATATCCACCACCTTCGGGCATGAAACTGGCAATCTGCGAATGAGTGCTTTCATTGAAAATAACTCCATAGAACACGCTATCTATGATGTTCCCCAAAGCACCGGTCAGGATAAGAGCCACACAGACGATATAACCTGTTTTAAACCCTTTCTTTATGATTTTATAGAGATACCACCCTATCAATGCTACCGCAACAATACGGAATGTTGTCAGGAATAACTTGCCGAAGATTTCCATACCGAAAGCCATCCCGTTGTTTTCGGTGAAATAGATATAAAACCAATCGGTCACACGTATACTTTCATGCCAGTACATGTGAGTTTTAATCCAGACCTTGATGATCTGGTCAATAATCAATACGGAAAAGATAACGAGAAGGGCAATTCTCCCCTTCGTGAATAGTTTCTTCATGTGTTTATTATAAGTTAAACATAACGAGCTACAAGTGCCGTGCGTAAACTTTGCGCAGCTACTTGTAGCTCGTTACCTGTAGCCTACTTGCTATCTGTTATTTTTTACCACTGTTCTTTGCTTCAATGCTTAATGTAGCATGAGGAACAGCACGCAGACGCTCTGCCGGAATCAACTTTCCGGTTTCACGGCAAATGCCGTACGTTTTATTCTCAATACGTACCAAAGCAGCTTGTAATCCTTGGATAAACTTCAGCTGACGTTGTGCCAGTCGGGTCGTTTCTTCCTTGGAGAGCGTATTAGCTCCTTCTTCCAATACTTTATACGTAGGAGATGTATCGTCGGTATCATTACCGTCCAGTCCCATCAAACTTTTCTTCAACTGTTCATAGTCACGTTGTGCCAATTCCAGTTTCTCCATAATAATGGCACGGAATTCCTCGAGTTCCGCATCCGAATATCTAGTCTTTTCTGCCATAACTTTACAATTTTAAAAGGTTAATCAATATAGTATTAGTCTTTTATCACGTTCACAAACAATGAGAAATCGTCAAACTCCAACATTGTTCCGTCTTTCACTTCATCTACAAGTTCAAGAGATGTGCCTAAAACCTGGTTACAAATATAAGTATTATATTCATTTACCGCATCATCTGTTTGCGTATTTTTCGAGATTGTTATTTTTATTTTGTCTGTAATCTCAAAGCCGCTTGACTTACGTATATTCTGAATACGGTTCACCAGTTCACGGGCAATACCCTCGCGACGCAGTTCTTCGGTAATGGTCACTTCAAGCGCTACTGTCAGTTTGCCTTCATTGGCAACCAACCATCCCGGAATATCTTCACTAAAGATCTCGACATCTGATGCTTCAATAACAGCTTCCGCACCATCCAGATTTAATGTATACTTTCCGTTTTTCTCCAATTCACCGATGGCTTCCTGTGACATTTCTGCAACAGCAGCAGCTACTGCTTTCATTTGCTTGCCAAATTTCGGGCCTAGCTTTTTAAAGTCACATTTCACTTTTTTCACCAATACACCGGCTGCACCATCAACGAATCTGACTTCTTTTACGTTCACTTCATTCATAATCAGGTTCTTCACAGCTTCGATATGAGCTTTCTGCTCTTCATCTACCACCGGAACCATGATACACTGTAGCGGTTGGCGTACCTTGATATTCACCTTGCGGCGCAATGCCAACACCATAGATGTAACATCCTGTGCCATTTGCATGCGGGCTTCCAGTTCCTTGTCTATCATTTCTTCCTGATATTTCGGGAATTCGGCAAGATGGACAGAAACTACATTGTCGCGTCCTGTTGCCGTAATCAAGTCAGTATACAACCGGTCTGCATAGAACGGAGATACAGGAGCCATCAGTTTGGCAACTGTTTCGAGACAAGTGTACAATGTCTGATAAGCAGACAATTTATCCTGTGTAAATTCACCACCCCAGAAACGTTTACGATTCAGGCGAACATACCAGTTGGACAAATTATCATTCACAAAATCAGAAATCAAACGTCCTGCCTTTGTCGGTTCATATTCATTATAGCATGTATCTACCTCCTTTATTAATGTATTCAATACAGACAAGATCCAGCGGTCGATCTCCGGACGTTCTGCCATCGGTACATCCGCTTCTTTATACTCAAATCCGTCTACATTCGCATAAAGCGCAAAGAATGAATACGTATTATATAAGGTACCGAAGAATTTACGGCGAACCTCTTCCACTCCTTCAACGTCAAATTTCAGGTTATCCCATGGAGAAGAATTGGTAATCATGTACCAACGCAACGGGTCGGAACCATACTTTTCAATCGTAGTAAACGGATCGACAGCGTTATTCAAACGCTTGGACATCTTGTTACCGTTCTTATCGAGTACCAAACCGTTAGAGATAACAGCTTTGTAGGACACGCTGTCAAATACCATGGTAGCGATAGCATGCAAGGTAAAGAACCAACCACGAGTCTGGTCTACTCCTTCCGCGATAAAGTCAGCCGGATATACCTGACGGTTATCCAACAGTTCTTTATTTTCGAACGGATAATGGATCTGCGCGTATGGCATAGCACCCGAATCGAACCATACATCAATCAGGTCTGATTCACGCTTCATCGGTTTGCCGTCTTTCGATACCAATATGACGTCGTCTACATAAGGACGGTGAAGATCAATCTTATCATAATTTTCTTCCGAATATTGACCCGGCACGAAACCTTTATCCTTGTATGGATTGGATTTCATAAATCCGGCAGCTACCGATTTCTCGATTTCATTATAAAGTTCTTCTACAGATTCGATACATATCTCATCCGTATTATCTTCTGTACGCCAGATAGGCAATGGAGTACCCCAATAACGAGAACGGCTAAGGTTCCAGTCATTCAGATTTTCCAGCCACTTGCCGAAACGGCCGGTTCCGGTAGATTCCGGTTTCCAGTTGATGGTTTTATTCAATTCCATCATTCGCTCCTTGCAAGCGGTAGAACGGATAAACCAGCTATCCAACGGATAATAAAGTACCGGTTTGTCTGTACGCCAGCAGTGCGGATAGTTGTGGACATGCTTTTCTATCTTGAAAGCCTTGTTGTCTGCTTTCATCATCATGGCAATGACAATATCCAAAGATTCGGCAGCTTGCGCAGCTTTCTCATCGTATTTGCCATCCACCATAAATTGAGGATCATAAGCATTTTTCACCCATGCACCCTGATATTCTTTGTATTTATCTACATCAACACATTCTTTTACGAAATTCTCATCCAGCTCATTCAACAGATAGAATTTACCAGTTAAATCCACCATCGGACGAGTTTCGCCTTTCTTATTAATCATGAACAGTGACGGGATTCCTGCAGCACGTGCCACATTCGCATCATCCGCACCAAATGTAGGTGCAATGTGAACGATACCTGTACCATCTTCTGTAGTAACATAATCACCCGGTATTACACGGAAAGCCTTATCACTAGGCTTCCAGTTGCCATTTTCGGATACCTCAACCGGTTTTACCCAAGGAATCAACTGCTCATATTCCATACCGACAAGATCAGTACCTTTGTATTCGGCAATCACTTTAAATGGTACAAGTTTATCTCCGGCTTTGTAGTCCTCCAATTTCAGATCAGCAGCTTTTGCATTGAAGTGTACATTCAATAAAGCTTTTGCCAGAACAACCGTGATAGGTTCTCCGGTATAAGCGTTGTAAGACTGTACAGCCACATAGTCAATTTTGGGTCCCACACAAAGAGCCGTATTTGAAGGCAATGTCCATGGAGTAGTTGTCCAAGCGATAAAATAAGGAGTTCCCCATTCCGTCATTTCCGGTTTAGGATTCTTCATTTTAAATTGGGCAACGGCCGTTGTATCTTTTACATCCCGATAACAGCCTGGTTGATTCAACTCATGTGAGCTCAATCCTGTTCCTGCAGCCGGTGAATATGGTTGGATCGTATATCCTTTATACAACAATCCTTTTTTATGCAGTTGCTTCAATAGCCACCATAATGTCTCAATATAGCGATTATCATACGTGATATAAGGGTGCTTCATATCCACCCAATATCCCATCCGATGAGTCAGGTCTTCCCACTCCTTGGTATATTTCATCACGTCTTTCCGACAAGCCGCATTGTAGTCGGCAACAGAGATTTTCTTACCAATATCTTCTTTTGTGATACCTAATGCCTTTTCTACACTTAGTTCCACAGGCAGTCCGTGCGTATCCCATCCGGCTTTACGCTTCACCTGATAACCCTTCATCGTTTTGTAGCGACAGAAAATGTCCTTAATGGTACGAGCCATTACATGGTGAATACCCGGCATACCATTAGCCGAGGGAGGTCCTTCGAAAAACACGAACGAAGGACAGCCATCACGTTCTGTCATACTCTTGGCGAAAACCTGGTTCTCGTCCCATTTCTTCAGCACATCTTTGTTCACCTGCGAAAGGTCAAACTGCGAATATTCAGTAAATCTCTTACCCATAGCTGTCTACGATTTTACTATTTACAATTTACAATTTGAGGGGTATCCCCATTTTTAAGGGTGCAAATTTACAAAAACATTTGTTTAGTTGAGCAAAAAGCTAGGACTTTTAATCGGATTCGTGTGAAGTTAACGATTATAAACCGCCTACAGCCTAAACAAAACAGGTATCTCCTTGTTTTAGTGGGAAACCTAAAAGCACTTTAACTTATGAATTACGGTATTAGCATTTTATTCAGAGCAATCCCTTTGGCGATGGCTATTTTTTGCTTCGGATACGGAGCGTTTATTTATGGTTATGGAGATGACGGGAGTCGTGTTGTGGCCGGTCCTGTTGTGTTTTCACTCGGTATGATATGCATTGCACTGTTTTGCACGGCTGCCACTATCATCCGGCAAATCATACATACTTATAATAAATCGGCCAAATACATTTTGCCGGTTATAGGCTATCTGGCAGCCATCATTACTATTATTGGAGGCATCTGCATTTTCAGTAATGCCACTTCCACCTCTGCATTTGTTGCAGGACACGTTATCACCGGCGTTGGATTTATTACCACTTGTGTAGCTACCGCCGCCACCTCTTCTACCCGATTCTCTTTAATTCCGAGGAATTCAAAAGCGACAAGTAATGAAGTTCCGGAAGGAGCTTTTTCCCTTAATCAGAGACGGGCATTGGTCATTGTTGCCATCATCGTTTCGCTGATCGCATGGATATGGGCATTTGTATTATTAGGCAACAGTCATTCTCATCCTGCTTATTTTGTCGCGGGGCATGTAATGGTCGGTCTGGCATGTATTTGTACCAGTTTGATTGCGCTGGTAGCTACCATAGCACGTCAGATACGTAATGATTATTCAGAAAAAGAACGGAATAAATGGCCGAAACTGGTTTTATTAATGGGATCTATCTCTTTTGTATGGGGATTATTCGTGATTTTGGCAGATTCCGGAAGTGCAAACGGTACCACCGGATATATTATGCTCGGGTTGGGGTTAGTATGTTACAGTATTTCCAGCAAAGTAATCCTGCTGGCTAAGATATGGAGGCAAGAGTTCAAATTAGCCAACCGTATTCCTATGATTCCGGTATTTACGGCATTGGCTTGTCTGTTCCTGGCGGCTTTTGTATTCGAGCTTGCTACTATACATGCTGATTATTTCATTCCGGCACGTGTTTTGGTAAGTCTCGGAGCTATTTGCTTTACGCTGTTTTCTATCGTTAGTATATTGGAGAGTGGCACGTCTTCCAAATAAAAAAGTATGGTTCTTCTTCAAATTCCGTGCTAGTAAAGCTCATTGAAAGGTTGATGGATAAAGGGATATCGGCATATTAGAAATAGCAAATAAATTATCCAAGCTATATGCATCTTAAAGTACCCCGGAATAGCCATGAATAAGGTTATTGAACATAAATAAGTAGCACGGAATTTGATTAAGAACCAAAAGTATTCTATAAAAAGGGCGTCACTATATGCCCCGGATAGTGACGCTATCCAAGGCATATAGTGACGCTATCCGGACAGCATAGCGTCACTCTTTTTATTTCTTGTATCTCACCTCATACAGGTCATTCCTGCGGTCTTTCAAATTGCGTACACTACCATAAGTATGCAACTCGTTCAGCAAATCCAGGTCAACATCCGATACCAAAATCATTTCGGTGTTAGGAGTTGCCTCCGCCCTCTTTCCGTCCGTTGGAAAAGCAAAGTCGCATGGGGTAAACACACCCGATTGAGCGTATTGAATATCCATATTGTGCACACGGGGAAGATTTCCGACACTTCCGGCAATGACCACAAAACATTCATTCTCGATGGCACGTGCCTGCGCACAAACACGAACACGGGAATAGGCATTCTGGGTATCTGTCAGGAAAGGAACAAATAATATCTGCATTCCCTGATCTGCCATCAGGCGGGAAAGTTCGGGGAACTCGACATCATAGCAAATCAAAACTCCAATCTTTGCACAGTCCGTGTCAAAAGTATTCAGAAGCTTGCCACCATTAAGTCCCCAGCTTTTTATTTCATCGGGAGTGACGTGTAATTTCTCGTACATTTCGTAGGTTCCATCCCGTCGACAAAGAAAACCTACATTATAAAGTAGCCCATCCTCTTTTACGTATGGCATACTCCCGGTTATAATGTTGATATTATAGCTAATAGCCAGATTCATAAACCGTTCCCGAATTTCATCCGTATACTTTGCCAATCCGCGAATAGCCTGCGATTCTCCCTTATCGTTATACTTCGACATCAAAGGAGCATTGAAATATTCCGGGAAAAGAACAAAATCACTTTTATAATCGGATACTGCGTCCACAAAGAATTCTACTTGTTCGAACAGGTCATCCAACGTTTTATAACTACGCATCTGCCATTGCACCAGTCCCACACGAACCGTAGTTTTGGGACTGATATATTCTTGTGTAGGTGGCTGATAATAGATATTATCCCACTGCAGCAAACAAGCATAATGTTTTGATTCTTCATCATTTGGCAGATAATTAGTCATTACCTTACGAACGTGAAAATCATTCGACAACTGGAAAGTAAGTACCGGATCATAAATCTCGCGTTGACGTACCCGTTCGATATATTCTTTCGGACGCATTTTGTCAGCATATTTATGATAATTCGGGATACGTCCGCCAAACATGATTGCTTTCAGATTCAATGTTTCGCAAAGCTCCTTACGATATTCATACATACGACGTGCGAGACGCAAACCACGATAGCCCGGGTGGATGAATACTTCAATGCCATACAGGATATTTCCTTTAGAGCTATGTGTATTGAATGTTTCCTTACCCGTAACCTGTGCATACGTATGGTCGTTCTTTACTTTATCATAATCAACAATAATGGAAAGAGCACAACCAACTATTTTATCGTCAACGACTGTGACGATCTGACCCTCCGGAAAGATTTTAATCAACTTCTGAATCTGCTCACGAGTCCAAAACACATCGCTACCGTCAGAATAAACACGGGTAAACGATTGGGATAGTTGTACATAATCTTCTATTTGCAGATTGCGTATCTGCACTTTATTAATTTTTATCGGATGTTGTTCCATAACAATACGTGTTTTATAAAAGATAGTGCAAAGGTATAGTTAATCCTTTAATTGTGTTTTGAAACCAAGAAAAATTAATAATAGTATTTTATGTAAATTGAGTTATTCAATTCAAACTTATATACTTTGACATTACTCTAACTCTAATATTTCTTTTACTTCACCTTCTCCTACGTGCTTTCGTCCTTCTCCAAAGGTAAACTTAGTGCCTTCAGAAAAATTATCTCCTAAAGCTCTTCTAATAAGAAAAGCTATTTCAACTACCCCCTCATCTCCGGGATAAAAAGCCTCCCTATCAAGCAAAGTTATTTGACCAGAAGTTTTCGTCTCCTCAATAAAATCAAATAAAGGTCGATACCCACTATAAAATGGGGTTCTACGACCATCCTTATATAACCTTATACTAGCTATAATTCTAATCATAATAGTAACAATATAAAAAATAATCAACTAATTTGTGAGAATAAAGAATGGCGGACAATGTTAGCTATAAGTATATTCATCAAAGTTATTCTAATAAATTGAAAAACAAAAAAAATCAAATAGATATTTTCTAACATCAATTCATTTAATAGTCAAAAGGAATAATCGAACGATAATATCTTTTACACAAATATATATTTTATTGTATTATCTATTTTATGTATTCTTTTTCTGCAAATTCCAAAGGTGAAGAAGCACTCCTTCACCCACAAAATTCTTATTTACTGGTAATTCAGAAGAAAAATGAAGGAGTAGATTAAATAAATGTTTCTTATATATAGAGAATACAGCTTAAGCAGAAAGAAAAAAAGCAGCGTTTTAAGAGAAGGAAAGCGGCGCTTTAAGTAGGCTAAAGCATTGCTTTAGCTGCGGAAAATAGCTGCTTTTATTTGATTCTACTTCTTCTATCCACTTCTCTCTAATCTGGAAAATTTCAAAGATAAAACAATTAGATTTTCCAAAGAAATATTTTTTAAGCCAGAAACGGATATGAGAAATCATTGTAATAATCATGTCTTTTATTACATTGATATTTCGAAGTCAATATGCTCAAGACAGAATCAACTTTTGAATCATTTTCATATAGGATGAGCATATAAATACTATCTTTGCGAATATCAATCATGATAAAAGAGTACCCCAAAAGATAAAGAAAAGATATGAATTCCAACAAATTCTCCTATCAAGGACAAATCGAGACTATTCTTCATTATCTAAATTCCATGATACAAAAGAATTGGACAGGTAAAACTGCTGATGAGTTCAATCGTTTGATGTCTATACCAGAATTAGCTAAAATAGCATGCATGTCTGCTCGCAATCTTCAGCTGATGTTTAAAGCTTACACTAGCGAAACAATACATCAATATATCATTCGCACACGTATGGAATACGCCCAGCAATTACTCAAAGATAATAAAAAAAGTATAGCTGAAATATATGAATATATTGGATTTGCTAACCAGTCAGCTTTAAATAATACACTTCAAAAAAAATACAATCTCACTCCTCGAGAACTACAAAAGAAATTATTGGAAACAAGTCATACTTATCCTTCATGTATTTCTCCTTACCGCATAGTGGAATCAGAAACAATACCTGTCTTATTTTTATCTTATATTGGCAATTATGACACTTGTAGCACAGTTGCTTTTGAGACATACACTTGGGATTGCCTATATAAATATGCTAAAGAAAACTCTTTATTACCAGATAAGGAAGATTATTGGGGGATAGCTTATGATGATACAGACATTACCTCATTAGAAAAATGCCGTTTTTACGCTTGTATAGCCATTCAAAAAAGAGTAGGATCCAATCCTCCTCTTACTAATCCAATAAAACATATGGATTTACCTCAAGGTACATACGCAGTTTATATTCATCAAGGAGATTATGCATTGTTAGATGCCTTCTATGAGATAATATTGAAACAATTACCGCAATCATATTGCTTAGGAGAAACTCCAATCTTGGAACATTACTTGAACTCTCCCGCTGACACAGATGTGAAAGAGCTTCTTACTGAAGTTTGGATTCCAATCATTAAATAATTTTGTATAAGGGTGAAATATCACTCTTATACAAAATTAGTAACTATCATGCCTGATATACACTCTTTATCAAAGACTTAGGACAATACCCGAGGATATCAATAGAAATCTTTTCGGCTTCCTCTTTTGATATATTTTCATTAATAATATAGTGCTTAAAAACATTTTCCTTTTCTTTATATGCATAAGATGAAAGCAGCGGCCCTGCTATTGTTCGCAATTGCGAGTCTCTAAAATCATCACTTTGATTTCTGCCTAAACCAACACGTGTAGAATGTAAAATAATTGATTTATTTTCTCTATCACGACAATCTTCAACAGCTTCTTTTAAAACAAATTCTTCCTCCAAAGTATTATAATCTAAATTCTTATCCTCAACAATGAATTTTAAAACATTATTTGGTCCGAATTTTATTGTGCCATCATCAAACTGCGCACTTCTTATCAAGATACCATAATATATATCAGTACTATCAGATAAGCAAAGATCAATACCTCCTCTGGTGCCACCTTTAATTTTTGAATTCTTCGTCATGCCTGTACGATGAACATAAAATTTTCCATAATTATTCTTTTGCAGTTCATTTCCATGCACAAACCCATCATTAAACTTTGGGTGCTTAAAATAAGCTTCTACTTCAATTGGGTAAATCCGCAACCCATTACTCAACTCAAACATATAATTTGTAACTATCAATTTATTAATTGTTTGAAGCTGTTTCTCTATTTCCTTAAAGTCACTACATTGTATTAAAATTGCAATTTCTTTTTTCAAAGTATCCATGATTATTATAATATTAAATTTCTTTGGGTAAAGATAATCTTTTTAGTAAAGAGTTGTCTGAATATATCAACTTTTTTTTATTTCTCACTTAGATGATATCAAATAGTCAACAACAGAGTCCCAATTCGGATACTGCTCCGAACCAAATAATATCAATTCACCACTAAAATTTTCCGCACCATTTTTGAGGCGATCATCTATCAAGAAGTCTCCTTTGTTTAAATTTTTATGATGGCTAAGAATTAATCGTTTATAGCTATATGTACCTAACCATTTTTTCACCCATACAAGTTTATCCGACCAAGCAGAAGGATTATTCCAAGGTGCCGTGGAAAGAATGTACACATCATAAAAACGTACTAAACGATGGAAAGCATCAATTGCTCCTTTATATGGATACATTTTCGCAAAAATGTTAGGAACTTCATCATATCGTCCCTCATATTCTTTCTTTTCGTATTCACTCAATTTGTTAATACCTGATTGGAAGTCAACTAATACATTATCCATATCAATATAAAGTATAGGTTTGAAAGTCGATAACGCTGATATCATACAATTTTTATTTTATAAATTTTGAATTTAATGAATTATCCCGTAGTGATGCTATTCTTATCCTGTTGACAACAATCTGACAAGGCTACCATTTATCCATCGATTCAGTTTTACACCAATCAAAAATAATATTGTAAATCCAATAATTAGTTCCATATTTCTTACTTATTTTATTTTTTCTACTTATTATTTAGTCACAGTCCAAGACAAACAATTCAATGCACCTCCCCATTTCTTTATAATCGGAGCTATATTAATCTGGTAAATTCGTCCATCATAGGAAGGATGCAATTCTTTTATCTGGCTTAAAGCCTCTCCATCTGTAGGTAATCCAAGTCCGGGAATTATGATTACATCACGTGTCTGAAGCATATTTATATATGCCCAACTATTTTCATCATACTTGCTAAGTTTTAAATCTATAACGGCAAAATCGTCACTCAATCTACGTCTCATTTCTCGTTCTATCTCTGGAGGATAAACTTTCAAGTTGACCAATATCTTACCATCACCAATATTATGAATAATTCCATCTGTATGACCACAGATATCATATTTGTCCCATGGTAGAAATACAATATCTGCTCCATAAAAGTTTTCCTTTAGTATTGCCAGTACTTCGCTCTGGTCAATCTGTGAATTTTCCTGAAATACCTTTTCTGTCATGATGACAATTGGTTTCCGACCTCTCATACATGATCCTATCCACTTTGAATTCGCTTCACACACGACTACATTTCCCCCATCAACAATAAGTGGAGACTGTGTAATATCCATATCTCTACTCATAGCTTTAAGTACAGGAATAATATTAGTTTTGTACTGTGGCTTATCCTTCAAATAATCAGGTTCATAGCGAAATTGAATATAAGACTTAAATCCCCACTGTATTGGCATATAATCTCGACACCAATAATCTTTAGTGTGTAGTAATGTACCATGCTCTATATGGTGGTAAACAAGAATGTCTGATATTTCTTTATAAACATTGGGATAATGCCAAGCAAAAAGACTTGAGAAATAAATGGCATCTTTATACTGTTCTGTAACCATAATCTTACCTAACGAAAAACCAATAATAATATGTTATAACTAGAAAAATGCCATTTGGCAATATCCATAGCTTAAAACGATCTCACAAATATCACAATGCAAAGATAAGTGCATAGCCAAACAATCTATTTACTCAAAAATGCAAAACGATTCGTATACCTTCATTTAAATGATTTTACATGTGATTATCTATCAATAGTATATAAAACAATTATGACACCATACCATTGGTACGATGTCATAATCTTAATAGAACCATGCCAAGAAACCGAAGTCATAATGGCATGATGAGGTTACACTAACCTAATTTATTTATTTTTCTTCCAAAGTTTGCTCATATCTTCCAGTGTCTTACCTTTCGTTTCAGGTACCCAACGCCAAACGAAGATAGCAGCAGCCACACAGATTATGCCATATAAACTATATGCAAACATCGGGCTGAAGTCGTACAGTGCCGGGAAAGTAGAAGATACAATGTAATTGAATATCCATTGGAATGCTACGGCGATTGCCACCGCTTTACCACGGATGGTGTTCGGGAATATTTCCGAGATCAACACCCAGCAAATCGGTCCCCAAGACATCATAAAGAATGCTGCATACACAATCACTGAAAGTACCGGGAGAACACCCTTTATTGCCATGCTATCACACATTGCTACCGCAAATGCAGCTACAGCCATACCAATAGAACCGATTATCAATAGTGGTTTACGTCCGAAGCGGTCTACTGTGAAGATTGCAACCAATGTAAAGACAATGTTTACAATACCCATAATAACTGTCTGCATCATGCCACCTCCTTCTGCACCTGCATTTTCGAAAATACGAGGAGCATAATAAAGTACCGCATTAATACCGATAGCCTGTTGAAATACAGAAAGCAAAATACCGATCACAATTACTGCCACTCCATAAGTAAAGATTTTCTCTGTCTTTTCATGAGCAGTAGCTTTAATATCATTAAGAATTTCCTGTGCTTTTGTCTTACCATTGATCTTTTCAAGAATCGAATAAGCCTTTTCATCCTGCTGTATCAATACAAGATAACGAGGAGTCTTGGGAACAAAGAACAACAACAGACCGAAGAAAGCGGCAGGGAAAGCTTCCGAACCGAACATGTAACGCCATCCTTCATAAACAGTCCACATATCAGATTCAGCACTAACAGACAGTACACCGGCTGCATCTTTCAAAATAATAGGATTTTGATGGTCGCCCATAATCAGGAAATTCACGAAGTATACTACCAACATACCGAAGATGATAGCAAACTGGTTACACGATACAAGCGTTCCACGAATATTAGAAGGAGCAATTTCAGCAATATACATCGGACAGACTGCAGAAGCCAGTCCAACACCGATACCGCCCAAAACACGATACAAATTAAAAGCAATCAGCAAATCCATGTTCGGCTTTCCATATTCGAAAAACAAGACTTCCGGATAATAGGAACCTAATGCTGAAAGGAAAAAGAGTACGGCAGCAAGCCTTAGAGAATTACGACGTCCCAAACGGGAAGCAAATATACCGGAGATCGCACCACCCAGTACACAGCCAATCAATGCACTGGAAGATGTGATTCCATGCATTACTTTATTGTATTGAAAATCAGAGGCCGAAAGGAAAAAAGCCTCCAAGCCTTTCTCTGCACCGGAAATAACCGCTGTATCGTATCCGAAAAGCAGTCCTCCCAAAATGGCGACAGAGGTTATCGAATATAGGTAGAGTTTACTACCCTCGTTTGTTGTATTAATCATGGTTATAAGTAGATAAAGTAGTGTTGTAGTAGTTGGATTTATATCACCACAGATTTCACAGATTAACACAGATAAAATTCAAAATAAGAGAGAAGAAAATCAATCTGTGATAATCCGTGTAATCTGTGGTGGGGTTAATTAGCAATACATATTCAGAATTGCTTCATAAAGTTCTTGTTTACCGCTAGTCTGTTTCGGTTCACCGTTTGCTTTTGCATAAGCAACTACATCTTCCAAAGTCAACTTGCCATCTTCAAACTCCTTACCTTTACCGCCATCAAATGAAGCGTAACGGTCAGCCAACATTTTCTTATAGGGAGATTCGTTCAGCAGAGCAGCTGCGCTTTCCAATGCACGAGCCATAGCGTCCATACCTGCGATGTGAGCGATGAAGATATCTTCCAGGTCAGTAGAGTTACGACGAGTCTTAGCGTCGAAGTTTGTTCCACCGTTACCCAAGCCACCGTTACGGATAATTTGCATCATAGCTTGTGTCAGTTCGTAGTTGTCAATCGGGAATTGGTCTGTATCCCAACCATTCTGATAATCACCACGGTTAGCATCGATAGAACCCAACATGCCGTTGTCTACTGCTACTGCCAATTCGTGTTCGAAAGTGTGACCAGCCAAAGTTGCGTGGTTTACTTCAATGTTCACTTTGAAATCTTTATCCAAGCCATGAGCTTTCAGGAATCCGATTACTGTTTCTGTATCTACATCATACTGATGTTTTGTCGGTTCCATCGGTTTCGGCTCAATCAGGAAAGTACCTTTGAAACCACGGGCACGAGCATAATCACGAGCGATGGTCAGCATTTTTGCCAAGTGTTCTTTTTCACGTTTCTGATCTGTATTCAGAAGAGACATATAGCCTTCACGGCCACCCCAGAATACATAGTTCTGACCACCCAGTTCGATAGTTGCATCGATTGCATTCTTGATCTGAACAGCAGCACGAGCTACTACATCAAAATCAGGGTTAGTAGCAGCACCGTTCATATAACGTGCATGGCCAAATACGTTGGCAGTACCCCACAACAGTTTGATGCCTGTTTCAGCTTGTTTCTGTTTTGCATAAGCTACGATTGCTTTCAAGTTAGCTTCGTATTCTTCGATGCTTGCACCTTCAGAAACCAAGTCTACATCGTGGAAACAGTAGTATTCGATACCCATTTTCTGCATGAATTCGAAACCTGCGTCCATTTTATCTTTTGCAGCTTGTATAGCGTCAGCATTACTATTCCAAGGGAATTGTTTTGTTCCGCCACCGAATTGGTCGCCACCTTCAGCACACAAAGTATGCCACCATGCCATAGCGAATCTCAACCAATCTTTCATCTTCTTACCGTTGATAACCTTTTCAGCATCGTAGTAACGGAATGCCATCGGATTCTTACTATCTTTACCTTCGAACTTAATCTTTTCAATTCCCGGGAAAAATTCTTTTGTTGCCATAATTCTTTTATTTTTTAAAATGGTTATTATTTAAATTGTTAATTATTTATCTGAAGATAGAACCGGAGCCGGTATGTTACCGGTCATCGACTTTTCAAGACGGTATTTCCATTTTGCGTACGCGTCAGCATATTCCTGGCGTTTTGCCACATTAGGCTCAATCACATCCAGTTTGTCAAGCGTAGCAAATGCCTCATTGTTATCCTTGTAGATACCTGCACCGATACCCGCACCTTTCGCAGCGCCTACGGAACCGTCTGTATCGTAAAGCTCGATAGTGGCTCCTGTAACTCCCGCCAACGTATCACGGAAGATAGAACTCAAGAACATATTAGCATGTCCGGCATGAATCATCTTCACGGGAATTCCCATCTGCTCCATGATATCAATGCCATATTTAAAAGAGAATACGATACCTTCTTGAGCGGCACGGATGATGTGATGTTTGCCATGTGCATTGAAGTCCAGTCCACGGATGCTGCAACCGATTTCTTTATTGTTCAGCATACGTTCGGCACCGTTACCAAAGGGCAGAATACTGATTCCTGCACTACCGATAGGAGCTTTGGAAGCCAATACATTCATTTCATTATAAGATATTCCTTCGGGAGCAATGTTGCGTTTTACCCATGAGTTAAGAATACCCGTTCCGTTGATGCAAAGCAATACTCCCAAACGTGTCTGATCTATGGTATGATTGACATGCGCAAAGGTATTGACGCGTGACTGCGGATCATAGTTCACTTCACCGTTCACGCCATAAACCACTCCTGATGTTCCTGCCGTAGAAGCAATCTCTCCCGGATTAAACACGTTCAAAGAAAGGGCATTGTTAGGCTGGTCGCCTGCACGATAAGTAATCGGTGTTCCTTCTTTCAGTCCAAGCTCTTTGGCAGCTATTGCATTTACACGTCCTTGTTCAGCGAAGGTCGGCTTAATATCTGCAATCAAAGAAGAATCAAACCCGTAATAATCCATTAAGAAATCAGCCACCCGATTGTTCTTGAAATCCCAGAACATACCTTCCGAAAGCCCGGAAACAGTTGTACAGATTTCTCCACTCAACTTCATGGCAATATAATCGCCCGGCAGCATTATCTTATCAATCTGCTCATAGATGGCCGGTTCGTTTTCTTTAATCCACGCCAACTTGGAAGCGGTAAAGTTTCCCGGTGAGTTCAACAAATGAGAAAGACATCTCTCCTCCCCGATTGTCTCAAACGCTTTCTGACCGTATGGCACCGCACGGGAGTCACACCAGATGATAGCAGGACGCAATACATGCTGATTCTTATCAACACAAACCAATCCGTGCATCTGATAAGAGATGCCGATGGCTTTAATTTCAGCGGCACTCACTCCGGATTCGGTCATAATAGCCTGCGTAGCCAACTTTAAGTTTTCCCACCAACTTTCAGGATCTTGTTCCGCCCATCCGGGATTCACTGCAATAATATTCGCTTCTGTTTTCGGAAAAAATGCCGAGGATACACATTTACCAGTCTCCGCATTTACCAAACTCGCTTTTACAGACGAGCTACCTATGTCATAACCTAATAGAAACATAATTTTATTTACGATTAAACGATTTACTATTTACAATTTAATGCTCAATGCCCGACAATTAATACTATAACATTCAACGCCTAATACTTAATATCTAATACTTGATACTTAATACTTGAATAAAGTCTACCTTCTCACCTTATTATATATCTTCTTATCAAATTTATAATAGCGGGCAGCACGGTGAGCCACTCCTTGTTGTTTTTCTTCCAAAGGAACTACATATTCCATCATGGCTATTTTCTTATGGAAGTTGCGTACATCCACAGCTTTGTCGTATACTAATTCAAAAAGGGTTCTTAATTGTGCAGCTGTAAATTTGCGCGGAAGCAGTTCGAACAACATGGAAGGATTAAATTCTACGAACTGACGAATATAAGTCATTGCTTCCTTAATAATCAGATTATGGTCGAAAGCCAATGTTTTCACGTCTTTCAAAGCAATCCAGCAAGCCTGATGATCGTCCAGATTCTTATCCAGTGTGCGGTCAATCTTCACCATCGACAGATACGCAATAGTTACAATGCGTTCCACTCTTGACTGCATAGCTCTTTCCAGCCAACGTACATCTTTCGGATTACTTGTTCTGTTTTTAGAACCGAATGCTTTAAACTGCATCAGATTCACATTTTTAAGTCCTGTCAGTTCATACAAAACTCGTTGTGCTGCTTCATCCAGGTCTTCATCCATATATATAAGACTTCCGGGAAGTTTCATATCGTGATATACTTCTCCATTATCTTCACCTGCACGTTTTACAAGCAACACTTTCAGTTGTTCTCCGTCAAAACCAATCACTACACAGTCCACTGATATATGATTGTTTGCTAAAGGTGTATTTTTCTGTAAATTTTGCATATCCATTTCTTTAAGACGGTGCAAATATAGAGGCTAAAACTCATCAAAACAAAAATAAGAACTATGCTATAAAACATTGTTTTTCATATAAATACATATCATACATTCTACAATATGAATAGTTAGTGTTATCTTACGAATTACAATATGTATTTTAGTATTTCCGCGAGTGAGTAATTGTATAAAGTACAAAAAACTAGATGGACGCTTTATTATCAGTACTTTTCATATCTTTTCCAACAGATGCCCAGAAAGGTACTTATTGTATTTTAAACGATATGCCATTTTGTACCTTATCGTTTTTTATTCTATCTTTGTCGGGTAAATATTAAAAAAACTAAAATGGAACGTCATCCAGTCATTTTATCCATTGCCGGCTCCGATTGTTCGGGAGGCGCAGGTATTCAAGCAGACATAAAAACAATCTCCGCTTTAGGTGGCTATGCGGCATCGGCTATTACTGCCATCACCATACAAAACACACTGGGAGTACGTGCCGTACAATCTATCGCCCCTGACATTGTTCGTGGACAAATAGAAGCAGTGATGGACGACCTGCAACCGGTTGCCATCAAAATAGGAATGGTAAATGATATTCAGATTGTTCGTGTGATTTCCGACTGTTTACAAAAATATTCACCTGCATACGTCGTCTACGATCCGGTAATGGTGTCTACCAGCGGAAAGAAACTCATGACAGATGAAGCTATAGAAGAAATAAAAAAAGAACTTTTGCCGCTTGTGACATTAATCACCCCCAACATCGACGAAGCGAAGGTGCTTACAGGTAAAAGTATTCACAACATTCAAGACATGCAGGCAGCCGCCAAAATGCTGACGGACGATTATCACACTAGCATCTTGTTAAAAGGCGGACATCTGGAGGGAGACAATATGTGCGACCTTTTGCACACGTCCGAATCTATCTACCATATATATGAGGAGAAAAAAATAGAAAGCCATAATCTGCATGGAACGGGATGCACCCTCTCTTCCGCTATTGCCACCTATCTTGCCAAAGGCTACCCCATGCGAGAATCCATCCAGCATGCGAAAACATATATCACTCAAGCCATTATCGCAGGAAAAGAATTGAATATCGGCCATGGCAACGGCCCTTTATGGCATTTTCCGGACTCCGTTGCACAAATGTGTACATTTTGTGCGGTTGTATCATAAAAATACGTAACTTTGCACCCGCAATTAAAAATCAATTAAATAATAAAAATATGAAAGCATTTGTATTTCCCGGTCAAGGCGCTCAATTTGTAGGAATGGGTAAAGACCTGTATGAAAACTCAGCTTTAGCAAAAGAATTGTTTGAAAAAGCAAATGATATCCTCGGATATCGCATTACAGATATCATGTTCGACGGCACAGACGAAGATCTTCGTCAGACAAAGGTTACTCAACCTGCCGTTTTCCTTCACTCTGTTATTTCTGCTCTTTGCATGGGCGACGACTTCAAACCGGAAATGACTGCCGGCCACTCACTTGGTGAGTTCTCTGCATTGGTTGCTGCCGGTGCATTGAGTTTTGAAGATGGCTTGAAACTTGTGTATGCACGTGCAATGGCTATGCAGAAAGCTTGCGAAGCTACTCCTTCCACCATGGCTGCCATTATCGCATTGCCGGATGAAAAAGTAGAAGAAATCTGTGCAGCAGTAAATGCAGAAGGTGAAGTTTGCGTACCGGCCAACTACAACTGCCCGGGACAAATCGTTATCTCCGGCTCTGTACCGGGTATCGAAAAGGCTTGCGAACTGATGAAAGCTGCCGGAGCAAAACGTGCTCTTCCGCTGAAAGTGGGTGGTGCTTTCCATTCTCCATTAATGGATCCTGCTAAAATAGAACTGGAAGCTGCTATCAAAGCTACAGAAATACATACTCCTAAATGTCCGGTATATCAGAATGTGGATGCACTTCCTCACACTGATCCTGCAGAAATCAAAAAGAATCTGGTTGCCCAGCTGACTGCTTCCGTACGCTGGACACAGTCTGTTAAGAATATGGTTGCCGACGGTGCTACTGATTTTACAGAATGTGGCCCGGGTACCGTACTTCAAGGACTGATTAAGAAAATTGACGGTACTGTCAATGCTCACGGTATTGCATAAGCATCCGTAAGAAAGACTTTATCTTTAAATATATGAAGCGTGTTGGTAACTATTGCCAACACGCTTTTTTATATTAAGCCTATTCATAGCATACGGATTAACATGTTGTATAACACCCCATTACTTTTCTTTTCCGGCAAACTTTCCGTATCTTGCTATTGTTTTTATTACAGGAATCATTTACTCAAATTTATGAGCCATGAAAATACATGAATATCAAGCGAAAGAGATTTTCTCCAAGTACGGAATACCTGTCGAGAGGCACACTTTATGCCGTACAGCCGCAGGTGTCATAGCCGCTTACCGGAGGATGGGAACAGACAGGGTGGTTATAAAAGCACAGGTATTAACCGGAGGCCGGGGAAAAGCCGGAGGAGTGAAACTGGTAAACAATACGGAAGATGCTTATCAGGAAGCTAAAAATATTCTCGGAATGAGTATTAAAGGACTTCCGGTCAATCAAGTACTGGTTAGTGAGGCGGTAGATATTGCTGCCGAATATTATGTCAGTTACACCATCGACCGAAATACACGTTCTGTCGTTCTGATGATGAGTGCATCCGGCGGTATGGATATCGAAGAGGTAGCCCGTCAAACACCGGAGAAAATCATCCGATATTCAATCAATCCATTTATTGGTCTTCCCGACTATCTGGCAAGGCGTTTTGCTTTCTCCCTCTTTCCTCAAATGGAGCAGGCGGGTAAAATGGCGGCCATCCTTCAGGAACTTTATAAGATCTTCATGGAAAATGATGCATCATTAGTGGAAGTAAATCCGCTGGCACTAACCAAGAAAGGTACGTTGATGGCTATTGACGCAAAGATTGTTTTTGATGACAATGCGCTCTATCGCCATCCGGAGGTACATGCTTTATTTGATCCGACGGAGGAAGAAAGAATAGAAGCAGACGCTAAAGATAAAGGATTCAGTTATGTCCACATGGATGGTAACATCGGTTGTATGGTAAATGGTGCCGGACTCGCTATGGCTACTATGGACATGATTAAACTTTATGGAGGTCAGCCAGCCAATTTTCTCGACATTGGTGGTAGTTCCAATCCTGTCAAGGTAATTGAAGCCATGAAACTTTTATTGCAGGATGAAAAAGTGAAAGTGGTCCTGATTAATATTTTTGGAGGAATCACCCGCTGTGATGATGTAGCAATGGGGCTTCTTCAGGCATTCGAGCAGATAAACAGTAATATACCTGTTATCGTACGGCTTACAGGCACTAATGAGCATATCGGACGGGAACTGTTACGGAATTACAGCCGTTTCCAAATAGCCACAACGATGAAAGAAGCTGCTCTTATGGCTCTGAAAGCATAATAAGTACCCAAATCATTAATAAATAAAGCAATTATGAGCATATTAATAGATAAATCCACCCGCCTGATTGTACAGGGAATCACCGGGAGAGACGGGCTTTTCCACGCCAAGAAGATGAAAGAATACGGAACCCATGTTGTTGGAGGAACTTCTCCGGGCAAAGGAGGAACAGATGTAGACGGCATCCCCGTATTCAATACTATGTATGACGCGGTTGAACAAACGAAAGCCAATACTTCTATCATTTTTGTTCCGGCACGTTTTGCGGCAGATGCCATTATGGAGGCAGCAGATGCGGGCATCCGGTTAATTGTCTGTATTGCGGAAGGAATCCCCACGCTGGATGTAATTAAGGCGCACCAGTTTGTCGAACAAAAAGGTGCTATGCTGATCGGCCCCAACTGTCCGGGACTGATCTCTCCGGGAAAAAGCATGGTAGGCATTTTACCGGGACAGGTCTTTTTAGAAGGGAATGTCGGAGTTATCAGTCGTAGCGGAACACTTACTTACGAGATTGTGTATCACTTAACAGCTAATGGTATGGGACAATCCACCGCTATCGGCATCGGGGGCGATCCTGTTGTAGGTCTTCATTTCCGTCAACTGCTGGAGATGTTCCAAAATGATCCGGAAACAGAAGCAATCGTTCTGATTGGAGAGATTGGAGGAAATGCGGAAGAGCAAGCGGCCGAATATATCCGCAATAATGTAACCAAACCTGTGGTAGCATTTATTGCCGGGCAATCAGCTCCTCCGGGAAAGCAGATGGGACATGCAGGAGCTATCATTTCGGGAAGTTCCGGTTCGGCAAAAGAGAAGATTAAATCTTTAGAAGCTGCCGGTATCCGGGTAGCACAAGAACCTTCGGATATACCGAAATTATTGAAAAGATAAACTCCCAAAGAGAAAGAAAAGACAAAAGTAGTCATATCATAACAGATGCAGATTCACTCCCTCAAATAAGTAATTACATACTTATCGTTTAGAGTAAATCTGCATTTATTTTACATACCTTTCTTTATACCTAATTTTATAAGAAGAGCATTCATAGGATATGCACAGAAGAAGCCGAAAAGCATAGCCAACTGCATCATAAACCAGAATATCCATGTGTCTTTGGGTAACGGTTCATTGATGAACAATACAAAATAGACAATCGCCATCCAGCCATACATTCCTACCTGCCAGGACAAAAGAGAAAAGAAATCCGCTTTGAAAGCACGAGCCAAGGCATTACCTACCGATATTTTTTCCATCTCCCGAATAGCATAGAATTGGAAATAAACACCAATCATCAAAGCCAGAATAAAGTCAAGTACCCAATTACCAAAGAGCTGACTTCCTGCCACAGTTACAGGAACATAGTTTGTAAACCACTCTCCTATGATATCTGCCAATGTACATCCTGCACCACAATGAAGCGCCGACAAAGCTACCGATTGCCAATAAGGACGTTGCATTCCTTGCATCGACATTTCTCCCTGCATGGCCATATCCATCTCCATATTATCTTTCATACCGGACATATCCATTCCCTTCATATCAGACATATCTTTCATGCCAGACATATCCATTTTCATCCCATCATCCTCAGCTTTCATCGGACTACTCCGTCCAAACTTATTATACGCCCATAAAGCTAAATAACTTCCCCATAATGCAGATAATATCCAGACTGCATTCATTATCTTCATTGATTGCGGACGATGTGTCAGGTCTATGGCAATATGTACTGCAATTCCGATACCTGAACATACTAAGAAAACGGCTATTAAATTGAGCATGGCTGTATGTTTTTTAAAGATTCAGATTACAAAACATCCTTTATTTGTGAATAGTTCACCCCATTACTTTTAATTTTATCCCGTCGAACTATTCCCCACACGAGTTGTTATCATTTTATAATCAAAACAATAGAATTATGAGCAGACGTAGACAATTAGAGCATGAAGTATCTGTTGCTCAAGAAAGAATAAAGAAAGCTGCAAAAGATACACCGAAGGATATCCTGAAATTATGGGAACAAGAGCTGGTAGACCTGGAATTGGAACTCAATAATATGGTGGATGATGAAGAAGATAACAATGAGGATTAACAGAAGAAAGGCGCGCTAGTTACCTAGTGCGCCTTTCTCTATTACTGTATATGTATTCAGTATTAATTCTTTGGCAATGCTTCTTTTACTACCATTGAACGACCTACATATTCTGCACCGTTCAATTGTTCGATAGCTTTAGCAGCTTCTGCATCATCCGGCATTTCGATAAACGCAAAACCTTTTGATCTTCTAGTTTCACGATCTGTGATTAACTTTACTGAAGCAACTGTTCCATACTCTTCCATTACATGTCTCAAATCTGATTCCTTAACATTATAGCTAAGATTTCCAATGTACAAATTCATAAAATACAAATATAAAAAATTAATAATTCAATAAGAAAGTTTTAGGAAGATCTTAATTAGAGATGGATATGCTCAAATAAATGAGAAGATTCATGTAAAAAAATCAAATCGTAATAAACCTCTTTATTGTTGTTGGTACAAAGGAAAGCATTATTTGGGGATATTGCACTATATTCTCTCCTTTTTCTTTCTGCAAAACATCTTTTTTATGAAAATAGGCCAATACTTAACGTTCTTATTCTTTTTATACCAAGCCATTCCATGTAAACTACCGGATTAGTCTTTCTGCAAATTCTTCGCTACAAATTCCTCAAAAAACGTTTTCTTATAGTTTCCACCTCCTATTCCTATCTCATAAGACTTAATAAAAATATCATTGGTATCAAAAGAGTCAATCCGTGAGGTATTGACAATATAGGACTTGTTTATCCGGAGAAACTGTTTAGCGGGCAGTTGCTCATGAATATTTTTCAGATTCATCTTAGTAATCACCCGCTGATCTTCCAATTGGAGAATGGAATAATCCTTTAGTCCTTCAATAAAAAGAATATCACTGAAGTTTATCTTGATATAGCGTCGTTCCGATTTGATGAAGATATATTCTTCCTGTATCTCCTCCACTCTTTCGGCTGTTTCCGACAATAACAGTTTATGATATGCTATTGCCTTATTGACTGCTTTCAGAAAACGGTTCATTTCAATGGGCTTCACCAGATAATCAATGGCACTTACTTCATAACTATCGAGTGCATATTCCGCATACGCTGTTGTAAAGACAATCAACGTATTCACGGGAATGCTTTGCGCAAATTCTATTCCGGTAATTCCCGGCATCTGAATATCAAGGAAAATCAGATCAACCGTATATTCATTTATATAAGCAGACGCTGCGATAGCATTATTAAAGCTACCCACCAATGTCAGTTGTGGAATCTGCTCCACCAATGACTTCATACCTTTGCGAGCTACCGGCTCGTCATCAACAATAATACAATTCATAAGTTTAGATGTAAGTTGACATTATAAGTTGTTTCTTTATCTTCTATCTGTAGCGTATACCGTGATTCATAAAGTAAATCCAGTCTGCGTTTCACATTGGCCAACCCTATTCCCCCTTCCCGCTTAACAGGAACACGGGGCTTAGAATTTTCGCAACGAAACGTCAACTGTTTATTATGCACAGAAAAATACAAGTGAACATAAGATAAATTGTCGCTATCCAAATTATGTTTCACCGCATTCTCTACAAAAGGGATAAACAATAACGGAGGAATACAGATATTCTCCATATTTCCCTCTTGAAAGATTGTATATTCAAAATGATCCCTTCTCACCTTCTCCAATTCAAGAAAGCTGGTGAGAAACTGTATATCTGCAGTAAGAAATACTTCTCTTCTTGTACTGTCATTCAACTGGTAGCGAAGTAGATTGTCCAGTTTCTCCAATATCTGTGAAGCCTCATCCGGAGCATCCTTTACCAAAATATTGGCATTATTCAGCATATTAAAAAGAAAATGCGGATTGATCTGTTTCTTTAATTGTTGCAATTCTGTCTGTTTAGTCGCCTTCTCCAATTCAAGAATCTTTTTATCGGAGACAACCCAACGGCGGAATAGTTCAAAGCTCGTACAGCCACCTGCACTTAATAGCAGTACTAATACTCCATAAGCAATACTATCAAAAGAAACAGCGTGGTTATCCTGTATACAAAACCCACGAATACCGTATCGTTGATATAATGGAGACAGAAATATAAATCCTAATAATACACTCACTAAATTGACTCCGAGAAACGAAATCCAATAACACCATAACTTGCGCTTGGCCTTATACAGGAAACGGGGCACTAACCAATATATATTCAGATAGATAGGAAATGCAAAAACCAATATACTAACCGGATATGCATATAGGAAACCTTCTCTAGTAAAATCTCCATATACATTCTGAAAGCCCAAAAAGAGTATAATAAATAGCAATAGTAAATTACTGATAAGCCTGAAACGGTCATTTACCAGATTCTTCCCCCAATCGTATACATTCCAGGTATCTTTCATAATTCCAACATTAAACCAATGGTACACAGTGCCTCATCATTATAGCCACTTTTTAATTGATAACCTCCCGGATATAACAAGTCCAATCGTTGCCGTAACTTGTCAAAAGCAGGTGCTACTTGCAGACTTTCCTTTTTTCGCAGACAGTATGTACAAATGAATCGAAGCTGATTCTCTTCCATTTGAAAATCGATCCTTATATTTTCTCCCTTTCCATTCTCTCCACATACAGTTGTCCGAATCACATATTCTATCACAGGCATAAACAATAAAGGAGGAACTTGTATATAACGCACTTCATTCAGGATGTTGACTTCAAAATTAAACTCCGGATTACATAGTTTCTCCAACTTCATATAATCAGTCATAAAATCGATATCATCTCCCAACAATACCTGTTGCCGTTCACTTTCATAAAGTTGGTATCTAAGCAACCGACTTAATTTAAAGATAAGCAATGACGCCTTTTCTCCATCTTCTCCCAGCAAGGTTCGTACCTTATTCAATATTCTCGAAAAAAACTCCGGTTGGAGTTGATCTTTCAAATGATTTAGATCAGTCTGTATGCTAATATTCTCCAATTCATTTAATCGTTGTTGATAGGCCACCCAACGATGCAGAAAAATAGTAAAAGAAAAAGCCAGGAAATAGAGTATCAGTGCCAATGCATTTATCAACAGAAAGAAAGGGAGATCACTGTTTAGTCTTTGCATCTGTTCGGGTATAACATAATATTGCCCTAGAAAACAAATAGCACCAACCATGGCGGTCAGCATAAATCCAACAAGGCAACTCAAATATATGATATACTTTTTATATCTACGCTGAAACAGATAACCGGGAATTAACCAGTAAGTATGCAGATTTATGATTCCCCATAGAATGACAGAAAGTAAAAGACTAACTCCCGTAGAAAGATTTAGCCCTAAACTATCGCTTTCGACAAAAGTGCCTCTGAACACTAAAAAGGAGACTACAAGAAATATCCCAATTTGCTTCAGTAACGTATATAATAGTATCTTAACTGACATCAGGCGATAAAGTTACCATTTTTTAGAACTTATACTTCATTCCCACCGAAACATACATTGCCGGTTTAAAATATGGATCAGTATCTTTAGACATATCTTCGAAGAAAGCCTTTAAAGTGCGGGTAGTGTAATAAGCTATTCTGCTACACGACACACCGGCAGTAGCAGTGATTGAAAAAGAATTCCCCATACTTACTTCCGGTTGTAAACCTACAATAATGAATTGCTGGGAAAACATAGTATCTTTTCCTTCTCTTTCCAACAATGCCAATGACCCGTTCATCTCTGCCACGATCCTTAGATTCAGATATTTATTCATTTTCATTCCTGCCGATACTTCCATGGCATTCAGCATCGAAACTTTAATTTGATAACGTCCTTCAGTGCTCCAATCAAAATAAATAGCAGGAAATACCATCGGATAACCAAATGTGTTGTTCACAGCCAAACCAGCCCCAAGAGATAAATTGGACTTGAACTGCCGGATGAAAATAACTCCTCCCTGTCCCAGAACATTCTTCAGTTTTACATCAGAAGAGGTATAGACGCCTGCACCGACAGTCGTCAACAAAAGCCATTTTTTGCTGATAGGGCGAATATTGGTTACGCTCAACTGCATATTTATAATTTGATCTATGTCTATGTAAGATTGAAGATTCTTATTATTCATTGCCGTATAGCTTCCTCCTGCCGAAATCATCCAAAGAGTTGGCTGATTTCTTTCATTCATTTTCTGTGATACGGGAATATTGACGTTCCCTTCCACAAAGCACATATCCCCTTTCCCGGGATACTGTCCATTTTCATCTTTATATCGGGAAGAAGATATATACCCGGTTTTCACAGTAACCTGTGCCTGTATATTTTCAGGAAGTAATAGAAACAAGGCGAACGCACTTAACAAAATAATCCTCATTCTTTTATCTGTTTTAGGGTTTGAATGAGACAAAAGTAGAGTTTTACCGATCTGCGTAGAGAGTTTGTAGACCAAACCCGGCATTAAGTAGACCAAACCTGTAAATTTGTAGCCTGTTTGGTCTGAATGTATTATATAAAAAAATAAAAGACTACCTTTCAACCGAAGATAGTCTTTTATCCGTATATCATTTTTTAATTATCCACAATGGAAATACTTATGTACGAGATCTAACATCTCCATCGGCTTTCCTTCCAAATCCGCACGCAATGTTTTATCTTCATAACCACGAAGTCTGCGGATGATACCGTCAATCATTGCCGGGCTGAATACATTATATTGTTCAAAGATTGCCCGTTGTTGTTGCAGGCAATCGGCAGAAGCTTCACAGCTATCCGGCAGTTGCGCCAGTGATTTCAGCTTATCTTCGTTTTCTTTCTGATGGATATTCACATTTACATAAGTTTTTTCAGCAATGTCCAGCGCATTTTCAATCTCAAAACCATGACGGCAGGCAACAGCCAAACCAGCCAACAGTTGATACAAATCTGCCGAACCATCCGGAGAGCGCATTTCTACAGTTTGCTTCTGACTGGTGTCAAAATGACTTTCAGCTTCCAACGGATTTGCCAATGTACACATATCTGTTTTTGCAGCCCACCCCAGAGGTACACGCACTAATACAGAGCGGTTACGATCTCCCCAACAAACATTGGTAGGTGCTTCCTGATGAGGAACGAGACGGAAATAAGAAGTAGGGTTGGTATTTCCAAAAGCAGTAATTGACGGAGCAAGCACCATCATTCCGGCAATTGCCTTGCGTGCTGTTTCCGACAAAACACCGTCTTTCAGCATCTGGTTCTTTCCGTCTTTCATGATACGCATGTGGACATGCAAGCCCGAACCTGCTTTACCTGCCGTAATCTTTGGAGCAAAGGTTACATTGTATCCATATCTAAATCCCAGGTTACGAATCACCCATTTGGCAATCATTAATTGATCTGCTGCCTGCGATACGGGAACCGGCAGGAATTCTATTTCATTCTGCTCATAGATATAACCATCCAGCGTAAAATTACCCACTTCGGAGTGTCCATACTTTATTTGCCCGCCTGTCTGTGCGATGTAAGACATACATTGAGTACGGAACTCATTGAATTTAGCATAAGGGCCCGATTCGTGATAACCACGTTGGTCGGTTGCCTGAAACATACCAGTATCCGGAGCTATTACATAATATTCCAATTCGCCCATTGCCTGAAATTCCATTCCGGTAACTTCTGTAAAAGTTTTGCTTGCTTTGTAAAGAGTGTGTTCTGGTGCACTTTCGAGGGGTTCGCCGTCTTTATTGAAGAAAGAGCACAGCATAGACAGCGTCGGAATCTCGGCAAACGGATCAACGAATGCTGTGCAAAAACGGGGAATTACATAAAGGTCACTACTGCCCGCTTCTATAAATGAGAAAAGACTGGAACCGTCTACCCGTTCTCCACATGTGAGAATAGCTTCCAGATAAGCTTGATTGTTGATGACAAAGTTCAGAGTTTTCAGACGCCCGTCTCCCGCCGGATACATAAAATTAACCATGCGGATATCTTTTTGCTGGATAAATGAGATAATGTCAGCTTTTGTAAACTCTGAAGTTGGTTTTTGAAGGAATGCCACCAACTGATTAGCATTCATTGATAAATCATAATTCATAATCGGTTGTTTTTCGTTGTTGTATGATTAAAACGGTTTGTTGAATGCCAAAGATAAGGAAAAGATGGAAAATCAAGTAAGAAAAGATTTAATTATTTCTCTGTTATGCTGCATTTACGTCTATTATCCTATTTAAAACGCTTCAGGTCTTTCTTCTCAAAAATCCATTCCGGAGTGTATAGTTTCCCTGCATCCGTTTCCGTCAGCTCGTACCAGGGAGAAAGGTTGCGGCTGGTTGGATTGACCAGGATATGAATCTGTTGGGCAGGCATATAGCTTTGTGCCAGGAGAAATACTTTCTTCCCGGTATTCGGATGAATGGCAACATCCATAACAATCACAGCATGACCGGGTGAACCACCTTTAATAAAGACATCCCCGGGTTGCAAGGAAGTATAAAGCACAGCTGGGAGTTCACGAGATAAAGAGGCAGTTCCGGCATACATAAAAACCATATCGAGATAGTTACGGAAAGTTTTATAGGAATAATCCACTCCCTTGCCCGAAGCATACCATTGAACCTGATTACCGTTGACTTTTATTCGATTTCCCTCCGCCCATTTCTTATATTCGGCAGTAAATCCACTTGTGAAGTTGAATTTTATATCTGCATACCGTTTATGTTTCCACAGATATTCCGCCCGCAAGCGTATCACTGCATCGGCACACTGTTGCAAATCGCGGTTGCCTATCTCCATATCTACAACTGCAAATGCGGCTGCCTGATTGGCTTTTTCTTTTCCATTGTAAAGTAACACTTTACTGCCTTTAGGCAATAATGGCAAATTGCGCAAATAAGTTGTAAACGAATTATCGGAGCAGGTCTCTCTAACATATCCTGACGGAGGAGCGATTCTATCCGCAAGCCTCTCCTGTCCCCATGAGTGAAAGACTATGAGAAGCAAGCCTGCACATATTAACAAATACTTCATATCGGTTTTTCTTATTCCATATCCGGACAAATATAAGTAATTATTATGGAAAACGAAGTTGAATGTCTGTTTTTCTCCCGATTGAAGACGCTATCGTCTTAAAAATATGTAATATCGGATTCTGACTAAAACAAAGTGGCCTATACTCTCTTTTTTCTGTAAGAATAGTGCGAACTTTGTTTTCTACAAATTATAATAGTGTTTTTATGGAACAGGTGGTAGATTTAGCTTTACCAGAATACTTTGAAAGAATATCCGCAGAAGCTACCTTTCAGGAGCGATTGTCCGTCATAGATATAGATAACTCCCGTCGTTCGCCGGTTCAAGTCAAAAACTATCCGATACGCTTAAAAGGCTATTCCCTCATCTTTGTTCTTTCCGGAGAAATTACAATAGGAATAAACTATTTATCGCATACACTGAAAAAGAACACGGTGATGCAGGTGTATCCAGATGATATTATAGAGCACACAGCTTATTCAGCCGATTTCAAGGGCTATCTCATCATTCATTCTGCTGAATTGAAAAAGGAAATAATGGCTATGACATCCGGCATCCGTCTGCAACAGGCGGGTCAGTTGAAGAAATTACATACCAGGCAAGAGTTGAGTGAGGAAGAAAGCCTGCGTTTGAGAAAACAGGTTGAACTCATTAAAAGTTATATTCCTGATAAAGAACACGTCTACCACTCTTATGTCATCAAGAATCAGATTATAAATCTATTCTTTGACCTTGATAACTGCCGCTGGCATAGGTATGGCGACGGAGAACGGCACCAATAGTATCTTCCACCGGGATGTGCGGATTGATACGTGCTGGCTGATAGAGGTCAACATAATCTGTGCCTAATCGTTTCAAGGTGTAAGCCAGATAATTTTGTACGTTCTGCGGACGGACGTCAATACCATAGAACCGATCATCTGGAGTGAGCATTCCACCAAACTTGACGGCGATAAAAATGTCTTCGCGCTTCCGGGTTTTCAAAGCCTCGCGGATCACCAGTTCACTTTCTCCGTGACCATAAAAGTCCCCCGTGTTCAGATACGTAATTCCACTGTCCAGCGCGGCATGTATCGTGTCGACTCCCTGCTGAACGTCAGCCATTCTCATGGCACCCAGTCCGATACGTGAAAGGGTGATACCATTGGTTTCTTTATTCAAATACTTCATTGTTTCTTTTATTATATAGTACTAATTCGATTGCAAATTTTGGATAAATTCCTTCATGATACCAGAGCAATATCCGTTCATTTTTGGTCATTATCCGTCAAGAAGCCTCTTTCTCATGAAATGTCTCAAACATACTGATTATAAAAACCAATTGACTGCCTCAACTGTTTTATTTGAATAGAACTATTAAAACTACCGTCACATGAAAAAGGATATTCTAAAAGACCTGCTGGCAAAGCCCGGAAAGAAACATTTGGTATCGGATTTTGACTCGTCATTCACTGGCAATTTATCCAAACAAGACGCTAAAGAGCAACTGGCAAAGGATATTGAGAAGCTTTCGGAGCTGCAAAGTATGCTTTATGCACAAGACCGGTATTCAATCCTAATTATCTTTCAGGCGATGGATGCTGCAGGAAAAGACGGGACTATCAAGCATGTGATGTCCGGCATTAACCCACAGGGATGCCAGGTGTATTCGTTCAAACAACCGTCTGCTGAAGAACTGGACCATGATTATCTCTGGCGTATCAATCGCTCTCTCCCGGAAAGAGGACGAATCGGCATTTTCAACCGTTCGCACTACGAAGATGTGCTGATTGCCAAAGTGCATCCGGAAATTATTCTATCCAACAAGTTACCAGGTGTCGAAACCATAAATGACATTGATCCCGACTTCTGGGAGCGTCGTTATCGACAGATCAACGATTTTGAACGCTATCTGACGGAGAATGGAACGATTGTCCTGAAATTCTTTCTCAATGTATCGAAAGCCGAACAGAAAAATCGATTCATGGAGCGACTGGACGATGCATCTAAAAACTGGAAATTCTCTTCGGCGGACATCAAAGAGCGTCAATTCTGGGAGGACTATATGAATGCTTATGCCGATGTACTGACGGAGACATCAACGGAACTGGCTCCATGGTATGTAATCCCTGCCGATAATAAATGGTTCATGCGTTACGCAGTAGGACGAATTATTTGTGACCGGATGCAGCAATTGGATTTACATTACCCCAAACTGTCGAAAGAGGGATTGGAGAGGCTGGAAGAGTGTAAGAAAAGTGTATCAAACATTAACTTTTAAATCACTTGCGCTTATCCTTTTTTATTCTAACTTTGTAGAAAGACCTACATAAAGAACCAAAATTGATAAGCTTATGGACATCCAAACTTTTATTCAAAATTTCAGAGAGGCATTCGGAAAAAATGCTGAATTGCCTCTTGTCTTCTGGTACTCGGACGAACAAAAAGGAGAAACAGAAAAGATAAACGGTTGCTTCTTCAAAGGTATGAGAACGGTAAGAGATGGTGGTATTATCAGCCTGAATGCCGAAAACATCGGTTGTGGCGGCGGTAAATTCTATACTGGCTTCACCGAAATGCCAGAACGTGTACCGACTTTCGTTTCGCTCAAAGAGAAATACAAACAGACTCCTGAAATGGTCATCGACTTTATACAGCAAATCGGAGTTCCCCGAACAGAAAACAAGTATCTTCATTTTGCACGTATAGATAAGGTAGAAAGCCTTGAAGAAATAGAAGGTGTCGTATTTCTGGCAAATCCGGATATGCTTTCGGGCTTGACCACTTGGGCTTTTTATGATAATAACGCAGCAGATTGCGTCGTTTCTACCTTTGGTTCCGGCTGTAGTGCTGTAGTGACGCAAGCCACGATAGAGAATCGTAAAGGAGGCAAACGCACTTTCCTCGGTTTCTTCGACCCATCGGTTCGCCCTCATTTCGAAGCAGACAAACTAAGCTATACCATACCTATGTCCAGATTTAAAGAGATGTATGAGACGATGCGCCAAAGTTGTCTATTCGATACGCATGCATGGGGAAAGATTAAAGAAAGAATGAACGGATAATCTCCCATAACGAAATTGCATATTATTATACAATTATCGGGACATTAGGTATGCTTATTCCGAACATACAAGGCTTCTCTTTCGTTGTTATAGGAAGAAACTGCCACTTGATACTGACAATTCATTATCAAGACAGATATTTTCTGAATATCAATCCCTGCCTGTCCTATTTTGTTTCCCAGTGTGGAACTTATAGTTTCACGCTTTGAAACCATCAGTTTCACACCGAGAAACCATTAGTTTCATGCCGGGAAACTAAAAGTTTCAAGCGCCTGAAACTTTCTTTTCCTACAGGATTAAAATAATATATCAGTCGGATTAAACCTTTTATCTGGAGAAAAGTCTTATTATTAATATATTATCGTTCTATTCAACATTAAAGTATCAACGAAAATGGAAACATCCGTCAAACTCTATTCGCTGAAACACAGCAATGTGAAAACCTACCTGTTCGCCTTACTATTCGTAGCGGGTAACATTGCACTTCCACAATTATGCCATCTTGTACCTTATGGTGGTCCTACCCTGTTACCTATTTATTTTTTCACGCTGATTGCGGCTTATAAATATGGTTTTCTTGTAGGATTATTGACTGCTATTCTTTCACCAGTCATCAATCATTTATTGTTTGCCATGCCCTCGGAAGCGGTACTTCCCATCCTATTAATCAAATCGTCCTTACTCGCCGGAGCTTCAGCTCTTGCAGCACGTACTATAAAATCGGTTTCATTACTGGCCATTCTTGGTGTCGTACTCACTTATCAGGTCATAGGCGTTGCATTTGAATGGGCCATCGTCGGAAGTTTCTACGAAGCAGTACAGGACTTCCGTATCGGTATTCCGGGAATGTTACTGCAATGGTTCGGCGGATACGCCCTCCTGAAAGCAATTGCCAAACTCTAAACTAATATAGAAAGATGGACAGAAGGGATTTTTTAAAAACAGTAGCTATCACCGGAGCCGCCTTGACTATACAGCGTTCGGAGGCTATGGAGGTGTTAACTCAAACAATCAATAAAGCAAACGGAAGCAATCCTGATCTGGTGGCCGTTATGGGCGGAGAACCCGAAGAGATGTTCCGCCGTGCCATAAGCGAACTGGGGGGTATGAAGCAATTCGTGAAACCGGGACAGAAAGTGGTTGTAAAACCTAATATCGGTTGGGATAAAGTGCCGGAACTGGCAGGAAATACGAATCCGAAACTGATTGAAGAAATCGTCAGACAATGTTTTGCCGCCGGAGCTAAAGAAGTGGTCGTGTTCGACCATACTTGTGACGATTGGCAGAAATGCTACAAAAACAGTGGTATTGAAGCTGCTGCCAAAAAAGCCGGAGCCAAAGTAATGCCTGCACATCTGGAGTCGTATTACAAACCAATTGATCTGCCAAAAGGCAAAAAGATGAAGAAAGCCAAAGTGCACGAAGCGATTCTGGATTGTGATGTATGGATCAATGTTCCTATTCTGAAGAATCACGGAGGTGCCAATCTGACTATCTCCATGAAAAATCACATGGGGATTGTGTGGGATCGCGGATTCTTCCACCAGAACGATTTGCAACAATGCATCGCAGATATCTGTACATTACAGAAGAAAGCTGTACTCAACGTAGTAGACGCCTACCGGATCATGAAAACAAACGGTCCCCGGGGACGCTCTGCATCCGATGTTGTACTGGCAAAAGGATTGTTTATCTCACCGGATATTGTAGCCGTGGATACGGCTGCTGCCAAGTTCTTCAATCAAGTACGTGAGATGCCACTGGATACAGTAGGACATCTCGCCAATGGGGAAGCATTGAAAATAGGAACCATGAACATTGACAAATTGAATGTCAAGCGAATTAAGATGTAAAACAACCATGTTAAGAAGGCTACGTATTGGAATATCAGCACTTTTATTTGTGCTGATTTCTTTCTTTTTTCTCGATTTCGCAGAAATATTACCGAACAGTTTTCATCGGCTGGCACATTTACAATTTATTCCAGCCATCCTTTCACTAAGTATAGGTATCTTATTATTTCTCATTGTGTTAACGCTTTTATTCGGGCGTGTATATTGTTCTACAATCTGCCCTATGGGTATCTTGCAGGATGTGATTGCACGAATTTCCAAAGCAACGGGAAAAAAGAAAAAAAGATATAGTTACAGTCCTGCAAAAAACAAATTGCGCTGGGGTGTGCTCGGACTGACAGTGGTCGGGTTTCTATGTGGATTTACATTTATTGTTGGTTTGCTCGATCCGTACAGTGCGTATGGACGTGTAGTAGTGCACATATTCAAACCTATCTATATGCTGGGGAATAATCTGCTGGAATCACTCTTTGCCAGATTTGATAATTATACATTTTATCAGGTAGACACCTCCATCTTGAGCATTTCTTCCCTTCTCATCGCTATTATTACTCTTGCAGTCATCTTTGTAATGGCATGGAAACATGGACGGACATGGTGCAATACGATTTGTCCCGTAGGAACAATATTGGGGTTATTGAGCCGATTTTCATTATTCAAAGTCCGTATTGATACTGCCAAATGTAATGGATGCGGGCTTTGTGCCACCAAATGCAAAGCAGCTTGCATCAATAGTAAAGAACACGCTATTGATTATAGTCGTTGTGTAGATTGTTTCAACTGTTTGGGAGTATGCAAACAAAAAGCATTAGTTTACGCCCCTTCTTTAAAAAAACAGTCTGATGTAGAAACTTCTGCACCATCATCACCGGATTTGGATTCATCCAAACGCCGTTTTTTGGTTGCCGGTCTTGTTACTGCCGGAGCAACCCCCAAACTCATCTCCCAAGCCAAGGAATCTGTAGCAAGCTTGGAAGGTAAGAAGGCATACAAAAAGGAAAATCCGATCACTCCTCCGGGGTCTATCAGTCGGGAACACTTCCAACAGCAATGCACATCCTGTCATCTTTGTGTCAGCAAATGCCCTTCTCATATCTTGAAACCGGCTTTTATGGAATATGGCTTGGCAGGCATGATGCAACCTACTATTAGCTTTGAGAAAGGATTTTGTAACTTTGACTGTACTGTCTGTGGAGATGTCTGTCCCAATGGAGCAATTCTTCCCATAAATGTAGAGCAAAAACATCTTACACAAATGGGATATGTTGTTTTCATCGAGGAAAATTGCATTGTTTATACTGATGGAACCAGTTGCGGAGCCTGCTCCGAACACTGCCCCACACAAGCTGTGGCAATGGTGCCGTATAAGGATGGATTGACAATTCCCCATGTAAATAAAGAAATATGTGTAGGTTGTGGAGGATGTGAATATGTTTGTCCCGCCCGTCCATTCCGTGCCATCTATATCGAAGGAAATCCCGTACAAAAAGAAGCAAAACCATTCAAAGAAAGCGAAGAGCACAAAGTTGAGATAGACGATTTCGGATTCTGACCGACATGGTGCCGGAGCAGAGTTTCCATCCGTGTTTTATGTTCTATGACGGTTTATTTCAAATGTGAACAAGACAGATGGTATGGATTTAAAAAAACTATCCATTATATTCCTCCTACTTTCAATAAATTCACTAAATTCGTGGCGAACTAAAGAAAGCAATTCATGGAGGTATTCACAAATAACTGGAATAGCCGGAAATATCAGATTGGCTATGCACTAAGCGGAGGATTTATTAAAGGATTTGCCCATTTGGGAGTCATGCAAGCTCTTTTGGAACATGATATTAAACCGGAAATCATCTCTGGAGTAAGTGCAGGGGCACTTGCAGGTGTCTTTTACGCGGACGGCAACGAGCCGCACAAAGTACTTGATTATTTCTCCGGACATAAATTCCAGGATTTAACCAAACTGGTGATTCCCAAGAAGGGACTATTTGACCTCTGTGAATTTATTGATTTTCTCCGGACTAACTTAAAAGCAAAAAATCTGGAAGAGCTACAACTTCCCCTGATTATCACAGCAACTGACCTCGATCACGGTCGCATGGTTCACTTTCATCGGGGAAGCATAGCGGAACGGGTCGCCGCTTCCTGCTGTATGCCTGTCATGTTTTCTCCGGTCAACATAGACGGCACTAACTATGTGGATGGAGGATTGATGATGAATCTTCCGGTCTCTACCCTGCGCAGGGTTTGCAATAAAGTGGTAGCTGTCAACGTAAGTCCCATCATGGCACAGGATTACAAAATGAATATTGTAAGCATTGCTATGCGCTCATTCCATTTCATGTTCCGCGCCAATACCTTTCCCGAAAGAGAAAAATGCGATTTATTAATCGAACCATACAACCTATACGGGTACAGTAACACCGAACTGGAAAAAGCTGAAGAAATCTTCGGGCAAGGCTATAATACAGCTAACGAAGTACTTAGTCAACTGTTGGAAGAAAAGGGGAAAATATGGAAATAATCTCCTATCCATCAGAAACAAGAATGAATACGAATATTAATAATCTACTCTATATGAATGACGAAAATAAAATAATTATCTACCAAGTATTCACCCGCCTGTTTGGAAATAACAACAACCACTGTGTCTACAATGGAGACATTGCCACCAATGGTTGCGGGAAAATGGCTGATTTCACGCTCAAAGCACTTGGTGAAATCAAGAAATTAGGTGCTACACATATATGGTATACAGGCATCATCGAGCATGCCACTCAAACGGACTATCGCCGTTATAATATCAGTCCGGATCATCCTGCTATTGTGAAAGGAAAAGCTGGTTCTCCGTATGCTATCAAGGATTATTATGATGTAGATCCTGACTTGGCTAACTACGTGCAAGGACGTATGAAAGAATTTGAGAATCTGGTACATCGCACACATCGCACAGGTCTGAAAGTAATTATTGATTTTGTACCTAATCACGTAGCACGCCAATATCACTCGGATGCACAACCGGACGGTACGACCGAATTGGGAGCTAACGATGACTCCAGCCAATCTTTCAGCCCATATAATAATTTCTATTATATTCCGCAAGCGGAACTTCATGCCCAGTTTGATATGAAAGACGGTGCAGCAGAGCCTTACCGGGAATTCCCGGCGAAAGCTACCGGTAACAATCGTTTTGATGCTACTCCCAATATCACCGACTGGTATGAAACAGTGAAATTAAACTATGGAGTGGATTATCAGAATGGCGGTACCTGCCACTTCTCCCCGACTCCGGATACTTGGATAAAGATGCTGGACATTCTTCTTTTCTGGGCATCAAAAGACATTGACGGTTTCCGCTGCGACATGGCCGAAATGGTTCCTGTTGAATTCTGGGAATGGGCTATTCCTCAAGTAAAAGAGGCTTATCCTGAAATACTTTTCATCGCAGAGGTTTACAATCCAGGTGAATACCGTAACTATCTGTTCCGCGGCAAGTTTGATTACCTGTATGATAAGGTAGGGCTGTATGACACGTTACGCAATGTAGCTTGTGGATATGAATCTGCATCCGCTATCACTCATTGCTGGCAAAGTCTGAATGGAATAGAGAAAAAGATGCTCAACTTCCTGGAGAATCACGACGAGCAACGTATCGCTTCTGATTTCTTTGCCGGCAACCCGCGTAAAGGAATTCCCGCACTGATCGTTTCCGCCTGTATGAACACTAATCCTATGATGATCTACTTCGGTCAGGAGTTTGGAGAACTGGGCATGGATAGTGAAGGATTTAGCGGAAGGGACGGACGGACTACTATATTCGATTATTGGAGTGTAGACAGCATACGACGCTGGCGCAACGGAGGTAAATTTGACGGGAAGATGCTTACTGAAGAGCATAAACACCTCTACTCTATCTACCAAAAAGTACTGACGATTTGTAATGAAGAGCAGGCAATCAGCAAGGGAGTATTCTTTGATTTAATGTATGCCAATATAAACGGATGGCGTTTCAATGAGCATAAACAATATACTTTTATGCGAAAATATAAAAATGAGATTCTGTTTTTCATTATTAATTTCGACAGTCAACTGGTAGATGTTGCTATCAATGTGCCTTCACATGCTTTCGACTTTTTACAGATTCCTCAAATGGAATCTTATCAGGCCACTGATTTGATGACGGGCGCTAAAGAAGAAATCAGTCTATTACCTTATAAGCCCACGGATGTTTCGGTAGGAGGCTATAACGGAAAGATTTTAAAGATTACTTTTTAAATAAAAAGACTAAGATCTGTATACTCTTCATCCCTCGGTCACTTATGAATGACCGGGGGATTATTTTATGCACATCACTCAAACAAATATTCTCAAAGGCTGTTTAGGTAGATAAATAATCCTCTAAACTCAAAGCTTATGAAGAAATTTATGATTTGTGCAATCGCATTGTTTCTGCTATTATCTACATCTGTCTTTGGAGATACCCCTCCCGGCAATGTACAGTCGACTTTCAAGAAAATGTATCCTAAAGCAAATGGCGTCGCCTGGTCACAAGACGACGGATATTATTGTGCCAACTTTGCAATGAACGGATTTACTAAAAATGTATGGTTCAACGTTCGGGGACAATGGGTGATGACGCAGACTGATCTTGTCAGTCTCGACCGGCTGACCCCAACAGTCTATAATGCCTTTGTATCCGGCCCATACGCAAATTGGGTGGTAGATAATGTGACAATGGTGGAGTTTCCCAAATGGCAGGCTATTATAGTAATTAAGGTAGGGCAAGATAATGTCGACATCAAATATCAGTTATTCTATACTCCACAAGGGGTATTGCTCAAAACGCGCAACGTTAGTGATATGTATGATATTCTCGGGCCAAGTACCTTTCTGGAAAACTAGGAACTGAATTATATAATAGGGTAATAAACGAGAAAGCCCCCGCAGATATTCAATAATATTTGCGGGGGCTTCTTGATTTAAAGATAAAATTATTTTTTCTTTCTAAGTACTACAGCGGTACGGGCAGGAATATAAAGTTTCAGCCACTCTTTCTTTTCCTTCTTGTACAGCGGATCGGTAATAGTGAAGTGCACGACAGAGTCGTCTGCTAAACCATTTCCTCCAAATGCTACATCGTCGGTGTTCAGTATCACTTCATAAGCTCCCGGAGTTACCAGGAATCCATAATCAGTGAATGACTGCTTTGGATTAAAGTTAAAGACAAATATAAGGTCTTTCCGTTCGTATGCCAATACCTGATCGCCATCATTATGCCATATTTCCTGAACAGGTGTTGCCTGGAAATCTTTCACACTCTTGAGAACTTTCAGCATTTCTTTATCAAAATCACCCATATAGTGATAGGTCAGATTTTTGTTGTCCACCAAATCCCATTGGCGGCGGGCATATTTGCACGACCATCCGTTACCTTCACGCGGGAAGTCAATCCATTCGGGATGCCCGAATTCATTTCCCATAAAGTTCAGATAACCTCCGTTGATAGTCGAAGAGGTCAGCAGGCGGATCATTTTATGCAAAGCAATACCACGGTTGACAACATAATTTTCGTCTCCCTTCTGCATGTGCCAGTACATATCGGCATCAATCAGGCGGAAGATAATCGTCTTATCTCCTACTAATGCCTGGTCATGACTTTCTGCATACGAAATGGTCTTTTCATCCTGGCGACGGTTGGTTACTTCCCAGAACATGCTGGAAGGCTTCCAGTCTTCATCGATCTTTTCTTTGATTGTCTTGATCCAGTAGTCCGGAATATTCATGGCCATACGATAATCGAAGCCGTAACCGCCATCTTCTACTTTGGCAGCCAGTCCCGGCATACCGGAAACTTCTTCGGCAATGGTTATCGCCTTCGGATTTACCTGATGAATCACTTCATTAGCCAGTGTCAGGTAACAAATCGCATTATCATCCTGATGACCGTTGAAATAATCTCCGTAGTTACAGAAAGCTTCACCCAGTCCATGGCTGTAATATAACATAGAAGTCACTCCATCAAAACGGAATCCGTCAAATTTATATTCTTCCAGCCAGTACTTGCAGTTTGACAACAGGAAGTGGATCACTTCATTCTTGCCATAATCAAAGCAGAGAGAGTCCCAAGCCGGATGTTCGCGACGAGCGCCCGGATAAAAATACTGATTCGGATCACCGGCAAAGTTTCCTAGTCCTTCTACTTCATTCTTCACTGCATGTGAATGAACGATGTCCATAATCACAGCAATACCCATCTCATGAGCAGCATCAATCAATGCTTTTAGTTCATCGGGGGTACCAAAACGCGAAGAGGCAGCAAAGAAACTGGATACATGATAGCCGAAGCTTCCATAATATGGATGTTCCTGAATAGCCATAATCTGGATACAATTATATCCTTCTTCAGCAATACGAGGAAGTATTTTCTCGCGGAATTCGTTATATGTGCCCACTTTTTCCTCCTGCTGTGCCATTCCGATATGACATTCATAAATCAACAGCGGATTCGTGTCGGGCTTAAATGTTTTCTTCTTGAATTTATAGGGGTTCTCCGGAGCCCAGACTTGTGCACTGAATATTTTGGTCTGTTCATCCTGTACCACACGTGTAGCCCACGCAGGAATACGTTCGCCTTGTCCGCATTCCCAATATACATTCAGTTTGTAGAGATCGCCATGATGAATGGCATCCGCCGGCAGGTTGATTTCCCAAATGCCATTCTTTTGTTTTTTCAGCTTGTAGGCAGCTTTTTCCTCCCAATTATTAAATGTACCCACCATATAAATATGAGTAGCATTAGGAGCCCATTCACGGAAAGTCCACCCCTTATCGGTGCGATGCAATCCAAAATAAAGATACCCCGATGCAAAATCTGAAAGGGTTTGTTTTCCCTTATTCGTCAATTCAGCTTCTTTGTCTAATACATGCTGATGGCGTCCGGTGATAGCACCGGCAAAAGGCTCCAGCCAGGGATCGTTTTTTACGAGATTAAGTGTCTTTTCCATATCAGAATTGAATTAGGATTATGCTTTTACTTTTACGATTACTTTCTTCACACCATCTGGAGTGATACCGGGAGCATGACCGTCTTGCGGGAAAAAGATAGCAAACATTCCCGGTTTTACGGCAACGTATGTTTCTGCTAATCCTTCGAAGAAAGTAATATCTTTTTCCTCGTTGTAAGGTGCATCTGCCGGAACACAGTCTTTAGCAGCAGTATACCCCATTATTTCTGTTCCCGACAATGGGATTTGAATATCAATAAATTCGTTATGAGTTTCCAGTTTGGCTTCCTCTTTTGTTTTAGGTTTGGTTTGTGCAATATTCACCAACAGATCTTTTCCTTTCAGTTCTGTCTTACCAACTTCCATGGCTTGGAGGTCATGAGACTTCAAGAATTCAATAGCCTGTGCAAACAGAGGGTTTAAAGACGCATATTTCTCCAGATTTTCTAAAGTATCTACTACCATATAAGTTAAATTTTAAAGTTTATATTCTAGGCATTATTTATTCAAAATCATCAATCGTATAATTTATAAAATCGGCAAACCGTTTGAATTGCCGGAACACTTTGTCTATCTGTTCCAACATATCCGGTCGGGTAAAGAAGTCATCTGGAACATTATAAGAGCAAACATATTCTTTACATTTCAAATAATCAATGTACTTGAAATCTTTCGGAAAACCTTTCGGAGCTGTTTTCAGAAAATCCTCTCCTATCACCGGGAAGTATTTCTTAAACTCCGGATCTTCTACGATCGCAACAAACTCTTCGATATTATCATAGATAGATTGTCGCACTGCTTTCAGGATATTGGTAGGCAGACACAGGCTTCCTCCGGCAAGCATAGAACCATCCGGCTGCAAGTGTACATAATATCCACAATGATCGGACTTCTTTCCTTTGGCATTGATATAACCTCCGAAATGTATTTTATAAGGTGTTTTATCCGCAGAGAAGCGGGTATCCCGGTAAATACGATAAGTACAGTCTTTGGGCTGAATCCCCCGGATAGTTTCATCAAACAGGGAAATACGGGCGATCACTGTTGCCAAAAAGTTGTCGAACTCGGCACGGGCTGTTTCATATTCTGCCTTATGCTCATTAAACCACTCACGATTATTATTCGCGGAAAGATCTTTTAAAAACTGAAAGATAACGGGTATGTTCATCTTTATCATTTTCTATTATTACTCTACAAACGTACAAATTTTATTTCATATAAACTACAAAAGGGGGTAAAAGGACATAAAAAAAGCATCGGCCTGGTAAAACCGATGCTCTAACACATTTATCAAAAAAACAGACTCTTCTGTCTCTGACGTACTTTAGCTTTCACAAGTGAAGTACAATCTCTTTAATTAATCTTATATCTAATACTATGAAAAACACATAAATATAACAGTACAAAAGAGACTTTTGTTCAGCAATTCTCTGTATATTTCAGTTAATTATAGTTTATAGAATTAAATGTTTCTCATTTATAGGCAATATAATGCGTTTCCAGTCAATCATTGCGTTGAATAACATGATATGGGAATAGTCTTTCAGACATATTTGCGGAATGTCTTTCTCAACAATGAGCTGCCTGTCCAGAAATTCGCTTCGTTTCGTCCCACGGAGTAACGGATGAGCCGGTGTGAACCAGGTATGTCCGTCATAGAGAGTAACATTAGCTATAGAGGTATCTGTCAGATAGCCATTTCTCACAATTAAAATATCATCCGCCATTCCTCTTTGAGCGTACAAGGCATTCAGTTCTTCCCGATACGCACTTTTATAAGTATAATCAATGGTATCAGACACAACCAAATGCAAAGAAGATACCTGTCGCATCTGATAGGGCGCATACGTAACTTCTTCCACTTCTTTTCCATATACAATCCGGCATTTATGAATTCCATTTAAAGTTGGCGGAGATATAAATTCCCGTAAATCCAGCGGAGTGCTGTCTTTCCAAAAAGCTGCACGGGTTTTATTAAAGCGTTCTGTGTGATAATCAAGATTATAAATCTGTCCATCCTCTATCCGGATAGTCTCAATAAATGGGTACATATACTTTTTGTTTCATTTCATTATACTCGCTTTCCACATCACTCTGGCAGGTGATCCCACCTCCACTTTTAAAATACATCTTCTCTCCTTCCTGTTCTACAAATCGTATCATAACGGCACTATCTAAATCAATGCCATCAGAATATCCCATAACTCCCGTATAAAATCCTCTGTCGTAGGTTTCAGCTTCCTGAATAATCTGCATCGTTTTTCTCTTTGGAGCACCGGTAATAGAACCGGCTGGTAATAGCCTGAAAATAATATCTCCCAAATGCTCCTGATAATTTTCAGGCAATATACCCTGAATTTCAGAACTCGTCTGGAAAATGACTCCCCGATTAGTCTGTAACCTGTCCATATACCGATACCGGGAAACTGACACCCGGTTGGCAACCATACTTAAATCATTACGAATCAGATCTACAATGGTAGCATGTTCGGCAGTCTCTTTCGGATCATTCATCAATAATTGAGCAGCAGAGGGAATTGAAGCATCAATGGTTCCCTTCATCGGATATGAGCTAATTTTTCCTTGATGAATTCTAACAAATATTTCAGGAGAGAAAACCGTAAAACGATCTTTAATCCATAGCTTATAAATCGCTTTTGAATGAAAATAAATATCTTTCAGAGTGAGATTGGTTTCTACCGGAGTGCGACACGTCAAATTCGTAAGGAAACTATTTCCTGCCAGGATGTTCCGTCGCACGATATTAAACGAACGTTGATAAGAAGAGAAAGATTCTGCGAAAGGCTGCCAATGTAGTGAAGGCACTGTTTTTGCGGAGTAAGTAGCTATATCATCTTCAGCCGATATAATCTGATTGGTAAATCCATTCAAATTATACAAAACTTCAGCGGAATCAACAGCGGCAACCTCCTCTATATAAGATACATCTTGTAGATAATTTATAATGAAAATGAAAGGACGGTGGAGTTGTCCCAACTGGTTCATTCGTTTAATAGCCTGTTCCTTATTATATAAGTGCATATAAAATACTTCTACGTTTAGGGAAGGCAAATGTACACAAAAAGTATAGATTAGAAAAAGATAGCAATAAAAAAGGGTTGTCCGACGTGTCATATCGGCAACCCTTTATCATTTATAAAATTGGTCAAATTACTTCATAACAGCTTTCACTTGAGGAAGCATCTTCTTCACATTTTCATTTTCCGGAGAGATCTTAGCAGCTTCTTCCAGATAGTCTAATGCTTCTTTAAATCTACCATCAGCTTTTTCTTTTTCTGCAGCATATTTATCTGCATCAGAATTTGCCAAAGGAGCAGCTTTCTTCAGGATATTAGCGCCATCATTATAGCACAGAACTCCTAAACTGTACAATGCATTTGTTTTATATTGCTTGTGATCCAAAGGAATTACTTTCTTAAAACAATCTTCAGCTTCTTCTGCTTTTCCTGCTTTCTGTGCTGCAAGTCCTGCTTTTAGATAATGAAGACCATAATTCTTCACCATTGTCTTATTCTTAGGATCGACTTTCAGCCCTTCTTCTAATGTAGCTACATATTCAGCAGTCTTCTTTTGTGCATCTAAAGCCAAAGCTTTACGAGCATACGCATTTCCTATATTAAATTTTTTCTGAATAGCAATATCGAAAAAGGTCACGGCTTCCGCATACTTTTTCACTTCGTCTGCTGCTATACCACAATAGTAAGCTGTTGCAGAATCCTGATTATTAGTCTGTTTCAGATATTCGCTGAACTTCGCATACGCTACTGGATAATTTTTAGCATTAAATGCATCATTTCCTTCTTTTTTCAATTGCTCTGGGGCGGTTTGTGCAAAAACATTAGTCACTACAATACAAAATGCAAATAAAAAAATCAATTTCTTCATAACTTTATGTGTTTTTTAGTTGTTTATCGTTCAAAAGTAGAAGTTATAATAGAAAAACACAACCGTATTTTATTTTTTTGACCTTTTTGAAACCTATATAACGTTCGTTATTCTTCGTAAAAATGACGTTTTCCTATTCATTCCTCCCCAATCATATAAGTAAACAAAATATTTCTCTTTTATAAATTACTGATTCATAGCCATAAAGAAAAATATGAATAAAAAAGTGCCGGAAAGTTTTTGAGTTTTCATAAAAAGCACTACCTTTGCATCCGCAAATAAGGCTGGTTCCGTAGCTCAGCTGGATAGAGCAACGCCCTTCTAAGGCGTGGGTCCTGCGTTCGAATCGCAGCGGAATCACAAATAAAAACCGCAAATAGCTATAAATCAAGCCTTTGCGGTTTTCTTATTTATTAAAATGTCCACATTTTGTCCACTTTCTAATTTATCATACATATAAAAGGCGTCTTTCTCACACACGTGTAATGCCCCCCAAAAAATCTTCATGCTTATTTCTTTCCCCTTTTTTATAGCATCCACAAAATCCACATTTTTGAGAATCTCTTTCATACGTGCGTAATGACTGGGGAAAAATCTTTGTAGTGTATCAGTTCCAAATAGCGGTTATTTGGAGTTATATTTCATAGTTCTGCGTTTTTGAAGGCATTTTAGAATATTCCCTTCCTCAACAGCTTCTATAATTTCATGTAGTTTATAGTATATATGTCCTCTAGGCTCGGTAATTTCGTCACCTTCTTCGTCTACCATTGTTTCAATACCAAATTGATAAGGGAATATAAATTTCCTTTTAATCAACTCTCTAATGACTCCACGTCCAAAACGTCTTTCTGCATCAGACTTGCATATAAGAATCTTTTTGTTTTTGAGGTTTGCATTCCTTTCATTCCTGTATGCTTCAATACCTAATTTAATACCAATCTCAATGGCTTGCTTAATAATCGGATCTATTTCCATGTTTTTTTTTCTTTTTGTTAAGTGACAAATGAACGAAATTACAGGGAATATTTATGCTTAGGAATAATTGGAATGTAGTTAATTCAGGAAAGAAGTAAAACCTAAACTAATTGTAATTAGAGACTTGATAATATAAATTCGGAAGCATAAATAATACTAGCTGTCTATTATTATAATCTTGGTAGCATAGGTTCATCAATAGGTCTTTTATCTAAAATGCATACCGGGCAAATTCTAAGAGAATTGAATTTTTTATCAAGTGCCTCCATAATATTACTTTCTGTGAGTTTCCTTGTATGAGTACCGTGTGATGTATATGTACAGAATAGGTTACCGAATAGTCTAATCTCAATAGGGGTTGCTAAATGGGGGTATTGATAGTCACCGTTATTGCCGAAATACGCAATAATAATTTTGCCATCAATTAACGCTTGGCAAGCATCTTTCTTGTTTATCATGAGATAAAGTTTTTTGAATTTGTTTTTAGTGGATGGAAAAAATTATAAGCCAAATCTTTTTAATTGTTTAGGAGTAACCAATGGGGATGATTTCAAAGCTCCAATAATGAGTTCTAAATCTTCATTTGTTAATTTCCCACATCTTCCTTCTCCTTCATATCTGTCTATAAAGTTATCGGCTGTAATTTCTTTGAGTTCAGCACAGCAGACAAAACTATTCTTCTTTAGGAATGGATAGTCGCTGACATTTATTGGATAGTGCAGATACTGTAGTTCTTTCGAAATATTGGTATTGATATTACTATTAATAACAACAAAACCGATAAGAGCATTATTTGCTGTTTTTCCTACGATAATGAAATATTTGTCACGGTCGTTGTCGCCTTTATTTTTAGGAATTATTCCTTCTTTTGGGGTTAATCTCATTTTAAAGACATCTCCCTTATTTATATTAGGTAAAACAAGTTGCGATTTTTCTTTGTTGGATAAAATATCAGCAATAGATGCTCCCATGTCTTAAAAAGCAAGTTTGTTAATCTCTTCGTTTTCTTTGATATATTCTATCATGCTTTCATTTGCTCCACCTGCTTTTGCTATTAGAATTGCATCCATAGGATGTGCTTTTTGTTTTTCCCATGCATTTCTCCATGCTTCATCGTGAGATTTTGTAGACAGAGTGTCTATATCAACATTTTTATTTTCTTTTATAGAAGCATCAAGGCAGTCAATATCTGATTGCGATAATTCTTCCATATCTGGTAATTCTTTTGCACTCAGTATAAAATAATATGCGGAATCTGGAGATTCAATGGAATTTGAAATAATTGATAACGGTGAATTATTAACGGCAGTAGCTTGTTTGGTCGCTACCTTTATCGCATCAAATAAAACAGAGGGGACAGGTCCTTTAGGTAGTGCACAGAAAGTATCTTGAATGATTCTTCTGCCATATTTAGCATAATGAGCTCTGTCCGCAAAATATAGTATTTTGAATAAATGAAAATAGTCTATTTCGTCACATTTGTTTATGACGTATAGTACCACAGCTTTTAATTTAAGCATTTCATCTATCGTTAATTCCTTTATTTTCATTCCTTTGCTCTTTTTTTCTGATGCAAATATAGCATGTTTTTATTGTTTTCTTTATCTCATTTTATCTTATTTCGCTTTTTTATAGTCGTTTTTACTCGAAACATGTCGTAAAACATAAAAGAATACTACTATAATGTGAGATTTTCTCACGTTATCCTATACTCCTTTGCTCGTTTTCTCATCCTGTTTGCATCTAAGCGATTTTCTAGCACCGAACAAAGAAATGATAAGTTCATGTATCGTATGACCTGCTCCGTAATCTGTCGGATCAGGTAGGGCATTACATTCCTTTGCCCTGTCTTCTCTCCCCAGTTCATCCCAACGGAGGATTATTCATAATCGGATTCTTTTAAATGTAAACCCGGCAACCATATTGTTACCGAGGTGGCTTTGTTGATGGCGTCAACTTTCATGTATCATTTATTGATGTGAGTTGTAAACCATTTCATTTAGTACTGTACAATTGTCTTTACTTAGACCCGCATTAAAACTGGTACCAGATTCTACAGTTACTAGTCTGTCAATAACGCAAGTCTGGCAATACATTACGTTAACCGTTACTTTATCGTTGTTTTGTAGAATCTTTAGTAGTCTTTCGATAAACTGCTCTCCTTGCTCTGTCCGTTCTTTGCTAGCGGGCTCTATTACCATTTCCATAGTTATATTTTATATTGATTGATTCCTGTTGTTATCGTTAAAAATTTCATCCCATACGCAGAAAGCAAGAAGGATGATACAAATAATTAGTATAGCGTTCATAATTGATTAAATATCAAAGAAGTGTTCTCCCTTTTTCCTGAATATCCTATAGCCAGTGTATAGGCATCCAAATACTATCAATATCTCCATCTCGTTATAGCTTAATGGTTGCAACCTGTTGATATATCGTGGAGGCTCTTATTATCTCTAATGGTGTGCCGGTCACTTCTATTGCTGTGTACTCTTCGTACTCGAATACCTTATGCTTTATTCCTTCTATCTTTAGCAAGGTAGTGATATCCTCTACCTGCTTGCTTTCGTGGAGCTTGTAAACCTTTGTTTCTGTCATAGTGTATATTTTATGAGAGGGTAACTCTAAGTTACTCCCTCCGGTTAATAATCAATCACCACAATACGAGCCACACCCGTAGCCCATTGCACGATTAATACGGTTTTGATACTCATTATAAGAGATACCCTCTTTGCGTGCTGCTATCTCGCCTTTCATGCGTTCCGCTTTGGCTTCCGCTTCCCTTCTGATCCGATCGGCTTCGATTTGTGCACGAAGAAGAACCGAACTAATGGCGGCTTGCTCGTTCTCTTCACGTACCTTTGCTTCACGTGCTTTAGTCTCCGCTTCGATTGCTTGGCGTTCTTCGGCTACTCTAACCTCGAACTTTGCCATGCTCCAAGATTTACGGAGTGCATCGGCAAATGTCGGGTACTTTGCATGAGCGTTTTTATACAGGTTGTGAGCTCTCTTCATTATCTTGCTTAAATCGTAACGTGCCATATCTTTTTTATTTATTGGTTTAACTTTGATGATGAAAAAGTATAGCAAATACTATTCTAAACAAAATAAACAGATAGAAAATACTGTCTTATTAAGATTAATTAAGATAGTGAATACTATACCTTTTGCTAATAAGGCTACCTTTGCAATAAATAATCAATGAGATATGAGAATAAAAGAAGTACTAAAAGAAAATGGCTGCACGCAACAGATGTTAGCCGATAAAATGAATGTGAGTTTGTCCGCTGTTAAGCAAATGGTTTCTGCCGAATCATTAACGACAGCTACACTCGAAAAGATTGCTACTGCCTTGAATATTCCTATGTGGCAACTCTTTGCTTCACCGGAAGAAGTACAACCAAAGAAAGACGGTCTTTCTTTTACTTGCCCTCACTGCGGAAAGAATATCAACATCAAAATAGAATAATTTAAATTTTAAACCATGAAAAAAACATTGATTAAAATACTGGGTGTTTTATTAACTGGGTTTATACTTTACTGGGGGTATTTATATATTGAGCATAGTAAGACACAGAAAAATATAGGAGATGTAGATAAAGCCTTAAAAGAGTGCTACGAATGGGTGAAAAAAGATGTAAAAATCAATCGTCTAGGCGTTCCGGAATTTATTGAATTTCAGGAATATGATAGTGCTAATGTAACTAAAAATGCTAATGGGGAAGCTATTGTAGAATTTTGGGTAAAATCCATTTCCTCTAAGCAATTTGAAGCAAAATATGATTCAATAAAATTTATTTATTGGATGAACGATAAAGGGAAATATAAACTTATAAGCACTAATTAAGGCCTTTTTTTTATAGCATCCGAAAAATCCGAATTTTAGATTTCTCACACACGTGTAATGACCCCAAAAAAATCTTTGTAGCAATTAAAAGTGAAAGCCGGAGAGGGATATTCTCCGGCTTCTTCTCACACGTGTAATGACCGTGAAAAAATCTTTGAAAGCATATCAAATAATGTATTCTTCATTCAAACGCTTTATAGCCTTTTTTATTGTTGAGACGGATAATTTATACTTGTTTGAAAGAAAGTCCCGAATTTCGGCTTCTTTTCGTCCTTCTGCAAGCATATCTCTATACTCATAGAACATATCAAGATACATTATATCATCTGCGCTCACTCCGTTTCTGTTCATTGTAGCGAGTAGAAAGCGGCTTGATGCTAAAACCTCATATACTTTCATTTTTCTTTTTTTATAGCATCCGAAAAATCCGAATTTTATAAGCTTTCCAGGTTTTCGAGTACTTCAACTCGTTTTCCAACTGTGTTTATTTCGGTTACAGATACTACAGGGTTAGGCATCATCTGGACTCCTTTTGCAACTGCTCTAGCAAGCATATCCTCTCCCATGGTCTGATTACTTGATGCGGTAATATTTATTGGAACTCCTCCGCCCATTTGGTTAAATGAGGAAAGGATCGGAGCGAATAACTCCGTAGTTCTTGCTGTCATTACCGATTCTCCGTTACTTAGTTGTGCCGGTATGCTATCACTCGTTCCGGTTCCCGGCCCGGTAACTAGTCCACCGGTTGCGAATTTAGCGGACTTAATAGACTTCATAGCAGTTCCCATAACAGCTGTAACAGCACCTACAACTGTTCCAATAGCCACTAACATATCTATCCATGTTGCACTTGAACTAGTAGCCGTTTTAACAGCATTTGCAATAGCTACTCCCTGCGCTATGGCAACTTCCGCAATCGCTAATAGTTTTGCGGCACGTGCCATTTCTTCATTAGTTTCTCCGGCCAACTCCAATAAAGAAGAAATTCCTCCGATAATACTTCCGATCGCATCTGCTTTTTGCTTCTCTATTTCTATCTCTTTATTTGCTAGCCCTTTTTCTGCATCAAGATAAGCATTTTTAAGCTCCAGCTTACGAAGATTGAAAGCTTCTATACTTTCCCCTTCCATTTGTTGGATATCATCTAATTCCTTCTTTCTTTGCTTTAACCTGATACGATAAACTTCCGCTTCATCATTGTACACTTTTGCAATCTCGGTTTCATAGCGAAGTTTCATTGCATCCTGTTGCTTTTTCCGTAAATCCGCATCATGTTGTTTTACGAGATCATCAATTTTCTTATTATATTTTTCACGGATGGCAAATTTCATCTGTTCGGTAAGCTCGGTATTAGAAAGGTCTAAATCCCGTTGTGCAATTAGTTGCTGCATCTTCAGTTGATACTCTTGTTTGCTTCCTTTCTTGACATATTCAAGCTGTATTTCTATAAGTTTCTGGCGGTTGGCAATCTCCTTCTGCAATTCTTCATCGGATAGCTTCTTTAGTGCCTGCTGTTTTTGTGCTTCTAATGAAGTGATTTGCTTATTGATGGCCTCTTTTGCTTTAGGTGTCAAATCCTCCTCCGTTTTAATACGCTTTTTAAGATCCTCTATCTGGCGGGAATACTGTAATTCGATCTCTTCCGTTTGACGTTTCCGGCTATCTTTTATCAGTTTTAAGGCTTCATCTTCTGCTTTCCTCAATTCGGCAATTTCTTTCTTTTTTGCCTCAATATCGGCAGCACTGGTGATACCTCCTTTTGCTTTGCCTGTAGGTTCATAGCTTGTAACACTCTCTATTTGTTTCTTCAAAGATTCAACAGCCGCTAATTGCTTAGTATATTCTTCCCATGATTTATTAATATCCTGATTTATTTCTTTATTAGTACGATCTAAGCCTAGCCCTTGTCTAATAATTGAAGCATCTTTTAGTTCTTTATTGTATTTCTCGTTTATATTAACGGTTTCTTGAAGATATTTTTCCTCCTGTTTGAGAGCCAGATTGAGAACTTTTAACCGATCCTCTTTTGCTTTTTTCAATGCTTCCTGCTCTGTTACCCCTTGTTTGATATATTTTTGTTGAGCTTCTTTTATTATATCGTATTGTGATTTTATCTGTTCGGCAGCAACCGATTCCCCTAATTGCTTTGCTACCTCTTCTTCACGTTTTGCGATATCTTCTACGCTCTCAAACAATCCTCTGACTGTCTTTATTAAATCTGTTAAAGTATCATTTACAAAGGTCTTTACTTTGGCGGTCATTTTCTCAAATGATCCTCCGGTAGCATCAAACAGCAAAGCAATCTCTTTTGTTAATTCGGTTTGAGAATTAATTAAATCTTCTTCAACTTCTCCTAATCCTCCGGCCTTAGCTTTCACTTCATCCAAATTGGTGAAAATATCTTTCAGTGTCCGGATATACTTCAAACCTGCATCTTCTCCCGGCCCGCCAAATATATCAGCAATGGCAGTACCAACAGCAGCGGAGCTTTCCGGAAGCTCATTCAATTTATCAGAAACAAGTTGCATAACCTCAAAAGTAGTAATAGACCCGCTTTGCAACTCCTTTTGTATTTTCTTCGAATTTAGCCCGATTCCCTCTAATGCTGCGGCAGTGGAATCTGTCATTTCTCGGAGCCGTATATTTGCTTCTTTAATCGTATCTATACCCTTATCGGAGAATATCCCCTGCTTGTTGGTCTCTGCGATGATGGCTACAAACTGATCGGCAGATATTCCAGCCTCTTTGAAATATGCCGGGTATTCTTTCAGGCTATCCAGAAATTCGCCATTCGCATCTGCTCCGGCTATAAATCCGTCTTTTATTATTTGCAAAGCCTTCTCGGAAGTGATACCAAATTGTTTTGACACCGTATTAGCGGAAATAAGTACTTCTTTAAAGTCTTTCCCGTAATAGTCTGCCAGAGCTTGCACTTCACTTCGATAAGCCTTCAAATCATCCCCTGATTTATCAGTGAATTGCCTTGTTAACTTTGTAGCTTCAACCAAACCTTTATTGTAATCATACCACCATTTAAAGACAACGCCAGCACCCGCTATCCCTGCGATGCCTAAAAATACTTTATTCTTTAAAAGGGAAGTTAGGGTATTTCCGAAGGCGGAAGCTTCCGTTTTTAGATTGGAGAAAAGACCGGAACCGCTTTTGGCATTGTCTGCCATACGTAGCAGGGAATCAGCAAAAGAGTTATTCATTCCCAGAGCGTTTTTTATGGCTTCTTCGTAGCTTCCGACACTTCGGTAGAAACGTTGAGTTTCTCCTTCCGCTTCTTTGAGTGAATCTGTTATACCGTTGATCTTGATTTTAAGTTCCTGCCCTCTGCTTGCTTTTCTTTCTACTTCCGAAAGGCTGTCATACTCTGATGTAAGATTGGATAATTGCGCCCGGAGCTGCTTTAAACTACCTGCCTGTTCCTTTTCGATCTTTATATTATTTCTAACATCTTTAGTAAGCGTTTGAACCACGTCTTTAGCGTGCATCATCTTTTTTTCTGTTTCTACGAGCTTGGCATTATACTCCTCTTGTGATATTTTCTTGTCCTTCAAGGCTTTTTTATACTCTGCCTCTTCTTTCTTCAAGTCATCAATAACCGCCCGGTATTTTGCAATGTTCCGGATCGCATCATCATATCGAACTTTTATCTCTAATACTTTTTCTACTGTATTTTCATTTTTCATAACTCTTTTCTATTTTTTCGGTTAATACTCCGTTACTTGCAAAAAATAAAGCCATAACAAGGGCTGGGAAAGTTTTGCTATCTCCTTTGATATTCAGATTATCCAGGAGTGAAAGCATTTTTTTACGTTTTTCGGAATCCGGCTCATGTTCATTTATCAGATTCTCGATCATTGATAATGTTGATACAGCCTCCATCCGGTTGTTTTGGATTAATTCTGTAACTCGTTTGCCTTCTGTTACTACTTTCTGAATAGTAGTTTTATACTCTTTAGCCATCTTGTCAAAAGCCAAAGCTAATTTCATGGCTTCTCTGTTGTTTAATAAATCTTTTTCTGTCATAATCATTTTATATTAAATCATTAAATTACAAATCTCCCAGATGATCCAGAGCTTCGTCCGGTATTTCCATATTTATAGCCTCCTCCATAGAAATGGAATGTCCCAAATATTCTTCTAAAAGCATTTTTCTAGTTTGATTGGCCTGTTCGGTAATACTCCGAACTTTTTCTTCTACATTTTCTTCCATGACATTACAATTTTAAAAGTTTACACTCGCATATATCGTTTTCTTTGGTCGTTATCTCTATGATAGCCAGATAACAACCATATTGAGCCAAATAGACCGGTATATCCATCTCTAAGTCCCGCAATTCGATACTGTTAAGACGGATATACTCGGTAACTACCTTTGCATCATTGATTAGTCCTTTGTATGTCTGATAGTTATTTGCAATTAAGGTAGTCCATTCTAGCCCCTTGAATATTCCCTTCGTGCCATCAAGCAATAATATCCGGGGATTTGTTTTGTTATACTCCAACTCTCCTTCCTCGTTATAAGAATAAAGAGGAATATAAGCAACGCCTCCTTTTGTACTGCAGGCGGAGAAAGGCAAAGTGATGGCATCACGTTCGTACTCAATCGTGGCATCATCAACCTGGATATTTCCGTCATAGTTTCCCATGACATTATCATCTTCTTTATACCGGAACCAGTTGTTTTGAGCAATGTTATCAAGGGTGTACTGTAAGTTTCTTGGCGTTACGCTATTATAAGCCATTATCACACGGTTCGTCCAGTCTACAGCTTTAGATTTGTTTGCAGACAGATTATCGAAGGGAATAAACTTGATCCCGTTTTCGCCATCCGGTAAGGCAAACAAACCGACCATTGAGGCAACAGCTTTAATAAAGTCTATTTGCTTGATGTCCGGAAGATTGGGAACTATAGGAAATTTCTCGCCAAAAGATATTTCACCTCTAGCAGATAATGTAAGATTCAAATTTGTATTGGATCCTGCATCTGACGCCGAACTAAAATATCCTCTTCCACTCAATAATCCTAAAGATATAGTTTGCCCTGCACTCGTATTAAAAGTACAATCAATATTAAACCCAACTGTCCACAAATTATTATTGACTTGGTATGATATAGGACGAAACGTCGCTATACTAGTTCTGTCCATCCATAATTCTACTGTCAAATAATCTATGCTAATGGTAGTAGACCTGAATACGGTCATAACCGTTCCTTTTATATGAGATTTATCCGAATCATAAGATATTCTATATGCTTTTACGGTTGAATTTTGTTGCTGATAATCTATAGTCTCTCCATATTTCCTTTGAGTATCATCACCGTTAAAGTTAATATTAAGCCCAAAATAATTCACTACTCTGTTATCACGTCCAATGCCGGTCCCAACTAAATTGATAGGATATTTGCTATATAATTCTTCACTATCATTCCTTGTCAAAAGAGGAATAATCATTTTATTTATAACAGTAAGCTTGTCAGACGGGAAATTAAATGTCACTCCGCTTTGCTCCTGAATCTTGTCTAAAATCCATTTCACAGTAACTACAGGATGATACCACACGTTCGGATCACCGGAGTTAAAACCGTAGTCAATAAGTGGAAATTGTGCTGAATTGCTTCCTTTATTACTCCATATTACCCAGTCCACGCCTTCCACTGTCCCGTGCGTAATATCCGTTAGCTTCTTGCCATCGTTTACCACGCCAGCAAAGTTTGTGACGTTTCCCCATGTAAGAGCAACCTCTATTGTTTCGCTGGTCTCTAGTAGTACTACATTGGCATTTTTAATCATCTCAATACCATTTCGCAATAATGTACCTTTATGCTTTAGGTAAGGATAACGGCTTATTGAGCTGGGAAGATGTGAACACTCAATCAAAGCCAGATTTTTTGCCGTTTTCGGCAACCTGATCGTATAACTCCTATTACTTATAATTTTACTAATATCGGTTAGCAGGTTACTCTTATAGCTCAAAGTAATATCCGTCTTGTTAAGATCGGCTTTTGTGTTATTGATATATAATTCGTCTCTTGTCATAATGTTAAAAAATTGATGATTAATAATCCACTTAATTAGAAAATGTCCTTTTCATGTACTTAAACACTTTCTTCATTGCTCCTTTGCCGTCTCTGATACACCATGCAGATACGCCAAACTGTGAATCTCTGGGATAATATTCATAGGAGTACCCGCTTTTTGTTTTCCCAAAATTGGATCGGAATACTTCAAAATATACTATTCCCTCCGGTGTGGTTCTTCGATAACAATACATTCGGTTTTTTCTGTTTTTGAATACTAATTCGAAAGAATCACCGAACTTTTTAAACTCTGCCTTTAATGATGAAGGCTTCACCATCTCTAATCCTTTCATATTCTTTTCACGTTTGCAATATTTTCGATTTTCTCCGCAAAGATGAACATCTTATCATCCCGCAAAAGAAAATGGCTTAAATCGCTTTATTTTGGCTGAATATATTTTTTTGCTCGTTTATCTCTTCCATACCAAACTCTACTCTCGGATTCCGTCGGTCTATCCGTTTCTCCGCATGAATCTCAAAACATAGGCTGTCATTTGTAATAGCCTCCACCATTTGCAAGCAATCAAGGATCGTTTTTAAGGCATTATCCAGATCGAAGCGAATATTCCCATGCCATACACGAATAAATAGCTTGAAACGACCGGAAATGCGCTTTCCTCGATACTTCTTGCATTGTAGGCAGAAGGATTTCTCATACTCCCTGATCCGGTCGTTTTTGATGATCCGTTTCTGGCCGTCTTTGCCCGGTACGGCTTGATAGTTGTTTGCTTTCGCTATCACTTGCCCGTATATTATTTCTATTTCCATACTCAAACGTTATATGTTATTTGCCGGGAAACTCCTATTTCTTTGGCATAAGCCATTATTTCACCAATATTCATACCTTTCTGTGTATGTCGTTCCCGAAGAAGAACGTCCGCCACGTCCCAGTTATTCGGTAGTCCTTCACATATCCGGCTAACTGTTACATCTATTCCGGCGCTGTGCAATATTTCGGCTTTTTCTTCCCATTTTGCCAACATTCCACTATCAGGATATAAAACTACTCTTTTGCCTGATAACGGCTTGAAAACGGCTGTTTCCGTCCATTTGCATCCGTTACAGCCTCCCGTTGCTATCCAAGTGATTTCGGGCATCAAAATAGAGCATATAAGGGCTGATTTCTCACTTTCAACAATTCCTATCCGGTATGAGGCTTTTATTAAATGGCAACCGAAGAATGTTTGCTGAAGATTAGCCTCATAGTTTTTGAGAAGCGTTTTCCCGGCAAACCAAATCTTATCCATCGGTCGAGTATCTGGAATATACTTTTGCGCTTTATCGCTCCACATCTCCGCCCGGTCTTGTTTTTTCATCCGTTTTCCCGTATTGGGATTATAAGCCATAACCTTTAGTTGGCATAATTTGCCTTTTTCGTTAATCTGTGGAAAGGTTGTAGATAATCCGTCACTGTTTCTCCAGTGGCGAGACGTCCCGACATGGTAGAGATCAAACACCCGGTTTGCCTCAACATCTCCGAACTCTTTAGACATAAACCGGAATAGATTGTTTCTGTCTCGGTGTGTATCTGTTGCCAACAACGAAGAAGGTAGATAAGATACGGGAATTGCTTTAGGTGGTTCCGGCTGTTTCCATGTGGTAAACTCATTTCGTTTATTGGCCGGGTGTGCCTTGAAATATTCCGAAGGTGTCAGATGATAGCCGCAACGTTCCCGGTTGCAACGTCCGCACGATTCATCAATAGGAACATTCCTTTCATCAACATAATAAGTAAATTCTCCTTTATGTCCGCATTGCGGGCAGGTGTGGCGGGTACTCGTTCCTGCGTATTTTTGTAGGTGATATGTATGTTCACTCATAAATCAAAATCTTTAAATTTTATAGCACCGTATTAATAACCGTATTTTTACCGTATTTTTGCCGTATACCGTATTAACCGTATTCACCCCCTTCTATAGAAGGGGTGATGAGTACGGTAGAAAAGTACGGTACGGTAACGGTTATTAAAATGGTAGTGTATCATTAGCTTTTTCAATCTTTGGCAGGTAATAACAGCCTACCTGATTTTTGATAATATATCCATTCTCTACCGCTTTCTTTATATTCTTTTCGGAAGCGCTTTCTTTCACCCCAAGATGTAACATTAGTTTCTGTCTTAAATCCGAATAGGTTATAGTTGCCGGATATTGAGGCATGATACTTGATAAAGTCTGTTGTAGTTTATCCGTTTTTGCTTCAATGGGTATGTATTCAGCTTCAACGGGAAGCCCTTCCAAAACCATAAATGCAAAGTCCATCGGTCGCATATCTCTAGTTTTAGCCCATTTGCACAACGTTACATCTCCTTTAGCCTCCGCAAAAATCGCTGTTTCGCACTTCCGCAAAGCTTCCGATCCAAGATGTCCCCGGGCTTTTTCACTTCCTACATTGGCATGAATGACTGTCAGAACGTGGCAATCATATTCTTTTGTAAAAGCCATCAAATCATTAATTACAGACGTTGATTGCTCCGAACTGTTAGGGTCGGCTATTAGATCACTAACTCCATCAAGAACGACAAAATCAGGATGATATAGATTCATGCACGCATAAAAGATTTTATGTCTTATTGGCGGCTGATACTCTCTCAACATGTGAATAATGATATTATCTGAATTGATGTTAGTTGGAAGCCCTGCAATGCGGTGTAGTCTCCGCCCGATCTTCGCCACGTGCCCCGGTGCTTGCTCCGTATCAATCCAAAGTAACTTTCCAGATCCGTTCGGGTTGTCTAATCCCATACACCCGTTTTCATTCAGGAACGCCCCGGCAATACCGGAACATAGAAAACTCTTTCTTGCACCGGGTAACCCAATAACGAAAGAAAAATTTCCCCGGGTACATACAGGTAGGTTTCCTTTTGATACGAGCATTTGCGGATCGGGTATATTTTGTGATAAGTCCAGGCGGCTACATTGAATAGCATCCATTATATCGGATGGAATCTCAATCACAGGCTTTTCAAATTCGCTAACAATCTGTTTTATTGCTTCACTCATTGCCATTAACCTCCCAATCAATAGACATTTGCCGTTTGTCCGGCTCTAACCAGTATAGTTTTCTTCTATCGTCCAGACGAACGTCTTTAATGTCCCAACCTTCTTTTCTAAGGTCGGATATGACTTTCCGGCTATCATTTCCGCCAGTAAAGGTGTTTAAATCTTTACTAGTGTACTTGCCACCATCTAAGAATAGTTTGCGAATCTGTTGTTTGATTCGAGATGATTTGTTATCTTTGCTCCTGTTGTTGAGGAGATTGGCGGTCGTGGAGGCTGCCTTTTTCTTTTCTTCCATAGTCAGCCCCTTTCTTATTTATTGAGAATTGCATCTATTTCAGACTTTTTATAGAATCTCCTTCCACCAACTTCTGCCGGTATTAAATATCCAATTTTCGCCCACCTCCATAAAGTAGACCTATCTACATGAAATATACCTGCAACTTCGTCAGGCGTCAAATAGGATTCATTTTGCTTTGCTTCGATAGAAGATTCTAACTCTTCTTTAGTAGAACGAATCAGATGATTCGCAAATTGTATCAAATCATTTGCTCCAACCGTTATAGATACATTGGCTCCGCTTTGAATAATTTCTTGAATACTCATAACTAATTACTTTTTAATTCACCTTTCCCCGATAGGTAGCTACTGCTATCGGTTGTTTGACGTGAACAAAATTATGAGCGATAAAAGATGCTGCAAAAAAAAGAGAGTGGTGTTTAATGGTGCACCACTAAACACCATTAAACACCACTAAAAACGATTAAATATCATGCTTTTATATATTCCAAAAGAAAACCATTAAGGGATTTATCTCTTCATCTCTATCTTTTTTAGACATTTGATTATTGTATCCTGATTCAGCTCCAATATTAGGAAATTCCTTTATTATTTGAGTGTATGTAGGTTTAATTATAGCACCCGCTTTGATGGCGGCTTTTAATATTTTAGAGGCATGTGCTGCCTTCCCATTTTGGATTAGATTATGAAGTATTTTGAGTGTATTTTCTTTTCTCTTATTATCTCCTAATATCCATATATTATTATTTGATGGCTGATTTTTATTTGTCGAAATATTAGTCAAATCGTTATTGGTTTTATCTAGTTGGGAGACTTCTTTTTGATCGACATTCGATTGATTTTTAAACCGATCATCCCTAAAATATTCATAGGTCCCAAAATACTTTTCATAATCACTATTTATTTTAATAATGGGAGTCAAATCTATATCGAATAAAGCAAACTCTCTAAATATCCCAGAAATCAAACAAAGTATATCCCTTTCTATGTAGGTGCTATCCCAACCAGCGTTTTTTAATTCCCTTATATTTGCATAGCATAGATAAAGACGTGCATCTATATCCCGAGCTAGTAATCTAGCATATACAATTCTATCAACTGAAGGGATATTCAAAAGAGTTTTTTGTATGTATTCTGGCATTTCAACACTTGCATTATAAAATAGAGAAGATGCAATAACTTTTAATTCTCTCATTGCCTCTTTACATATTTTAGTTTCCAGGCTGCAACTACTATCAAATATAAATCTGGATAGAATAATCTTACATCTATCCCCGATAGGATATTTATATCTATATAATAACGCATTAAGGCTTCTTTGTTTGCTTAAATATGTTTCAAAGCTATCCGCAGTTTTCATTTCAAGGCTAAATTTTACTATCCATTTTATAACAATTATAGCATCATTATAAAACATCTTTGAGAACTTCCCGAAATATGAGTACGTAGGTGATTTGCTTAGTCTCAAACTCTCTTCTATAATTTCATCTACTCTATCGAAAAAAATATTTAGTTCTTTCATTCTCTAATTGTATATTATTTTAATATTCAAGTTTTATATCTATTCACACCGTATAAGCCGCACACCCAAAGGCCGCACACATTAGAATAAAATGCTCTTTTATCCCCATATTAGTATATCGGTTTACCGCACTACTATTTTTCGCATGGAGCCCGGCAGCATATTTATCAATTTGTACTTTATTCATCAAATCCACATGAGTTTTCCGAGCTAACTTGCTGCTTGCTATTTCATAAATTGGCTTATACTCGTTTGTACTCAATGATGTATTAAATATTGCAATTTTACGCTCTATTCCACAATATTCCAGCAATTTCTTTATTTGATAATTATATCCTGTTTCTCCATTTCCATCCGGATAAAACGGCAATAATGCATTTTTTGAAAGTTCTCCTTCATACTTCATTATAATGTCATAAGCTATCCGAATTATAGGTGTCCTTATTTCGGTTCGTATTAATCCGTCTCTATGTGTTTTTTGAGGTAAATAATGAATATAGGGTATTCCCTCTTCAATCCCGATATTGTCAAAAGTAAAACGTCTAAAATCTCCGACACGACAACCAAAACAACATTGCACAATAAATAGGTCTTTCACTCGCTGCAATGAATCTGGACAATCCTTTACTAAAATGGTATTAAATTCCGCTTTTGTAAGAAATACCGGTTCATCATATTGTTGCTTCATAATAGCCTCTTTTTCCTTTCCTATTTTTCGGAAGGGTGAAACAGGGATAATATCATTTCGTTCTAATTCAACCATAAAAGCCTGAATTAATAAAAGCTTCTCGGCTATGGTATTTTGACTTCTTTCCTTTGAAGGTCTATTTCTATTGTTCATATCAACATACAGACCGGGATATTTATCAACCAAAGTATGTTCAATACGAAGGAACTCACGAAATTTAAGGATCATATCTTTATTAAATACTTCTACCGGTTCTCCATCAATACCATTAATAATGAAAAAACGGTTTAGTTCCCGTATTACTACATCATAATGTTTCTTTCTGCCTGAACCTATAACGCCAGTATCTAACCAACCATTCACATAACGCTGAAACATCTCGCATAGAGCTTCCTTCTTATCTTCCTGTTTAATATACTTATCCGGATTGTGAAATTTATCAATAAAGATAATTAATTCATCCTTTGTTATTGCCTTGTTTGTCTCGCAAAAATTAATTATCGAAACGATTAAATTTGATAAAGTTGTATTTGCATCTAACATTTCTTTTCGTGTCCCTTTCCCATCTTCGGCACGTGGCAAAACAATTCCACCATTTTTAAACCTGTTAGGATAAACGAAAATACCAGATTTAACCCTCAATCTTATATTTCTATTTACGTTTACTCGGAACAATAGTTCACTTTTTCCGTTTCCATTAACTAACGATGAAATGTTTACATCAACCTTTGCCATATTATAATCAATTAAGAGATATACAAAGATAAATGAAGTGCGGACAAAAAACAATTATTTTGTCCGCAAAAATGCAAAATAATAAAATTTTGTCCACATAGGTGCAATACCTGTTTCCTAATAACCCACTGATTTCCAAAGAATATACATTTTATTATCTTTTATTGTATTTTATTTATCGAATCGCAGCGGAATCACTTAGCAGAAAGGCTGATTATCAAATGGTTAATCAGCCTTTTTACTTTTCTAATTAGCTGCTATTGATTGAAAAAAAACAAGAAAACTCTCACTTTTGAGCAATTTACCTTGTCGAAATCTTGTCCGAGTGTTTTCTCTAAATTTTGAAACTATGGCAACAATCAGATTAGCTCTAATCCCAGCAAAGGTGTTAAGTGATGGATCTCACAAAATTTGTATAGCCATCCATCACAAAGAAGAAACAAAGTACATTGTCACTCGATTCAAAGTCGACAGTCTTTCACAATTCAAAAACGGGCAAGTAGTCAAACGTCCAGACGCAGCACTAATCAATACCAAACTACGTAATATACTCAATGAATACCAAGAGAAACTTGACAGCATCAAATGCATTCAGGGTTCCTTTGGGGTCAGCCCGAAAAAACTTCTATTTTTAATTATGACTGCACTGATAGTAGTTGGATGTAGTAAAAGTGATGAAGAAAAAAGTGACATTCAGGAAATTTGGCTAAATGGATACAAAGCTCTTACTCCAGAGTCTGATTACGAAAATATTTCCACCACATTTTTATTATTTAAGGCTGACAACAATGAGGAATTTGATGTGAAAAAGCAAACTTTTTCAGGGAATATACTTGATTATCAAAAAATACAAGATGAAACTTGGAATTTGCTGTCAAAATCAAAAATTAAAAAGAAAGATGGTAGCATAGTTGATGCTACTTATTCTATATTTGCCTCGTCAATAAAGGAAACATATACTTCCGCTAAAGTAAAGATTGGTAAATATTTTATGGTAGCAATATATAGCGACTCTAAAACAGGATATCATTGGCTATATTCAAATAAATATGCTTGTCAATATGTTGACATACCATATCGATATAATCCATGGGACTATTCTGTGGTTTTCCCATGTGATTTGCATAATTATGGAAAGATAGAATGGGTTTCATGGAATCAAACTCCTTATCCATATGAGTTTGAATTTTCAAAATAGGTCCATCTGCCGAAAACATTTAAAATCAGCAATACTCATTTCAAATCGGACTCTCTATAAAATAAAGCAATTTCTCAAGCTCTGAAAATAAAATATAGATACCTCTAACACTTTACTGTATCTGTTTCAAATTGCTAATAATAAAGCGATGAATTCAAATTCATCGCTTTATTATTAGCCCTAGATGGAAATATTTCCTTTACTCTTTTGTATTCTCATCCCCCACTATACCTGATGAAGAATTATCAGGAGCCTGATCTATCAAATCCATAAACTGATCCAGTTTAGGAGTTATAATAATCTCGGTCCGGCGGTTACGAGCTTTTCCTTCTGCCGTATCATTACCGGCTACCGGATTAAATTCACCTCGACCGGCAGCAGTCAGGCGTTTGGGATTTATACCATAAACATTCTGTAATGCCTGAACAACAGATGAAGCACGCAACGCACTCAAATCCCAATTATTACGTATATTCGTACGAGATATCGGATCGGTATCTGTATTTCCTTCTACCAGAACATCATAATCTTTGTAGTCCTGAATGATTTTGGCTATTTTACTAAGCACAGCCTCTGCTTTATTGCTAATTTCATAACTTCCTGATTTATAAAGCATGTTATCTGCTAAGGAAATATATACAACACCTTTCAAGACCTTAATATCCAAGTCACGCATCTCTTCACGGGTAAGCGAACGGGTAAGTTTATTGACCATTACGAGATTCAAAGAGTCTGATCTATTCTTTTCTTTAACCAAATGCTGGATGAAACGGTTTGAAGCATTGATCTCATCTATCAACTTACCCATATTCATATTCCCTTGAGAGCTCTGTGTAAGACTCTTATTCAAGATGCTTTGCATATCGGACAAGCTCTTGCGTAACTCACTATTATTCCGCTGCGCTTCGGCAAGTCTCTCCTCAAGACTTGTTGAACGTGCCTGATTTTCTCTTAGCTGCAATTGACTTTCCTGATATTCTTTTTGCAACTTTGTATAATCAGTTTTTAAACCTTTAAATTGCTTCTGACTTACACAACTCGCCAATACTATACATCCTGTCAGTACTAACAACGGTCGAAAAAGATTCTTCATAACTCTATTATTTTAATTACTAACTTTTTAAGTGACCAACTGCAGCCGTTTCCACAACAATTGCGTAAATCGGTTGGTTATGAACACATTTATCGAGATAAAGCTCGAACGACCTTATAACATTTCAAAAGAACGAAAAGTTTAGTATGTAAATAAAATCTGTTTTTATCAGAGTTTGATCCATCCTGCCAAGTTATCCAACTTAATTTTATAAATTTGCACCATACTAAAACATTACTGCGTGAAAAACAAACGTTGGATTTATTTAGCAATTATTTCCGCAATTATAGTGTTAGGATTGGCTTCCCGAAAACATGGTGATATATTGCCCGAATTTATCGCAGAGTATTCAGGCGATACGCTTTGGGCAGCCATGGTGTATTGTGGAATACGCTTTCTTTTCCCGTCATTATCTATACTCAAGACCATTGTTATTTCCTTATTATTTTCTTATTGTATAGAAATTAGCCAACTATACCAAGCAGACTGGGCAAATACTGTACGAAACACCACACTTGGAGCATTAATCTTTGGACATGGTTTTCTATGGTCAGATATGATCTGTTATACTGTTGGAGTATCATTATCCGCTGTTATAGATTCAGGAAGGATTATTATCTCCCAAAAGAGAAACCCCTAGAAAAAAAGCACTGCAAACCTACTTTGTTTACAGTGCTCTTTCCGATTATCATTTAAACTACCTATCACAATCTACAATGAAAACTATCGCTCAAAGGTAACTTCTTATTAGTGGAAACAACCTTTATTTCATTTTCACCAGGTTCTAGTTCCACATTTTTCCATTCCAGAATAGCATACGAATCCGGTATTGCTTTACCATAACTCTTACCGTTTACAAACAATTCGGCTCCTGACAGATTCGTGAAAGCAGTAATTGTTTGCAAACGTTGTGTACGTACTGTGTTACGTTTGCCTGTTAAATAAAGCATTGGTTCTTCCCTATTCCAGTTGGCCTTATAGAAGTAGAAAGCATCTTTACGAACTTTCCGGTCGAAGGTAACCAAACCTTTATCATTAATTCCGGGACGGTCTCCTTCAGTGCGATGTGCAGCGCCAAAATCAAACATATTCCAGACAAAGCTCCCCCATACATAAGGACGGGAAGAGATTGTTTTCCAGTTTTCAATGTGATAATACGTCTGCCAGTTTTCAGGATGCCACCAACTGGTTGGTACAGTTTTAACCAACGAATCTTGTTGATGGTAAATACTTGCGCCGGCACCATATTCACTGATAGCAATACATATTTCCGGATGATCCTTATGCATTCGATCCAACCATTTCCCCAAATCAGCGGGAGTGCCACCATACCATCCATCATAACGGTTCCAAGCAATAGCATCCGTTATGAAATTCAAATCTCCCATTTGATTACTTGCGGAGGTCGTAGGCCGGGTAGTATCTTCCTGATGTGCCAGCACATTTAATTCTTTGATGTACTCAACCGGATTATCTCCCAACTCCGTCAACTCATTAAACAGCCCCCATACACAAATAGAAAGATGATTATAATGTTGACGAATCAGTTCTTTGAGCTGCTCTTTTCCGTTGGCACGGAAAGCAGGTAAATCCACAAAACCTTTATCATTATATCCACCAGGACCCACAAAAGGTATTTCAGCCCATACAATAATACCATTCTTATCCATCAGATCATAAAAATAAGTAGCCTGCGGATAATGCGCCAAACGAACAGCATTCACTCCCATCTCCAACATCAATGCCACATCTTCCTCATGGTGTTGCGGGCGCAGCGCATTGCCCACCTCACTCCTATCCTGATGACGGCAAACGCCTTGAAGAGGCAAATGTTTTCCATTCAGGAAAAAACCTTTATCAGGGTCGATCCGGTAAAAACGAAGTCCTAACGGTTGTGTAACACGATCTACCATCTGACCATTCCGGAAAAGAGTCACTTCCGCCTGATAAAGGAAAGGATCCTGACGACCATTCCACAAATGAGGCTGATCGATTTCAAATGTAAGTTCCTGCTGCATTACTTCGTTTCCAGAAAGATTCACATTCTTTGTTCCTTCTTTCACCACCCTTTGACCATCTAACAGGCGTACGTTAAGCTCCACTTCCTGATTACCACTACTCCCGTTTGATAAATCAACAATAGCCCGCACCTTAGCATACCGATGGCTCACACTATCCTGTATCAGACGTACTCCGGGGGAAGCATAATCCAAAGGAGAAATACACGTCTCATCAGTAATCAACAAATGTACATCACGATAAATACCTCCGTAAAAATTAAAGTCACCGACCAGAGGCATAATATCCAACTGTTCACCATTATTCACCCGTACTAATATAGAGTTTTCTTTTCCATATTCCACCTTTCCTGTGATCTCAAAGATAAAAGCTCCATATCCCCCACGATGCTCACCTATATGACGACGATTTATAAACACATCTGCAATGTTATTCACTCCTTCGAAACGAATAAAAAGACGTTTTCCTTTCCATTCGGGACGAATAAATAAATTCTTCTCATAATTACCAATTCCCCGTTTATAGTCTATCTTACCGGACAAAGCATCCTGCGCATTCCAAGTATGAGGCAAATCAACTCTTACCTCTGTTCCCTTCTGTACCTGATGCGAAAACCGGAAATTCCAATCATTATTTAGCAAGATATCCTGTCGCTGGGCAAACATCGACATTCCGTAAAGCATGAATAAAACAACCGATACCAAACGGCTGGACTGTAATAAAACTGTTTTCATATTATTTCTTTAATGATGACTTCTTTATTCTGATAAAAGAAGATAATGATTCAACCTTATTCTTATATTTTTTTTCATCGACCCGATTCTTGTTTTCCTTCCCGTCAATCCGATGGTCAAACAACATACTGGCTTTCTTCACGTCGCCTTTCATCCATTCCGCATAACTATAACGCCGGTCAACGGCATTATCTCCTCCTTCCCACTGAATATAGACTTCACCTTTCGTCTTAGCTTTCAGATTCTTGAAAACCCCGGCAAAGCTTTGCCCGCTTAGCTGTTCAGCGGGAACAGGCAGTTTACAAAGTTCACATAAAGTCGGGTACAAATCAACAAATTCCACCATCGATTTTGTTTTTCCTTTTTTCATTCCCGGCACACGGACAATCAACGGTACATGAGTAGAAGTATTCATCAGATTATGTTTACCTATAAAATCATGTTCTCCCAGATTCCAGCCATGATCTCCCAACAAAACCACAATTGTATTATCCGATAATCCCAGTTCATCCAATGCATCCAATACCTTGCCAATCTGTGCATCCACATAACTCATACAAGCATAATATCCATGTTTTACCTCCCGCTGGAAGTCAATATCACTCGTATCCGCAACCCGTGCATACGCATATATCTCGCTCGAATTACGAACCTGCTCCGGCAATCCTTCAGGTCGGAAACGATTGGTAGCCAAAGGTATTTCCTCCCGTTTATATAAATCCCAATATTTCTTTGGGGCATTGAACGGCAAATGAGGTTTCCAGAAACCACAAGCCAAGAAGAAAGGTTTGCCAGCCTCCTTCATCCTTTTCAAGTCACGAATAGCTCGGTTTGCAAGTTTCCCATCATCATAGGCAGTATCAGGAACATCAGCAGATTCACAAAAAGGTCCCCTCATCGTTTTCGGATTAATCGTTTTTCCCGATTCCGAATTCATCCAAAGTTCCCATTTATTATATTCCGCCCAATATACATCATATCCATTCGGATGATTCCGGTAAGGAGGCTCACTCCACGAATCCGCATGATCGCTGATATGATGAAACACCTTGCCGTCCGAAATAGTATGATAACCATTCCGGGTGAACCATCCCGAAATAGGTATTGCTTCGGGACAATCTTTGCTGGCATAGGCGGAAAAACTAATAAAGCGATCGGGGTAATGAGGATATACACCCGTCAATAAACTAGCCCGGGATGCCCCACTCACAGGAATATTACAATACGCATTCTGAAACAAGACGCCACTTGCCGCCAAACGGTCCATATTAGGAGTTTTCACTACATCTACCCCGTAACACCCCAGTTCGGGGCGCATATCATCAGCCATTATAAAAAGCACATTCATTTGGGATGCATCCTGTTGTGCACGTAGTATAGATGAGATGCAGCAAGCTGTTCCACAAAAAAACGCATATTTTATTGATATTCTATTTTTCATTTTCTACCTTAAATTTTCAAGACCTGCAATATACTAAAATATTACAGGTCTTGTGCATCATTTCAATTTAAAATTACTTTGTCCATACCGGATTTTGTTCCAAATTCGTATTTAACGCCAATTGCTTCAAAGGCAACGGATACAGATAATAATGTTCCTGCCATCCAAGCGGGGTATCAAAGAAATAAACATATCCTTCATCAGCACCTGCACCACCCGTTACTTTCAAATTCTTGGCCGAAGCCCCTGTCACATAGGCACCCAGCGGTTGTTTGTTAACATAGTCTCCTTTCTTCCACCTGCGCAAATCATCCAAACGGAAACCTTCGCCCATCAATTCAACTCGTCTCTCTCTACGCACTTCCCACAAAAGAGCAGGAACGGAAGGATCACGCTTCGGATCAAAAGCATCATTAATATCATTCACCACCATTTTCGCCACATTAGCTCTTGCCCGAAGTTTGTTAATAGACTTATCCGCAGCAGCCTGGTCGAACTTGTTCAATTCGCACATCGCTTCGGCATAGTTTACCATCACCTCACCTATACGGAACAGTGGGGCATCTGTTGTATTCACCCCATTCGCGTTGGTAGCTACAGTATGTGTATTATAATATTTCCATACCCAGAAGCCCATTTGGGAAGCGTTCCAGCCCTGTCCCCAGTTCATATTCTTAAAGTGAGGTTGTCCTTGCACGGTGAATCCTTTAAAGTTGGAAGACGGCAAACGATGATAAGTTTCACCGGAAATCGTAGCCATTAAATCTATAAATTCCCTGTCCTGTGCATTATCCGTATATTTCCAATCAGCCGTACTGGGTCCGTTTTCTTTCTTCACCATATATGGAGGACAGATCGTCAAATACAACCGGTAATCACGATCACGGAATTGTCCATACATATTCTTATCACCCCCATAACGGCTAGTCGTCGTGCTAACCGGTCGTCCATCCGTACAAAGATAACTGTCTACCGCGTCTTTCGTTGCCTCAATATAAGATTCACCTGTACGCACCATACGGGTCAAACCATGCATTAACTGTCCGGTTTCATAAGCCTTATACAAAAGAATACCTGTCACCCCATCCAGTGTTTCCGAATTAAACAACTCATCATATTTAGGATGCACATTCGGATATTGCTTAATCACCTCTTCAGAAGCACGGGCACATTCTTCCAGATAAGTATCCGCTCCCGACAAACCATGATATTTTCTCCAAGTTCCTTCAAATAAAGCAAAACGGGAAATAAGAGCTTTCACCACATACATATTAATTGTATTTTTCCCATCCGCTTCGATATTACTGCCAATATGTGTTTCCGCATATTTCAAATTAGACAGAATATTGGAAGCCACCAAGTCACGACTATCACGTTTTCCATAAAGCTCGGGACTTTCCTCAGTCAAAGCATGCTCTACCCAAGGAATATCACCAAATTTAGAAAGCATCTGAAAGTATTTATAAGAACGGAAGAAATATCCCACACTTCTCCAATGCTCCCTCTCGGTTTCACTCATTTCCGAATGATCAATATTATCGAGCATCAGGTTAACACGACGGATATAATCATAATCCCAATCTTTAGACTCATCCGTAGCCTTTGCTTTGCGATATGCCCACTGACCTTCATATCCATCCAATCCTTTTATCATGTTATCCGATTCAAAATCACCACGGAAAATTTCATCCGTTTGCCCTGTATCATACGTATATCCGAAGAACACGTTATACAATCCCCATGTATACGTTTTAAAGTTGTCATAGGTAGTAAAGACCGATGCTTCTGTTTGCTGTCCTTTGGGATAAACCTCCAGAAATTCGTCATTTAGACAAGACGACATCAACAAACAAAGACTAACGCTTACACATAGTATATATTTATTCATAATAATTACTCTTTAAGTTGTGAAACAATCAGAATGAAAGGTTTATACCGAACGAATACTGTCTCATATACGGATAGGTAAAACCACGTTGTCCTAAATCATCCGTGACAGAACGTTCCGGATCAAGTCCTTTCGGCAAGTGGTCGAACGTATAAAGATTCTCACCACTGAAGAACACAGCCAAATTATTAACTCCAATCTTACTCATCCACTTAGACGGAAAATTATAAGAAAGCGTTATATTACGAATACTTAAATACGATCCATCCTGTAGATAACGAGTTTGTACACGTGTATTGGCATCTGTATTTCCGGCCGCTTTCTCATAAATACGGGGGAAATAACTATTCGTATTTTCCGGAGTCCAATAATTCAACTGTGAATCATAAACGGTAGTCCAAGCATCATAATGCGGATAAAACAGATCGTTCATCACCCACAAATCTCGTTTACCAACTCCTTGCAGCAAGAATAACAGAGAAAAACCGTTCCAACTTGCACTACCATGAATACCATACTGATAACGCCGGGTATTATTACCAATGATTTTACGGTCTCCCGGATCTTTCGTTGTACTGGTACCACTGTTGATAATATCATTACCATCCAAGTCCTTATATAATATATCTCCCGGATTCGGATTATAACCTTCCACTTTAGCAATACCCGGTTTCAGTTTGCCATCTGCATCGAAATCATCCACTGTGTACAAACGATCGGTCACATACCCCCAAATTTCACCCAGTTCCATTCCTACGCGATATGTTTCATTATCGTTCTTGTCCTTGCCAAACAGTCCTGTTTCGTTGTTGTATTTAGTAATCTTTGTTTTCGCATCGTAAAGATTAAAGCCTATGCTATATTTCACTTTTCCGATCTGATCGTTCCAGTCAACCGAGATTTCCCAACCTTTAGAACGAAGGTCAGCCGTGTTCTGTAAAGGGGCACTTGCACCTAATACACCCGGAAGTTCAGAGCCCGGAGCAAGCATACCCTTAGTATCTCTACGATACCAGTCGAACACCATATTCAATCTGTTATCCATTAGCCCAAGATCGAATCCGACATCAATTGTCGTTACTTTTTCCCAAGTAAAGCTATTGCTAACCAAAGCAGCTGGTTTCAAAGTAGTAACTTTAATACCGGAAACAGTCCAATAAGCCTGTTCCGCATCCATACCGGGAATATATGCGTAAGGAGTGATGCTCTGATTTCCAATATTACCCCAAGAACCACGCAATTTCAAGTTCGAAAGAACAGAGTTCAAAGGTTTCATAAACGCTTCCTCGCTGATACGCCATCCGGCGGAAACCGAAGGGAAGAAACCGAAACGGCTATTCTTCGGGAATTTGGAAGAACCGTCATAACGTCCGTTCGTTTCAAGCAAATACTTGCCGGCAAACGAATAGTTAATGCGATAGAATAACCCTCTTACCGTATAACGTTCAAATTTGTCTTTAGCAAAATAATCACCTGTCGACTGCGAAATAGACGGCAGATCTTCATTAATCATATTCATACGCGACATCTCAGCATAACGATAATCACTACTCTCCTGATTGAAACCTCCCATCACCGTTACATCATGTTTGCCCCATGAGTTGTTATAGTTAGCATAGAAGTTCAATGCATTATAATCCGTAATACCATTGGAATATTCATACTTGGAATTGGCAGTGGAAACCTCTTTCACAAAGTTACCTCCATGTGCATAATAGAACTTCTTCTCAAATTTCGTTTTCTCGTTACTTAGATGATTGAATGTATACTCACCAATCAACTTCACATTCTTCAAAGGACTGATCGTAACCTTTCCGAAAATACGAAGATTATTCTTTTGAATAGTTGTCGGATATGCCAGATCAATCAAGTTACGAGGAGTATTGATCGGTAATTCTTCGCCGTCAATATTCATTGTTCCAGTAGGGAAATAAGAAGGGAATGCGACTGCTGCTCCCCATATACCATATCCTCCGGAAGTTTCCGGCAATGAAGAGTTAGAGTTCGTATATTTAATATCCAATTCCGGAGTAATCCATGAAAACACATCTGAACGGAGATAAGAAGACACATTGTAACGCTTGTACGTATCTTTATCCGAAGCCAGTACCCCATTTTCATTCACCATACCGAAGGAGAAACGATAAGAAATATCTTTCGTACCGCCACCTACCGAAATATTATGAGTTTGCTGGAAACCAGTCTCCATCATATCATCGAAAAGATCAGTTTCTGCCAAGCTATAACGCAGCCCGTCCACCATTGCATAACCATCCGGATATGCAGACGGATTAGCATTATATTCCTTCAAAAGTCCCAACCAGGTATCTACGTTCTGACCACTTTGATAATTTATTGTCCCCATGTCCTTATAAGCCTGTACCGTTTGGAGCGGAGTAGCCTTATGAGGCATATTGGCAGGTCTGCTAAAAGAGAAGTTATTTGAATAATTAATAGAGAGTTTAGTTGCATCCGAGCCTTTCTTTGTAGTAATCAAAATCACACCGAAAGCTGCCCGTGCTCCGTAAATAGCAGAAGATGCCGCATCCTTCAAAACAGTCACCGATTCAATATCGTTCGGATCGAGCATATTAATATCCATCTCCACGTTATCTACCAGCACCAGCGGTTTCCCATTCTTATCCAAACTGTTGACACCACGAATGTTGAAACTCATTTCTTCACCGGGTCTTCCTGAATTACCTGTAATCTGCAAGCCGGGCATTGCCCCTTTCAAAGCGTCACTCACAGACACCACCGGACGGTCACCTAAAACATCATCCATCTTCACACTGCTCACCGCACCTGTCAGGTTCGCTTTCTTTTGTACGCCGTAACCAACAACTACTACTTCGTCTATTAACCGAGTATCTTCTTTCAAAGTTACATTGAGAGGACGTTGATCTTTCACCACCACTTCCTGTGTGGCATAGCCGATATACGATATGGATAAACGGGCATTCGGAGTAACCATCAAAGAAAAATTGCCATCCATATCCGTAATGGTACCTTCCGTAGAATCGACCACTTTCACATTTGCCCCAATCACCCCTTCACCTGTAGGATCAGTGATTCTACCTTTTAAGACAAACGCTTTTTCCTGTTCTTTCTGCGGTGTCACTGCATGGAACATAATCACCCGGGGGCCGTTCACTTCATAACTGACGTCCGTACCGGCCAGCAATTGTCCCATCACATCATTAATAGTACCGTTATTTATATTCACAGAGACTTTCCTATTCAAATCAATGTCATTATTACGAATCAGGAAAGAGTAATTGCCTTGCTTCTTTATTACTTCAATGGCTTCTTTCAAAGTAATATTATCTACTTTCACACTGAATCGCTTACTTTGTTCCTGTGCCGATAGCTGGAAACCACCAGTCAAAACGTTTCCTACAGACAAAAGCAGAAGCATTAATAATATTCTTTTTACTATTAATCTCATATTTTTCACTATTAAAGGTTAACATAATATCTTTCTATACAACGCTGAACCACCGATATATCTATCGACTAAGTTCCCAATCATACTTTACTTTTTCTTATTTTACCTCCTTTTTCTTGTCAGTTATAAAGATAGTGTCTCCACTAACTTTCCATGTATATTGCTTCTCAACGTTGATTTCTCCCAATATATCATTGATACTTTGATTACTATTGAAACATCCGGAAAAGCGTTCCGCTTTCAGACGTTCACTCTCTAAACTGATCTTCACCTGGAATTTGCGCTCCAGACGGTGTGCGATGTCGGCAAACGGAGCATCTTCAAATGTCAGGCCACCATCCAACCAGTCACAGGCAGAACTAGCATTTGATTTCATTTTCTCCATGCGGCCCGTATTCTTATCGTAAAAAGCCTGTTCGCTAGGGAATAGTTTCATTACCGAACCGGACAAAGTGGCTAAATTGACACGACCTTCCAACAAAGATACCATTACATAATTATCGTCATCATAAGCGCGTACATTAAAAACAGTCCCTACCACCTTTACCTGTACACCATTCGTATTTACAAAGAAAGGAATCTTCTCATTTTTCGCCACCTTGAAATATCCTTCGCCATCAAGCGTAACATCACGTTCACGAATACCGAACCCACGGCAATAACGTAACACAGAACCCGCATTCAATGAAACCTCTGTTCCATCCGGAAGCACAATATTCGTCCGCGAACCAGCTGGCACTTTAATTTCATAAGGAGAATCCGCATTCGTATATACTTCCGTAAGATTTTCAGTATAAGTGTACCAGAAGTAATTACAGCCCAACAACAAAATAATTGCAGCAGCTACCTTCAGCCACACAGGAACTATCTTCCGCGAACGGACAGGTTTCATCTCAGCAGCGGCTATTTTTTCTTTTATCTGTGATAAATTAGCATCCTCTACTTTGGCAAATGCAGGCACAGAAGAAACAGCCCATACTGCGGACATCTCCCGGAAAATTTTAGCTGCATCTTCATTGGAAGCCAGATAAGCGAACAGAGCTTCTTTCTCCTCTTCGGTGCAGTTACCGGACAGATAGTTGCTTATCCGGATTTCCAATTCTTCTATATGATAAGAGTCATTCATAAACGTACTTTTTCTATGGGTGTATATAACTAGATACGCAATAAAAAAAGAAACGTTTAAAAGAAAAGCGATTTTTTTTAGAGAAACATCAAAATAGCTATCATATAAGGAGTACCCAGTGATTCGCGTAGCTTAGTCAATGCTATTTTCATCTGTACTCTTACAGTGGTCACATTAATATTCTGCTCCTCGGCAATTTCACTGTATGTCTTACCCTCATACAAACTTGCTTTAAATATGGCACGGCATTTGGCTGGCAATTCCTCCACCTTCTTCATGATGATGGTATTCATTTCGCTATGCTCCAATGCCTGCAAAGGATTATCGGAAGAAAGAATATGATTTTCGAGAAAAGCCCAGATTTCTTCCATCTGTTCCGTCATCTGTTTTTCGTTGAAGTAGGAAGAACGCAGATAGCTAATACTTGCGTTTTGAATAGCACGCCGCAAGTACGGAAGAGCCGGGTGAGTGATATGGTGGCGATTCTGCCAAAAAGCGACAAAGACATCATTCACAATCTCCCCTGCCACCCTCTTGTCATGCACATAATAAACAGCTATCGCACACAAATAAAGGTAGTAGGTATGATAGATTTTATCAAATGCTTTTGTATTACCGTGATTTAACTGTTCAATTAGATTTTCAGAGATTTCTGGTAGATTCATTCGTTGTCTTTCTTTAAGGAACGGTGCAAATATAGCGATTAATTCAGAAAAACAAAATTCCAATCAGATAAACCGGAGCCCGGCAATCATTCCTTAACCCTACAATCCCATCGGTATTTTCAACAAATACCAAACGATAAACAGCAATGTCCAGACAACCAGGATGCCTAATGAATATCTCCAAGTATATTTCAGCAATGAACCATACGTAATCTGCTTATCATATTGCCGCATATAGGTAAGCACCAGAGGCATATAGAATAAGAAAGGAGTAATGGCATTCGTCGAACTATCTCCGATACGGAAAGCACATTGTGCTATATCCGGAGCAATTCCCATCTGTGCAAACATCGGGATAAAGATAAAAGACATAAAAGCCCATTTGGAGGTAGCAGATACCATAATCAGATTTATCAATGCCGTAAACAGAATAAACAGAACAAGAGCAGACAAAGGAGCCGGTTCAAACGAAGAAAGCAAGTCAGCCCCCATAATCGCCAGACATTTATCCAGATGGGAATATTCAAAACAGGCAAACATCTGCGCAGCGAAGAAAGCGATAACGAAATACACTCCAAGAAGCTTCATTGGCTGCGTAAGTCCTTCAATCACATCATTGTCAGTGCGATACCGTCCGGAACTGAATCCATAAGCCATTCCCGTAATACCTGCTCCCAAAGAAAGCAAAAACAAAATACCGGCAATAAAAGGCGAATGCATCAAACCACCATTCACACCCCGCAAAATTCCATAAGAAGAAAAAGTAAGCCACAAGATAAGAGCCACATAGATAGCTGCCACAACAATGGAAATCATAATGGCACGCCGCTCTTTACGAGACAGAGGATGGTAAGCCACCACCTTCATACTGCCTTCATACTTACCTAACGTAGGAAGAAGCCATTTTTGAGTAATCCAATACACAATAGCCGTAATGGCCACCGTTGAAGCACTCATAAAAAAGTAATTGCAAAGAGGTTCTGTATTCCCCTGATAACCCGTTTGTGCCAGTGCAGCCTCTTGCGTGGTATGCGCCAACAACGGGTCCATCGTACTCAATACAATATTAGCACTATACCCGCACGCAACGGAAACATAAGCCGTAACAATCCCTGCAATCGGATGAAGCCCCACCCATTGAAACAGCATAGCAGCAATAGGCAATAAAATGATATATCCACCATCACCAATGGCATTCGACAACAAGCCAAGCACAATCACCCACAAGATGATCTTCCTCTTTTCCTGCCGGTTTCCCACCCCCATGCGGATACAAGCATCAATAAAACCGGAATGTTGTGCCACTCCCAATCCGAACATAGCAATAATCACCATGCCCAATGGAGCAAAACCTGTAAAGTTCTTAATAGCATTCCGCAACCACCAGCGGATTCCTTCCGGACTCAACAGGCTTTGTACACGGATATCCTCACCTGTCTGCGGCAATGTCACTTTCAATCCATAGATATCGCATATCCATGAAAGAAAGACCACTGCCATTGTCAGCAGAAGGAACATCGTAGCGGGATGGGGCATGCGCCATTTATTCTTCATCATTTTCCGACTAAGCAAGAAGCTACCGTTAATACTTAATTTACTCTTCGTCAGGCTCCAGATTATCCAGATCAATAATACGCAATTCCAATGCACGTACTGCCAACCGGGTAGCATTCACTCCCACCCGTTCTCCATTCGGGAAAAGACGTCCAATAAGATCATTCTGCCGTTTCTCCAATGATTTCACACCAAAAGGCATTCCTTTCAGATTGGCAATCATCTCTTTCGTATAACCCAAAGCCAGATGACGGAGAAAACGTTCATCGTATTCATCAATATCATAGCTGATGACAGCCTCCTGACGCTTAGCATCATTGGCTACAGATTTCTTGAAACGATCTACAATCTTTTCCAGAATCGGATAGTTAAATACCAATTTCTTTCCATCCATCACAGCCTGTACATCTGTTTTCGTCAGTAGCTCACCCGTTTTGAGGATGATTCCATCGGCACCGGCATTCAATACGTCCACCCACAACTTTTCGTTCAGAATCTCACCCGTGAAGATCAATACCCGAACTCCTTTGTAACGTTTGAATATATTCTTGCAAATATCAACACCAATGGTCGTAGAACCTCCTAGTCCTAAGTCCAACAATACCAGATCGGGAAGCTGGGCCTCCATCAACGGCCAAAACTCACTTTCCGTCATTGCCGTGCCGATTACTTCTGCATTCGGTATTTCATGACGGAATATTTCTTCTGTCCCTTTCAACTCCAGTTTTACATCCTCTACAATAATAACTTTAAACTTCTGTTCTTCCATGTTCCTTATCTAATAACTTTTATGTGTTTTCCTTTTATCGGCGCGGAATAGTGAAATAAACTGTAAACCCGCCGCCTTCAGCCGGCTCGGCATTGATACGGCATCCCCTACGTCCCGCAAATTCGTCGTGGTCGCGGATAATCTGCTTGCATACCAGATATTCCGTTCCCCTCAACTCCCCTTTTTCACCGGAAGTCATACGTGCCAGATTCGGATAAAATAGTTGATTCAACTCTTCCACACTCTTCTCACGTCTCGTATCCGTAAAGAGGAAACGAATATATTCATTATCCTTGCGCGCTTGCAGACGTATCACTCCATCTTCACGCACAGTCAATGCTTCATCAATCAAATTTTCCAATAGAAAACGCAACTGATTCACGTCTCCTATCACCTTCGCCTCCATCGACTCTATTTCCAATTCTATCCTCTCCGGCCGATTCTTCATCAACTTCTTGAAATATTTTCCGGCAGCATCCAAAAGTTCCTGCACCGGAATCACCGTACGCCGGAAAGTGACTTCCTCCAATTGACGAGAAGCGCACGAACTCAAAATCGTAAAAATTCCCTTATAATATTCGATCAATTCCGTCATAGTCTCCACTGCTTCACGCTCCTCCGTTTCCGAAAGCTTCTGCGTATTCAACCGCCCTACAATCTGTTTGATTTTATTCGGATAATAAATCGTCTCATGTTTAATAGTCGACAGACAGTTGTCAAGCACCATATTCTGAACATGCAACATGCTGTCTTCCCAGGAAGCCCGGCGTGTTTCTTCGTGTGCCGACTCGATATCCCGGTATTTTGTAGCCAGTTTCACCACTGCGTTAAACACAACAATAGCCACATAACGAGCTACCAGTTCAAAAAGCAGTCGATCCGTCTCCTGTTCCGTTCCTTCTCTGCGCTCCAGATAAAGCACACCAACACATTGATGCTCGCTCCCTGCTTCCACCATCAGCGGAATTGCCTGAAGATGCTGTTCAGAAAGATATTTCCCGGAACTAAAACACTGCTCTACCATCTCCGGCATTTCCTGTCCGGGACGAGAAGCATATTCCAGCCGATGTGTCGTTTCATTATAAACGGCAATTCCCATCCGGTCAATCGTCAGTAATTCATTTACCGAACCGAATGCTTCATCCACAATCCGCTGCGGAATTTCTTTAAGCATACTCTCTTCCCGTTGAAGCGCCTCTGCATTTTCCTGTTCCTGCGGTCTCACCAAAGATGCAGCAAACACCTTCTGGTTAATCTCAAGTACCTGTTCGAGATTCAAACGATTCTGCAAACGTTTTCTCATGTACAGAAAATAATATCCGACCAACGAAACAATCAATAAAACAAAGCATAAAATAATTCCTACCGTCTTATTGGTATTCGAACGCTCCAACTGCCGGCAATATGCTTCGAGAGTTTGATCCTCTCCCTGCAACTTATACAAATCCGTAAATGCCGAATTATTATAACTATATGCATCCAACTGTTTCAAAGCCAGAAAAGCAACTGACGCCTCATTCCTGATATCCAAAATTACATGATAATCCGAATCAAACAGTTCGTTCCACCAACTGATTTCAGCAGGCGTTCCCTCACCTACCAGCTTCATATACCGATGCGGGCGATCCGGACGCGCATATTTTTCATAATGCTCATTCAGAAAAAGCATCGCAGAATCTATATATTGCAAAGCCAACTCATAATTTTCATCCACATTAGCAAAATAGGCAGCATTCGCATAATCCGACGCTACATCCAGCAAATCCTCATACGCAGAATCCGTAACTACTACAATCGAATCGCCATCCTGCAACATGGGAGGAATCGGATCATGCAGACAAGAAACCATCCCCAACGGAAGCAACAAGCAAAGCAACAATACCCCCATCGCTTTACGCACTCCCGAAGGCAAACGAAAATAAAAACGGCTTCCCTTCCCCAGTTCACTCTCCACATCAAAAACGCATCCCCGGAATAAATCATTCGTTTTCTTATACTTCTCAATGATTCCCTTACAATTCATCAATCCGAAACCACTACCTTTGTTTTCTTTCAACACTTCCGGATCGGCTGCATTCTTCATTCCGATCACACGGGAATCATACACCTTCTCACCAATGATATGAGCCACATCCTCTTCGGAAATACCTCTTCCGTTATCCTCCACAGAGATCTCGACATACGCATCCTCCGTAGTACGGGCATACACTTTAATTGTTCCTCCTTCCGGAGTATATTTACGGGCATTTTCCGCCAGCGTATTAATCATAAACAAAGTTAGTGCCCGGTCGGCCTTCACCATAACCGTAGTCGGTTCAATTTCCAACTTCTGATTTTTCATTTCAAAAGCACGTCTTCCCTTGCCTAGCAGCTCAAACAGTTCATTGAGACTGAAAGTTTCAATATTCAGGCTAAGCGTTCCTTGCTTCATCTTAATCCAAAGAGCCAGAATATCGTTGTACTCATTAATCGTAGTTACCAGCTCATCAATGTATTGATACTTCTCTTTCTTAATCTTCGCATTATCAATATACCCCCGCTCCGTCAACTTATGCACTTCGTTCAAGATACGGTCAATATAAGGATTAATACCATTGACAATGGCCAGACAAGCCTTCTTTATAAGATTCTGACGTTTATTTCCCGCAATATGTTGTTCGTAAACATACCGTTGCTTTTCCAACTGCATCCGCTCGTCACTCAACGCTTCCACCATCTGCTCATTGTCCGCAGCCCAAACAATATACGGTTCAAGCACATGCACCAATGCTTTTTCATCACGGTTCAACCGATGCAGAGGAACCAGTGCCGCTTTTCCTTCCTCCGGAATTTCCAGTTGAAGACGTCCTTTCCCAAATAATTGATCGATACCTTGTTGAATTAATGGAACATTCATCGGAATGGACGAAGTTATATCCCGGCAAAGAGTCAGAATCCGTTGCAGACGCTCCACGTCTACCTGATTCCTTATTTTAGACCGTTTATTGAAAAACCACCAAAGAATAACCACCAATACAAGTCCGACAATAACCAAAGAAAGTACAAGCGTCATTTGTCGTGAATCGGCTTCCAATGAAAGATAGCGGCTCTCCAACTCCTTATCCTGACGGGTATAATTTAAAATATCCAAATATATATTCCGGTTGTAATCAGAAGCATACTTCATCCCGAGCCCCGCATACGACACACTCAATTGCTCCCGAATCCTTGAGATCCATTCAGGTACCGTTCTCACATCTTCCTGCATGATCCATGGAACCCCGGTATAAGTCGTATCTCCTTCTACAAAAACATGTAGTTTATCCAATGTATCCGCCGCATGGTGATAATAGAGCATGTGATGTTGATTCACACAATCCAACGCTTTTGCAAGCGTATCCAATGCCTCCGTATAACGTCCGTGCTCATTCATATATTTACCGATAGACACATACGCACCGGCAATCTGATACAAATCATTGTACTCACGAAATTTTTCAAGCGCACGCTGTGCCATTCGCAAAGGCAAAAGCGAATCTACGGGAAACCCAAACTGATCCAGCGCATATCCCCTTCTCGTCCGAAAAAGTTCGAAATTATTAGGTGAAACCATCAGATTAGCCAATCCTTGCAGACCATTTCCTTCGAAATAAGGATGATTAGTCTGAACAGCTGTCCGCCAGGTAATATAAAGTTGGTCGAACTCACGCATTTTCCGGTCTTCCGGCTTGGTTGCTTCCACCAACGAAGCCGAACCTTTAATATAATGATAATAAAGCAACTGATTAGTATCTGTCAAAGCTTCATCTTCCGGAATCCGGTTGAGAGATGTGATGGCCTCCTGCCGTTGCTGCAGATAGTAATAATAAATAGAAGAAACGATGAAAAATTCGGTGAATGCATAATCCAGCCGTAGCGCCTCGTGACGGTCGGCAAACAAATCACTCTCTTCACGAATACGTTTCATGCGCTTGAGCGCACTATTACGATAATCATAAAATTCTTTATTCATAGCCGTCCGCTGACAGATTTTCATCAGTCCGATGTCGGCAATCAACAGTTCGAGTTCATTTTTAGTCAGTTTATATACTTCCTTATGCAACGCTTCCGCCCGGTCAAAGTCCATAGCCATAAAAGCACAGAACCCCAGATTGTTGGATGCTTCCGCTTTCCCCGACTTGTAGAAATTCACCTGCCGATAGGCTTCATTGGCATATTTATAAGAAGAATCCAGGCTTCGATAACGATAAGCATACGCTTTCCCGTTTAATGAATCAATCAGGCGCACCTCTTTGGTCGGCACCATATCAGTGCACGAAAAAAAAGAGGCAAACAACACTATACCTATTATATATAAAGGAAAGCGTGAACTCATTTTTGACTATTAACTGTTTTCAGAAAGCAAATCTACAAATATTTCCGATAAGTTGGAGAGAAAAATATTTTTTATACAATAAGTCCTTCTAAATAATAAGAGAAATTCCTACCTTTGCAGGCAAATTAACAAATAGGTAACATCTATTACAAAATGAGCGAAAAAGCACCCTTTATGGTATTCTCGGGAACGAACTCGAGATATCTGGCAGAAAAAATCTGCGCGAGCCTGGATTGTCCTCTGGGAAATATGAACATTACCCATTTTGCCGATGGCGAATTTGCAGTTTCATATGAGGAGTCAATTCGTGGCGCACACGTATTCCTGGTTCAATCCACTTTCCCTAACTCAGACAACTTAATGGAACTTCTCCTGATGATCGATGCTGCAAAACGCGCGTCTGCAAAGAGCGTTGTAGCTGTAGTCCCCTATTTCGGATGGGCACGTCAGGATAGAAAAGACAAACCCCGTGTATCTATCGGCGCTAAGTTGGTAGCCGACCTGCTGTCTGTTGCAGGTATCGACCGCCTGATTACGATGGACTTGCATGCAGACCAGATTCAGGGATTCTTCAATATCCCGGTAGATCACCTGTACGCATCAGCTGTATTTCTCCCTTACATCCAGTCATTGCAACTGGAAAATCTGGTTATTGCTACACCGGACGTAGGAGGTTCAAAACGTGCCAGCACTTTCTCCAAATACCTCGGTGTACCATTGGTACTCTGTAACAAATCACGTGAAAAAGCCAATGAAGTAGCATCTATGCAAATCATCGGTGACGTAGAAGGTAAAAACGTCGTATTGATTGACGATATCGTTGACACAGCAGGAACAATCACCAAAGCAGCTAACATCATGCTGGATGCCGGTGCCAAATCTGTACGCGCCATCGCCAGCCACTGCGTAATGTCTGATCCGGCTTCTTTCCGTGTACAAGAGTCTGCCCTAACCGAAATGGTATTTACCGACAGCATCCCTTACGCAAAGAAATGCCCGAAAGTAAAACAGTTAAGCATCGCTGATATGTTTGCAGAAACAATCAAACGAGTGATGAATAACGAATCTATCAGTTCACAATACATCATTTAATAGATGATAGGTGACAAATGATAGTTGAAGTTACTTTCAACAGGAAATTATAAAATGGATAATGACCGCTTTTGGTTATTATCCATTTTTCTTTGTACCATAAAAAAGAGGCCACGCAATGCGCAGCCCACTATCATTTATCATCTATCACCTATCATCTATTGAAGTCTTCCGAATTTATAGGTTCCTTTTTTAATCACCTTTCCATCTTTATCTGTTTCTACAAAAGGACCATTTTTCTTTCCTTGTTTGAAAAATCCGTCAAAGCGATTACCATCTTTATCAATTTGTACGCCCTGTCCATCTTCCAATCCGTCAACAAAGCCACCTTTATATTGCATCCCAGCAACGGTTTTCAGAGTACCCTGTCCATTGGGACGGTTGTCTTTCCAATCACCGTCATAAACATCGCCATTGCTCCATTTATAGACTCCTCTGCCATCACGTTTATTGTTTTTCCAGCTTCCTTCGTACACAGCACCATTCGCCCAGGTAAAAGTACCCTTTCCGTCTTGCATGCCATTTTTGAAATTACCTACATACTTGTCGCCGTTAGCATGATAATAAACTCCTTCACCGGTGCGTTCACCTAAGAGATAAGAACCTTCATAACGATCGCCCGTGTGAAAGTAGTAAGTACCTCTTCCGTGTTGAATATCATCCGCCCAGTCACCATCGTATTTATCTCCATTGGTATATTCAAATACCCCTTTTCCGTGACGGACATCATCTTTCCAATCTCCTTCATACTTACAGCCATCGTCCCAGTTCATGATACCTTTGCCGTTCTTCTTATCATTTTTCCAATGACCGGTATATTTGGCTCCATTCGCCCAAGTGTATGTACCTTCGCCTTCACGTTTATCATTCACCCATTTACCTACATACAAATCACCGTTATGATAATACATTGTTCCTTCACCATGCTGATAATCCTGATACCACATACCGTCGTAACGGTTGTTATTCATAAAATAATAGATACCTTTTCCATGCTGCTGATCCTGGAACCACTGTCCTTCGTACTTTTCTCCGTCAGGAAACATATAAATTCCATATCCTTCACGTTTCCCCTTCACATATTCACCTTCAAAGACATCACCGTTTTTAAAGACTGTTTTTCCTTTTCCATTCGGTTTTCGTCCTTTCATTTCTCCTGTATAGACACTGCCATCCTTAAAAGTATAGTTGCCAATCTTTATTTCAGTGGAGAATGTATCTTTAATTTTTCCGAAAAATCCGCCTTTTTTTCCTTCATTTTCTTGTGCCATCACTCCCTCTTGTGCAAGAAGAGCCAATAAAAGTGTAGTATATAGATATTTCCTCATTGGTTTTAGTCGTTACTCATTTTAGAATTACAATTTGGACAAAGATACAATTTCTATCCCAAACAGCCCACTTTCGGAAAGCAATTTATGACAACTTTTTACCTGCAATGACCTCTTTTAATGTCTCTTTGCACAAATAGCGCTGTGCCAAATCTTGTATTTCCATCGGAGTAACCTCATTCACAGCCAGCAGAGAACGTGAAAAGTAGTCATCATCCAGACCGGAAGTAGCTATGAAGATCCACGCATCCGAAAGTGAGAAAGGCGACTCATAACTACGGCACATTTCTCCCAACATATAGTTGCGCACGATAGTCAGTTCTTCCGCCGACACAGGTTCCTGATGCAGGCGGTCTATTTCATGATACACTTCCTGTATCAACGGTTCCACATATTCATTATCCGTTTCTGTCGAGATAGCCAATAGTCCGCTATCCGGATAAAACATGATTCCTGCCGAAATACCATAAGTATATCCCTTCTCTTCACGAATATTAGACATCAGCCGACTGCCGAAATAACCTCCGAATAAAGTCATCAATACCCGAAGTTTCAAATAATCAGGATGATTACGAGTAATGGTCGTATATCCCATCTTCACAGCACTCTGCATGGCGTCTTCACGCTCTGTAAAAATTCTCTTTCCGGGAACAGCAGTAAAAGGAAAACTTAATCTCGACACCTGCTGCTGATGCTGGCCGAAAGAAGTGCCGAATGTATCTGTCACCCGGCTGATAATATCCTCCGTCACCTTACCGGACAAAAAGATAGAGCAATTACCCGAATGATAATACCGTTCATAAAATTCACGGAGCACTTCCGGAGTGATGGCATGATAATCTTCCTCCACCACTATTTTACCACATGGATGCTGTTCACCGTAAAGCGACTGCAACAGACTGCGGTGTGCCAGGAAATCAACTTTGGAAGTATTGACCAGATATTGTTGGATATTGGTATCAAGGATAGTATGCAATTCCTTCTCCGGGAAAAGCGGTTCTTTAATCATAGATTCCACCACCTCCAATGTTTTCGCCAAATACTTATTCAGTGAATAAACAGTGATATATGCATATTCCGACGAACTGGACAATTCGAGCCATGAGCCGTAGTAATCCAGTTTTTCGGCAATGGTGGCAGCCGTATATTTTTTTGTACCTTCACGCAGCATCCGGTTCGTAAACAGAGCTTGCAGTTTCTGCGACTGTTGCCAGCGTCCCCCGGCAAAAAGCACATCTATGCGTACCACTTCCTGTTCACCCGCATTAATAACAGTCAACGGAATACCGTTTGGCAACGTCATTCGAACGGGAGGAAGTATACGAAAATTTTTCAGGGTTTGTATTTCAGGTTGTATCGTACGATCCATAAGATTAGATTCTATTCTTCAAAAATTCTTCTGCCCGTTCCAAGTCTTGTGGAGTATCGATTCCAATAGTTTCCACCTCACTGATACCGACCTTTATTTTGTATCCGTTCTCCAGCCAGCGAAGCTGCTCCAAAGATTCGGCCAACTCCAAAGAAGACTGTGGAAGCATAGTAATCTCTTTCAGCACCTCTGTACGATAAGCATACAATCCGATGTGCTTGTAGTAGGTATGTCCCTTCAACCAGTCCTGTTTCTCGGCATTCCGCTGATAAGGAATGATAGAACGGCTAAAATAAAGTGCATTCCAGTTCTTGTTGACTACCACTTTCGGTGAATTCACGTTTTCCAGTACGGCAAACGGTTCATCAGCAGTAAAAGGCTTCACCAACGTAGCAATCTGCGTGGTTGCATCATCGAAACAAGCCTTTACCGCATCCAGTTGTGAAGGCTGAATAAAAGGTTCATCTCCTTGTATATTCACTACGACGTCAAAATCACCTCCAATCTTGGTACAGGCTTCATAACAACGATCCGTACCACTTTTGTGGTGAACGGAAGTCATCACAACCTTTCCCCCGAACGCCTTAACAGCAGCTTCAATGCGTTCATCATCCGTAGCTACATAAGCGTCATCCAAAACGCCTGCCACTTGTTCGTATACGCGTTGTATGACTGTTTTTCCGCCCAACATAGCCAACGGTTTCGCAGGAAAACGAGTGGATGCATAACGGGCAGGTATAATTCCAAGAAATTTCATCTACTTAATAAATAATGAAGAATGGAAAGCAGATAATGACTGTTGTATATATCCCCTTTGCCAATCCTCCGGTTTTAATATTTTGTTATCATATAAAAGCATGTCAATATCCAGACAAACCTTCTCCTCTTTCTTATCCTCCGGACGACGTCCGGACCTCCGTTCTATATCTTTCAGCGTTTTCCTCACCACCTCTTCATCCTTATCGGAAAAGAACAGAACCACTTGGTTGGAAAACAAGGCCGGATTCTTAAAAAACAAAGGTTTAGTTTCCAGTTCGGGAGCAAAACATATAGAAGAGAACGATTCTGTCAGCTTCTGCCTGGCAAAAGTCAAGTTCTCTTTCCTGTTGTAATTACTCCCTATGCAAACAATATACTTGTGCACTTCTTTAATTGAAAAGATCGTCCAGTCCTCTTTCTTCCACTTCGCCATCAGGAGTTTCCGAACCGGCACACGGGTCAAACCCTTCAGGGAGTTTGAATCTCTCCTGCTGGTCATATCCCAAGGTCGGATCGTCATACACTTTCTTCATATACATTGCCCAGATAGGCAAAGCTGCAGCAGCCCCCTGTCCATAGGTCATTCTACCGAAGTGAATATCACGTTCGTCCCCTCCTACCCAACAACCGGATACCAGTGAAGGAGTGAATCCCATAAACCAGGCATCGGAGTTATCATTGGTCGTTCCTGTTTTTCCACCCATATCAGCGGTAATTCCATATCGACGAACACGTCCACCCGTTCCCTCGTTGATAACGGCACGCAGCATAACCAGCATTTTGTAAGTGCTCGACGCGCTTATCACTTCTTCCATTTGCGGTGCAAAAGTAGAAATGACATTGCCATCACTATCCTCAATGCGGGTAACGAACAATGGAGCCACCCGGATTCCTTTATTGGCAAAAGCTGTGTATGCGCTGACCATTTCACCGACAGAAATTTCACAAGGTCCCAGACAAAGTGAAACCACCGGATCAATTGCTTTATTACGTACACCGAAACTATGGATCAGGCGTACCAAATCATACGGATTCAACTTACCCATCAGATATGCAGAAATCCAGTTATCGGAGTTTGCCAATCCCCATTTCAGAGTTACCATTTCTCCATAACGCTTATCATTTGCATTACGTGGTGTCCAGGGAGTTCCATTCTCATCAATCAAAGTTTGCTCTACGTGGCGTGCCTGATCGCAAGGAGAAAATCCGTTCTCCATTGCCAATGTATATAAATACGGCTTAATAGTAGAACCTACCTGACGACGTCCTACCATCGCCATATCATACTGGAAATATACATAATTCGGTCCGCCCACATAAGCCTTCACGTGTCCGTTTGCCGGATCCATTGACATAAATCCCGTCCGCAAGAAAGATTTGTAGTAGCGGATAGAATCCATCGGTGTCATAATCGTATCTTTATCACCCTTCCAGGAAAAGACAGTCATTTCTTCCGGTGTATCGAACGCCTTACGAATCTGTTGTTCCGAAGCTCCCGCCTCTTTCATGAGGCGATAACGTTCCGTTTGTTTCATTGCTTTCGTCAACAACTCTTCCACTCGTTTTTCCGGTAGTGATCGTGCATACGGAGCATTCTTACTTCCCTCTTTTTCTTTGAAGAATATAGGTTGCAGATAATCACCCAAATGCTCTTTTACAGCATCTTCGGCATACTGCTGCATACGTGAATTGATAGTTGTATAAATCTTCAATCCATCTGTATAGATGTTATAATTTGTACCGTCTTTCTTCTTGTTTTTCGCACACCAGCCATATAACGGGTTAGTTTCCCAAGCGATAGAATCCTCATAGAATTTCTGCATTTGCCAACCACGATAATCACTTCTTACCGGTTTCGGTGCTGTCATGACGCCGCGGAGATATTCACGGAAATAAGTAGCCAGCCCCTCTTTATGGTCAACACGATTGTAAGTCAGTTTCAACGGAAGAGCCTGCAAAGAATCACATTCTGCATCTGTGATATATCCGGCTTTACGCATCTGCTCGAGCACCACATTACGACGGCCACGGGAACGTTCGTTGAAACGAACCGGATTGTAAAGTGACGGATTCTTACACATACCCACCAATGTAGCTGCTTCTTCAATCTTCAAGTCCTTCGGTTCACAGCCAAAATAGGTATATGCAGCAGTTTTGATACCAACAGCATTATTCAGAAAATCAAATTTATTGAGATACATACTCAATATTTCCTCTTTGGTGTAGTAACGTTCAAGTTTCACCGCAATCACCCATTCAATCGGTTTTTGGAAAAGACGTTGAAGTGTATTTCTAGCCACATTTTCCGTAAACAACTGTTTAGCTAGCTGTTGTGACAAGGTACTACCCCCACCTGCATTTTTCTGAAACATCAAACCACGTTTCACAAACGCACGGAACAACGCTTTGGCATCAATACCCGAATGCTCGACAAAACGAACATCTTCCGTTGCAATAAGAGCATTGATAATACTGGGTGACAAATCCTTGTAAGCCGTGTACACCCGGTTTTCCTTGCTGTAAGACCATGTACCAAGCACTTTCTCATCTTCAGAAAAAATCTCTGTTGCAAATTTATAGCTCGGGTTCTCGAGTTCCTCTACAGGAGGCATATAGCCAATCCAACCCTTTGAAATGGAGACAAAGACTATAACAATAGCCAATACTATGACTGCCAAGAATATCCAAAGAGCTTTTATTATTTTTCGAATCATGTTTTTTCTCGCTTAAAATGACGCATTTAATTAAGATGCAAAGGTAGATAAAATCCGCTATTCAGCCAACGAGTTTGATTATAATTTCTATTTTGTTAAAATATAGAGCGATACTCCTAACAAATAGCATGAAACAAAACAAAAAAGAGCATTTTTCAAGAAAGCAACCCTCTTATTATATCTAAACACAAACAGGCGGGAAAAATCCCGCCTGTTATTCATTCATAAATATACCTATTTATAAGATAATCAATTACAAGGTTGCTGCCTGCACACCTACCACTCCGGCAATCGCACCGGCAACAGCAATAATCACTTTCAAAATAATACTCCACGTTTTTTTCATAGACATTTCTCTTTTTTAATTAAACACTAAATGAACACTCTAACCGTCAGCTATTAATCAACAAGACATTAAGCTGCGGGATCCGGTGCCTCTCCGCTACCGCCACCTTCATCTCCGCCACCTTCGCCTTCATCCGGTTTCTCGGGATCTTCCGGAGATACAGTAACGCTAATTTTCTTCAGATATTCATCCAGACTGATCAGATCTAACTTCTCATCTGCACGGGTAGCAGTTTTGGTGACACGCAACTCTTTATTAGCTTGGAAAAAGATACGAACACTATCCACACTCTTAGCATTAATATCCTTCGCCAACTCCGCACCTTTCGAACGGGCAGTCAACATAAACACACCCAAACCTTCGATATTCACAGACTTACCTTCCAACAACTGCTCCTTCATTTTTTCCACAAAATTCTGGATTACACTCTTGATGTCACCGATAGACAGCGAAGAACGATCCTGCATTTTCTGTGCAATATATTTCAGGTTGACGGACTGACCTAAAGTGATCAGATGCGGATAATATCTCTTAGGAGAATTGGGAACACGCGGATCTGTTGGCCGCGTAATGACTTTGTAAATTACACTCATACTACGTTTTTTTAAAGATTTAAATTCAAGTTTATTTATTCACCTTTTGTTGATCAACAATGCAAAGGTGAAACTTTTATTCCGGATAGAAAAGAAAAAAGCCCCTTACAGAGCTATTTTCATTTACCTAAGTATATAATAAACTATAAATCAACAACATAATCAGCATCCTATAATCTTCCAGTCCCCAATCGTACACCGTTCGCTATCAAAACTGACAGCCACCTTTACAACAGGCAATCCACATAAAGCAAAGCGTTCCGGATAATTCTTCAAATCAATTTGCTCCATCGCTTCACCCGCACTTTTATCCAATTTCAGTTCCATCACATACAATGTAGTCTTCGTACGAAGTACTATATCTACCCGTCCACGAGGAGTACGAACTTCCACATCCACATAATACCCCAACAAACTGAATATGATATAAAAGACCTGCTGATAGTGTCCTTCGAACCTTGTATTGTCGCAGTAGGGAATCGTAGACAGAAATTCCTGCAAACGGTGTAAAGCAGCATCCATATCACCATTCTGAATATCATAAAAAAGATAAGCCACCATGGTAGTTGCTTCAGGTGTCTTGTTATTTACATAATAAGGAAGAAGGCTCTCCATAAGTCCCAGCCTTACTTCTTTATTGGGAATATCCAGCGTATAAAGGTCTAGCATCTTATTATAATCCTTAATAGTGATATACCCACTTTGGTACAATAAAGGCACTGCATCAGTCATCGTTTCAGTAGGAGCATCGAAAGCTGAGGACTTTAGTTGTTTACATCCAATTTCGGAAGGTTTCACTCCGAATTTATTCAACATCTTAATCAGATATGTAGGAGTACCGCTACCAAACCAATAAGATCCAAATTTTCCATCAGCAAAAGCATTTAGCAAACTGAAAGGATTATATATATCGGGCGAAGGAGATGTGAAATGATAACCATCATAATTTTCTTTCAGTTTCATCAAAGCCTCTTCAGGTGTTATCTCCAATTTCTTTGCCAATTCTCCCAAATCATCCTTCATTTGCAAACGTATCTCATCTTCACTAATTCCACAGATAGCAGCGTATGGCTCATCCATACTAATATTCTTTATATTATTCAACTCACTAAAAATACTTAGTTGGGAGAATTTGGTAATACCAGTCAAAAATACATATCGCAAATAAGGATCACAAGCTTTTAACGGACTGTAGAAGTTACGCATGATATTACGCAATACATCCAGGTTTTCCCATTCGTGCACCACATCCAGCAGAGGAGCATCATATTCATCAATAAGCACGACCACTTTCTTGCCGGTTTGCTCATAAGCACGTTTTATCAGTCCCATCAAACGCTGATTGGGATTAACCTCCTCCTCCAGCCGTCCATAAATCTGCTCATAACCATATAGTTTCAGATTCAATTCTTGGAGCAACTGTTCACTATCCGCATGTTTGGCAGTACTCATATCGAAGTGAAGTACCGGATATTCCGTCCACTCCTTCTCCAGTTTCTCCATAGCCAATCCATGAAACAGCTCCTTACGTCCGGAAAAATAGCTATGCAGCGTGGAAGTAAGTAATGACTTACCAAAACGTCGTGGACGGCTCAAAAACATATAGCTGGAAGCCGAATGAGTCATCCGGTAAACATATTCCGTTTTATCAATATAGAGGTAATTCCCCTCCCGTATCTTCGAGAATGTCTGTATCCCGATAGGATATAGTCTTTGCAAATCTTCCATATCAACCATATTTTTCACATACTTAAGCATTTATAATCTCCCAGCCCCCAATCGTACACCGTTCGCTATCAAAACTGACAGCCACCTTTACGACAGGCAATCCACATAAAGCAAAGCGTTCCGGATAATTCTTCAAATCAATTTGCTCCATCGCTTCACCCGCACTTTTATCCAGTTTCAGTTCCATCACATACAATGTAGTCTTCGTACGAAGCACTATATCTACCCGTCCACGAGGAGTACGAACTTCCACATCCACATAATACCCCAACAAACTGAATATGATATAAAAGACCTGCTGATAGTGTCCTTCATATTTCGTATTATCGCATTGCGGTATAGTGGACAGGAACGTTTGCAAACGGCGTAATGCAGTATCCATATCCCCATTACGGATATCACGGGAAAGATACGCCACCATTGTCGTGGTTTCCGGAGCTTTACTACCGACATAATGTGGAAGAAGACTTTTCATCAGGCCTATTCTCACTTCCTTATTAGGAATATTCAATGTATACAAGTCTAATTCCTCATCATAATTCTTAATAGTGATATAGCCACTTTGATATAGCAGCGGGATAATACTTGTCATCCTTTCTGTTGGTGCATCAAAATCCTCGACCGAAACCCTATTATTTCCAATTTCGGAAGGTTCCACGCCAAACTTCTTCAACATATTTATCAGATACGTAGGCGTACCGCTACCAAACCAATAAGATCCAAATTTTCCATCTGCAAAAGCATTTAGCAAACTGAAAGGATTATATATATCGGGCGAAGGAGAAGTGAAATGATAACCATCATAATTTTCTTTCAATTTCATCAAAGCCTCTTCAGGTGTTATCCCCAATTTCTTTGCCAATCCTTCCAAATCATCCTTCATTTGCAAACGTATCTCATCTTCACTAATTCCACAGATAACAGCGTATGGCTCATCCATACTAATATTCTTTATATTATTCAACTCACTAAAAATACTTAGTTGTGAGAATTTAGTAATACCAGTCAGAAATACATAACGCAAATAAGGATCACAAGCTTTTAACGGACTGTAGAAGTTACGCATGATGTTACGCAATACATCCAGATTTTCCCGTTCATGTACTACATCAAGCAAAGGAGCATCATATTCATCAATAAGCACAACCACCTTCTTACCTGTTTGCTCATAAGCACGCTTAATAAGATTGACTAAGCGTAGATTGGCATCCCCCTCTACTGTGTTAATAGCAAACGTACGTTCATATTCAGCAAGCATAAAATCAAGAAGACGTTCCAATCCTCCTTTATCCACATGTTTCGCCATACTCATATCGAAGTGAAGTACCGGATATTCCGTCCACTCCTTCTCCAGTTTCTCCATAGCCAATCCGTGAAACAGGTCCTTGCGTCCGGAAAAATAGCTATGCAGCGTAGAAGTAAGTAATGATTTCCCAAAACGTCGTGGACGGCTCAAGAACATATAACTGGAAGCCGAATGAGTCATCCGATAAACATATGCTGTTTTATCAATATAGAGGTAATTCCCCTCCCGTATCTTCGAGAATGTCTGAATCCCGATAGGATATAATCTTTGCAAATCTTCCATATCAATCATATTTTTCACAAAGCTACTAAAAATTATCCATCAGTCATTGCATTACAAAAAAAATATCAACTATCTTCACAGACAGTTGATATTATAGAAATCACATCGGATTTACACCGACATGAGGGCGTTGATCAGGAATACACCGCTGTGTATTTCCTGACCACAAAATGTAGGGATCTTCATGTGTGTAGCATGAAGTTAGGGACCTACACATTCTTCATCTCACTTTTTCTAAAAGTACTTTGAAGCACTCTATTTCTCTTTATTATCGCTAGTTTCTCCATATCCGTAACCATAGCCATATCGTTTACCATAACCATAGTACTTACCATATTTACCATAACCGTAATAATAACCATATTTTCTTTTCTTCAAATCCAAACCATTGATTACAGTACATAGGTTAGGTAACTTATTTCCATCAATAAGTTCATTAATCAAAGTATACTCATTCTTACGAGTATAATCCGCGCGACATACATAAACAGATAAATCAGCCACACGTCCTATCAATAAAGTATCGGTAACCATACCAACAGGAGCTGTATCCAGAATTACATATTCAAAATTCTTCTTAAGAGTCTCAATCGCTTTATCCAATCCATCACGGGCCAACAATTCAGTCGGATTAGGAGGAACTGTTCCACCAGGAAGAATATAGAGATTCTTACTGACATCGGAAAGCTGTACCAAATCCATCAAGTTCTTTTCCGGATTGGCCAAATATTGAGTTATACCTTGTTCTCTTTTTGATATATTGAATACCTTATTCAAACCTGGCTTGCGGATATCAAGACCAACGATTACTACTTTCTTGCCCAATAAAGAAAGACTGATAGCAAGATTACCAGAGATAAAGGATTTACCTTCACCACTGACTGTGGAAGTAACCAAAATCACCTTCTTGTCATTTCCAAGCATAAACTGAAGATTCGTTCGGACATTGCGGAAGGTTTCACTCATCAGGTTGTTTTGATTCTCAAATACAGCAATAGCTCCTTGTTTTTCATCAGTCAATGGGATATCACCGACAATAGGTGCACTGGTAAGTTTCTCTACATCTGCACGACCTTCAATCTTAAATTTAGCTAATTCGAGTAAATAAATAACCCCTACCGGAATTCCAAGACCTAATATCAAAGCGATCAAATAAGTAATCTTACTTCTAGGAGACACAGGAGCATCATCCGCTATAGCGTCATCTATTATCTTTGCATTATTGGCAGTAGCAGCCAAAGTTATAGCATTCTCTTCACGCTTCTGAAGTAACATCAGATAAAGCCCGGCTTTTATCTCCTGTTGACGAGCAATACTCACAAACTCACGTTCCTGTCCAGGCGCCTCACTGATGCGACGGGAATAACGATTCGCTTCACGATCCAGATCCGCTTTTGTGATATACAATCCACGCAACACCCTATCTAAAGAGACTTGTACATTCTCTTTCATTGCACTAATGCTTGTATCCAGATTTATAATAGTAGGATTATTCTCCGTTGATGTACGCAGCAAACGTTTTCTCTCAACAAGCACATCATTATATCGATTGATGGCAGCAGCAAGATTCAAATCCTGCAACCCGATATTACTAGGTAAAACCTCATAACCTTCATTTTGCATATATTTCTGCAAATCCTGCAGCAAATTAATCTGGGTTTGATTCTCCACACGTTTCTTTTCATATTCAGCACTACCCGTCAAAGCTATCTGTGCATCACTGGTTAAATCTGTAATACCCGCTCCACGCTTAAAACTTTCCAGATCCTTTTCCGTACTACCGAGTTCTTTCGAAATAATACTAATACGTTCATTGATAAATTCTGCTGTTTTCTGCGCCACCTCGTTCTTATCATTATTCGTATTGATATTATACATCTCCAACAGCTTATTGATAAAATCCTTGCCGCGCTGTACATTTGAATTTTTCAATGATATGACAGCTACAGAAGTGGTTTTGGAAGTAGGTTCGATAGTCATATTCTTACAACACCATTTCGCTACAGCCAAAGGCCTATTAATTGTTGCTGTAATATTACGTGTAGTCTTTTCCGGATCTGTAATTTCTTCCAATGTCCTTTTAGAAGATAATACCGAGTCCGGCGTCAGGAAAAAAGCCAATGTCCCTTTGCCGGTAGGAAAAACAGCCGGCAATTTTTCGAAATGTTTCTGATATTTATTACCGGCAATCTTCACATTCACATCCATACTTCCCTGTGGTTGCAATGCCATCTCCACAATCATCGGTTCCTCCAACAAATCAGCTTCCTGCGGAGTCAGACTCACTTGTACCGGTGAAGTCTTATACGTGTTTCTGGAAGGGAATTCATCTTCATCCGTATAGGAAATATAAAGCCCCAAATCTTCAACCACCTCTTTAACGATAGTCTTGGAACGGAGAACTTCAATCTCGTTATCAATATTCTGCGAAGAAGAGACCATACCATCCAATCCCAGACTCTCCAACCCGGAAAGCATTCCGGCACTACCACCTTTCTTATCATCCTTTATTAAAACCGTAGCGGAAATATTATATACGGGAGTGGATATATAAAGATAGACCCATGCCGCAATCAAACACGCCACAACCGCACCCACAAACCAAGGCCAGTGGATCAAATACTTAAACAGTAGTTCCTTAACGTCTATATTTTCTTCCTTAGATTCTTGTGCTTCGTTGAAATCTGTTTCTTTCATTGCAAATCATTATTTTAAAATATTTACTAATAGGCTGACGATAGATACCAAAATAGAAGTAGCAGAGAACCAAAGACTGGTACTGTTGCCCACATCCGAATTTCGAGCCTTTGCTTTATTAGGGGTTACATAAACAATATCATTCTGCTGTAACCAATAGTAAGGTGAAAGAATGGTTTCGGCCTTATTCAAATCCAAGGTTACAATTTGCTGTTTGCCGTTTGCGTCCTCACGAATCAACTTCACATTATCACGAAGACCGTATACTGTCATATCACCTGCCATGGCTAATGCTTCCAACAGATTTACTTTCTCATTAGAGATAGTAAAAGTACCCGGTCTGGTAACTTCGCCGATAACAGATATTTTATAATTTACCATACGCACCGTTACAATGGGAGTCTCCTTCATGTAAGGCTTCAATTTATCTATAATCAGCTGTTCAGCTTCCCTTTTCGTTAAGCCGCCTAACTTCAATTCTCCTAATACAGGAAAATTTATATTTCCTTCATTATCTACCAAATAAGGTTGTAATACAGGTTGAGTAGTCACATAAGACGAAGTACTCACAGCTATTCCAGCATTACTGGCCACTGTCAGGTTAAAAGGTATCGCAAGTTCAGGACTAGTGCACGATACCACAATAGTCAACAAATCCTTTGGCATTATCTTGGCATCATACAATTTTTCCTGTTGTTCTACCTCGTTCACAACTTCCACATTTTGAAAATATGGAACCTTTTTATAAGACTGACAAGCAGTCAATAGGAATGGCAACAATAGTAGCCATAAATTTCTGTTGTTAAGTCTTCTCATCATAATTCGTAAATTCATAATTAAACGCCCTTTAATTTCTAAGTTTTTATTATCGTCTTTTTATTGTCAATTATTTAATATGCTTCTTTTTCTCCGCGTATGGCATTATACACTGTCTTATACATAATATATAAATCCAATAAAAAAGTCCAATGCTCTATGTACCAGATATCACGTTGCACGCGACCCTCCATCTGCCAGAGTTCTTTCGTCTCACCACGATAACCAGTCACCTGCGCCCAACCAGTTATTCCAGGTTTAACAAAGTGACGAACCATAAACTTATTTATCAGATTAGAATATTCCTCCGTATGCTTCAACATGTGTGGACGGGGACCTACAATAGACATATCACCCTTCAACACATTGATGAATTGTGGTAATTCATCCACACTAGTCTTCCTCATAATCTCTCCGATACGTGTTTTACGAGGATCATTTTCCGTGGCCTGAAGAGTATCACATTGCGTATTAACCTTCATCGAACGAAACTTGTAACACCAGAATTCACGACCATCCTCACCACTGCGTTTCTGCTTGAAAAAGACAGGGCCGGGAGAACTTAGCTTGATCGCAATTCCGAAGAATATATAAACGAACGGGAAGACTGTAATAAGAAATAGCCCTGAACAAATGACATCAAAAGTACGCTTGATAATACGGTTCTCCAATGACTCCAATGGCTCACAACGAATGGAAAGCACAGGAACATTACCCAATAACTCAAAATGCATCCTACGTTTCAAATAGTTACGGACATTAGGAACACTAAAAAAACGGACCAAATGATTTTCACAGTAATTAATAATAGGAACAATCTCCGCACTACGCACAGAAGGAAGACTACAATAAAGCTGATTAATCTCTCCCGCATGTTTTTCTAAAAAAACACTTACTTCATTGGGTTGTCCCAAATATGGAACCTCCTGTGGATACCGACCCGAAGGAAAATCCTCGAAATAACCCAGTACACGATAACCAGACGTAGGATCATCCGTCATCGCATGATAAAGTTCCTGCATATTCTCATGGCTCCCAACCAATACGACCTTACGAACATTTCCTCCCTTTTTTCGATAAAGCTCCAGAAAGTGACGGGAAATTAAACGATAGCTGATAATAACAATTATTAAAGCAACATAAAACAGTCCGAAATATCGGGAATGTGAAAAATGAAAATGAAAAACAAGCAACGTACAAACCGATAAAAAGACAAAAGGAACCATGTTACGTAAAACACGGATCATAATCTGTTCAGGACGTACCACAGGACGATGAAGAATAACACCTGAATGCATATTACAAAGTAAATAGCACAGAGTGATAAGAGTCATACCCTGAAAGATAGAACCGCAATGAATACACCAGAAACGGGTACCCAGAAACAAATTAAATCCCCATAAAAGCAGGTTCAGCAAAATAAGATCCCCAAAAAGGACCAAAGATTTTAGGACTTTGTTAAAACGTTGGACTTCCTGCATACACTTTATTTTTATAATTCTTATCTGGAATAATTACCTATTTTTTCAGTAATGCGAGTACAAATTGCGGTACTTTCCAAGCCATCTTTTCCAATTTGGTCAAAGTAGGCCATAATCCGTGCGAGACATACACCCTAATATCCTCTTCCCACATTTTCTTACGTTTAGCACTATCAGTAGAAAGCCCACCCATACGCATCCGCACGATATATTCATTGAGATATGTCACCGTGAGTCCACCGGTCAACAGATAGCGTACCAATAGGTCACTATCAGCTGCAATTTTATAACTCTCGTTATAAAGCCCCAGTCTCATCATTACATCGCGTCGTATATAGCAAGTGGGATGAAGCGGAAGCCATCCATGACGCACTTTCCAAAGACGATACCCTCCCCCAATCCAGTTGCGCACCACTTTGTTCGTATTATCAGGATTCACAAAGAGACCATCACCATATAAGAAATCAGCATGTGTCCGTTTTATTCGTTTTACAATGCGCCCAATTACCCCATTATCATAAAAAAAATCATCCGAATGCAGCAATCCAATTATCTCTCCCGTAGCCACACGAATACCCTTATTGATAGCCTCATACATACCATGGTCAGGTTCCGATATAATGATCGAAATTCGATCTACATATTCTCGGATAATATCCAACGAACCATCCGTACTGGAGCCATCCACCACAATAAACTCTATGTCATTATAATCCTGTGCTAAGACACTCTCGATAGCACTCCTAATCGTTGCTGCACGATTGTAGCACGAAGTTATAATTGAAACTTTCATAAAAAATAGCTTTATCCATTAATAAAACATATACTGCCTCTTTTACTCATATTTATGAATCCAATCTAAAGTGACCTTAGTACCCTCTACCCTAGATACCGGCAAATGAGGAGCTATTGATTTTATAGGCTCCAAATTATGAACATTGTTCGTTGTCATATTATGCAGTCGGAAGCTAGTCATAGGGAAAGCGATTCCTATTTTTTTTAAACAATCCCCCACATATCCCATCCATCGGAAGCAAAAATAAGGGACATGAGGAATTTTAATACCTTCGATATTTGCTATTTCATTAGCCCAATCTGTGATAGAATAGGCTTCGTAGTCTCCTAGATAATACACATTTCTGTTCACTTTTTCAGACTCCGCCTTCAAGATAGATTCTATTTGATAAATAGCATTGTCAACATATCCATACGTCTTTTTACAAGCTTTCTTGCCCATATGAAAATACATACGATTCATCACAATATGGAAAAATTTATCGTAAGGTTCTCCAAACCATGGTCCCCAGATTGATGTGGGCCTTATAATGCTCCATGTATAAGACGGATTTGCCTTCTTTATTCTTCTTTCTGTTTCAACTTTACTTTCTCCATAAAGTGTATGAGGCGCATAGTCTTCAAAATCTTTAGGCATGTATCCGGGTTCACACACATACATTGATGAAGCAAACACTGCTTTTTGGACTGTACCAGCTTCATCAATTGCTTTCAACAGGTTACTTACTCCAGTCATATTGGCATCGTAATCTTTCAAAGTCAAGCCTCTTAAATCTGTTCGAGCTGCCAGATGAATCACTATATCCGGTTTGTATTCCACAATTTTCTCCCTCAACTCTTCATACTCTCTAATATCCACGCGTTTCCAAAATCTATTGTGAGAATCGATTTTAGGCTCATTAATATCGAAAGTAAGAAGTTCGGCATCTGTTTTTTTTAACAGATGTTCTATCAGATTAGTACCAATAAATCCGCTTCCACCTGTAATTAGTATCTTTTTCATTAATGAGGTATATGATTAATTTTCTTAGACTTTTTACTCATTATAAAAGGTTTATATATTCTTCTTGATAGCGCCTAGACATTACTTCAGAGGTAAACTCTTTAGTGTAAACGTATTGAATGTTTTCTGAAGCCTTTAAACTATCAAATTCCAGTATTCTTGTTATCCCTTCAAGCAACTCTTTCTGATTGTGTTGATTGTAGAGAATACCTGTATCATCTCCCAACATATTCATTACTGCTCTATGCGATGGAATATCAGACAAAAGCATAGGAAGTCCAACACTCATACTTTCCAACAAGGTATTCGCCAATCCTTCTGTATTGGAAGCCGATATATAAAAATCAGATGCAATTATATAATCATAAACCCTGTTTGAAAAACCAGGCATTATGATATTTGTACTTTCTTGTTTTTTAAGCTCATCCCACATGGGGCCCTTACCAAGCATCACAAGTCCAATGTCTGATCTGTCGAGTAAACGAAACGCATGGATGATAATATCAGGATTCTTTTCTTGTGAGAATCGACTAATAAAAATGAAATATTTCATCCCCTCTTTCAATCCAAATTCTTTTCGATATTTTGATTTTTCATCGTCATTATACTTCCAAACAGGCATAGAGGAACCATTAGGAATACATTTAAAATCCCAACCTTTATTAGTTAAATAATCTTCTCTAATATTGGGAGCACAACAAATCCCATTTTTTATCCAACGAGTGAAAATATGATCAAGTAAAATAACAATTTCACCTTTAATTTTGCCATATAATACAATCTGAAACTCATTTGGATAATTGTGAATAGTGAATATCTTAATAAATTTCTTTGGAAGAAATGCCATAAGATATAAAGATCGCGGACAATGAGCATGTAACACATTCGGTTCAATCTCATTAACAGTGTCTTTTAGCCTTAAATATAATGAAATTGGATTCAGAAATTTATTCTTCGAAAGTTGATATATACTTATAGGTAATTTTGAGAAATCATGCATTCTTGTCGTTTCTTTCTCTGGAACAAATGTAATAATAGAGACTTCAAATTTTAAGAAATCAATATTCTTAATGATGTTATACATTACATTGACAGGTCCTTCGTTGCATAGCGAGGACACTAAGTAGCAAATTCGTTTCTTTTCCATAGCCTATACCTCTATTGAAGAGCATTTTTAAGATAATCCCATGAAACTTTCTTTAAAATTTCAAGCTTTGAATTCACTTTATTGTAATCTATTTTTTTATTTTGCAGTTCACGGTATATAATTGGATCATTTTCATCAAAATATCTATCTTCAAGACCCACAGATTTAAGTAAATCCTTTAATCTACTATTTTTCCCATTACTAGGAGATATCACAACAAACTGTTTATTGTAAATCAAGCTGAAGGCTAATCCATGAAAAGAGTCCGTTATTACAAATTTAGCTCCGGCAATATACCTAATCCAATTCTCAATCGATGGTGGATAAACATACCTAAAACCAAATGTAGGTCTAATGGTTGAAATCATTTTTGGTGTTTTACCCAAAGATCTCGATAGCCTGATTGTTTTCTCCAATTGTAGTTTACCTCTATTGAGTAAATAACAAATCACCTCATCATTATTCACTATACTTCCTGTTATTTCATTATAGTCAGCATGTAATAGCGTAGGGTCTAAAACTACTTGTGAGTTGAGTTTAAATAAGCTATTCAAAAGATATTTTCCAGTCTCTTCTCTAACACTTATGCTACAAAATCTATGAAGAGAGCTATTTATGCTCGGTAGTAAACTCTGATATTGTTCAGGCCATTTTGAAATTCCAAAACTAGAAGCATAGGAGATTCTTCGAATGTCAGATTCTCCAAAATCCAAGAAGTATGCCAAGCATTTACTCTGACTGATCCCCGGATTCCAAACTTGATCACTGCCTACCATTAAACAATCATAATTTGAAGCTATTGCATTTAAGTCGTCCATAGATTGAATCACCTTTGTTTCACTAGGATAAAATGTTTCCATAAATCTATCAAACGCTTTTATCTTAAAATAAAAGATTATCGAACTATTCGATCTTTTTTCATCTTGCCGGAAATTTATAAATTCAACTTCATGACCTAGTTCTTTTAGGGCTCGACACGTTGCATAACTTTGCATTACTGCACCATAGTTTGCAGAATGATGATATGTTAGTAATCCGATTCTCATCACTTATTGATTAAATTTTACATACTGTTTATATGAATAGCGATGCGAAACTGCAACTTTAAAGTCATCCTTATACGTTCCAACACCTATCAAAAGAACTGGAATCTCATTTCCGGGAATATTCATTTCTTGCTTTATCTTTTTTATGACTCTCCATTTATGTCCCATAGTCAATGGTATGGTAGCTAATCCATTATAATGAAGGGAGTAAAGAAGATTCATCGCATAAAGTCCTCCATCAACAAAAGGTAGATTTTGTTCATAAAAGCCATAATTCCTCAAATCACCACATATAAGAATAGCACATTGCATTTGTTCATAAAACCCCTTGCTCCCTCCTTGTAACTTGAACATTTTTTCAACTAACTTATTTTCTGTATACACATGAATTACCCAACTCTGTCTATTACAAGCTGATGGAGTGCGTTCACAAAGTTTTAATGCAGCATAAACTTTATCTATATCTAATGGTGAATCACCAAAATCACGAATAGAAAAACGTGATTGAGAAAATGAATCAAAAGGACATTGGGTTTTACTTGAAACATCTTTTAAGCTAAGATTATATATTCCGCCAACATCATTGCTTTTTATATTGTAACAAGAGCACAATTTATTGAGTGCTATCTCTATATCAGCCATAGCAGCACCCATATTCTCATTAAATTCGATATACTTCTGTAAGACGGAGACAGATTCAACAACAAACTGTTTCGAGCCACCTTTTTTTAGCAAATCCGCAAGATCCTCAATAAGAGAAAATGCCTTTTCTTTTCCAAATCCCACCCTTACTCTACCAATAGACATTCCCTTTTCCAAGGCATGTATTCTGATTTGCAATTCAGCTTGTTTCTTATATATATCCTTTGTTTGATTTGTGCTTCCATTATACAAAGTCAATGAAAAGGATTCTCCTATTTTTTCATATATAATCCGTAGCCATACAATAAAGCTATTTCCTTTAATAGCTGATTTAAACCTTTCTTTCATTTGAAACAATCTAAAGATTTATTTACTCAATACATCATCAAACATTTTCACATACAGAGACGCAATTCTTCCAAACGAATAGTATTGTTCTGTATGCTCTGCCATTAAAGCTTTCAACTTACTATAATCACATGCATACTTATCTATGGCATTAGCCATTACACGAACTAAATCGTTTACATTCCCTGGTTCAAAAAGATATCCATTCACACCTTCAAGAATTTCATCAGAAAAGCCTAATAAATTTGATGCTATAATTGGAATATTATAATTAAATGCAATTTTTGTAGGGCCACTTTGAGACACTACTCTATAAGGTTGAACAAAATAGTCAGTGGAAGCAAATAGATTAGCTATTTCAGAATTATCTATTGACCGAATATCTATATCAAAAAGCTCTGGATATTTAATTTTTGTCTGATAAAAACTCCAATCTTTACACATACCATTAATCGATACCCTAAAGTTTCGATATCCTTTATCATAAAGTACACATGCAGCATCTATTAACAAATCAATATTTTTAGCATAATTAATTGTACCAAATGAAAGGAATCGAATAATACCATCTTTAGGTTTCACAATGGTAGGAACACCAAAGTCTTTTAAGGCTAATGGAATCTTAAATACCCTTGAACTAGGAAAATGTTTTTGAAAAAGCTCCGCTTGTGACTTAGAAAACATATTAACATATTTCACTCGTGAATAAACCAATCTACGCAGTATATTTAATAGTCTTTTATGTCCCATACCTATATGAACTTCTCCTTGATGTGCTGTTTGAATATAATGTCTCTTTGGTAATAAATAAAACATTGGCAATTTCCATGGTGAATAGATACTATCATTCATATAAATTATATCAGGAGTTTGCCTTTTTATAGCTTTGCCAAGGCGTATATTTATTAGAATATTCTTAGGATTGCGCATTTTATAATTGAACCTAAAAAATTCAATTGTCAAATTCATATTTTCTTTCCTTATTTGTTCGAAGTCTGACTCTTTGAACCTATTATTCCTACTAAAAAGTACGATCCAATGAATATCATAATGCTTTAAAATTTCATGCATATTGAAATAATTCAAATCGCAGTCAATGAAGCAATCTGGAGTAATCCAACATATTTTTTTCTTATTCATACAAAATAGGGTATAAGGTAAACACTAACGATATAAAGTTATTCACAATATTCATCGACAGAAGTATATATAATCCGTTTCATCGGATGCTAATCTCCATGAAGATTTACTATTGTAAGAGTAACCACCTCCTCGAACTTATACACTGATACTTTAAGTCATGATTTCGTTCGCCTATTATTTTTGCAGGAATGCCACCCACGATAGCATAATCTGGAACGTCTTTAGTCACTACAGCTCCTGCTGCCACTACCGCCCCCTTACCTATTGTTACCCCTTTTAATATTGTCGCTCCCACTCCAATCCAGACATAATCACCAATAACAATAGGTTGATGATCTCCTTCAAATGTGGGAGAGTTAACATCATGTCCACCGCTAATAATGTTGCATCGGTGACTAATCGAGACACTATTTCCAATAGTTATACCACCAAATGCTTGTAAAATACACCCTCTATTAATATGGGTATAGTTTCCTATATTTAGTTTTGTTACTCTGCCTATATATCCACACATATCAATTCGTGTATGATGGCCTATCTTGCCACCAAACATTATAAGACAATATTTACGTATTATGTGAGATGGAATATATGTAACTATATTGTTATAGAAATAACCAATTAGAGACATCAAAATAATTTTCAAATGGTTCATGGTCTTTTATTTTAATAGTTATCAATAAGTTCTATCCATCGTTGACCAACTCGTCTGACATCAAATTCTCGGCTTTTTTCCATGGCTTTAACGCTGATTATTTCTTTATTCTTTTTTGATAACAATATAAATTCTTTTATCTTCTGTACATATTCACCTTCATCGAATGGCGTAATGACATATCCATTGACCTTATCATCTATTATATCTGGTAGAGATGCAAATGAATTAAAAACAAATGGCACACATCCATACTGCATTGCTTCAATTAAGACCATACTAAATCCCTCGTAGTTACTTGTCATGCAACTGCATACGGCTTTTTTATAATATTCCGTCGGATTTTGAAAATCATGAAATGTGATACGTTTAAGACGCATTTCATGAGCCAGATTCTCATACAATTCTTTTTCGGGTCCTCCTCCTACTATTTCAAGTCTATAATCGAGTAATTCATTTTGCAGTCTTTTCCAAATATTAAGAAGAGATTGAAAACGCTTTTGTCTAGTATTTATTCTTCCGACATATAGAATCATTTTCTCTTTCTTCTGATAATCCAATTGATATTCTTCATCAATACAGAATGGATTGGGCAAAGCACATATACATTTAGGGTTGAAATCATAAAAACTTTTTAGGTCATCCCTAAAGAAATCAGAAAGAAGGACTATCTTCATTTTATTTAATTCAATTCTTCTGAATGATGCTAAATATCTCAAATCAAAACGTATACGTTTTAAGCATCTGTCAACAAAAGATTCTTTCAATATATTTGGCAACTTTGCCGAACTGGGATACATCAATTTGGATGGAACATTGTGTACATGAAAGAAAACCTTTTTATCAATTAACCGAGAACAGTAATTGAACAATTGATAACTTGGAAATGGACAAATTACAATATCTACAGCCATTTCCATCATTACCTTGTCTAACTTATCAAAATATCCAACATTATCAATAGAATACTCCATAAATATCGCTTTGGTATAGACGGAATTTTTATCATAATCAGTTTTTCTTTGATACGTAGCAAACACATTATATCCATGCTCCCTAAAATAAGGCACAAGATTATGATATACCCTTTCGACTCCTCCAGTTGTGGGATCTATTGCATTCGTAAACGTTATAAGTATATTTTTCATATACTATATTTCAGAATTGATGTATTCAACAAATTGTTTGTATTGAAGTTGATTATCAAATGATTGAGCTCTCAATACTGAATGTTGAGCCATATTTTCTAATTTAGCTTTATCCATACCATATATATTTTCCATTGCTGCAGCCAATGAATTAACCAGATTCGCATCATTCTCCACAACAATGCCGCACTCTTCATTAACGATTTCCGGCATTCCTCCACTTCTCGTTATAATGACAGGCAAGGAGCTTGCAATTGCCTCAAGGCAGGTAAGTGCAAAAGGCTCCTCCCATATGGAAGGGAATACACCCACATTTGCAATTTGATAATATCGATGAATGACTTCATACTTTACAAAGCCTGTAAATATGACCCGTTCTCCCAACTGATGAATGATAGACGCAAGTTCTTTTTCGAATAGGGACACGTAAGTAGAAGAAAATGCAAAACTTCCGACAATAAGCAAATAGGCATCAGGCATTTTATCTTTAGATTCCAAGAAAGCAAGTAGCAATTCTTTTATACCTTTGTAATTTCTCAATCTACCCGAGAAAACAAAAAGAAAAGAATTTGCAGGAATATTTAATGACTTTCTCAATGTATGTCTTTCTTCATTTGTAGTCCTTACATTGAACTGATTAAAATTAATTGAATTATATAATAGCTTGATGGCAGCACCATATTTTCCTTCAACATTTTTCTGCAACACAGTGCATATATAGTTGCTAATCCCCAAATAAAGGTCTGTTGATTTTGCATTCAAATCATCCCAATGACGCAAGCTATGGGGCGGTACATTATGTATGCGTTGTATAACGGGCAATGCGGTTTTCCTCTTTATATAATCAGCATTAATTGAAGAACCTTCCAAAAGAACAGCATCAATATTGTTACAATTCTTGATGAAACGAACCAACGCGCTTGCATAACAATATCCAATAAATGGCAGACCTGTCCGTAAGGCTATAAAATTATAACAACGCTTTAGAAAGTCTGTCATTCGATTCAAAATACTCGAAGTACTAACAAAGTGAAAATGGGTATATCTATACTCTTTTGCCTTTTCTCTTGCATTAACGTTATCAATAGAAAGAATTTCAAGCTGCATTTGCTTTTCTTTTTCATTGGTATCAACCAGAAGCTGAACCAATGTTTCTACTGCACCTCCCAAAACTGACGGTATGGGTAATGTCCCATTATTCATTATAGCGATTCTTTTCATACAAGGATATTTTATAAATGAGATATAAACATATTGCTTGTATCAGAAAACATCCTTGACGGACAAATTCAGCAGACGTAAATGCACAAGTCAGAATGTATCCGAACCATACAGAAAGATATAAATATTTCTTGGGAAGTTTTGCAAATGCCGCTTTTAGTGACCACCATAACATTCCAATCAGGCTAAGTACTCCGGTCATCCAACTAATTCCCAACAATCCCCAATCGTAATAATGCAAGCCGTATGATTCATTTCTCACAATTTCTAAAGAATAAGATGTTCTCAATGCCCGGTTACATAATCCAGAACCCAAAAACACCTCTACCGCACTCTTATAATGATTACCATAATAATGGAACAAAGTTGCATATCTAATATAATCTTTATTACCAAAAGTCTGGTCGGATTCTTGCCTCTCCATCATTCTTTCAAAAACCGTTTGGAAGATGGGAGTAAGATAAAGCAGATAAGCACCTAATCCCCCTAATGCACACCAGAAGACAAGTTTCTTTGAAAAGCCGTTAAATCTTATAATCATTATTATAGAAAATACAGCAGAAAAGAACAGTAAAGTTCTAAATCCAAATAACAACATACACACCAATGAAAGCAACATGGGAAGTGTATAGTTCATTTTCTTCTCCAAGATTTTATTCAAACTATAAAAATATCCCAATGAATTAATGGACATTCCCACCATTCGAATTCGTCGGTTCAACACATCTATAGTTTCATTGTACTGATTGTTTTTATCTAGAAATACAAGTTTGGGATAGACTGAAACTTGATATAAGTAACAAAAGCAGAATATGATAAAAGCCCAGAACAATACCTTTTCAAGAACTTCAATACTTACATTGTATTTGCACAAGACAAAATAAAATACAATCATAAGATATATATTATATTCGCCCATAATACTGACAGGACTTTCATTCCTAAAATACATACACGACAAGATGCTTAGAAAGCAGCTAACTACAAAGATGGAAATGGGCTTACTGTAAGATGTTCCTTTTTTATAATAAAAGAAGAAAACACCCACCAACACGATAAATAAGTATCTAGGTATTGGAAGAAGACCGTAACCTTGTTCCAATATCAGACAAACTATTAATAATATCGGAAAGGAGTTTGCCAATGGATATCTTTTGACTATTGCATTATTCATCGTTGTATGGCCTGCTTTATAAATGTTTCCGAAGTCCGGACTATAATATCTAAATTAGGGGTGTTAAGAGACATTTCCTGAATATCCCCGCTATCTACATTAACTGTCGAATTTTCTATGCCGAAAGTATTCATTACATCCAGAGCCCGTCCATCGCCGGGCGCATTGAACAATACGGTTTTAAAAGGCTTGTTGAATATTATAGAAAATGCGGTTCCATGAAATGATGTTGTAACGACACATGAGGCATTGGCAAACAATCCCACAAATTCAAAAGGAGATGCTGTCAATATTCGATTCTTCATTTTTTTATATTCAGCCTCTGCTGTTACTTCAACAACACTCATGTGGTGTAATGCAGCATATTTATTTGCCATATCCAGTACCCTATCGTCTCTCTTTACCTGATATACAAGAAGGTATGGTTTGTCGGTAAAAGTTGGTTTGATAGCTACCTTTTGCCATTCATTGGCAGATAATAAAAACACAGGGTCTATAACTTTCGTTATTTCTTTATTTATGAGTGGTTGCAAAATATTTTTAAGCTCTGACTCTCTAACTGAAATATTCTCAAAATTGGAGAGTACTTCTTTATATTTTTTATAGTCATCGGAGATGATTCGTTTGGCTTCAGTACTAGCTGCATAGGATATAAATTTGCCTTTATGACTGACACTTCCACAAAAGAATTTATCAAAGCCATTGGTAATGCTAGGATTCCAAACTTGGTCACTGCCACAAATTATTATATCATAGCCTGTGACTTCACTGTCTGTTTCCGTATATTTCCGAGTTGAAAGAGGTAAGCTATCTATAAATGATTGAAATTTGTCAGAACGTTCTTTTCTTACCGTTAAGAACGGTAATATTCTAAGAACAAAGATAACTTTTCGTATTATATTAAGTCGGGAAATTCTACGCCAAGGCATAATACCATGGGACATAGTTAACGATTTGGGTTTATAATCTATTATCTCCGCATCATAGTTATTCTTCCGCAAATACGTTACTAAAGCATAGGTCTGCAACACGGCCCCATAATTGTGAGCACAATGAAATGTCAATATTCCTATCTTCATATTAAATGGATAATTTCCGCTTAATTTTGTCCATAAACATTCTTAGTTGGTAACGATAACCTACATTTCCATATTTCCTGGCAACATACAAAAATCCTCTTTTTTGATAATCCTTTGCAAATTGATGCCAACGAGGATCTACAGACGAAGGATGTTGCAGATTGGGTTGCAATGAATTCATCAAGTCTACATGCTTTGTATGCAGCATATAAGAACATTCCCTAAAAAAACTACACCCCTTATCCGTGTTACAAATAACGAGCGAGATTCCTTTATTGTCTGTATTCATTTTCGGTACGACTTTTTCATATCCCCAAAAGTCTCCGATAGTCAAATCAGAAGGTCTGGAAAGATTGCAATATTTACAATGCTCACAAGAGGGCCGGGAAATTAATCCTGAATAAAAAAGATACCTTAACAGAAAGTCTTTATGAATAGAGTTATCTGTAAAAGTAAAACTTTCCATGTGTGGTTGGTTCCACCCAATGGATTTTTCTCGAAATTCTAATTTGATAACGTTTGATTTGAATTTTGATTCTGTATAGCCAAGATAATCTTTCCATATAGAAGGACTGGGCACTGCATGACAAATAATGTCTATAAGAATGAGATTTTTTCTTTGAGCTTTTCCTATATAACTATTCAAACCTGCTGTTTGACATGGAGTACCAGAGAATAAAACAACCAAACCTGCCTTCAAATCTTGCTTCACTTGGCGGAACACCGTATTCATATCGCTCTGTACATACTTACTTCCCTTGAATTCGCTACATTCTTCTTTTGTAGTTGCTCGTTTATGGACGACTCTAAAATGGTCAGCATATCCTGCACCATACACAACGCCACCATGTTCCAGAATATAATCAGACATAGCAACAAATACGGCTCCAGAACGGCTATATCTTAATTCTTCCTCATTTTTATGCCTTGCCGCATAAGCTAAAGGGTTATCTATATTTAAGCTTTTATCGTAATCGTCATTAAAAGCACACACCTTCTCACACAGACCGCAATCAACACACTTGCTTCGATCCACTTCCGGATAGAGAAATCCAAGCGCATCTGGTTTCATCGTGATAGCATCATGAGCGCAAATACTGGCACATGCAGTACATCCGCAACAATCTGCCTGATTATTGATATTTATCATTGTATCAACCGGATTTTTCTTATTACTATTATAAAGACCATCGTCGATAAGAACACTACAAATGGCGCAGTAAATGAGTATATATTTACTATAGAATTTGATGCTATCTTACCAACTATCATACCGATGATTGATATAAAGAGAGGATGAAAGATGTATATGTAAAGCGAATCTTTATTTCCAATAGTCGAATATATAGTTGGTTCTTTCTTCTTGAATGATAATACTAACAAGAATAGACATAGCGCAAGCAACGTGCTACTAAAATAATGTTCACGTCCGGGATTCTTGTCTAAATATAGCAATACCCATTTTTCCATTAGAGACGTCAATGAGAATAAAATGCCCCCAATAAGCCAATAATAGTATTTAATTTTACTAATCTTGTCACTATACTTCTTCAGACATGCCCACAATGCAAAATATGGTAGACCGACAAACAAAAAGTTCCGTACATAGATAACTGGAAACTCTCTATCGAGAAAAAGTAAACTATACTTACCCAATATTAAGTCTGTCAGCAATAATATAGGAATGGCATAGAACATATATTTCCAAATCTTATACTTGCTTATAATCATTGCTATCAATAGTACATATAAATATGCCCCCAAATACCAAAGATGACCGCCAAAAGGATTTTCATTAAGAACTATAAAATTAAATAATTCACGAAGTGATGGTATGTAAACACTCCCTTGATGTATTGCCACAGCTTCTTTATAACAAGCAAACAACAACGTAGACCATACGATGATGTGCAAAATATTCCTAGTACTGCGTTTTAATCTCGATATTTCTATATCGCCATCGTTGAATAACAAATAACCACTAATCATAAAAAAGCAAGGCACTGCGCAACGTGTGAGTGGCAAGATGTAATCATGATATACACAATCAGTGTGAAGGAATACCACAAGGATTGCACATATAAACTTAAGAATATCTATTGAATAATTACGTTCTATCATCTTCTGATTTTTGCACATAAAGCACTGACCTTTGCCCAGACAAAAACTCTTTCTTCTTTACTACATCCTATATAAAATATCGAAATTGATGTGGTAAGTATTGACACTACAGATATAACTAAAAAGGATAAAAAGGTTTCATTTATGTTCTTTAATAATAATATTGGTAGAATCGCTGATGTTGACATTACCATCAAGACTTTTAAATACACATGTTTCAAATACTTGACAGAAGACAATCCAATCATTCCTCTGAGCATATAAAGACGTGCAACTAAACAGCATTGAGATATAAATATTGCAACAAACAATACAGACTCCGGTACACACCCCAAACGAAGAAAGATATATGATATAGGGAGATTCAGCATCTGCAGACCACCTACCATAATCTGATAGTTCCGAATTCTACCCGTGGCAAGCATGGCCGTAATCAATGGATTTGAAATAGATTCACTCATGGCAAAAAGCAACGTTAGCCGCACAAACAGAACTGCATGTTCCGGCACCAATTTCAGCCATAGCCCAAGAATATAGTGAGTATTGATAATCACCGGCAATGAGAGCAACAACAACATATAAAATGAGAACTTCGCTCCTTGAAAGATAAGTGCCATCATATAGTCTTGATTGCCAGAAGCATAAGATTTTGTAATTTGCGGATTTAATGCTGTCATAAAATTACTAACAAATCCTGAAATTGCTGAATTTACTTGCATAGCAATACCTTTAGCTGCATTTACAGACGGACCGAAAAACAAATTAATGACAACATTTCCACCTTGATCTCTTAACACGGATGAAGCAGCTCCAATGAAATTCCATCCTGCAAACCCAAACATATTCTTTAGAAGTTTTTTATCCCAACAAAAATGATAAGTACACTCTTTGAAATGCCTTTTACAATAATAGCCATAAGTAAAACGAATAATTATTGCTACAGAACACATCAAAATTGAATAAAACACCAATTTATCCATAGGAGCTATAACGATCAAATATGCAATAATAAGTTTGCCTATAGCTTCCAATATACTGATATAAGCAAAGGCCGACATTTTTTCATGTGCTATTATAGATGCGTTATATGGAACACTTATAAGATTTATGACAAAAGTGACAACAGAAAATTGGAGTACCCAATTAGCTGCCAGTATTCTATCTGCTGGAATAATCATCTTAGAATTAAGAAACCATACACCAACAATCTCTATTAATATGACTACGATTAAAGACAACAATATTTGGATAGTAACCGATGCTGAAAATATCTTATTCAGCTTACTTTGATCACCTTTCCCCAATTCAAAGGTAATAAATCTACTGATAGAAGCAGATAATGACCCCGATATTACCGAAAACATAGCTACAACGCCACCTACGACATTATATATACCAAAATCTTCAACTCCTAGAGCATCTAGTATGACACGTGAAGTATATAAACTCACGATCATCATAAAAAGCATACGAATATAGAGAAGTAAGGTATTCTTCGCTATTCGTTTATTGTTGTCTGTCGCTTGAGACATGTAAATATTTACTATATGCCTATAATACCTTTAAAGGTTATTCGGCACCTCCTATGTCATACTTTTGATTAATAATTTGATTATTGCCTCTCACCTATCGGCTCTACATACCCGACCGGCATATCCGCACAAGCACACCCCAGCATATTCAACCGGACAGCAATCTTACTTCTACCATCTACTGTAACAAGCTCTCCTACAAGCCCCGTCAAAGGACCTTTAATAACACGTACTTTCTCACCACGTGCCAAAGGAGCACTATTCATACAGATTGCCTCTTCGGAATAGTCGAGCATAAAACGGAAACGGGCCATTTGTTCATCAGGAATGATAGTCGGACTGCTCTCACCGCGCATTACCATATACCGACTAACTGTAGAAAAAGAAAGAACCTCTTTACGTTCTTTAGGATCAGCATGTACAAAGACCATCATGGGAAGCAGCACGGATTCAACCACTTTACGGCGGTCGCTCCATTGATGTACTTCTTGCTGGACCGGTACAAAATTTTCAATCCCCATTTTGTCTAAACGTTCGGCTACTTTCTTCTCATGATGCATACGAACCAGAGCAACATACCAGCGTTTAGAGTGTGCTACGCCTTCCCCTGTCCCAATTTTAGGCCCAGCACTTAAAGTTTCTTTCGTTAGAATCATACTTTTTTACCCCTTATGTGTCCGTTACTTCTTAGGTAACGGATAAGGTATTTATTCACAGGAAAACAGATGAAAACAGAAAAACATGGACAAGAACCGCCTACAGCAATGTTTTTCTAACCTACGCGAAGGGAAAAGCATCTTTGAAAACAGAATATAGGAATATCGGGCATGATCAAACAGAATCATCATGTCCTGATATATTTTTGTTGCATATTTCAACAAATCAGAAAAAAAAGAAGATTTTACTTGTTTACTATTTGTATTTTTGCATATCTTTGCACCGAATAATTATCCGTTACCTAAGAAGTAACAGAAACATTTCGCCCTTGATTTCTAACACTTTACCGTTAATTACCTACCTAAACGATAGTTCCTAATGTAAGATAAATTCCCTTTATTTACCTCTGTACGTTCTCTTAGCTCAAAACCCTTTAAATAGATTTGTGTGGTTTTTATTGATTTGTGTCCCAATGATTCACTGATCATTTCAATTGGCACTCCACGATACTTGGCTGTCGTTGCCCAGGAATGACGGAGTGTGTAAGAAGAAACGGGAGAATTCAAACGTAGAGCTCTCGCCAAATCCTTCAAACAATTATTGAATCTCCGAAGAGCAGACTGATATTCACGGTATGCCCTTTCATCCTTCCGTTTTTTATTACCGCAAAGTATGTCGAACAGATAGTCCGGACAATCAGGAATGGGTTCCTGATTACTTCGGAGTTGATTAATCATTCCTCTGGCAGTATCAAGCACTTCCACGCTCATGGGAGTTTTCGTCTTGATTCGATTATAGCGTAATACACTCTGATCTAAAGCCGATTTTTCCAGATGAGCTAAATCAGCGAATGACATTCCACAAAACTGGAACATCAGAGCAGCAATAGTTTGTGTACGACGTAAACGCTCCGATTTGGGATCCTCATACAAAAGTCTGTGCAACTCACCGGCAGGCAAAGCTTTCTTTTGTCGGACATCCACACCTGTATAGACATCATGAAATAATCGGGGAACATAAGGGGCACTCCCTGCTTCCACTCCCCGATTGTAAATGCTACGAAGCATACGCATATACGTAGAAATCGTATTAGGCTTCAAACCACACTCATAAAGATACTGACCATAACGTCGTAAACGTTCTTTGGTGACCTGCCTGAACGACATATTCAACGTACCACAAAACTTACTGAAAGCATAAAGGGCATTCTTATAGACATGCGCTGTAGAATAGCGCCCCTCCTTTCGTAAACGATTGATGTAGTTCTCCCCACATCGACTGAATCCATTTTTATTCATCATTTGCATCACTAGTTATTTTATATATATACTATTTGGCAAGCGACAAAAGAACAAATCTTTTTGCAGGTTCAATTTCACTTTCCAGATATTATTTTTAGAATTAACACATGTTTAACCAACGTTAAAATTAGTAGATTATGAAAAGTAAAAATGCCAAAAAAGGTAGTAAAAACGACAAGGTAAAAAGAAATGTCCAAACAATGAAAAAAGCTCCAGGGAAGCATTCAAAGGAAGAAATCATCAGTGAAGAAGAGCTGGATAACAGAATAGCAATCGACGGAGATATCCGCCTTTATTTCACCATGTATTTAAAAATCTTTATTGATGGACATTTCCGCCATCCTAAGAAGAAAAAGCTGATAAATCTAGCCCAATATATCTATGACCAAAAAGTATTATACATCCACAAACATGGCGGCTATAAGTTAATGGAACTTAGCAGTATACATGCTGAATTGGGTGCATTGAAAAAACCTGTTGAGGAAGAGTACATGAAAGAAAAAAAGGAAAAAAGAGAACAGGCTGAAAAGGTCAAAAGCAAGTACTAAGAAAAAATAATGGGACAGTTGGAATATAAAGCTTACCTTCGCCGCCGTTTTCAACCGGTCGAAAACTAACAGATTTTCTCTTAAAAAAATAGTGACGGTATGCTATCGTTATAGCGTCACTATAATGAAAGGATAGTGACGCTATGACAACAACATACCGTCACTATCTATAAGGGAAGATTTACGCTCAAACAGAAATTTATTTTTCAAAATTAAAAACAGAAGAAAATGAGACAAAAAATCAGGAAAGGCAAGTTAGAAGCTTGCAAATTAGTATGGAAAAAACGTATTACTGCTGAAAAGGGGATTTCGGATAAATGTGCGGAGAGAATTGTACAAGAGTGCATTAAACTAATAGATCGCATGTTGTATGGGAATGTAGTGATAGCTTTTTACAAGCAGGATGGCACGTTTTGTCTGGAAAGAGGAACACTGGTAGGATATGAAAAATTCTTCCATAGAGAATTCAATATCACAGCAAAACAAGAGTCTATTCTCTATTGGAGTGAAGAACAAAAAGGATGGAGAAGATTTATGATCGGGAACCTGATGGAGTGGAGAGCTATTGTATAAGTTAGATTAAAATATATTGAACAATGAATATGATTAATAAAGGGATACCTTATTTTCCGACACCGGCAAACTTCTTTGACGAAGAAGTGATGGAACTATTAGAAGCTAAGTTTGGAGTATTAGCTTCTTACATTGTCATGCGATTGCTTTGTAAAATATATAAAGAGGGATATTATATCTCTTGGGGAAAGGAACAAAACCTGATTTTCGTCCGTAAAGTGGGCGGCGGGATCAAAGAGGACATGATGGAAAAGATTGTCGACCTATTATTGGAAAAAGGATTTTTCCATAAGGAAACCTACGAAAAATACGGCATACTCACTTCGGAACAGATTCAAAGGGTGTGGTTTGAAGCTACTACACGAAGGAAAATAGATTTCTCCCAACTACCTTATTTATTAGAGACCAAGAAGAAAAAAGGGATGCAAAAAGAAGAGTTGAACGCGGAAAATGCAGACATTTTTGAAACTCAAGAGGAGGTGAGTCAAGAAAATGCAGACATTTCCCGACAAACTAAACTAAAGGAAACTAAACTAAATTCTGAAGAAGAAGAAATTAACGATGCTTCGATTGAAATTCCGGGGTATGCCTACAATCTGGCTACACACAACATAGCAGGATTGATGGAGAGTCTGGACAACCATAAAGTGACTGACCCAAAAGAGAAACAGACGATTCTCCGGCTATCGGACTATGGCAGGAAAGGCACCCAGGTGTGGAAACTGCTCTCCAATACGGCCTGGAGTAAAATCGGAGCACCGGGGAAATATATCATTGCAGCGTTAGCTAGCGGACGGAAATAAACCGACTGATTAAAAGCTGATAAAAAAGGTACGAAAAATCTGTGCTTTTCACAAATTCTTCGTACCTTTACGCTCCGGTAAAACAAGTTCTATCCACATAAAAGATAACAAAATGGAAAACAGAAGTTTAGTAACCATTGCCGAACATTCTAAAGAAAAAATCCTCTACATGCTCGAAATGGCGAAGCAGTTTGAAATGAACCCCAATCGCCGGTTATTACAAGGAAAGGTTGTAGCAACCCTGTTCTTTGAACCTTCCACCCGTACCCGCTTGAGTTTTGAAACAGCTGCCAACCGTCTCGGTGCACGAGTAATCGGATTCTCTGACCCCAAAGCTACCAGCTCTTCCAAAGGGGAAACACTTAAAGACACGATCATGATGGTGAGCAACTATGCAGATATTATCGTCATGCGACACTATCTCGAAGGAGCTGCACGGTATGCCAGCGAAGTAGCCCCGGTGCCCATTGTCAACGCAGGTGACGGAGCCAACCAGCACCCGTCGCAGACGATGCTCGATCTCTACTCTATCTACAAGACACAAGGAACGCTGGAAAATCTGAACATTTTCCTGGTGGGTGACTTGAAATACGGCCGCACCGTACATTCTTTGCTGATGGCGATGCGACACTTTAATCCGACTTTCCACTTCATCGCTCCCGAAGAGCTGAAAATGCCGGAAGAATACAAACTTTACTGTAAAACGCACCAAATAAAATACGTTGAACATACGGATTTTACCGAAGAGATTATCGCTGACGCCGATATTCTGTACATGACCCGTGTGCAACGCGAACGTTTCACCGACCTGATGGAATATGAACGGGTGAAGAATGTATATATTCTCCGTAACAAAATGCTGGAAAACACACGTCCGAACCTGCGTATCCTGCACCCGCTTCCCCGTGTCAACGAAATTGCTTACGATGTGGATAACAATCCGAAAGCATATTATTTCCAACAGGCACAAAACGGTCTGTATGCCCGCGAAGCAATCCTTTGCGATGTATTAGGTATCACATTAGATGACGTTAAAAACGATATTTTATTATGAGCGAAAATAAACAAGCATTGCAAGTAGCTGCCCTGAAAAACGGGACAGTGATTGACCATATCCCATCCGAAAAGCTCTTTACCGTAGTGCAACTGCTCGGTGTGGAACAGATGACTAGCAATATCACTATCGGATTCAACCTCGACAGCAAGAAGCTGGGTAAAAAAGGGATCATCAAGATTGCAGATAAATTCTTCTGCGACGAAGAGATTAACCGTATTTCAGTAGTTGCCCCGCACGTCAAGCTGAATATCATCCGCGATTACGAAGTAGTGGAAAAGAAAGAGGTGAAAATGCCGGATGAACTTCGGGGCATCGTGAAATGTGCCAATCCGAAATGTATCACCAACAACGAACCGATGGCCACTATCTTTCATGTGATAGACAAGGATAATTGTATCGTAAAGTGCCATTATTGCGAGAAAGAGCAGAAACGTGAAGAGATTACAATCCTCTGAATAAACGTATAGCCCTATGAAACAGGACTGGAAACCAGGAACGATGATCTATCCGCTGCCGGCTGTACTAGTCAGCTGCGGAAAGGAAGAAAGCGAATATAATATGTTCACAGTAGCATGGACGGGTACGATTTGTACAAACCCGCCCATGTGTTATATATCCGTACGTCCGGAACGCCATTCTTATGACATTATCAAAAAAAACATGGAGTTTGTCATCAACCTGACAACGAAAGATATGGCTTTTGCCACTGACTGGTGCGGAGTTCGTTCGGGACGTGATTATCATAAATTTGATGAGATGAAGCTGACACCCGGACAGTGTACGGTGGTTAGTGCTCCGTTGATTGAAGAATCTCCTCTCTGCATTGAATGCCGTGTGAAAGAAATCATCTCTCTCGGCTCACACGATATGTTTATCGCTGACGTAGTAAATGTGCGTGCGGACGACCGGAACCTGAATCCTGAAACCGGAAAGCTGGAACTGGCCGAAGCCAATCCGCTGGTATATGTGCACGGAGGATATTATAATCTGGGAGAGAAAATCGGTAAGTTCGGTTGGAGTGTAGAAAAGAAGAAATCATAAAAAGTGCGATATTGCCATGAATATGCTGCGTAAATTCATCCTTCCCGGTTTGTTAGCTATAGCCTGCACGGCTGTCGGCCAGAACTATAACGCAGAAAAAGTAGACCGCCCCAATACAAAAAAAATAAATATCGGTATCAAGGCGGGATTCAACTCTTCCATGTTCATGGTGTCTGAACTGAAAATTAAGGATGTAACTATCGATGAGGTGCAGAATAACTACAAGATAGGTTATTTCGGCGCCCTCTTTATGCGCATCAACATGAAGAAGCATTTCATTCAGCCGGAAGTGTCCTATAATGTAAGCAAATGTGAGATCACTTTCGATAAGCTCGGTTCGCAGCATCCTGCCATCGAGCCTGATTATGCTTCCGTGCAATCGGTGTTGCACAGTGTGGATTTCCCTATTTTATACGGCTATAATGTGGTGAAAAAAGGGCCTTACGGAATGTCTATCTTCGCAGGCCCCAAACTTCGCTACTTATGGGGAAAACACAATGAAATCACTTTTAAGAATTTTGACCAAAAAGGGATTCACGAAAGGCTGTATCCGTTCAATGTCAGTGCAGTGATCGGTGTAGGCGTCAACATCTCCCGTATCTTTTTCGATTTCCGCTACGAGCAAGGCATCGGAAATATCTCCAAGTCCATCATTTACGACAATATCAATTCCGACGGCAGCACAGGAGTGAGCAACATTATTTTCCGTCGCCGTGACAGCGCGTTAAGTTTTTCGCTGGGATTCATCCTTTAAGAATAAAATATCATTAAATCCGGCTTTTTACTAACATTTTTCTTGTACTTCCTTCATTCTTTATTTATTTTCATTAACTTTGTGCGCTTAAAATAGGTATCTCGAATTAGAAATTTAATCTTACTTATAAAAGAATGAAAAGAGACGACATCATTTTCGACATCATCGAAAAAGAGCATCAACGTCAGTTGAAAGGAATCGAGCTTATTGCATCAGAAAATTTTGTGAGTGACCAGGTTATGCAGGCAATGGGTTCTTGCCTGACTAACAAGTACGCAGAAGGTTATCCCGGCAAACGTTATTACGGAGGTTGCGAAGTAGTAGACCAAAGCGAACAAATCGCTATCGACCGCCTGAAAGAAATTTTTGGCGCGGAATGGGCAAACGTACAACCACACTCGGGAGCACAAGCTAATGCTGCTGTTTTCCTCGCAGTTCTGAATCCGGGCGACAAATTCATGGGATTAAATCTTGCACACGGCGGACACCTTTCTCATGGCTCACTGGTAAACACTTCCGGTATCATCTATACTCCTTGCGAATATAACCTGAATCAGGAAACTGGACGCGTTGACTACGACCAGATGGAAGAAGTCGCTCTACGTGAGAAACCGAAAATGATTATCGGTGGTGGTTCTGCATACTCTCGTGAATGGGATTACAAACGTATGCGTGAAATCGCCGACAAAGTAGGCGCTATCCTGATGATTGACATGGCTCACCCTGCCGGCCTGATCGCTGCCGGAGTGCTCGAAAATCCGGTTAAATATGCACATATCGTCACTTCTACTACACATAAAACACTTCGCGGACCTCGTGGTGGTGTCATCATGATGGGTAAGGATTTCCCCAATCCGTGGGGAAAGACCACTCCGAAAGGTGAGATCAAGATGATGTCTCAATTACTGGATTCTGCCGTATTCCCAGGGGTTCAAGGCGGACCGTTGGAACATGTAATTGCTGCTAAAGCAGTTGCTTTCGGTGAAATCCTGCAACCTGAATTTAAGGAATATGCTAAACAAGTACAAAAGAACGCTGCTGTACTTGCACAGGCTTTGATTGACCGTGGCTTTACTATCGTTTCCGGTGGTACAGACAACCACTCTATGTTGGTCGACCTGCGTAGCAAATATCCTGAACTGACAGGTAAAGTGGCAGAAAAAGCATTGGTTTCTGCCGATATTACTGTTAACAAGAACATGGTTCCGTTCGACAGCCGTTCAGCTTTCCAGACTTCCGGTATCCGTTTGGGTACTCCTGCTATCACAACTCGTGGTGCAAAAGAAGATTTGATGCTCGAAATTGCTGAAATGATCGAGACTGTATTGTCTAACGTAGAAAATGAGGAAGTTATTGCACAAGTACGTGCACGTGTCAATGAGACAATGAAGAAATATCCTCTTTTTGCTTATTAAAAAACGATTTCAAAGCTAATAGCTTCACTGTTATCAGCTTTATTTCTTATTTATAAGGTCTGCTCTTTGTGAAAGGAGCAGGCTTTTTTTATTTATTAACGGTCCCGCCCGAACCATCTGTCCATATTTTCGTTTTTCTTACTATAAAAGAAATATATGATGTCATATATCACTCATAGCAAGGACGAATTCAACCGTACAGTGTGCAAGAAGAGAAAACAGAAGCGCACTGGACTCTATATACAGTCATCCCCGTCTTTCCACATTTTATTTCATAGGGAAAGACGGGGATTTATTTTACCGGCATCATACCGGAATATTTTTTTGAGGTATATATTTTAGCTCAATCCTTCTATTTCTCCATCCACAATATCGATGTGCAATGCCTGCGGCTCCTTGGGTAATCCCGGCATACGAAGAATTTCTCCGGCAATGGCTACAATCATTTCAGCTCCGTTATTGATAACAATATCTTTAATATGGAACTCGAAGTTGTTTACCGCACCATAAATCTTTGGATCGGCAGAAAATGAATATTGTGTTTTCGCAATACAAACCGGATAATGAGTAATTCCCATTTTCTCGATCAGTTTGATACGGTTGCGGGCAATACTGCTATAAGTAATAACGCTGGCTCCGTAAATATTAGTGGCTACCTTTTCAATCTTCTGCTGTATGCTATCTTCTTCTTTATAAGTGTAGCGTAAAGATTCGGACGGATTGTTCTCTATGGTATCTACTACCAGACGGGCCATATCTACTGCTCCCTCTCCTCCTTCACTGAACGCATTGTTAATGGCGAAACCCACTCCCAACTGTTCGCAATGTTCGCGCAGTAATTCCATTTCTTCATCCGTATCGGATGCAAACTTATTGAAAGCTACGATGATGGTCTGACCGAATGAGCGAAGGTTACGAACGTGTTTGTCGAGATTACGCAATCCTTCTTTCAAGCCTTCCATATTCGGCTCTTTGATACGGTCGAGACTGACACCTCCGTGCATCTTTAATCCTTGTGCCGTAGCGACAATCACCGTGAGACGTGGTTGGAGTCCGCTCTTGCGGCATTTGATATTATAGAATTTTTCTGCACCGAGATCGGCACCGAATCCGGCTTCTGTTATTACATAATCACCGAAAGACATTGCCAATTTAGTGGCCAGAATAGAGTTACAACCATGTGCGATATTAGCAAACGGACCACCATGTACAAAAGCAGCGGTTCCTTCGGTAGTCTGCACTAAATTAGGATGGATAGCATCTTTCAACAACACAGTGATGGCTCCTGCCACTCCCAAATCTTTCACAGTAAAAGGTTGGTCGTCATACGTGAAGCCCAACAGGATATTTTCAATACGGCGACGCAGATCACTCACATCTTTGGAAAGGCAAAGAATTGCCATAATCTCCGAAGCAGGAGTAATATCGAAACCGGACTCTTGGGTAATCCCGTTCGATTTAGGTCCGAGGCCGACAACGATGCTGCGCAACGAACGGTCGTTCACGTCAAGCACTCTCCGCCAAAGAATTTCTTTCAATCCGAAACCTTTTGCCTGGTTCTGATAGAGATAATTATCGAGCAGGGCGGAAATCATGTTATGGGCAGAAGTGATGGCATGAAAATCTCCGGTAAAATGGAGGTTAATTTTGTCCATCGGAAGCACTTGTGCATATCCCCCACCGGCTGCTCCTCCCTTCATTCCGAAACATGGACCGAGAGACGGCTCGCGAAGAGCGACAATCGCATTCTTTCCAATTTTATTCAATCCCAAAGCGAGACCGATAGATACTGTAGTTTTGCCAATGCCCGCTTTGGTTGCTGTGATAGCAGTTACCAGAATGAGATTGCTTTTCTTCACTTTCTCTTCATCAATCAGTTGTTCGGGGATCTTTGCTATGTAGCGGCCATAATTCTCCACTTCCTCACGAGGGATTCCGATACCTTCGGCAACTTGCTTAATCTTCTTCAGCTCAATACTGCGAGCTATTTCTATGTCTGATTTCATACAGAATATGATTAGTTTTATTTTTGAAGGAACAAAAGTATAACAAAAAAGCGAAATAGAGAAATTTAAAGTTCGACGGATATTATATCTCTATTTTTCATAACACAACAAACTCTTTTTACGCTATAACTGTTGTAAATGACATAACCTAAAACAACAACTTAATTATGGAATGGATTATTAATCAACTAAGGGTACATCCTGAACTTGCTATTTTCCTGACGCTCTTTGCCGGGTTCTGGCTTGGCAGACTCAAAATAGGGAAATTCTCCTTGGGGACAGTCACCAGCGTTCTTCTGGTCGGAGTATTGGTCGGACAACTGAATATCACTGTAGATGGTCCGATGAAAGCTGTGTTCTTTCTGCTTTTCTTATTTGCCGTTGGCTATAAGGTAGGTCCGCAGTTTTTCCGCGGATTGAAGAAAGACGGCCTGCCACAAGTGGGATTTGCCGTACTGATGTGTATTGTCAGTCTGGTAGCCCCGTGGATACTGGCCAAAATCATGGGATATCATGTAGGAGAAGCTGCCGGACTGTTGGCAGGCTCACAAACAATATCCGCCGTTATCGGCGTGGCAAGCGATACGATCAACCAGCTGGGAATCAGCGATGCACAGAAAGCCACGTTCATCAATGCAATTCCGGTAGCGTATGCCGTAACTTATATTTTCGGAACGGCCGGTTCGGCGTGGATTCTGGCTTCTCTCGGCCCTAAAATGCTGGGTGGACTGGATAAGGTGAAGGCCGACTGCAAGGAATTGGAGGCTCAAATGGGAACATCGGAAGCTGACGAACCCGGATTTTCCCCGGCTCTTCGTCCGGTTGTGTTCCGTGCTTATAAAATCACCAATGAATGGTTTGACAAAGGAAAGAAAGTCAGTGAACTCGAAGCTTATCTATGTAAAAATGATAAACGGCTGTTTGTAGAACGGATTCGTCAAAAAAGAGTGGTGAAGGAAGTAGATCCGAACCTGATTCTTCATAAGAATGACGAAGTGGTACTTAGCGGACGCCGTGAATTTGTGATTGGAGAAGAAGACTGGATCGGTCCGGAAGTGATTGATGCACAATTACTCGACTTCCCTGCAGAAACTCTTCCTGTAATGGTGACCCACCGGACTTTTGCCGGAGAAACGGTTTCCAAAATCAGGGCGCAGAAGTTTATGCACGGGGTTAGTATCCGGAATATCAAACGTGCCGGAATCAATGTTCCGGTATTGCCTAAAACGATTGTAGATTCGGGAGATATTCTCGAACTTACCGGTCTTAAACATGAAGTGGAAAGTGCTGCCAAACAAATGGGCTATATTGACCGGCCTACCAACCAGACGGATATGATCTTCGTTGGATTGGGTATTTTGCTCGGTGGTCTTTTCGGTGCACTGGCTATTCATCTGGGAGGTGTTCCTATCAGTCTTTCTACCAGTGGCGGTGCATTGATAGCCGGACTTCTGTTCGGTTGGCTACGCAGCAAGCATCCTACTTTCGGAGGTATCCCCGAACCTTCTTTATGGGTATTGAATAATGTAGGACTGAATATGTTTATCGCAGTGGTCGGTATCGCCGCAGGTCCCAGTTTCATTGCCGGATTCAAGGAAGTAGGCGTCAGTCTGTTTATCGTCGGCGCATTGGCAACGGCCATTCCTCTCCTCGCCGGATTGCTGATGGCGAGATACTTGTTCAAATTCCACCCTGCCCTGTCATTGGGATGTACGGCAGGAGCACGTACTACAACAGCTGCATTGGGAGCTATTCAGGATGCAGTGGAAAGCGACACACCGGCATTAGGATATACGGTGACGTATGCAGTCGGCAATACGCTCCTGATTATCTGGGGAGTTGTCATCGTACTACTTATGTAAAACTATATAAATAAATATCATTATGGAAAAGAAAACAAATAACCCTGCCATTACCAAAAGTTATGCCAAGAAAATGGAAACGATCAGCCCGTTCGAGCTGAAAAACAAACTGATCAATATGGCAGATGAAAGTATCAAGAAGATAGCACATACCATGTTGAATGCCGGAAGAGGTAACCCGAACTGGATTGCTACCGAACCACGCGAAGCCTTTTTTCTGCTGGGACAATTCGGCCTTTGCGAATGTCGTCATGCGTTTTCACTGGAAGAAGGAATAGCAGGTATTCCGCAAAAGGCGGGAATTGCTGCCCGTTTCGAGGCTTTCCTGAAAGAAAACGAGAAAGCTCCCGGTGCTAACCTGTTGAAAGAGGGCTATAATTATATGCTGATGGAACATGCTGCCGATCCGGATACGCTTATTCACGAATGGGCGGAATCGGTGATTGGCGACCAGTATCCTGTGCCCGACCGTATTTTACATTTTACGGAGTTAATCGTACAGGATTACCTGGCGCAAGAGATGTGTGACCGCCGTCCACCGAAAGGAACTTTTGACCTTTTCGCGACTGAAGGAGGTACAGCAGCCATGTGTTATCTGTTCGATTCTTTGCAAGAGAATTTCCTGTTGAACCAGGGGGATGCTATTGCTTTGATGGTTCCTGTGTTCACTCCTTATATAGAAATCCCGGAACTGCGACGCTATCAGTTCGACGTTACCGAAATTTCTGCCGACCAGATGACTCCTGACGGTTTACATACCTGGCAGTATAAGGATGAAGATATAGACAAGCTGAAAGATCCGCGGATCAAAGCGTTGTTTATCACCAATCCGAGCAACCCGCCCAGCTATGCACTTAGCAAAGAGACTACCGAACGTATCATCAACATTGTGAAGAATGATAATCCGAACCTGATGATTATCACGGATGATGTGTACGGAACGTTTATTCCTCATTTCCGTTCATTGATGGCAGAGTTGCCGCACAATACGCTTTGCGTTTATTCGTTCTCCAAATATTTCGGAGCTACAGGATGGAGAACCGCTGTGATCGCTCTACACGAAGACAACATCTACGACAAAATGATTGCCCGCCTGTCGGAGGAGCAGAAATCAATATTAAACAAACGTTATTCCAGCCTTAGCCTGCAACCGGAAAAGATGAAATTTATTGACCGCATGGTGGCTGACAGCCGACAAATTGCGCTGAATCATACTGCAGGGCTTTCCCTGCCCCAACAGATACAGATGAGTTTGTTTGCCCTCTTCTCGCTTTTGGATAAAGAGGACAGTTATAAAGCCAAGATGCAGGAAATTATTCATCGCCGCCTGCATGCATTGTGGGATAATACAGGTTTCACACTGGTAGAAGATCCGCTGCGTGCCGGATATTATTCGGAGATTGATATGCTGGTATGGGCGAAGAAATTCTATGGGGATGACTTCGTTACTTATCTGCAAAAGACCTACAATCCATTGGATGTGGTTTTCCGCCTGGCAAACGAAACTTCACTCGTTCTGTTGAATGGTGGTGGCTTTGCCGGACCGAAATGGAGTGTGCGTGTGTCACTAGCCAATTTGAATGAGGCCGATTATGTGAAAATCGGACAAAGCATCAAGTGTGTGTTGGAAGAATATGCCCAAACATGGAAAGCATCAAAAGAATGAACTAAGTAGTTCATTTTATAAATGAGAATTTAATTCAGACAGAAGAACATAAGAACAAAAAATAAAATAGCAGTTAAATAAACAACAGAAATAATTTTCAAAGCGCAGCATTTATGTTCTTTTGTTCTTATGTCTGAAATTTTTCTCGCTCTTATGTCTAAAAATTAATTAGCGTTTATTTAAAACGGGAGGTATCTACTTCTTCCCTTTTCTTCTCTTTGTATCCCCCAAACTTATAGTTAAACGAAACGCCGAATGTACGGGTGGTCCGCATATAATGGTTCTTTACATTCTGCAATCCGTAGCGAACTTGTGTCGAAACGGTAGAAGTGTTGAATATATCATCACACTTCAAGGTTAGTTGTGCTTTTCCTTTTGCAAAGGTGTAACGAAGTGCCGCATCCAGGTTTCCCGAACGGGGAAGATCGAAAATACCCTGGATGGCTCTATTTTGATAGAATCCGGTCAAAGTGAATTTTAAGTCGGGTTTTGTGGAAAGGGTAAAGGTGTTGTTCATCGTCAACACAAATGTATATAGTTTACGGTCAAACGGGATATCCCAAAAATCACTGTCTTTTTGGCGATAGCGAAAGCCGATGGCTGTAATACGGGAGTCCAGCCATTTTTTTACCTTGAAGGGAACTGTCATCATTAATCCGGCCTGCGATGAAAAATCAAAGTTGAAGAGCTTGTAAATCTCCACCAAACGTTCAGGTGACTGGTAAAGGGTTTGCATTTCGTTGTTTTTTGTATAGCTATAAAAGGCAGAAAAGACGTACTTGCTTTTCAATATATAAGTGAAACTCGTTTCATAGTTCGTTGCAGGTTTAAGATAGAGATTACCTTGAATTTCAGAATAGGCTCCCATGTAAGAAATAGAGTTCTGCACGCTCCAGTATTCAGGATATTCCTTATCACTACTCAATGAGAGTTGCAGGACATGTCCGGCGGCAGGCATATAAGTCAGATTAGCTACCGGATAGAGGCTCCATCCATTCCAGATATCTGTATGATATTGCTCTGCTGCCAGGGAAACATCGGCCGAGAGTTTATCGCCAAAGCTCTTATTCAGTCCTGCATAAACATTCAGGGTTTGTTCGCGACGGCGGGAGGCCATATTATTATCCGGCAGTAAGTGGTCTGTTTCAGGATCGTAATATTTCTGGTAACTATGGTCTAAGGCGGTCGTGTAAGCCATACCATAATTCAATCCCCACCCTTTGCCTAAGGTATGTTCTTGCCCGGCATAAAAACGCCATTGATTGATTTGTTGTTTATCGCGGCTTAAGAAATTCATTGTCTCTGTTCCCATCGTGCTATATAATAATTGGCTGCCGGGAGAATGATAGGATGTAAATGCCACTCCAGCTTTCAGCCCGAAAGGGGTTTGATAATCTAACTTTGCGTTATGGAGCTGGCTGTCTCCCTGTGAATCGGTAACAGAGTTTTGCGCACCGGTAGCTATGGAATAATGTTTGGAATCGGTAAAAGCTGTTGTGTAGACCAGGCTTAACAGATGATCTTCTGCTAGAGAGTAATCCATTCCGAGACGTATCTGATGACTGTTGGTACGGGAAGTCATTATTTCATCCATATCCATCTGATGCGCTGAACCATCGGCTAATGTGTGAAGTGCTTCTTTCTCCGTAATCCTTCGGTCACGATCATAAGAGTAAGAGTAAAGAAGATCTGCAGAGAATTTACGTCCGGAGTACAGAAGACTTCCACGTTCTGCCAAAGATTCGTAGTGATGTTGGTTAAAAGCTGTATAGAGTTCTCCTTGAAGGGAAGATGCTTGTCCTGTGCCGGGTGCTAATATCAGGTTAATCATCGGTCCGCGTACCTGATAGCGTGCCGGAGCGGAATACATCACTTCCGCCTTTTCAATCCGGCTGACAGGAATCGATTTTAATAAAGCATCCAATTGTTCGGCAGACAGAGTGGTCACTTTTCCGTTGATGACAACAGTTACCTCCTGTCCTCCCAACATCAGACTATTATTCATATTTACTATACCCGGAAGATTTTTCACAACATCATAGGCATTATCCACAGGCAGGTTGCCCACCAGTCTCGGCACGTCATACACGAGTTTGCCTTGTTCGGCTTTCACGATAGGGCGTTCACCTATAATCATCACTTCGGGCAGTTCCTGAAACAAACTATCCATATAACCTATATTCTTGATACTGTCGACAGGTTCCTGTGACTGTTGTCCGACTTGTGCTGTAGCGGATATCCACACACATAGAAGAGACATAAATAGTAAATTAATCCGTTTCATTTCGTCTTTATTTTTGGAATACGACAAAATACGGTAGAAAAAATGGAAATTTGCGTTATCACTGGCTTATCTAGTGTTATTTAGTCTTATCAAAGAGAAGAATAAGAATAGTTTCCTATTATCTTTGTCAGTATGAAATTACCACTAAAACATATTGTCATACTGGTTATCTGCTCATTAATCGGAATCTTTGTTTATCAAGCTTATTGGTTGACAGGGCTTTACCGGTCTATGAAGATGGAAATGGAGAGCAATATCAGAGATGCGATGCGGACGAGTGACTTTAACGAGGTCGTGCTCCGGGTAAATGATTTGCAAAAAGATAATGTGGAACACGGTTCGCTGACGGTATCAGCCGGATATGATGCGGACGGCAATTCATTAGTGACTAAACAAACGATTTCTTATACGGATAGTAGCCGTCAGGATACGATACACTCCCGGACAGAAACTACTACGGATACGGTAAAGGCCGTTGGTAACGCTCCGGAAGATTCTACACCTGTTGCAAGTAGCGAGAACGGGCTGGATGTGTTATTGAAAAAGCAAGATTCGCTAAAGGAGCTGTTAATGAGTATTCAGCAGGGTATTCATTCGGGTGTGGACACTTATATAGATGTCAACCTGCAGCGATATGACAGTTTGCTCACCCATGTGATGAAAGAGCATAATCTCTCTATTCCTCATCACACTCTTTTGATTTATACCGGAATCAGTGCCGATTCTTCCATTGTATATACCGATACATTAGGTATTGCGGGAGATAGCAGTTATATTCCCAGTCCCAAGGCAATCCGCTATGACTATGAATTTAATATGCATCACAGCCAACGCTACCAACTGGTGTTCGAGCCGATCAATTCATTGGTGTTAAAGCAGATGACAGGTATTCTGGTCACTTCATTTGTAATTCTTCTGATTCTCGGATTCTCTTTCTGGTTCCTTATCCGGACGCTTCTGAAACAGAAAACGCTGGATGAAATGAAAAGTGATTTTACCAATAATATCACGCACGAATTAAAGACTCCCATTGCCGTAGCCTATGCGGCTAATGACGCATTACTGAACTTTAACCAGGCGGAAGAGAAAAGCAAGCGCGACCAGTATCTACGCATCAGTCAGGAGCAGTTGCAAAGGCTTAGCGGGCTGGTGGAACAGATTTTATCCATGGGAATGGAGCGTCGCAAAACGTTTCGTTTGCATCCGGAGGAAATCAACCTGAAGGAGTTGATTACTCCGCTCATGGAGCAGCACCAGCTAAAAGCGGACAAGCCTGTACATATCGAATTGGATATTCAACCGGAAACGCTTGTCATTGTAGCCGACCGTACGCATTTCAGCAACATCATCAGTAACCTGATAGATAATGCAGTGAAATACTCGAAAGAGGAAGCCGAATTGTCTATTTCCTGCCGACAGACTGGGGGGACAGTAACCGTCAGCGTTACCGACCGGGGAATCGGGATTCCACTTGATAAACAAAAGCACATATTTGATAAATTCTACCGGGTCCCGACGGGTAATCTTCATAATATAAAAGGTTACGGACTAGGACTGTTCTATGTCAAGAGTATGGTCGAAAAACATGGAGGAACTATCACCGTAAAAAGTGAACCGGACAAAGGAAGCACTTTTACCATTACTTTATAAACCCATAAAATCATGAGTAAAAACAAAATTACCGTATTACTGGTAGAAGACGAACAGACGCTCGCCATGATTATCAAGGATACACTTGAAGAAAATGATTTTATCATTCATACGGCGAATGACGGTGAGGAAGGACTAAGCCTTTTCTTCGAACTTCATCCGGATGTACTTGTAGCCGATGTGATGATGCCGAAAATGGATGGCTTTGAAATGGTACGTCGCATCCGCCAGACGGATAAACAGACTCCTGTCTTATTCCTGACTGCCCGTTCGGCCATCAATGATGTGGTGGAGGGGTTTGAACTCGGAGCGAATGATTACCTGAAAAAACCTTTCGGTATACAAGAGCTGATTATCCGAATCAAAGCACTGATGGGAAAGGCTTTTCTCTTCACAGAGAATAAGGTTGCCAATCATTTTGAGATAGGAAGTTATCTGTTTGATCCTGTTGCACAAACTTTATTACACGCAGGAACGAGACAGGAACTCTCTCATCGTGAATCGGAAATCTTGAAACGGCTTTGCGAAAACCGGAATCAGGTGGTCAACACGCAGGATGTCTTGCTCGAACTTTGGGGAGACGACAGTTTTTTCAATTCCCGAAGCTTGCATGTGTTCATTACCAAATTGCGGCATAAACTCTCGCAAGATGAACAGATACGTATTGTCAATGTACGGGGAATCGGTTATAAACTGATTGTCAACTAAACTCTTTAACACCGCAAAGTGCCATGAATAAAAGACAGTTCACAGGATTTATGTTTTTACTTTGTACCTGTACCGCATTTGCGCAACAGGTGGAAGTAAAAAAGGATAGCATCGGCCGTGCGGTTCTTCTGCCACCGGAGCAAAAGCAGCCATTAAATATGGATAAGGAGGGCTTCATCTTACCCGATATGAATATAACGCCGAACGACAGGAAGCCAACCATTCAAACGGATAGCATGACGCTTCATATATCTCCTCCCGAATTTATGGATACTCCCTGGCCTACTCCCAGACTGGGTACTTCTTTCGATCCCTTCAGCCGTGACTATAATCGGTCGGATATTTTCGGGATCAATGCTAACAGCTATTTAAGTACATATAGTTTGCATAATACGTATCCTACCATGGGGACGCATATTCAGGTAGGTGCCATTTATACGTATGCCCCTAATGAACGATGGGAGCTTTCAGGTGGGCTGTTCAGTGCCAAGTACACAATGCCTTCTTTCCAACATGGTGCCAGAAATGATTTTGGTTTTAGCGGTTCGGCCGCTTACCGGATTAATAAATTTCTGCGTATACGGGCTTTCGGCGAATATTCTGTGAATGGCGAACGAAATGCTTCGCAGGGATATCTCACTCCTATCTATCCGCAAAGCGGTTATGGCATGATGCTTGAAATCAAGTTCAACGATTATATCGAACTCCATGGAGGTATGGAACGCTCATACAACCCGATGAAAAGGAAATGGGAGACGGCTCCTGTCGTTTATCCGGTGATTAAATTGAAAAGATAAGTTTTTTTCTAAGAAAACATAACGGAAGCGGATAGTCAGGTGGAAATTATCTATCTTTGTGGTAAATCAACCTTTACGAAGATGAAAAAACTGATTCTATTTCTTTCGCTGATATTATCGGTCGGTTTTGCATCCGCACAGTCGGAAATTCCTTCCGATAGTATTCGTCGTGCTCCATCTACCAATATCAAAGAGTTTGGTGGTTTTCTGCTGGATATGGGGTTAATGAACGTAGCAACTCCCGAACTTCCCAAGTTTAATTTAGATATGCCTAATATGACGAAAGATTATAATCAGCTCTTTCGTTTAAACACGGATATTACCTATTCTCAAGGATTCACCGACTCTTTTTCTTCGTCTTCTTACTCCGGGTTTGCCGGTTTTGGATACGGATATGGTTGGGGATTGTCTTCTTCTCCACAGTTTATGCAGATGGGATCTTTCAAACTGAAAAACGGAATGAGAATCAATACTTACGGAGATTACAACAAGGATGGCTGGCGGGTGCCTAACCGTAGCGCTATGCCTTGGGAAAGGAATAATTTCCGGGGAGCGTTCGAACTGAAATCTGCCAATGGTAATTTCGGAATACGAATTGAGGTGCAGCAAGGAAGAAATGTTCCTTATTAAATAATAATTAGGCACGGATTACACGTATGTCACGGTCTTTAGGGTTATCATTGCTGAAAAATAACCGCGTTAATCCGTGTAATCCGTGCCTAAAAAATAGCAATTAATTAGTGGCAGGTACTTATTAAAATCAGGAAAATCAGAAGGCTTTGTCTGCCGCACTGATTGCATTGGCTATACGGTCACACCACGAATCAAATTCCGGATCGGGTGTTTGAGTTTCCGGATGAGAAAGCATATAATGTACAGCTTGCCGCAATCCGTCCGCCATAGAGATATGGCATATAAAATCTGGGACGAGCCGCTTTATCTTCGAATTATCGAAAACAACCGTAGCCGCTTTATCTCCTAAGAGTTCCCCCCTGAAATCATAATGATCGCTATGTTTGGCAAGGAAATCGGATGCTACGTGCAATGCGTTCAGAGGTTTGCCTAACGCATCGGCGATTGTCTGGTAAATCTGATTCCAAGTCATACTTTCATCGGTAGTGATATGAAAAGCGTTCCCAATGGCATGTGGATTCGCCATCAGTCCGACATAGCCTTTGGCAAAATCTTTGGAGTGAGTCAGTGTCCACAAAGAGGAGCCATCACCGGGAATAATGACAGGTTTTCCGTCAAGAATCCGTTTGAGAATCTGCCAGTTTCCCTTATCTCCATGTACGGCTACGGGAGGTTTGGTTCCGTTATAGGTATGGCTGGGACGAACGATGGTCACCGGAAAGCCACTTGTCCGGTAGGCTGACATCAATACTTCTTCCGCTTCTATCTTGTTTCTGGAATACTGCCAGTAGGGATTGACCAGAGGGGTGCTTTCGGTAATGCGATAATCGGTTAATGGCTTTTGATAGGCAGAGGCACTGCTGATAAAGATGTATTGCCGCGTTTTATTCTGAAACAGGCGGATATCACGCTTTACGTCTTCTGCCGTATAACCGATGAATTGCGCAACCACATCGTAATGTTCAAGTGCGATGGCTTTTGCCACAGCTTCTTCATCATTAATATCCGCAATGATACTGTGAATTCCTTCCGGCATTTTTTTTGAGCCGCGGTTAAGGAGAGTAATCTCCCACCCTCTCTGTTGCGCCAATGCAACTACATCTGTACTGATAGTACCCGTTCCTCCAATGAATAATGCTTTCATAAAACCTGTTTTTTTATATTCTCCGGAGCAAATATATCAATTCCATGACTTACTTCCAGCAATCATTGCCATTTATTTTTCCGCCCGCAAGTTTATGTAGTATACAGATTACTGATTCTTGTACCCTTATTACTGATTTGAGGTATGAAATAAAAAAGATACCTCCAAATGTTTTATCTTTGTATCAGATTAATAACAAAGCATATGGATGAAATAACAAAAATTGAAACCGTCGATCAGTATGACCAGTTGTTTGGACTGGAGACATTGCACCCTTTAGTTAATGTAATCGACTTCTCAAAAGCTACCAAGTCGGTTGAGTATATCCGTATGAACATCGGATTCTATTGTCTGTTCCTGAAAGATGCCAAATGCGGGGATCTCACATACGGACGTAAGAATTACGATTATCAGGAAGGAACGGTTGTCTGTATGGCACCGGGACAAGTGAGCGGAATAGACAACCGTAACCGAACGGCTCCCCGTACCAAGTCGATTGGGGTTTTATTCCACCCCGATTTAATCCGTGGAACTTCATTAGGACAGAATATCAAAAACTATACTTTTTTCTCTTACGAGGTAAATGAGGCATTGCATCTTTCAGATCAGGAAAGAGAAATCGTAACCGATTGCATACATAAAATCCGGCTCGAACTGGAGCATACTATCGACAAGCATAGCAAGCAACTTATCGTACGGAATATCGAACTGCTATTGGATTACTGTATGCGTTTCTACGAACGGCAGTTCATTACACGCAATCAGGCGAATAAAGATATAGTCGTTAAATTCGAGCAATTACTGGACGAATATTTCCAAAATCAGGTGGCAATGACCGAAGGACTGCCATCCGTGAAATACTTTGCAGACAAGGCATGCCTCTCTCCTAATTATTTCGGGGACCTGATAAAGAAGGAAACCGGAAAAACTGCACAGGAATATATCCAGTGCCGGATTATCGAACTGGCCAAAGAAAGAATACTGGAAGGTGTTCAAACTGTCAGCCAGGTAGCTTATGAACTGGGATTTCAATATCCACAGCACTTCAGTCGGTTATTTAAAAAGCATGTCGGCTGCACCCCGAACGAATATAAACAAAAAAACTAGACGTATTTTAGATACAGGAGTCTCAACATCATGGGAGATAAAGTACTCAAAATAGGAACCGTGCATCAATGCAATTGTTGCCTGGGGAGTAAGACACTACACCCGCTGGTAAGTGTCATCGATCTCTCAAAGGCTGACTTGTCAGCTCATACGGGCATCAAGTTCGACTTTTATACGATTCTATTGAGTGAGTGTAAATGTGAAGCGTATATGTATGGTCACCAGTATTATGATTTTTCGGATGGTACTTTGCTCTTCCTTAGTCCCGGAGAGTCTATCAATATGAAGGAAAACAGTAAGAATTTTCCTTCCAAAGGATGGATATTGGCTTTTCATCCCGATCTGATTTGTGGCACTCCGCTCGGACTTAATATACATAACTATACTTTCTTCTCTTATCTGCCTGAAGAAGCATTACATATATCTTTGCGCGAGAAGCAAATCATTCTGGGGTTTATGGATAAAATAAACCAGGAACTCGAACGTTGCATTGACCGACATAGCAAGAAGATAGTTTCCAAGTATATAGAATTATTGCTGGATTACTGTATCCGTTTCTACGAACGCCAATTCATTACACGTAATGAAGCGAATAAAACGATTATCAAACAATTCGATAAAATCATAAATAACCATTTCGAGACGAAACAGGTACCGACTGTCGATATACTTTCACATAAGTATTGCGCGAACCTGCTTCATTTGTCTCCTGAATATTTCAACGACTTACTGAAGTATGAAACGGGGAAATCATTTAAAGAGTATATCGAGTTCAAACGCTTCGAGATTGCCAAAGATTGGTTGGTGAATACTGATAAAACAATCAATCAGATAACGCAAGAGCTGGGTTTTCAGAATCCACAGTATTTCAGCCGGTTATTTAAGAAAATCACAGGTTGTTCTCCGAATGATTTCAGGATACCTAATTGAAAGTATATGTCAAAGGGATTAGAGGAAGATAAAGCAATCAAAAAGTCTTAATAAAATTTGAATTGGAATATCAAATTCTTAATCTATGTTATAAAACATACTTTTTTTCTTGGAATATTTGCTAATTTCGCAATAGTCCGTATCTTTGCAATGTGTTTTTCATAGTATTAGATTTAAGGTTAACAAAGGTTGGAGCAAGGCGTTGCTCCTTTTTTTTATGTCTATACGTAAGCTCTCTCCTTTTTCTTATTCATGATAATATAGGAATTACGCTATTTTTCAATAACTTTGCAAAAAGAGAGATGTCAATTATGTCTCGATAAGACAGATCAAAAGGTTCTCTTTTTACGTTACATATAAAAAGATTATTTAATCCTTGTAGAATAATGGAAACAATGCAACCATATTATCGTCTGATGAAATCAATCCTCTTTGTATTATTTCTTTCTTTTGGCATGATTTCATGTGAGAAAGAGGATCCTGTTTCTACCTCTCCAACTACAAGGCAAACGGATGACTCAACTACTGATCCGACAGATCCCGATCCGACTGATCCTGTTGTTCGTTCGAATAATGAACAGACGGTGTTCATGTATCTACCCTGGTCGAACAATCTCACTTCTTTTTTCTATCAGAACATTGCCGATTTGAAAAGTATCATCGGAAACAATATATTGAAGAATGAACGGGTGATCGTATTTATATGTACATCGGCCACCAAAGCCACTCTCTCCGAACTTGTCTATGAGAATGGCAAAAGTGTACAGAAGACTTTAAAAAACTACGATTATCCGGATCCTACCTATACAACCGCAGAGGGCATCACTTCTATTTTGAACGATGTACAAACCTATGCTCCCGCCAAACGATATGCAATGATTATCGGATGTCACGGAATGGGATGGATACCTGTATCGAGAGCAGTTTCACGCAGCAGCTTGCAGATTAGTAAAAAGCACTGGGAGTATGAACATGCACCGATGACACGTTTTTTTGGAGGAACACAAACGAAATATCAAACTGATATTACTACGCTTGCCGGAGGTATTTCGAACGCGGGCCTAAAGATGGAATATATACTTTTCGATGACTGCTATATGTCTACGGTAGAGGTTGCCTATGACCTTAAAAACGTAACAAGCCACTTGATAGCTTCTACAAGTGAAATAATGGCCTATGGGATGCCATACGACAAGATAGGCCAGTACTTAATCGGAAATATAGATTACGAAAAGGTCTGTGACGGTTTCTATTCTTTTTATTCAAATTATGTGACTCCCTGCGGAACAATCGGTGTTACTGATTGCTCGGAATTAGACAACCTGGCGGCTATTATGAAAGAAATAAATCAGCGTTATACGTTTAACGAAGAATTAACGGGCGAATTACAAAGATTAGACGGATATACGCCTACCATATTCTTTGATTACGGCGATTACGTTTCCAAACTATGTTCCGATCCGGATCTATTAGAACAATTCAACGAACAGCTGAAACGCACTGTACCCTTTAAAAGGAATACCAAACAGTATTTTACAGCAATCTCTTCCTCCTACTATGGAGAAAGAATTGATATCAATACTTTCTCCGGAATCACGATTTCCGACCCAAGCACTAATCCGGGTGCTTCAAAAAAGAACGAAACAGCGTGGTATATTGCCACTCATTAAATCTACTCTAAGAAGCATACGGTGGTAGAGAGTTGATTCTTCACATGTGGTCTGTCAAATCTCTTAATAAAAATTGAATTGAGAAAACCAATTCTTAATCAATGTTATAAAACATACTTTTTTTCTTGGATTATTTGCTAATTTCGCAATAGTCTGTATCTTTGCATTGTGTTTTTCATAGTATTAGATTTAAGGTTAACAAAGGTTGGAGCAAGGCGTTGCTCCTTTTTTTATGTCCATACGCTAGATACTCCTTTAAACATGGCATGACATTATCCCTTAATCACCGCCATTGGAGCCAGCTCCACCAACGGCTTCACCAAGTCCCGCTCATTCGCTATCACTTGCGCAATATCTTTATAAGCTCCCGGTGCTTCATCCAGTTCGTTCTGCGAACGAAGTCCGTGAATGATACCTTGCTGATCCATTCTCTCCTTCTCTTCATCCAGTGACAAACGGCGACAGGCATCCTTTCTTCCCATTAATCGACCTGCACCATGCGAACAGCTTTTGAAACTCTCCGGATTACCCAGTCCCTCAACAATATAAGACTTGGTACCCATAGATCCGGGGATAATACCGATCTCGCCCTCATAGGCACGCGTAGCACCTTTTCGGTGTACAATCACATCCTGATCGAAGTGATTCTCCCAAGCTGCATAGTTATGGGCAATATTAATCATAGGATCAAAGTCCGTTTCAGGTTTCACTGCCTGGATGGCTTCACAAATACGAGTCATCATCAACTGACGGTTGGCAAAGGCAAAGGCCACACAGTAATTCATTTCACGGAAATAATCCTTTGCCATCTGTGTCTCCATTGGCAGGTAAGCTAGTCCCGATACCATTTCAGAATACCATTTCTCATTCCAATATTGCGCAATCTTATTATAGTGATTGGCAACCTTCAAACCAATGTTACGGCTTCCGGAGTGAATCATCACCCAAACATCAGACGTCGCGGTATCTTTTTGAATCTCAATAAAGTGATTTCCACCTCCCAGAGTTCCTATCTGCTTCAAACAAGCCTCGTACTGATTCTTCAAAACAGGCATCTCTTCAAAGTCGAATCCTTGCGGAAGCAATTCCTGATCCTGCTTTTTATTCTGATGATCGAATCCCAAAGGAACAACTGCACGAATCTTCGACATAATGGAAGTCAAATCCGTATAACTAAAACCTTCCGCTTTTAGATTCGTCTTAATCGCACACATACCACAACCGATATCCACTCCCACAGCATTGGGAACAATCACGCTATTGGTAGCCAACACACCGCCAATAGGCATTCCTTTTCCCGCATGCGCATCAGGCATGATGACAATATGTTTAAATGCAAAAGGCAGTGAAGTCAAATCCATGATCTGCGACATACAAGAGTCCTCTACTTCATCCAACCAAAGTTTAGCGGGTAAACGTGTTCCCATAATTACTTTTTCCATACATCTTTTCTTTTATCAATTCATATAAATCTCGTTATCGGGAGCAAAGTAAGAAGGGAAGTACGAAATCTATTTGCGTAGTTGATATTATTTTTTATTTTTGTAGAAATAATCTATAACATCTATATATAGAACCTAATGAAGAAGATATTAATTATCGGCGCCAACGGATTCACCGGACGCCAGATTTTAAATGATTTATCTGCTTGTAAACAATACAAGCTGACGGGCTGCTCCCTGCATCCGGATATTCTTCCCAATAACGCGGAGGATTATCGTTTCATCGAAACAGATATACGGAATGAAGCGGACGTTAGTCATCTCTTCAAAGAGGTTCAACCCGATGTAGTCATTAATTGCTCCGCTCTGTCCGTGCCGGACTATTGCGAAACGCATCATGAAGAAGCCTATCTTACCAATGTTACCGCAGTAGGCCAACTGGCCGATTTATGCGAAGAATACAAAAGCCGGTTCATTCATTTATCTACGGACTTTGTTTTTGATGGAAAGATAAACGAAACTGCCGGGCTGTTATATACAGAAAAAGACCTCCCTGCCCCGGTCAACTACTACGGATATACCAAATGGAAAGGAGAAGAGAGAGTGGCAGAAACTTGCAGCAGTTATGCCATTGTCCGTGTAGAAATCGTTTATGGCAAGGCACTGCCGGGACAACACGGTAATATTGTACAGCTAGTAATGAACCGTCTGAAAGCCGGACAAGAAATACGTGTCGTATCCGATCAATGGCGGACACCAACCTATGTTGGAGACGTTTCGGATGGAGTGCTACGTTTAATAGAACATACGGCGAATGGCATCTTCCACATCTGTGGCGATGAATGTATGACCATTGCAGAGATTGCCTACCAGGTAGCAGATTATATGAAACTCGACCGTTCTCTTATCCATCCTACCACCACAGAAGAAATGAATGAAAGCACTCCCCGTCCCCGCTTCAGTGGTATGAGTATTGATAAAGCCCGGACAATGCTCGGATACAGGCCCCAAAAGTTAAAAGAAATTCTTGCGAACTGGGATAAATTATAAGGGAAAGAGCACATAACCAACTTTTTACAACCATCTATCTCGTTCCGGATATTCCTTTCTCTTTATTTATTGCATATTTATTTTGAAAATATGCAATAAATAACTATCTTTGCACCAAATTCAAAAAAGACCAATGATGAATCAAACATTACAATTACATAACGCTACTCTTTTTCTTGCAGGAATACCTATTTTCTGTAAGTCTTGTTGCGTGCATGTGCATTGGTTCAGTGGATTCATCTAAATTTCCCAACTATTTCTTTACAGGAACTACCTGCTGACTTGTTTTGTTAGCCATAGCAGTATTCCTTTCTGATTTTCAAGCAGATGTAATATCTTCTTTGAAAATTCTTTTGTGTGTTGTCAATCATCAGTTTAACCTAACCCCAAATATATACAATTATGTTCTCTATTATATCTACCATGTTTTTAGGAATCGGCATCGGCTATGTATTGCGTAACTGGAGTATTCTACAGAAGACAGAAAAGACAATTTCTCTTACAATATTCCTGTTGCTCTTTATTCTCGGTGTATCTATCGGTTCTAATAGCCTGATTGTGAACAATCTTGGTAAGTTCGGATGGCAAGCCATTGTTCTTGCTGTGTCCGGTGTATTGGGAAGCCTGATTGCTGCCCGTTTGGTACTACAATTATTTTTCAGGAAAGGAGGCGAACAATGAAAGGAAGTCTGATCGTTATAGTATTCTTTTGTGTAGGCTGTATCATGGGAGCTTTCAATAAGTTCGAGTTCGATACGCACACAGTTTCCATGTACATACTTTATGCATTAATGTTACAAGTAGGAATCAGCATCGGTTCCAATAAGAACCTGAAAGCCATTGTTTCACATTTGCACCCTAAAATGTTGCTGATTCCATTGGGAACAATTATCGGTACGCTGTTATTCTCCGCCCTGGCAAGTTTGCTATTGCGTCAATGGAGCGTGTTCGACTGTATGGCAGTGGGAAGTGGATTTGCCTACTATTCACTCTCTTCCATCCTTATCACCCAATTCAAAGAACCCTCCATAGGACTGCAACTGGCTACGGAACTGGGAACCATTGCCCTACTGACTAATATTTTCCGTGAGATGATGGCACTTCTTGGTACTCCAATCATCAAGAAGTACTTCGGGAAACTCGCTCCTATTTCAGCAGCAGGAGTCAACTCGATGGATGTACTGCTGCCTTCCATCACCAGATATTCAGGAAAAGAAATGATTCCCATCGCCATCCTGCACGGCATTCTGATTGACATCAGCGTTCCCGTTTTCGTTTCTTTCTTCTGTAATCTTTAATCCTGTCCGGGAATAATAACCTTATTTATTAATGCCCGGAAACAGCCAATACAAACTTGATATCAGCATAGGAGACATCGTCTCCTAATGCTACCTTTATAGCGAATATTCCCATGTATTCATGTTCATCCAAATACTTGCGAATCTTCGCTATATTTTCAGCTTTCACCACCTGCTCCACTTTGATCTTTCCCGAACGGACATAATGCTCCAGATGTCCGGCAATGGTTCCGGATACCAAATCACGAGCCTTGGCTATTTCATCTATATTCATTCCCTGACGGAACATTTCATAGCTAACCAACTTCGTATCTTTCTTCGCCTCCTTCTTTTTCTCCTTCTCCGCCTCTTTCTCCTGTTTCTCTGCCTCTTTCTGCAGCTTCGTCTTTCGTTGCCTTGCAGTATCATCACTATTACCGGAGGAGATTAACAGATCCGTCATCTCCGGTCTTTCCAATTGATTCTCCGCCACATACTTGCGGATAATACCCAGAATCTCAAGCCCGTATTTCTCTACTCCTTTCGCTCCAAAATAAGGTATTGCCTCCAAAGCTCTTGGACTATCCGGTAGCAGATTCACAATCCCCATCAATGCCTTTTGTTGCATAATCACATAAGCAGGAACATTCATCTCCCTTGTTTTAGCTGTTCTCCATTCAGACAGGGCACGATAAAGCTCCGGATGCAGAATATCCGTAGGAACTTCCACCTTTACCTTTTCAGCACTGCGTGTACGCTCTTTCCGTTCCTTGCGTTCTTTCTTCTCTTTCAAAGCCTTCGAAGAACCGGAGGACGTAGAATCATCTTCAAGGCTCAACATTACTTTAGCCTTCAACTTCAAATAATCCGTGATAGCAAACTTCCCTCTTGTAGACACAGCTTCCAACAAAGACTCTTTAATCCACAACGCATCATCCAGCGCCTGCATACGCTCTGCCAACAGCTTTCTCAACTCTTTATTATCAAGAGGCATATTAGTCTTATCATACAAAGCCCGAACCGGTTCCAACTCCTTATGAAAATATCCGGCACCGGAACGAATCCGCTCCTGCAACTCCTCATTCGCCGCATAATCCTCACTCTCATGTATCAACCGGGTATACTGATTGCGGAAACGTTGAGACACCTCCACAATCTTCTCTTTAACATGGGGAGCCAACGCCTTATATTCAGCCAACTGCTTCGGAAAGAGCTTGTACAAATCCTCATCCATAAGACGAAGCAACCGTTTATAAGCCTGATCGATCGAATAGAAATTAAACAAATCACTCAACAAATCAAAGAAATACGCCCTTTGCATATCATTCAACTGCTGGCTACCCGGCTTATTCTGCTCCACCGCTTTGGTGAAATTATCCACCGTAGCATCACTTATTATGGCTTCCCTGCGCAAAGGAGACTCCAACACCATACCCTCCAGCGTCTTGCAACGACTCAAAGCCACGTAAGTTTGTCCATGTGCAAAGGAATTCCGCGCATCAATAATAGCACGCTCAAATGTCAAACCCTGACTCTTATGTATCGTAATAGCCCACGCCAAACGAATAGGATACTGGCGGAACGTCCCCTCTATCACTTCAGTGATCTCCTTCGTCTCCTCATTCAACACATACTTATAATTCCCCCACTCTTCCGACAACAACTGAAATTCGGATCTATCCCCTTTACCACGCACCACAATACCCGTTTCATTAACCGCTACCACCTCACCAATCATACCGTTATAATACCGTTTCTCGGACGATGGATCATTCTTCAGGAACATTATCTGTGCTCCCTCCTTAATTGTCAGAAGTTTATCCGCAGGATACGAATATTCAGGAAAATCCCCCTCTATCTCGGCACTAAAATGATACGCCTTGCCGGGCAACGATGCCAGTTCGCAATCATTAACCCTCTGTGCCTGATTATTATGTGTCGTCAGACGAATATATCCCTCTTCTTTCTGCGGCTGAAAGCCGGGCTGATAACGACGGTTCAGTTCATTCAACACTTCATCATCCGCCTTATTCTCCCGAATTTTATTTAATAAAGAAAGGAAGAACGTATCACTCTGACGATATACTTTCTTGAGTTCAATCGTCATATATGCCGTTTCTTTCAATGCATGACTTGCAAAGAAATAAGGAGTCTCATAATACTTTCTCAAAAACTCCCACTCATTGTCTTTCACGACAGGCGCCAGCTGTTGCAAATCTCCAATCATCAACAGTTGCACCCCACCAAAAGGTTTCTCCCTATCGCGATACCTCCGCAGAGTTGCATCCACCGCATCCAACAAATCAGCACGCACCATACTGATCTCATCAATAACCAGCAAATCCATACTACGGATGATATTCCGCTTTTCTTTACTATAACGATAATGTGTCTGGGAAGAATTAAAGGTTGTTTCGGGCACAAAAGGAGCAAAAGACAACTGAAAGAAAGAATGAATCGTTACGCCTCCCGCATTGATAGCTGCAATCCCTGTCGGAGCCAATATGACCATGCGTTTGGGCGTATGTTCTTTCAATCGTCTAAGAAATGTCGTTTTCCCGGTTCCAGCTTTTCCGGTAAGAAATAAATGGGTGCCTGTATTTTCAATGAACTGCCAAGCAAGCTGCAGTTCCGGATTATTTTCCATGCTTTTCCAATTTTCGGTAAAGTTACTGAATATTCTTTTTCTTTCGTCTTGATACGAAAGAAAAAGAACCAAAAAGAAAGAATCAAGGCTGCGTTTTTCCGGCTACTCCGGTGCTTCCTCCGGCTAAAGGGCAGAAACTCGCTACGCTCAAACAGTCTGCCCTTTTTAACGCCGGAGAAACCACCTGCGCTTGACGCCGGAAAAACGAGGCCGGAAGACCTGCGGGTGGAAGCCTTACAATGTGGGAAGCTTTATTATTAAAAAACTCACCATATAAAAAGAGGACATAGAATAAAAGGCTAATAGAATGATAACCGATGTAGCCTATGTAGTATAAAGAGACTTATGAAAGGTTTATACCCCTTATAAAAAAGCTTTGCTATATAAAAATCGCAGACGTTATACGACTCAATATAGCAAAGCAGAACAATATATAATAAAACTATTAACGATATAACAGCGACTCACCAAAGCAATATCAGACATATCGCACAGCTTCCCCACAAACCTACCCTAGAACATTCAAGCAGCAACACCCACCCCACCAGATTCCCCGGCCTACTTTTTTCTCCATCAGGCGAGCGCCCGTAACGGAGCGTTAAGAAGGGCAGACTGTTTGAGCGTAGCGAGTTTCTGCCCTTTAGCGAAGTGAAGGAAGCGAGTAGGAGAAAAAAGTCAGCCTTGAATTTTTCTTTGCTTCTTTCTTTTGTTTCAAGACAAAAGAAAGATGATTAATTACTTCATGGATCCCCCTACAATATCCAGCAATTCGTTTGTAATCGCCTGCTGACGACTCTTATTGTACTGCTTCGTCAAATCCTGGATCAGCTCGTTTGCGTTGTCCGTAGCCACTTGCATAGCCAACGTACGTGCAGCATGTTCCGAAGCATTGGAGTCAACAGCGGCAGTAAAAATCTTCTGGCTCAATACAGTGGGGATTAAGCTCGCGATTAATTCCTCTGCGTTCGGTTCGATGATATAATCATTGGCAATCTCGTTCTCCTGTACCTCCTCTTTATTCTCTCTGTCCTCTTCACTTACGACGTTCGTCAGATTAATGGGGAGATACGTCTCACGAAGAAGAATCTGTACCCCCATTGATTTGAAGTGATGATAGATTATTTCCACCCGGTCCACTTCGCCTGCTACATACAGATCCATCAGTCGGTGAGCCAGTTCGGCAGCCTCCTGATACGTTGGTTTGTCGGAGAGCGTTGGAGAAACCTCCTGCGGTTTGAAACCCATCCGTTTGGCCGCTTCATCCACCTTCTTGCCTACCGGGAATATCAAGATATTATCCTGTCCTAAAGTACGGAATTCCCCGATAGTCTGCATCATCATTTTGATGACATTGGCGTTGAAAGCACCACAAAGAGAAGTGTTCGAAGAAAAAACAACGATTGCTACACGCTTCACTTCACGCTCCTGCACATAAGGAGATTCGATAGGCAGGTCCGCGCTTAGGAAGTTAGTCAGAATCTTGTTCAACTTCTTTTGATAAGGCAGCATATTCTCAATGGCCCCTTGTGCCTTGTGTAATTTGGCAGAAGCCACCATCTTCATTGCTGAAGTGATTTTTCGGGTACTCTTGACCGAATTTATTCTGGTTTTTACTTCTTTCAGTGAAGCCATAGTGATAATTAAAAATTAATAATTAAAAATTAAAGGGCGATCTGATTTATAAAAAAGCCAATTAGATAAATCAAAAACCATTCAGATTTATTTTAAAGGCCAATCAGATAAATCAATGACCGATTAGATAAATTGTTTAGTGACCATGGCGGCAGTCTCTTCGATAGCCTTAATCACATTATCATCAATCACACCCGTTTTCAATACATCCAATACATCCTCCTGATGATTCAGTTGCAGCGATTCGATGAAGCTACGTTCAAAGTCCTGCACCTTATCCAGAGGAACATCGTGGAGCAGTCCGTGTGTACCACAGTAGAGAATAGCAATCTGCTGTTCTACGGGCATCGGGCTGTATTGAGGCTGAATCAACAGCTGGCCGTTCTTACGTCCCTTGTCAATCGTCAATGCGGTAATCGGGTCCATGTCGCTACTGAACTTGGAGAACGCTTCCAGTTCACGATACTGTGCCTGGTCGATCTTCAATGTTCCCGCCACTTTCTTCATAGCCTTAATCTGCGCGTTACCACCTACACGGGATACAGAGATACCGACGTTGATAGCCGGACGCGTACCCTGGTTGAACAAGTCAGTTTCAAGGAATATCTGTCCGTCGGTGATAGAAATCACGTTCGTCGGGATATAAGCCGATACGTCACCAGCCTGCGTTTCGATGATAGGCAATGCCGTGAGCGAACCACCGCCTTTGACAATTCCCTTCAGACTTTCCGGAAGATCGTTCATTTCGCGAGCCACTTCCTCCTGACTGATAATCTTGGCAGCACGTTCCAACAGACGGGAGTGCAGATAGAAGATATCACCCGGATAAGCCTCACGACCTGATGGACGGCGAAGAATCAGAGAAACCTCACGATAAGCTACCGCCTGCTTGGAAAGGTCATCATAAACCACCAACGCATGACGACCGGTATCACGGAAATACTCGCCAATGGCAGCACCCGCAAAAGGAGCGTAATACTGCAATGCAGCCGGATCACCAGCCGTAGCAGCCACCACAATCGTGTAGTCCAGTGCTCCGTACTCACGAAGCGTATTAACGATAGAAGCAACGGTAGAACCCTTCTGACCGATAGCCACATAAATACAATATACAGGATCACCTGCCAGGAAGTTACTGCGCTGGTTGATAATCGTATCAATAGCGATGGCAGTCTTTCCCGTCTGGCGGTCGCCGATAATCAACTCACGCTGTCCGCGACCGATAGGAATCATGGCGTCTACCGCCTTCAATCCCGTCTGCAACGGTTGGTTCACAGGCTGACGGTAGATTACCCCCGGAGCTTTCCGTTCCAATGGCATATCATACAGTTCGCCACCAACCAGCCCCTTGCCGTCGAGCGGTTCGCCCAGCGGGTCGATCACACGTCCCAGCATGTCCTCTCCTACACGGATGGAGGCGATACGTTTGGTACGCTTCACGACGAATCCCTCTTTGATCTTGTCCGTCGGACCCAACAGCACAGCACCCACGTTGTCCTCTTCGAGGTTCATCACGATTGCTTTGATACCATTGTCAAACTCCAGCAATTCATTGGCTTCGGCATTTCGCAATCCATAGATACGCACTACGCCGTCGCTCACCTGGAGCACCGTACCGATTTCGTCAAGTTGCACATTGGCGTTGATTCCTTCGAGCTGCTTGCGCAATATATCAGATACTTCGCTTACTTTTATATTTTCAGACATTATACAATTCTCCTATTCTTATCAATAAATTGTTGTTTCACTCGCTTCAACTGCGTGGCAACGCTTGCATCCAGTCGGTAGTCGTTGACATCAAAGATAAATCCGCCTTCGATCGAAGGATCTATCACCGTTTCGAGTTCCATCTGGGCGTGCAAGATATGCTCTGCTGCGGAACGAATCCGGTTTTCCGTTTCCTTGTTGACGGGAACGGCTGTAATGAGCTTACCCACTCCGATATGCTTCAGCTTCCGGTAGAGATCCAGATACATCAGGCTGATAAATTGCAGATAGCCTTCACGCCTGTTTCGCAGTACCAAAGTGATAAAACGGACAAACTCTCTGGTCGATTTTCCGTCACCGTCGGCAGCCGTGCAGACTAACGCCAACTTTTCCTTCGTTGTGATGACCGGATTATCAAGTGCTTCGCGCAAACCGGGCTGTTCACAAAAACTGTGCGACAGCGTCAGGAACTCCTGATATAACCTGTCCTCCAGACCTTTTTCCTGTGCATATTCAATGATGGCTTTTGCATAACGCATTGAGAGTATTCCGACTTCCATCTTCCTTAGTTCTTATTCGGGGTTAGTACTTCATCCAGCATACGGTCGATCATGCCCATCTGTGCTTCCTTGTCCTCAAGACTCTTGCGGAGCACTTTCTCGGCGATGTCCACAGAAAGCACGGCTACCTGGCGACGGATGTCGCGGATGGCTTCGTCTTTCTCTATCTGGATTTGTTGTTTCACCGCATCCAGTTCTTTTTGTGCGGCAATTTCGGCTTGTTTACGGGCCTCGTGAACAATCTTGTCACGTTCTTCCATTGCTTCCCTCAAGATGCGTCCTTGTTCTTTGTTGGCGGCAGCCACCAATGCGTCGCCTTCCTCTTTCAGTTTAGACAACTGGGCATTAGCCTCTCTCGCCACCTCCAAAGACTGGTCGATATAGGTCTTACGACCCTCCACCATCTTGATGATGACGGGGAAGCCGTATTTCGCCAATATCACGAACACAATCCCGAATGAGAGAAACATCCAGAACAGCAGGCCACTATCAGGTAATAGTAATGACATATCTTTTAATTAGAAATTAAAGACTATAAATTAAAAGCTGGGGTGGGTTCTCCCTTTTAGAGGAAGAACACCAACAGACAAACTACTACCGCCAACAGAGCCACACCTTCAATCAAGGCGGCGGCGATAATCATGTTCATACGGATGTCCCCTGATGCTTCCGGCTGGCGTGCGATTGCCTCCATTGCCGAACTACCAATCTTACCAATACCCAAACCAGCTCCGATTACTGCAAGACCTGCACCGATAGCTGCACCTAATTTACTAACTCCTACTGCTGCTGCAGTGGCTTGTAACAATACTGATAGTAACATAATTTTCAGTTTTAAAATGGTTTATATTTTCTCTTGTTTATTATTTAATCATTCATTCCGCGCGTTTATTCCGTATTCTTTTTATCAACGTTTTCACCGCGTTTCATTTCAATTTTCTTCAGCTTTCACTTTGGCACCTTCCTGTGCCAGACCGATAAACACTGCCGACAACATCGTAAATACGTAAGCCTGGATGAAAGCAACCAACAACTCAAGCGCATTCATAAAGATGTTGAACAATACAGAAGCCACCGTCAGCGTGCCGTTCAGTGCAGGCCCCATGCTTGCCGAGATAAAGATCAGGCAGGTAAGCACCAGCATCGCCATGTGTCCCGCCAGCATATTGGCAAAAAGACGAATCATCAAAGCAAACGGTTTCGTAAAGATTCCGAAGAACTCGATGAATGGCATCATCGGTATAGGCACTTTCAGCCACCAAGGTACATCAGGCCAGAAAATATCCTTCCAGTAATGTTTCGAACCGAAGATATTCACTGCCAGGAACGTGCAGACTGCAAGCACCATAGTGATAGCGATATTTCCCGTCACGTTCGCACCTCCGGGGAAGAACGGAATCAATCCCATCATGTTATTGATAAAGATGAAAAAGAACGCTGTCAGCAGATACGGTGCAAACTTCCGGTAGTTGGGTCCTACACAACTCTTGATAATATCGTCGTTCACCATCATGATGAACATCTCCATGAATCCGATAAATCCTCCCGGCGCTTTCGCTCCTTGCGGACGTTTTCTGTACCAGTGTGACACGCTCAATACGATGATGAGCAACAACACGCTGTTGAACAGCAAAGCAAATGTCACTTTCGTGATGGAAATATCCCACGGGCGGACCTGTTCGCCTGCCGCATTATACTCTACCAGTTTGCCCTCGTACTTACTTCCTTCGGGAGCGATGGAAAGTCCTTCATAAGTCCCTCCATTCTCTTCGAGACGGGAAGAAAGGAACGTGTGCCAACCTGTAGTGCTACTATAAACAATAATAGGTAATGGTATAGTAATGTGCGTGTTACCCCACGTCGTAATATGCCATTCGTAGGAGTCGCCGATATGACCGAACACAATTTCTTTCACATCCACCGTGTTCTCCTGTTCCTCTTTCGGAGTAATCTCGTCCTGCGTCTGTTGTGACACCGCTTCCCCCTCCTGTTCCTGTGCAAGAACCGGCAAGCTGACTGCCGCCATGAGGCAGAACAGAATCAACGGAGCTACTATGTTATGCAACTGTTTCATTTTTCTTCTTATTTTTCTTTTTCCGTTTCTGATTCAACTCAAAAGAGAAGAAGAACCAGGTTTCGAATACCAGATATATCAAATAGAACAAGATAAACGTCAGCAGAAAGGCTCTGGCTTCTTCGCGAACGGCAAGACAATAAATCAATACCAGAATCAGCGAAAGAATCATTTTTATCATCTTCGTTGCCAGATACAACAGTAACATTCTCTGTGGAGCATGCCGACGGCAAGCGTCGAAAGCATAAATGCTAAACAGCCCGAAGAAGTAAAAATAGATCGGAATAAACGGATACCCTCCGAAATAATGCCCCGGCAAAGCGAAGTGTAGAATGACAGCTCCGAGTGCCCCGCTAATTACCGCAAATAAGGTATGCCACCAAATAAAATTCCGTTTAGTTTTACTAATATTCACCATGTTACTGTGTTTTTCTGTAAGATTATAACCTCGTTTTTTTCAATTTTTTAATGCTTAGTCTTTGTGCCGGTGAGGAGTTTCCGTCAGGAAACACAGGCAGAAACCGTACCGTCACTCATTTCGACAAAACCGCCCTGAATATCCATCGTGTGCTCTTCTCCGTCCATCGTCGTGTAACTCAACGTTCCCGCTTTCAACGACGAAACAATGGGCGCATGCCCGGGGAGAATAGAAAACGAACCGATCATTCCCGGCAATGTGACAATCTTCACATTTCCGTCGAATATGCTCTTTTCGGGCGATACTATACTCAAATGCAGTTCTTTCATCATGCTATCTTTTTATTTTTTTGCTGCCTGTTCCAGCAATTTCTTACCTTTCTCTATTGCCTCCTCAATGGTTCCGACATTCAAGAAAGCCTGTTCGGGAAGATAATCCACTTCTCCTTCCAGAATCATCTTGAATCCCTTGATGGTGTCTTCAATACCCACCATCACACCCGGAACGCCTGTAAACTGTTCAGCCACGGCAAACGGTTGTGAAAGGAAACGCTGCACACGGCGGGCGCGGTTCACTACCATCTTGTCTTCTTCCGAGAGTTCTTCCATACCGAGGATGGAGATAATATCTTGTAATTCCTTGTTACGTTGCAGAATTTGTTTCACTTGCTGCGCTACGTCGTAGTGTTCCTGGCCAACAATGTGCGGGTCGAGGATACGTGACGTAGAAGCCAACGGGTCTACCGCCGGATAAATACCCAGCTCCGTAATCTTACGGTCGAGCACGGTAGTTGCGTCCAAGTGGCTGAAAGTTGTTGCAGGAGCCGGGTCGGTCAAGTCATCGGCAGGCACATACACCGCCTGTACGGAGGTGATAGAACCTTTGCGGGTAGACGTGATACGTTCCTGCATCGCACCCATTTCCGTAGCCAACGTGGGCTGGTAACCAACAGCGGAGGGCATACGTCCCAAAAGGGCGGACACTTCCGAACCTGCTTGCGTGAAACGGAAGATATTATCAATAAAGAACAGAATATCGCGTTTCTCACCTTCTTTTCCTGCGTCGCGGAAAGATTCCGCCACCGTCAGTCCGGACAATGCCACAGAGGCACGTGCGCCCGGAGGCTCGTTCATCTGACCGAAAATCAGAGACACTTGCGATTTCTCCAGTTCGTTATAATCCACTTTCGAAAGATCCCAGTGACCTTTCTCCATTCCTTCTTTGAATGCTTCGCCGTAACGGATTACACCGGATTCAATCATTTCGCGCAGCAAGTCGTTACCTTCACGGGTACGTTCACCTACTCCGGCAAATACAGAGAATCCATTATGTTTCTTGGCGATATTATTGATAAGTTCCTGAATCAATACAGTCTTTCCTACACCGGCACCGCCGAACAAACCGATTTTACCACCTTTGGCATACGGTTCGAGCAGGTCGATCACTTTGATACCTGTGAAGAGCACCTCTTGCACAGTAGTCAAATCCTCAAACTTAGGGGGGTCGCGATGAATGGAATATGCACCTTTGCGGTCGAGTCCTTTCATACCGTCGATCGAATCACCGACTACGTTCATCAGTCGTCCTTTAATCTGTTCGCCAATCGGCATCGTGATCGGGCCTCCGGTGGGATACACTTTCATGCCTCTCTGAAGTCCGTCAGTACTGTCCATCGCTACGGTACGCACCGTATTTTCGCCGATATGTTGCTGAACTTCTACAACCAGTATTTTGCCGTTTGGCCTCTTTATCTCCAGTGCGTCGTGGATGCTTGGCAGCACCAATTCTGCATCCGTACCCTCAAAGTACACATCGACCACAGGGCCGATCACCTGCGAGATATGTCCGATAATCTGTGACATAAGCAATCTCTAATTTATTTATATTATTCTTTTCTCTCCTTTTTGACTTTATAATATGAAAGGAATGCACATTTTTCGCGTTTTACCTATTTCATTATTATAATAAACAGTTGAGTTCAGTTTTTGTTCAACTATTTTCTATATCCCATAAACTTCTGTCCTTAGAAATAGTTAAAGAAACAACTGCGCAAATGTAGAAACAATTCCGTGTCGTTGTGCTTCCTTTTTCATAATTTGTCGTTCGATAACACTTATTAGACCTACAATGACTACAGATTGACCAATTCAGGCAAATTTCTGCTACAAATCAATAGCAAAACAAGTTTAGGGGTAATAATCTATCAATGAACTGAATTTGCCCGTCGAGTTTCCTATCTCTTTGTTAAAAATCAATGGATTAGCAAAAACAGGAGATAGTGGCAAAAACAACTAGTTTAGTGTTCGAACACAGAAAAGTCCCTATTATCATGCTTTCCTTAAGAAAGTTTAAAGGCGGAATTCCCTATTTTTCGACTATCCATTTCTCTATATTCCGCATTTCCGCACTAAAGTTCACTCCAATCTTAAAGAGCTTACGATCATCATTTTCAAACGGTTGCGCATAGTACTTCTCGTTGATTTGCAGCAGAGCTTCTTCAGCCGTACCATCCAACTTAAATTCCATCACATAGATAAATTTATCCGTCTGCAAAAGAAGATCAATGTATCCTGCACTTGTGTGATACTCTGCTTTGACCTAAAAACCAACAAGTTTGAAGACAATAAAAAGAACATTCTGATAATGTAATTCCAGGTCGCGGACTAATTCATAAGGTGTATCTGCAAAGAAACTTTGCAAACGACGAAAGAAAGAGTCATAATCTCCGGATTCCACTTCACGAACAAACTTCTGTATTTCAAACTACGATTCCACAGCGTTGGTATTAGCATAGAAAGGAAGCAGAAAGTTAATGAACCCCTCTTCCACTTCGCGGTTCGGAAATCCCAGGCGATAAATGCCAAACCGTTGATCGTACCCCTTTATGGTAAGATAACCGCTTTGGTAGATTACCGGAGTAGGATTGTCTGATGTAGAATCAATGCTGTTCAATACAGTGGCAGTTGTTTCTTCGTGCGCCATACGGCGAAGATCATAATGATGTTTTTTAAGCAGTTCTACCAGATAGGTGGGAGTACCGGTCTCAAACCAATAACTACCAAATTCATTATATTTAAAAGTATTGAGCAGACTGAACGGATTATACATACCGATAGAGTTATGCGTAAAATGATAACCATCGTAATACTCCTGCAATTTTGCGCAAATTTCATCATACGTCATTCCTTGAGCACTGGCCAGACTATGAAGTTCATCCTCCAGATTGTCATGCAATTCCTGCTCATTAATGCCACAGATATCTATATACTGATTCCGCATCGAAATATCATCCAGATTATTCAGATCACTGAATACACTGACCTTACCAAATTTGGTTACTCCCGTCAACATACCAAACTTGATGCATCCATCCTTACTCTTCAATGCTCCGTAAAAAGCCTTCAATGTCTCACGATAGCTTTTCTGAAGCTCGTCATTACCTATGGCCTGCAACATCGGTTTATCATATTCGTCTACAAGCACCACCACCCGCTGTCCGGTCTTATCACAAGCACGCTGAATGATACCTTGAAAACGGGAAGCAAATGTTCTTTCATAATCCTGTGCGCCATAGAGAGCCTCCCATCCACGCAAAGCACTTTCCAGCACCTGATCGAGTGCTTCGGGAGCAGTATATTTCTCCGCATTCAAATCCAGATGCAATATGGGGTATTTTATCCAATCCTTTTCCAGTTTTTCCATAGCCAATCCGTCAAAGAGTTCTTTCTTTCCTTGAAAATAGGCTTCGAGCGTAGAAAGCAGAAGACTTTTGCCAAAACGGCGAGGGCGGCTAAGAAAATAATAACTACCAGTCTTCACCAACTGATATATCAATGCCGTTTTATCAATGTAGAAATATCCGTCTTTACGAATTTTCTCAAAGTTCTGTATTCCGATAGGATATATTTTATTTTCCATACACTCCACTCTTTTAAAATTGCAATACACAAAGATACGCTTTTCGATTAAAGAAAACATAAAATCCGGCATGAAAGTTTTTCGTACAAGATTCACATTCTCCTTATTATTTATAAAACAAAAATTTAAATACGCCGATAATCTATATATTATCCATTTTTTGCTGTAATTTTGCACCACTAATATAAAACACTCAAAATGATGAAGAAAATACTGTTACTCGGTTCCGGCGAACTAGGAAAAGAATTTGTAATTTCAGCTCAACGTAAAGGCCAGCACATCATTGCTTGCGACTCCTATGCAGGAGCACCGGCTATGCAAGTGGCCGATGAATTTGAAATATTCGACATGCTGAATGGTGAAGAATTGGAACGCGTGGTGAAGAAACACCACCCGGACATTATCGTTCCGGAGATTGAAGCAATCCGTACAGAACGTTTATACGACTTCGAAAAAGAAGGCATTCAGGTAGTTCCCAGCGCTCGTGCTGTGAACTTCACCATGAACCGTAAAGCCATTCGCGACCTTGCCGCCCAAGAACTCGGACTGAAAACAGCCAAATACTTCTATGCCAAAACTCTGGAAGAACTGAAAGAAGCTGCCGATAAAATCGGTTTCCCTTGTGTCGTTAAACCATTGATGTCTTCTTCCGGCAAAGGACAATCGCTCGTGAAGAGTGCCGACGAACTCGAACATGCCTGGGAATACGGATGCAGCGGCAGTCGTGGCGATATTCGCGAACTTATCATTGAAGAATTTATCAAGTTCGACAGCGAAATCACCCTGCTCACCGTTACCCAAAAGAACGGCCCTACCCTCTTCTGCCCTCCTATCGGACACGTGCAGAAAGGTGGCGACTACCGCGAAAGTTTCCAGCCTGCACACATTGATCCCGCCCATTTGAAAGAAGCGGAAGAGATGGCGGAGAAAGTAACCCGTGCCCTCACAGGTGCAGGACTTTGGGGAGTTGAGTTCTTCCTAAGCCATGATAATGGAGTCTATTTCTCCGAACTCTCTCCTCGTCCGCATGACACAGGTATGGTGACACTGGCGGGCACACAAAACCTGAATGAATTTGAATTGCATCTGCGTGCCGTACTCGGCCTGCCCATTCCCGGCATCAAACAAGAACGGATAGGCGCAAGCGCTGTGATCCTTTCCCCGATTGCCAGCCAGGAACGTCCTCAATATCGCGGACTAGAAGAAGTGACCAAAGAAGAAGATACTTATCTCCGCATTTTCGGCAAACCGTTTACACGTGTCAACCGCCGTATGGGTGTGGTACTTTGTTATGCTCCGCTTGATTCTGATTTGGATGCGTTGCGCGACAAGGCTAAGAGAATTGCAGAGAAAGTAGAAGTTCATTAATACAAGAAATTCAGAGATAAGATGAATAAAATCCGCCAAGTAAACCTGTCTGATATTCCAGCACTGCAAGAGCTATATCAGCATACAGTTCTGACTGTGAACCGAAAAGATTATACAGCCGAAGAAGTAGCAGATTGGGCTTCGTGCGGAGACGATACGTCACACTGGAATGAGCTTTTCGAAGAACAACATTATGTGGTTGCAGAAAACGAAGAAGGCGTGATTGTAGGCTTTGGCTCTGTAAACGATGACGGATATATGCACACGCTGTTCGTTCACAAGGACTTTCAGCATCAAGGTGTCGCAACATCTTTGTATAAGCATCTCGAAGCATATGCACGAGAAAGAGGTGCGAAAAGATTAACATCGGAAGTTAGCATCACGGCAAAACCATTTTTTGAAAAACAAGGTTTTCAGGTCGATGAAGAGCAAAAGCGGAAAGCTAATCAAATGTGTCTCACCAATTATAAGATGAGCAAGCAGTTCTGTTAATCACATCTAATCATTTCTAAGATGAAAACATAGAAGAAAGCTCATTTGCAGATAAAGAAAGTCTTATTTTATATAAGAAAAACTCCAGCTATGGTGACGGATAAAGTTACATTAGTGGAGTTTTTCTTTTTAACTTCATGAAATGAAAACGTCATTTCTTACTCAATAAACGTTTAGCCAAATATTTACGTATTGGTTCATCATACAGCTTCAAACACAGATAAGCAAGAATAATACTCAAAATAAAGACACACAAAGCTACGTGCCAGGTTTCACCTAACGTGTAGAGTTGATTCTCAATCAGCCATGCATAGAACAGATACATCAACGGATAATGTATCACATAAACCGGATAAGATATATCTCCCAAAAACTTACATATCTTTGTCGATTGCTTGTCCGTGGTGGTACCCGACGCTCCTATCCACAGAATGATAGGGAAAGCCACAATCACGCAAAACGCTTCATAAACACCATTCATGCAAAGCGGCTCCAACCCTTCCAGATAAGGAACAGAGAACAGGGCAATCAGCGCAATAGCACATATCCAAAATGCACCTTTCACCTTCATAGGCTTGAAATTGCGCGACATAAGCATACCCAACGAAAAAGGGAAAAGCATACGCAAGGAACCGCCCAAAAAGTTAACCCCATCCAGCGTCCAGCCCACTCCTATGTTTCCATAAGTGGAGACATTAAAAACAGCAAACGCCGCCAACGCTACGCCCAGCAACACCACAAACACCGTCAGTGCCTTGTTGGACAAGCGGCGAATGAACAACGCATACAGGATATTGCCGATATACTCAAAAAACAATGACCAGCAAGGACCATTCAACGGAAACATCTCACCGTTGCCACGAACTTCGTACCCAACACCCGGCATGGCAGGAATGAAGAAGATCGTACAAAGCAGAGACAACATTATCATGGAGATAGCTACGTGCGTCCCGTCCCATTGCACACTCCCCTGAATACAGAACGTGATAGCACCGAGAACGGCACCCATAATGACCATCGGATGAAGACGTATCAATCAGCGTTTAAAGAAATCTTTCATGGTGAGACTTTTACCCCAACGGTCGTCGTAAGCATAACCGATCACAAAACCCGAAAGGATAAAAAAGAAATCCACGGCTAAATATCCGTGATTCAGAGTTTCAATAGCGCTATTACTGGCAAAAGCGAAGCCCTCGAATACGTGATACCATATCACCATAAGAGCCGCCACACCGCGAAGTCCGTCAAGAAGATCATAATGCGCCTTGGTGTCTGAAAAAGCTGAAGCAGAAATGTTCGACATTTGTTTTTCTATTAGTAAGTTAGTATTTTCAGAAGGCAAAGATACGGTTTGCGCTACGAAGTTTCTTTGCTCTAAAGCAAAAAAGCCCTGCTAATCGCTATTTTTTAGCACGTACCCGACTAAGGGTATAGATGGAAATGCCCAGAAAAGCAGCCACATATTTCAGCTTCACTCGGTTTATTAATCCGGGATAGCGACGGTTGAACTGTTCGTAGCGTTCTTTGGGCGAAAGTTGGAGGCGCTCCACAAACATGTGGCTAAGCTCCTTATTCACATTCTGATGCAGGATTCTTCCCCAGTTGGCTATGTCGATATATGTTTCGTAGAGGGCATTCAGCTTGTCGATGTGGATGACGTAGATTTTGCAATCGGAAAGCGTTTCAACGCTTTCTACCGATGGTTGCTGATAGTAGAGCGAATCCATGCCGAACGTGACGTCGCCCTCCTGACTGAACCACGTAGTGGTGTCCTCTCCGTTGTGGTGGAATACGGAACGGGCGATGCCCTCTTCAATGAAATATACCAGGCGGTCTGTGACGCCTGCCTGAACGATACGGGTATCTTTGGGATAATACCTTAATTCCATATTCGCCTGAAGCGCTTGAAGTGCTTCGTCGGAAACCGGATAGATTTGCCTGATTTTACGAATGATATGTTCCATTTGGGGGTAATGGCGTATTGGGGGTTAATGACGTACTTTAGGATATTTATTATTAAAACGGAAACCAAGACCGAGCATCAGATAATTAGGGGTCTGGAAATCCTGAAGATTGTAGCCGATGTGAAGGAATGAACTCCGGGTGACGTTGATCTTCAACGCAAAGACCTGATACAGTCCGCGCAAATCGCCACGCCCCAGCACATTCGTTCCCAAGCCGACACCGATGGTAAAAAACGGCATCACGTATTCTGCCCGTCCGGAAAGTCCGAGCGCAAGCTGATTCTGAATGCCCGGCACGAGAAATTTACGACGGGAGGAACCACTGCCTGCATCGTACTCCACCAGCGCATCTTCAGTGTACACATTAGCACTACCGTCATAAACACCGTCCAGCGAAACTCCGAAACGCAGCTTATAGTTGAGATTGTACATCGGAGCAAAGTTGAATCCCGCTACGGGATAGCTGCCCGGTGATGCAATCTGCTTCTCGCCTACATAGACGCCTTTGCGACGCCACGAGCCGAACAACACAAGGTCATAACTGACGTGTCGCGGAAAACGGGGAACGTAGGGATGAACCAATGATTTAGTGAGGTCGGCTTCTTCCCGGTTGAAGTTGTATACCAGTCCGATTTTCGCTCCGGTGGTGTTGACACCTGCATTGGGAAACTTGGTGTTGCCGTTGGAGAAATGCGTGAAGTCTCCACCGATGATAAAGTCGAAATAACGGGAAAGCGACCAGTTAAGGTAAATACCCGCATTGAGATAGGCATTCACCCGTGAGCCTACGGCTCCGTTGTAGGAGTTGTAATCGTTGTCATAAGGTTTCCATCCGGCAGAAATACCGAAATTCCACTCGTAATTGAGCGAAAGGCGGGGATTGAAACGGGCAATGCGTGCACCTTGAAAGACATAGAACGTCATCGGATCACCCAGTTGCTTTTTGTCGCCAAAGGTGGTGAAAGCCAAGCCGAAACCTTGATAAGCTCCGCCATAGATGCGGTCGGCACAGGTGTTGGGACGAAACTTGAAAGAGTATTTCAGATGAGCGGCAAATGAACTCTGGATGGGTTTCCACCGTTCGTTCTCGCCTTGCAGGAAAGGATTGGTGGGGAACACGTATTGCGGCCGCGCCTCTATCCCCAACCGGTGAATGAAATGGTGGGGAACGTAGGGAGCTACGGTGTCGGCTCCGCATTGCGGGAAGCTGTTGTGCCGGAAGCCATGAATTTCTTCCTGCAATCTCCGCACTTCTTCACGAAGTTGGCGGACGTCCTGCTGGAGCTGTTCTACGTCTTGCCACATTTCCTTCACCTCTTTCTCTTCCTGCCCTACCTCCTGCGCACTAAGCGAAGTGTCGGGGAAAAGCAAAGCGGAACAGATTACGGCGATTTCCCATCTGGGTATCTTTACTCTCATATAATAGTCTGGTTTGTCTTTTCAGAACGGAAGTTACAAATGGAGCTTCTCAATAAACTGTGCCACATGATAGCCATCCATCAATCCATGATGGCAGGTTACGGAAACGGGCATCATCAGTCTTTCTCCGTCGCGGAAGTACTTTCCGGTGGAGATTTTGGGAACGCTGTCGCCCGAACGCATATTGGTGGGGTGCTTCATGTCGGTGAATGAGAGCCACGGCACTGCCGAATAATGAATGGCATTGGGATGGAAAGTGCCTCCTTTGTTGAGTCCCGTAGTGGCTTGCAAACGTTCCATTTCGGCTTTTGCCCGGCGGATAAAGACAAGTTCGTCCGGATCATATTCAAAGGCGGCAAAAGAAAAGGTATGGTCGTCACGGCCTACGGTGGCTTCGGGCAGAAGGCTGTCATAGCACACCACCTTATCGCCTTCGATGCGATAACGGAATTCTTCTACCGCAGCAGCGGCAGTCGTTATCCGGTGGAGGACTAACAGGGAAAAGGATATGCCTTTGGTTTTGGCTTCCTGATACGCGCGCGTACAGTCTACCTGAACGGTCACTCCGAAAAACGGATCGTCAAAAGCACTGAAATGTTCGTAATGTTCTCTTCTGTTCCAAGTAGCAATATCGATGATCTTCTCTATCTGATTCATTCTAAACACTTTTTTTTAAATTTCACCACAGATTACACAACTGTCTCTACAGGTAAAATCGGGGTAATCTGTGGTGAATATATTCAATTACTGATGTTGCTCACGCAACAGGTCGTTCACTGTTTTTACCGGGTTGAAAGTGGAAAGTGGCACTTCTACAAAGACGGTATTCCAGTCACTCATCGCTCCGTTCCACAAGCCGGGAAGTTCGAGAGCTTTCAGGTCTTTGCCGTTCTTCGATTTGTAGGAGATGAAGCCTGTTGCTTTATCTACATACTTCACCAGGTCGAACTTATGTCCTTTATAATCGCGCACGGCGCATACGAGGTCTACCGGATTGAAGTGTGTGCCTTTCTCGAACATTTCTTTCTTCTCCGGATCGTCCATGTCGATCTGTGAGCTTTCGAGGATTTGCAGTGAGATGGTTCCGTCGCTGTTGTAAGCAAGGAACGGGCCGCCACCGGGTTCGCCTACGTTCTTCACCATTCCGCAGACGCGCATCGGGCGGTTGAACTTGTTTTTCAGGTAGATGGCGAGTACGGAATCTTCGAGGTCTTTCGTCTCCGGATTCTTGCAGAAGAGTTTCTTTTGCAGGAATTGAAGCATTTCCATCATCTGGTCGTGGGTGTATTTACCGCTGTCGAGCAGGGTAAGGTATTCGAATACTTGTTTTTGCAAAGTCACGAGCACTCCGGCAATCAGTTTCTTATAAGTAACGGTGTCGGCTTTCAGTCTGTCGGGCACTACGTTGTCGATGTTCTTGATGAAGATAATGTCTGCATCGAGGTCGTTCAGGTTCTCGATCAGTGCGCCGTGGCCACCGGGACGGAACAGCAGTTTGCCGTTGTCACGGAAAGGTTGGTTGTCCATGTCGGCGGCAATCGTGTCGGTACTCGGCTTTTGTTCGGAGAAAGTGATGTAATAGTCTACTCCATAGCGTTTGGAAAATTCGTCTACCTTTTCGGCTACCAGCTTCTTGAAGAGTTCACGGTGTTCGGTAGATACCGTGAAGTGCACGTTTACTTTACCGCTCTTTCCGGCAGCATACAAGGCTCCTTCGGCGAGATGTTCTTCCATCGGCGTGCGTGAACCTTCGGGATACTTATGGAATTTGAGCAGACCTTTCGGTAGTGCGCCGTAATTCAGTCCGGCTGTTTCGAGCAGGGCGGATACCACTGCTTTATAGTTGCCGTCTTCGATCAGTCCGGGAATATCTTTTCCGTCGATACGCTGGCAGGCTACATTCAGGTCATCATAGAAAGCAAAATTCTTGATTCCGTCGAAGAATGCCTGTTCGAACTTGGTAGTCGGCCGGTCATAGTCGGCAGACAGAAACTCGAACAGGTTCTTGAACATACGACTCGCTGCACCGGAGGCGGGCACGAACTTCACAACAGTCTTATCTGTGTTGGTATATGCATCCCAGGCGGCCAGATAAGCCTTCTGTTCTTCTGCATCGGGAGCTAATATTCCCTTTTCGATGGAGGCTGCCGCATCCAGCTTCAAAAAGGGGAAACCCGTCTGGAAGCATGCTAATTGTTCTACAATTTGCTCTTCCGTGATGCCTTTCTTGGCAAGCAACTCTTTGTCCTGTGTCGTTATCATAATATCTAATTTTATTAATTGATGCCCAAAAATACAAAATGTTATTTACTTCTTGCCGAATAACCGGGAAAAAAACTAATTTTCCTTCCATATTTCATTATCAGTCACTTACGAAGAAGTGTTATTCATTTATGTACTTTTCAGCGTTATTTGAACACAACAAAGATAGATAAATATCCGATGTTATCACAGAATTTGTAGAATAAATAGAGTTAACCGATTACAATAAGATTACAGCCCTTTTGGATATTTGAAATCTTACCAGTCGTGGAAAGTTGGGAGGGCTGTGGTTTAAAGCACTTTCCTGATAAAATTTCACCCCATACCCCTACTGTTGAGACGAACGGTAAACCAGCTAGCAATAAAACAACAAAAAAGCCAGCTAACATTACGCTAGCTGGCAACTGACATCAACGGATAAAGATTAACTATTTTATTTTCTCATTTAGTATCTCCATAAAGTTATGCTTCTGTGCTTCCATTATACTGTTTATAGCTGGCTTCTTTACTTTCTTTAACATTCCAAGCAGCTTTGTATAGTTAGTTCCTTGATTGCTCTTCCTAATAATCCAGTCGATGAAGAATCCTTTAGCCAAGAAACGATAAGTAAATCCTGCATCCAAACCAGCTTTAATAATCTTCTCTGCTTTTTCAACCAGCTTATTTGGTTCATCACCCACATATTTAGCAAGAGTATCCTCTCCATATTTACACGTCTCTGCCAGTACCGATTCTTTTATGTCAGCAGAATAAATCAGATACTTACTAAGTGTTGTCAACTTAAACCCACCATTTGGTAGCATATCATCTGCTTCACCTTTCTTTGTTCTTTGGTGTTGTATATCCATATACTTAACTATGAACTTCAAAACCTCATTATCAGGAAAGGCAGCATAAGCCTGTTTTGCAAAATCTCCTTTAGTCCACTTTACTGACGTATTGTTCATTTCTGAAATCGTAATCCGTATATCCTCATCCTCAACCAGCGAATACATAGCCTTTATCTGTGCAGGAGCTTTAGGCGTAAATTCTTCTGGCTTATTTTCTGGTTTACTACCGTCCTTCTGCCATTTCTTCATTGCATTTTCATACTTCTTCTTATTATTTGCATCTTTTTCTCGAAGCTCCATTATAGCCCTATACCTGTGCTGACCTTCAATAATGACCAAATAATCATTAGCTTTAGAGGAATCTATTGGCAGTCCAGATACAGGTTCTTTCAAACTTAACCCTGCGTTTACCACATCTTCACCATCAACCACAACAAGCGGAACATACTGTGAATGTTCTCCGATAGACTTGACTTTATCATTCAGGTTAGCCTTGTTAATGTCTCGATTGATACCGCCAGCAATAAAAGCCACTTTCTTTCCTTCGTTCAATTCTCTTGATTCCAGAGTAAAGATTTCATTCTTCATACTTTCTTTTGTTTTCATACTTCTTTTGCAGTTTTTAGACTGGTGCGCTCCAGCTTTATTTGTTATACTGCAAAGATGATGCTTTATTAAGAGTACTAACAGGGATAAAAAAACACAGCTTTCCTATTCCCCTACTTCACAAACTATAGAATGAAGTATTTAGAGAATAAGAAAGCAGGAATAATTAATAAAATAAGTCTCAATCAATAATAGAATGCGTTCATACTCCTTATATCTTTATCCTTATATTGTTTCAACAAGGATTTCAAGTAGTCATAATCAACCAACACACTTTCGTTATTCACGATGCCAGTGAAATATAGCAGATGAGAAATCAGCGTCTTTTCCTTGTCAGACATATTAGCTCCCTTCTTTCTCTTTTCTTTTACCTGTTCTTGATAATTCAAGGCAGTGATAATCATTTGTGAGAAATAATAAGCGAATACGGAGAATGATTCAGTATGTGGATTACTCAAATCAACGCTACCAGTATTCATTTGGTCTGAATTTACTGTTTCCAATCCGTCTGCACAAAACTTGGCTATACTAGCAATAGCCGTTTTATTATCTATCACGATATTCTTCCTACCTATTTTCAACGTAATACAAATTGGGCTTTTAAAGACTGCACCAAACGGAGTATCTCTTTTATAATCCTCACTGATAGCATTAACAAATTTTTCTATCTGTTCTTTAGGGGATTCTTTTATTTCTATACCCTCCATACATTTACCCCAACTGCAATCATAACAGAAAAGCAATAGATACCAGAACTTTTCAGCGTCTAAGCCCAATACAGCAAGCAATTCTTGTAGTTCTTTATTCTTTATGTATGAATCAAACGAGAATCTACCTTTCAAAATTCCTCTGTTGTATCTTCCTTTAAAAGTGTCTGGCGTTTGTGACGGCAACATATATGCCTGTCCTGTTTCTTCGTCATAATCAAAATCAGGGAAATATTCTTGCGTCACTGGGTATATATACTCTAGCAACTCGCTATACTGAATTGAGAACTTATCTACTGGCTTCATAGTGTTTTTGTTTGCAATGATAATAAAAAAACAGCAAATGAATTTCTTCAAATGCTGTTCTTTTATTTAGAACTAATCTTTTAAACTTATGGTAGCAGGTTCTACCGTATTTGCGACAATTGTTAATCCTTGTTCAACTTCCGCATTTTCTCCTTTGATACAGAGTGGGGGAATTGTATTTAAAGGAATAAAAAATATGGAACACCAAAACCAAGTCCAAGCATTTCCCTTTTTACTTACTCCATTTTTTTCAATATCTGGAGCAGTTAAAGCAATAGTAGTTCCATTAGAAAATTTAAGTTCTCTCATTCTAATAATTAGTTTACCACTTTTACCCCAACATTTTCTTTTCGATGCTTTTACAATCTCCGCCGTTGCTAATGTTCCCACAGGAATAGCCAGTTTATCATTAATATAAATTTCTTGTGCAACTTTAAAATTAACAATATTCCCCCTTTTAGCTTTTTTTGAATTAATAGAATAATCCAATACAAGTGGAATTGCAGTATTTGCAGGAATCAATAAATCAGCCTCTTCTTGAATACAATAATTAGCTGCATTAATATCAATAGACTTACCAACCATCCATATCAATATTGTAAAAAACAGTATAATATTCTTTCTCATAATTTCTTTTTTATGTCATAAAACTATTTACTTATATCCCACACAAAAGGATAAACGACTGAATCAATAGGAATGTTAATAGATAACTCATCACCTTTTTCATATTGAATATTGACATATCCTGTTATTGTTTCACCCGGATTAACAGTTGTTATTTTCAAATATCCTTCATCTTTCATTTGGCGTTCTTGTAACATTTGATTATTATACTCTGCAATTCTACCACTAGCTATTAATTCAGCTTGATAAGCAGCAGCACCATTATAACCAACAGTTGTTGATGAAGTACTCAAACTTCCAGCGTATCCACTAACTCCTACAGCAGCACCAACAGTGGCACCATTTGTACCTACTGCCGCACCAACGGCACCAGAAACAGTAGCACCAGAATAGCTAGAATTTGTTTGAGTAGAAGAAGCTGAATAACCTGCTTTAGAAGCTGCCATAGATTCATTAAGGGCATTAAAAAAACTCCCCCAATTTTGGCGACGACTCACCTTTGCCATATATTCATCAGAATTTAAAACATTCAAATTCTTTACTTTGTCTTTTTTCTTTTTATAAGCAGTTATTAATGCAGGATTAAACGTTATGGGTTGAACTGAATTATTAGTCAATACAACATAGAGAGTAAAATACTTTCCATAATCTTTGTTAATTGAAGCATTAACCATAAGGCACAAACCATTTTTCATATAATAATCCCAAGTATCCCCTTTCTGGTGATAAACTTGCTTTTCATTTATTGATGGCATTTCTAAATATAAAGTACCATCAGACATCTTATATTTTGCTACAAATCCATCCTGTGTAGAATAAGTATAATATGGCTTTGCAGGTTCACCATTCTTATATTCAGCTTGTGAGCAAGCATCTCCTTTTTCTGTAAATTGATAGAATATACCATTATATTTACCGTTTACACAATCCCCCTTAGTATGGATTAAACCATTCTCAAAATAACTTATTGCAATTCCATTTTGAGTTCCATTAACCAATTCAAATTCTTCTTTCTTATTTCCATTCTCATAATAATTTATACATTTTCCCTTTCCATCTACAACATCCCAGTCTGTTTGCAATTTTCCATTTTTATAATATGACTTCCAAGCACCAAACTCTGATTTACTATCATCGTATTTATCAATGGAAATGAAATCACCCTCTGAATTTAATTCTCCAGTATTGAAATATGTTCGGAATTTATTACGATAATTACCATCTTGAGCATAAGATACGTATCGAATAAAACTTGCAAACTGTTTCGTTTCTACCCCTTTCCAATTATTGTCATAATAGAGAGTATCTACTTTTTGTGCAAAAATGTTGAGGTTACAAACCAACATAGTGAATAATACTAATTTGTATTTTTTCATATTGAGTATATATCCTGCTTCTATGTTCCTTATAGAAAGCAATTAATAATAATGGATTAGTGTGAGGAACACAGTGAAAACTGCACACTAAATAAGTACTGCTACTTTAAAGACTAGACTATCTGTTTCTTATGTATGTATTGTAGTCGATGTTCCCTATCGACTGTTATACAATGAAAAAAGCGTGGGAACTATTGAATATTACCGTTATGAGGCTCTGGACTGCCCATCTCCAAGTAATAAACAATAGCCCACGCCAAACGATATATAGACTATCCATATAAGATAGGTATATAACATTGACGTGAGCGTTCTTGCCTACTATCCTTGGAGATTGAAATTGTCCAGATTTCATAACAGGATAATATCTTAAACGCTCTTCGTTAACTAATATGTCCTTCCAGTTCTAACTCATTAGACATCTGGAATTGCTGCAAAGGTAATAAAAAAGCCTGTAATCAATCAAGACTACAGGCTAATATTATTTACTCTTATAATGATAATCTATTCCAAATAAAGCTCCAACGAAAGTAAGCACCTCACCAAATGCTACCAGAATAGAACTATGTATGATACCTACAGGTACTACACAGAATCCTGCTATCAGTAATCCTATACCTACGACAACCAGTATGCAGGCTATTATTAATTGTATTTGTTGCTGATTCATAAACTCAAATAGACCTGAATGTTCCTGCAAATGTACCATCACTACTGATTTTAAACTCTGCTGCATTATCAATCCACCAACTACACATACCCTTAGTTGAGAAATTATATTTTCTCGCTACTAATTTTAATCGTCTTGGATAATGTCCGATTGAAATGTAGCGTACATCTTGCCCGTTATACATAAACGCATAATTATTTGTACATTCAATCCTTATTAAACCGGGATTTCCCTTAAATATCATTTCAACTTCAAGCCCTATAAATGTATCACTGCAAGGTAATATTATTGTTCTAGGGTCATTATCCTTATTTTTCGTAAAGAAGAAATTCAACCCATCCTTTAAATCAACCTCAAATGCATTTGCAAAATCATAATCATCAATATCTATAGTTTTAAACTCCTTCCTCGTACCATACTTTAATGTCAAACTACCTTCTGTATCCCAGCTAATATTTCCATTTGCCAACTTACCAGAACCATCATCTTTCAATTCCCATTTTCCAGATAAGTTTCTTATTGCACCAGACAGATAAGCATTATTAGAATAAAGTCCATCACCAGACAGTTTCCCAAAATCTGTATCAGTAATTCCATCTAGATTACCTATTCTACTGGATACTATGGAATCTGATTCAGATGTACAACCTGTACGTATATCAATACAGCCATCATACGGATTCAGCAGGATAGAACTTTGTCTGGCTGCATCACTCGTATTGGCTATCCTTACTAAAGCATCACCAGTTTCTATATTGCCTAATGCTTCTATGACATTGCAGGTAATAGTTGTACCATCTACAGTAGTTACCTTTAAGACTATCTTCTTTGAAGATGAATCAAAAGTCTGGCTAAGTAGAATATCATCCACCCTAAAGACAGAATCACTGACTGTAAGAACCATTACATTATTTTCATTGGAAGTTATACCTGTTACCTGTGCTGAATCGGTAACATATAAAATTCCATTAGTTCCCCTTACTTCATTACTCGTAATAGTAAAGACATCCAAACCTCCTTTTACTTTCAGATTGTCAAACTCTCCATTCTTGCCAGCGACAGAGTTAAATTTCACATCAGAATCAGTACTTAAATACTGATTTATTGTATCTACATATTCATTCTTATCTTGTTTGTTTTCATTCAAGTATTTACCCATATTGGCAGACAATGCCTTATCTTTACTGGAAGTTTCCAAATCATCAATTACTACAACTTTAGTACCAGCTTCACCTGATACTGTAGACTGTAAAACTGTACTTGAATAACTTCCACCTACATTCTTTAAATACTTGTTCCTGAAATTATGTGGTATATAGTTAGATTTTATTTCCATATTATCGTATTTCGTTCAATTCAACATCACATTTATTATTAATCAAATCGTATGTGATGGAATTGATTACAAAGTTCTTATTCAAGGTATTCTCTTTCAGGACTGAATTAAGCGATATACCCCTATTCTTTATTGAATTACTGTATCTGAATCGTGGCTTACTATAGTAATTCACATATTTATTAATACAGTGCTCTTCTGCTTTCAGTTTATCCAGTGAAGCTGTATCAGTCAACGTATCAACAAAGTAATACTCCTCTCCTATCTTAGTAAGAACATAGCTATAACTGCCTGCGTGTTCATTATAAGTATTGATTCTAAATTCAATATCATCAAAATCATTGACTATATTTTCATCAATTACATTCTCAAACTTCAAGTCTTCATCATACGTTTCATCATTAAAAATATCCTTCACATAATCAGATGTAGTATATTTCAATTTAACATCATTAATGTGAAATGAATTACACCTGACAGGTTCTTTATCGGTACGTCTCATAGGAGTAGTTCCAAGTTGATTAGGAGCGTAAAGTTCAAATGTCAACTCCCCTAATGTCATTTTATCAGATGGTAATGAAACGGCAACACCATCTTCACTTTCTGCCAGATTCATACGCCACGAAACTGTATTAGTCAATGAATAATCTGTATCAAACACCTTATCCCCTACTTTATTCTTATGCACCAGATAAAAACAGTCTTGCAATTTACATTCATCATAGAACCATTTCTCGACAAATACACGCTCATTACTGCTATTCATATATGAATACACGTAATTTCTATCTGCATATCCACCGCTATACTTTTCACGTCCAGAAATAGAATCATATTCCCCTTTAGTAACAAATCGCCAGTAACCGTATTCATCCAGATACTTATACCAAGTTGCACCTGCCCAAGTATTTGGACCGTTACATATCTTATAATAATTCCTTGCAACTTTATTATGATACTCCTGATAATTAACCCATCCATCACCATCATAGTACATCTTATCACCAATTGCAAGTTTACATTTAAACATCGTATCCGTGAATCCCGTGGAATATTTACCATCATAGTATTGTTCATCAGATGTTACAATACATTCTGCTGCATTCCAATCACCAGACAGCCTATAATTTATATCAATAATGAAAGTTCCACCTTTGACTGCTATAGGTAGCTTATTTTTCAATGACAATTGGACTCCGTCTGTTGTTTTCCATCCCATCAGACCGTAATCACTTATCGTAAAATATGTCTTCCAATTTAAAGAGGAAGGTTCATTTGCAGTCTCATAGTATGCTGCCTTTTGCCAGTAGCTGCCATTTGATGCAGCATTATCTGGAGTTACTTCTTCTATCGGTTCTATTGGTTTGTTAATTTCAAAAAGATATGGCTTATTCCAATCCCAATTATTCTTCGATTTAAAGAAAGCATTCAATAATGTATAATTCTTACCACTAATATCCCTTGTCGATTCATAATACTTATTTGCGTCTGCATTCTGATTTATAATATCATCCTCATCATTCCATTCAGGAATTATAGTATTATTAGAATTTGAATTAGCAACTACCACCACCTTATTATATAGCTCACCAATAGCTATACTGGCATTACTTTCATAAATATTCTGATTAACATTAATAACGGTGTTATCAAGTGCTACCACCGTATTACTATCATCTGACAGGGTATATTTAGTATATAAATTGATATTCTTAATAATATCATAGTCCACGAAGTAAATAGAATCACCATAATAATAGCAAGTCATACCCAGATACCTTGCAATATATTCCAGTACGTCTTTACAGTTCTCTGCTTCATTCGCTTCATCGAAGAAATTTCTATCTAATATGAATAAGTTATTTAGTAAATCAGTAGTATCATTTATCTTCTTTGCGTTGTGTACATAGACATTCTTTATCAGTCCATTGGAATCAATCTGGCTTATGATATGTTTGATTACCTGATAGAAAGACACTATAGACTGCTTTTCATTTAGATAGGTGTAGTTATAATTATTAAGGGATGAAAGAATATCGTTGAACTGCAATGACAACAAATTATATTCTTCATTATAATCTGTACTGTAAAGACAAGGAACAGAATACCCACACCACAACAAAGAACCATTCTTTGAGATGGTACAATATATCTGGTTTCCTAATGCTGTGTACAGATTAGCCAGTACCTTTGTCGTTAAGACATTAATCTGGCAATCCGAACATTTGATTGGTTTGAACACATCATCATCTGATTCATAGTTAATTGAAACTGCATCAGCAGAACAGAGTAATTCAGAAGCTATCAAAGTACCTCCTGAATCCCTGTATATTTCAATATTGATAGTATTCTCATCTATATCCTTAAAAGATGAGTTATATATTAATTGATAGCCCATTTTACCTTAGTCTATTTGTTCTATTACTGTGTTGTTTTAAAACTCCAACCAGTGCTTTATCTGAAATCTTAAATTCAACTTCTCCAGACATAGCACCTCCTTTTACAGGTGAACCACCGTCTAACAGGTTGAACAAATTGGACTGCTGACTTTTATTCAGAATCATTTCACCACTATTCACCCTAGCCAATATCTTATCACCAAAGAAGGAACTGCCATCAACCACACCACCATTGGCAAATTGTGGCATAGTGGCAAAAGCTGCTATTACAGAAGCTACAGCAGCACCAGCCAACAACCAACCTACTACTGGTGTTTGCGTGGCACTGGCTACGGCATTTCCTATAGACTCCGCTTTCTTTGCAGCAATAAGAGCTTCTATAGCAGGAATAGCAGTACCTATAGCTGTCATTAAATTAGCACTCCAAGTTAACCAAGCAGAAGCACCTTCATTTGTCATTTGGGATATAGAACCCATAACAGTAGCAATAGCACCTAATGAAGTTGCATAATCATTATTTACTTTTACATCTTCTTCTGTTACAAATGGAGAAGTTAGTTTACCAATATCCCTTGAATTAAAGCCTTTAACAGATGGAATACCAGCAGGTTTTAATTCTCCCTGCTCCCTACTGTTATATTTAGCAGTAATATTCAGAACTATTTTTTTCTGTTCCAGTTCCTGTATCAGTTTTAGTGCAGATACTCTGGCATCGTTTGTAATGGCAGCAGCATACTTCTTTCTGGCTTCCGTTATCAGCTTATCCAATTCAGCAACAGAACCAGCAGGAATTACTTCTTCTGTTTTTACCTTATTATTTCCTCCAGCAGGTTTAAGACTATTCTGTAATTCCAATGTACGTTTATCAAAATCATACATACGCTTTTTCAAATCATAAGCATATTCATAGTTTTTAATCATTTCACCTCTATTGGCATCATTATCCTGATTCAAGAAATTCTGCTTTTCAAGTTCTGAATTTTGTTGTTTGAACAGTTCCATTTGTTGCTTAATAGAAGACAGTTTTTCCCTCATCTGTTTTTTGGTTTCACCTGTCCATTCATTAGTATCACCTCTGGTAGAATTAATCCTGCCTTGTATTTGGTTTATTTCCTTTTCGTATGCCTTTAACTGGTCTTGATACTCCGTTAATGCCCTTTTCTCATTTCTAGATGAAAAATCATTATTATTGATTGATATATATTTATGTATATCATTAATATTAAAGTCTTTTCGTCCTGTTCTAATATTCAATGATTGAATAAGTTCTTCTTCTGCACCTCCCAAGACATCAGTAACATCTATTTTAAAATCGTCTTTCAACTTTTGCAAGTCTTTAAATGCCTTCTCCCGTTCCTGCTTGCTTTTAGTGGTATCCCTGATTATAGATTCATATTTCGTAAACTCCGTTTCAAAGACTTTAGTATTGAATCCCATTGATAACTTAGCATCAGTCAACGAATCACGCAAAGCAGAAAGTTCTTTCAAATTCCTTATTGTAGAAAGAACACCGTTATTAAATGCTTCAAAACTGCCAGCAGACATAGACTGAAAGAATAAATCTACAGTTCCTTTACAGGAATTTAATGTATTGTCCCATTCATCATTAGTAGCCTGTGAGCTTCTTATTATCTTCATAAAAGCGTCACTGGCAGTAGTCGCAATTCCAATACCAGCAGCAAACTTTCCTATAGTACCTACTATATTGCCTGTTATCTGTTGAAACTCCTGTACTTGCCTGCTGCTCTTAACTATGTTATTATTAAAACCAGATGAATCAAGTAATAGTCTGGTTACTAAATCAGCCATATATATTTAGTTTTGTGTGTTTATAAATTGATTAGCTTTAGCCTGTAGTCTGGCTATATCGTCTTTACTGATAGAAGTATCTTTCTCTTTGGCTTCATCCCAATCAAACTTCATAATATCAGTAGGTGATAACTGCTTGGTACTGTTAGTTTGGGCTATGATATAACTTATCATTCTAGCCTGTTCCCAGCTTGTTTTATTCTTATATTGCAGATTCTCCAAGACTGCCTTCACCTCATACATTTGCATACTGTCCAGAAAATAATCAGGTGCTATACCTGCTTCCAGAACTATCAAAGCATACAATTCGCTAATCGTTACTTTTTTTTTGAATCTACAGTATCACTTATGAATGCAGACTGCTTTTCCATCTCCTTAGAAAGAAAATCCTGTAGCTGGATAACTAAGGCTGGTTCATCATCGCATTCATTAATAAAGTCCTCGAATGTCATTTGCAAATCTGGATTATTGGCTACTAACAGACTATAATAAAACAGGTAGTAATCCGTTAGATTCTCCAATCTGAATATCTTGCCTGTTATCTGTTCAAATACGAACATAGCCCTGATAGTATATCGTATATTATATGCAGTACCTTTAATTTGAATTTCCATAGTATATAAATAAAAAAGGGGAAACTGTAACAGCTTCCCCAGTGAATATATTACGCTACTTTAGGTGATAAAGCACCTGTTCCTTCCAAAGTAACAGAATAAGTAGCATTATCATTATCTGGAGCATTAGCGGTAATACTAGTGATAACCACCTTACCAGTGTAGCCACCGCCTATTTTCCAGCCATCGGCAGGCAGACCTGTATCGCTGTCTGCATTGGTGCATACGGCAAAAGCTACAGTTAATTCCTCTCTGCTTATCCAGCTATTTACTAAAGCATTAAAATCTTCCACGCTATATAAATTGTCAGTTGTAAGTGACCAGCTTAATTTGCTTACCGCTTTACTAGTCCACTTGCCACCGTCTTTTGATGAAGTTTCCAAAGTGTTTCCCGTTAAGGAAAGCTGGCAACTGGTTGAAAATGCCAATGCTTTATAAGCAGTGCCAGCACCAGTGGTATCTTTAAAAATCATCAGGTCATTCCCTCTAAGTATTTTGTTTGCCATTTGTGTTTATGTCGAATGTTATATTTTGAATGAATGTATCTTCTATGTATTCTTCATCTGCGCTAATCATCCTTATATCATTTATTTCTATTCCTGCAAAGTTCCCCCTTCTACCTTCTAAAGCATCCCTTACATAGTCTGCCAGTTCAACGGTATCCGTGTAATCTTTAGAAGCAATAACCACATCAACCGTAACGGATTCATTTACAGAATAACTGCCTTTGGTGTAGTTAGGACTAATATTAGTCCTTTTATAAACGATAAAAGGAAAAGTGGTGGATTCTTCAACTATCAACGGATATATCTTAGAACCTACCTTTTCTTTTATCCTGCTATCTTTACTTAATAAGTGATAGATAGCTTTTCCTATTTGTAAGCTCATCTTCTTTTGGAAATCCTTGTTATTGATTCTTCAACCATTTGATTTATATTATCAAAGATGGCACGTTCCTTATTATCTTTGGCAGTCCTGAAAAAGTGAGAAGCGTTCATTCTACCTCTGTTAGCTCCGTTTTTTCTAAGTCGTCTGGTAGTTGTTCCAAGTTCAAAGAACTTTAACCTAAAGTCCCCCATTATATGAACCTTCGCTTCTGTAGCTTTCTTATCAACCTTTAGTTTTATTCCACTGCCTAAAGTTTTACCGTCCCATCTATTCTTATGATTTATTGTCTTACCTACTACGCTTCTTAGTTGTGTTTTCGTTTCCTTTTGCAAAATTCGTCCAGCTTTCCGTAGTGCATTCTTATACACATTCTTTTGCTGTCTGCTATTAAGTTCACTAAACATTCTTAGTACCTGTGAAGCGTCTACAGTTACACCGTTATTCATTAATAAGCTCTCCTATGATTTCTGTGGATTGTTTTGTCCTGTCTGAATTGATAGCCAATATCCTATACTTCTTATCTTGATAGATAATTCTCATTTGCTCGTTTACCTTATGATAGTACCTGATTGTGAAAGTAAGTGTATAAGAAGTAAATATTTCATTATTCTGATTAACCCTGTTACCAGAATTAAACTTAATGTTGGCTCTTGTTTGCAGATAGTCTACCCATTCCATAGAAGTAGCCCCAAACTCATTTTTAACAGGTACTGATTCCTGTAGTAATATTGTCTCTGTCAGTAGCCCTGCCCTCATAGTATATAGTATTAATAGCCGTACTGTAATCCAGTTTCACCGCTTATTCTTACTGCACTACATAATTCAGGATTCCAGCCAGGATAAAGAACCGTAGTTATAAACTTCTCTTGTCCAGCAGGTCTAATTTCTACAGTTACTTCATTATCATTGGTATTTTTAATGAGAAAATAAAATTCTGGTGTGAATACATCCTCTGTTATATCATCCATTCTACTAACCTGTGTAGACGTTGCCCTACCGTCTCTATTATGTATATAGTCAATCATACTTCTTTGTAGTTTTTATAAAGTGAAACTAGATAGTCAAATGTATATGGCACTTTATTAACGGATGAATAAGATACTGGCTCACGATTGGCATATAGATTACCAATCAGCAGCAGAATAGCGTGAATAACAGCAGGTGGGGTAAATTCCCCATCCACTGCCAATTCATCCAGTTTCAGATTCAAATTGCGTGCTACTGCATCCTCTGCAACATCAATCAATCCAAGTATATATAAATCATCATCCTTGAAAGAATCATCCAAAAGAAGGTGCTTCTTAGCTTCTTCCAGTTTGACGTACATATTATTTCAAGATAGCTTTTTGGAAAGAACCTGTTCTTCTTGGTTTTGCATCGAAATATGCATTGATAACCAATCTTACTTTACCGTTAGCTGCTTGTGTGTACGGGTCTACTGTTAAGTCAATCCCACCCCATTGTCCAATAACAAAATCTTCAAAGTGTCCCATTACAACACCTTTACTGGTAACATTAGATGTACAATATACTGGATAACCGTTCACTTCATTTTCTTCCATCAGACAACCAGCACAACCAACACAGGTATGTACACCACCGTCAGTTACATTGTAAAGAGCATCTTTAGCAGTCGTTTTCAAAATACCTTTTGCAGATGGCGATACAATGAAACACTTGTTTCCTGCTACATTAGCTTCTTCTAGTGCAGTTTCCATATCAACCAATCTCTTATAAGTAATATCCTTTGTTTCAGGAGTAACGCCATTAAAGATACCGGCAGGCATAGTAGCAGAACCAGCAGCACTACCCAAAATAGTGGCTTCCAGTTTGTCCGAAATAGCATTTACAATATCACGTTTAAGCATCTCTTCTGCACTGGCAGAATCCTGAATCAGGAATTGTTTGGAAACGTCTACATAAGCGGTAAGTCTCTTTGGTTCTAGATTCACTTCACTGAAATCACCTGCACCGTCCGTAGCAGCAGCTACCTCACCAGCCCAGCTAACATTACTTCCAGAATAAGCAGGAATAGAAACATTACCTACCAGTCCAGACAGATAGCTTGCACCAGCTTTAACCATTACTAAATTAGCTCTCAATGGTTCTAACAGAGCCAGTTTATCTTCTGCTACGGTTTCCTGTCCTGCACCTTCTACAGTTGCTTGTATATCACCTCTTTCCTCAATCGGTAATACGATTTGTCCAGAATAGTTCTGTCCTGATTTTCTAAATTCTGCAATACCAGCAGATACAACTTCTTGCGCTCTTTCGTCCAGTTGTCTGCTATTGGCTACGTCATTAATAGCCTTTAAAAGTGAAAACTTCTCTTTTTTCATAGATGTATTATTTGTGTTTGTTAGTTTTGTCTCGCTTGCAATCTTTCTTATTTCCTTATCTATGTCTTCCAGTTCAACGGTGATAGAATTAAATTCAGCGTGTTCACCTTCATTTAACCGTCTGGTTTCCTTTTCTGCTTTGGAAACTATTTCCTCTGCCCGTTGCTTTAACTGTTCTTTTTTGTCTAACAGTTCTAAAGTGTTCATTATTGTAGTTTGTGTCTTAGCTCCATATAGTAATCAGTCAAATCTTCTTTATCGAATGATTCCAGCTTTCTAAGTGCTACACTCGTATCAGGATACGCTTCTTTATAGACAGGTGATACATCAAACAGTTCTTTGAACTTATTGATAGTCCTGATATAAGAACCATTATCCTTCTTTGTCCAAGTATCGGAATCAATAGTAAAAGCAAAAGATGAAGTAGTAATATCACCTCTCTTTAAACCTTCCAACAATTCATCTCCCAGATTTGTGCAGGGTGCTTCAAAGCTATATTTAAGCCCTGTAGAATCAACTTCCAGTTTCAGGCTACCTGCACCATATTTAGAACGTGCCAGAATACCTCTGTCTTCATTATGATTCAAAAGGCATAAAATATCTGACTGTTGTAGCACTCCTTCCAATGCCGTAGGTTCTATAACTTCTGTAAACCCTCCTAAATCTCTAGATTCAGAATTGAATACTATTGCATACCCCTCAACAATTCTAGAATCTTCGTTTCTTTTTTCAATTTTACAATTTCGTGTTTCTTTCATAGTATCGTAGTAATCCCTTATACATATATTACCTTCACCCTAGTATCTCCCAGACAGGGATTATCAGAGCAGTAAACTGTATATTGTTCGTTATATCCTGATTCATTGGTGTAATAAAACTTGGCTACTTCTCTGAATCCTCCTTCAAATCCGCCTACACTAAATACGGCTTCTCCATAATGAGAAGGATATGCAAAACAGATATATTCATCCTTGCCTGCATTTACTCTGAAATTCATTTCTGTAGCTTGCCGTAGTTCTTTTGTAAGAGATTCAATAAAGTTGGAATCATAAGTAGTAGAAGATGATACACCGTAATATATATTATTCATAAACTTAATATCAATAGTTTTAGATTTGATGGTAGTTCCATCATTTACCTTTAGTGTGAATGATTTATTGCTGTTGAATGGAGTATCAAATGTGAAAGAACTGCCTGTCACAGGTACATCATTAATAAATTGTTCCGTTGCTGGCTGGCTTAACTTCCAAGTAAGTGTTATACTGTTAATGTTAGTTCCTATTTCCTGTACTGGTTCTACGTTACTGGTAAATGAAGTTATATTAATAGCTTCGTACAGCAATGAATCCAATGTGTCTTTCACAGTTGTACTGTCATATCCTACATTTTCAGCAAGTAAATCGGAACTTGTTACGAACTTGGAATCATTTATTAAATCAGACGTGAAATTAGGTATTTCACTAGTATCAGCTTTAGCAGCCAGTGCTTCTTCCAGTTCTTTTAGTTCCTTATTAATACCTGTCGAATCAAAATCAGATAAATTAGTAAGTTTGGTTTTATCTTCATTAGTATAATCATTAGTAGATAATCCTTTGCCAGATTCTTTATCAACCTTTTTTGCCAAGTCTACAACATTGGTAAACTGTGCATCATTGGAAAGCTCCGTTGTATATTTGGGAACTTCATCTTTGGAAGCAAAGTTTCTATCATTCACTAATTGACTAAGTTTAGTAGGTACACTATTTATATTGACATAATTACAGTCATTTTGCAACTCGCTTACTTTGGTAGGCAAATCATCTCTGGTGATAAATCCCATATCATTTATCAACTGACTTAGCTTAATCAGTCTTTCCTTTGATTCAGAACAGCAATATTTAAGACCATCTTTATCTGCTACTATGGTATAAGCCCTAATCATTTTATAGCAGTGACTATCATCATTCTTTATAAATGTACAGATAACATTATAGTCTCCCAAAAGCATTTCCTGCTGTTGTTCGGCTGTTACTTCAAACTCAATACCTTTCACTAAAGTACTGTCATAAAGAACAGTATCCCCTAAATCTTCTTCCCTCTCTTTAAGGACTATATCAACTATTCTGGCATCTGCTACATATTTCTTGGATGGAACTGTAGAATGTTGATACATCACTTCCAAATCAGTAACAGCAGATAAATCTACATAGCCGTTGCAATCCTTTATAGTCCAAGTAAAGCTAAAATCATTGCCTTTAATTATATACCTCATCGTCTTTCTCTATTTGCTTAGTAACTGCATTATCTAGTGTCTGTACATTCACCTGTACAAATGATTTGTCACCGTTTTCAATAGCTGGTAAATCCAGATTCTTCCTAATTTCATTTGGAGTAATCACACCAATCTGGAACAGCGTATTATAGTAGCTAGCCAAACTTGCCTTATCTGCTCTAAGTAGAACTGAAGTATCAAAACGCACATCTATATTATTCCTTTCAGAAGGCTTATATAGTTTACGTTCAAATTCCAGTTCTATCTTTTCCAGTAGTGGTGAAAGCGTATCAGTCAAGAAAGCTAGTTGAGTAGCTTCTACTGTACTATAACTGGATTTGGACAAATCAAATGCCTTGACTGGTGACACACCGAAGAATCTGCAAATATCAATCACATTAAACTGTCTAGTTTCCAGTAATTGTGCATCAGACGGATTCACCGTAATAGGCTGAAAAGTCATATTGCCTTCCATCACAGCCACGCCATTAGGAGTACCAGTAATAGAATTAAAAGCACTGCTCCAAGCTGTTTTAATGTCCTGTTTCTGTTGTGCCGTTAATGAGGATTCCACTTTAATAATGCCAGCCAGATTAGCACCTCCTTTGAAAAATCCTTCTGCGTGCGCTTCTGAATCGGCAGTCAGTCCCAGCGTGTTTCTGGCGTGCTTCAAGGTGCTTATACCTGTAATCCCATCATAGCTAAAATTCAAGATATGAATCATATTGATAGCTTCTACCAGTTGGTTCATCCCTGTAATGTTGTACATCTTCTTACCGTTTTTAAAAGTGACTGATACAGAATCTGATTTTAGAAATATCAGTTCTTTGGCATCACCTTTTTCATCTCTGTTAATAAGAGCATAGCCATTACCTGTAAGAAGCACACTGGTAACCAGTGTCTTGATAAAAGTAAATCTGCTCATTTGGTCATTCGGTTCTCTATTCAACAGCCAGTATGTAGGATGCTTGGTAAACTTGGTTTTAAAGCCCTCATCATCTACATAATACGGTTCTAACGGCAACTGTGCTACAGAATCACTTATCACGTCTACACATCTGTAAACAGCAGATAGCAACATAGCTTTTGATTCTGAATATGTAGTAGCTGAATTATAAAATAGAGAATCTGAAAGAAAGTTGTAGCTACGTTCTTCTTGTCTAGCTTCTTTCTTTTTAAATGGATGGAAATTGAATTTCATTAAAATGTAAATATTTGGTTTGTGTAGTGTGGTACTTGCAAATACATACCTAAAGCCTGTATCATAGATATAGTTCCATCTATCTTCTTCTTGTCTACTTGTTTGTTAGGTTTGATATTGCCGTTATGGTCTGACTTCAAAGTCACATTCCTAAAGCAATACCTGTTTATTTCGTTATTGTCTATTATTGCTTTACCAGATAATATAAGCCGTTCCATCTCTCTGGTAGGCTTATTAAAGTTGGCTAATGTCTGTGCGTATTCTTCAAGTGGCAATCCTTTTTCTGTCGAATCAATAGCCCACTGTGTAGCATTATACTTATCATATCCTACAGCCTGTATATTAACTACTTCTGAATATTTAAGCATATCAGTAGTTATGTAATCATAATCGGTAACATTACCAGCAGTAACAGTAAGTAAACCAGCTCTTTTCCATAGCTTATAAAGTTCCTTGTCTGTCTTGTCTGTAAGTGCCGATTCAGGAAGGTAGTAATGAGTTTTAAAATAGTATTTATCACTATCAACGACTAAATAAGATACAGCAGTTAAATCACTGGTAGCAGCTAAATCCACTCCAATATAACAGGGTAATCCCCTAAACTTTGACAGGTCTACTGCTTGTGTACACTTTATAATACTTTCATCAGACAGCCAGACTGTAGCACTGTCACACCATTGGTTAAGCGTCTTGGTACGTACTCCCACTTCATCAGAAGGATTATTAATAGCTTGTTGTACTTGCCCTTTGATGTATTTACTGGTAACAGTGACATTCAAATTAGGTGCAACTTTCATCCAGTTCTTTTCACTTCTCCAATCATCATCAGCATCTAAAGAATAGATGGCAATAAACATTTCATCATCTGACTTTAACTCATTCAGCACTTCTATAGCTACAGTTCTTAATTGGTAACAAGGTAAAGTTTTGTCGAATCCAGCAGTAGTAATAGTACACAGGTGTGGATTCTCACGCATACCCATACTGGATTTTATTACATCCCTTACCTTACTTGTTTTGGCAGCGTGGTATTCATCCAGTAAACCGAAACTGGCATTAAATCCATCCAGTTTGCTATCATCAGCAGCAAGTACCTTCAATTTACTATTAGTAGCCTTAAACAGAATATCAGCCCTGTAAGCTGTCAAATATTTGCCTTTGGTATCCAGTCCCTTACTAAACTTGGAACACATATCAAAAGCTATCTTTGCCTGTTCCTTACTGTTTGCTGCCAGCAAGACTTCTGCACCATCTTCACCATCAGCAATTAGATAATACAAACATAAGGCGGCAGCTAAAGCAGTCTTACCTTGCTTTCTGGATACTTCTATGTATGAACTGGTGAATCTCCTAGTTCCTGTACCCTTCCAGTAAAATCCCAGTATATTAGCTATAATAAACTGTTGCCAGCCTTCCAGTATGAAGTTACTGCCAGCGTGCTTGCCTGTATAATGTTTCAAAGTGCCAATAAAGCTAATAGCCCTGTCTACTACATCTTCCCTAAACTCCAAATCATCCCTCAATAAGTCATTCTGGAATCTCTTACAAGCCAGTTTTATTGTATCGCCTGTTACTATTTCATTATTAAGAACCTTACTTGCATACTCATAGTAAAGTTTCATCATCTAACTTCTTTCTTACCAGTAACAATGAACTGTTCTAATGGTGTGGATTCCTCGTCATCCGTTTTATCCATCTTTGGTAATTTGGTACGTGCTTTGGCTGTCAGTCCAAATTCCAACATAACTTTCATAGCCTGTGTTTGTGCATCCTTTGCAACTTTTACCAATGGATGTGGTGCTATATTACCTCTATCACTGGTAACTGTCAAACCGTCTATTTCCAACTGTTTGGATGCCTTGATAAATGTACTGTAATTTCTTGCCAGCATATCTAAGGCAGCATTATCTATATTCTCTAAAACACCTCTATTTTCAAGCTCTGCAAGTACTCCTTGTATGTATTCAGCAGCTTCTTTTTCTATACCTTTGGGAATTGAATATTTCTTCATAGTATTACGTTTTTTATTTTCTAAATAGTAAAGCTAAAAAGGTACTCAATTACACATAAAGAGACTATAACACAATTAATTAAGAATGTAATACATTCATTTTGACACCCTATTTTATTTCAGTAAATTTGTATAGAATTAAAAATCAAACACTATGGAAAGAACGTGTAATTATCCGATAGAAATTAAGTTTAAAATAGACCTGAATACAGAACTGCTACTGAATGAACTATGCGATTTATTAAAGAAAGACAGGTCTAAAATATTAAGATTGATAATCGCTGATTTCTTTGACAGGAATCTGGATTTAATAGACAAATATAAAGAGACAGACAACAAGTTAGATAGGGAAAAACTGGTAGAAGCAATACTGAAAGACTTCTATGGATATAACAGGCAAACAATGAATGAATACCTACGATTTAAAAATGAAAAAGACAATCCCAAGTAAAGAAGTATTGGAACAGTATATATATGACTATGGAATAGATAAAACAGCACAGATATTTCACATATCAACAGAAGAATTAGATAAGAAGATTAACTGGAAACCACAATACGAGCAGTACAGCTACAATCCAGCAATAGCCAAACCACTTTCATCACAACATAAGCAAATTATGGCTATCATAGCTAAACACTACCCAGATTTACTAAAGCAGTGCACCAACTATTATAAAGACACTATTTATATGTCCCAGAATGTAGAAGATTTACTTCATAAAGCTATAATCAAATGTTTGGAAATAGGACTGGATAAAGTAACGGAAGACGCCGTTCTGAAATTAGTAAAGATACAGTTCTATACAGCCAGAAAATACGCACAACTGCAAAGTTACACTATGAAGAAAAAGATATTTCCACTGGAAATAGCTACGGAAGATGGAGAATATATAATACCTACAGAATACTACAATAATGCCATATTTAAAGAAAGCGAAGAAACAGCGTAATCCATCAAATAACAGGATAGAAAGACAGAAGATTTATAATACTGACAGATGGCACAAACTTAGAGCTAGCAAACTAATGCAGTCACCATTATGTGAAGTATGCTTATCCAAAGGTGTAATCACTCCTGCGTTTCACATCCATCATATAGACAGCTTTATGAATTATGAAGGAATGAAACGCAAAGAAGTGGCTTATAATCCAGATAATTTAATGTCTATATGTGAACAGTGCCATTCCAGAAAACATTTACATACTAAAAAAGATTTGGCATTATAAAATATTTTGTGTAAATGGAAACAGAATCCAGATATAAGGGAATATATACCTGAATCCTGTTTTCTCATTTACACAAAATTGTGGACACTGCCGTCTTTAGAAAGGAAACATTGTAAGCACTTTACCTAAGTCACTATTTTTGGGTATATTTTCTATATTATTTTCATTATCTCTAAGTATAATACTATACGATGTTTCTCCAACCAAAACCCCTACAGAATTGAAGTTATTATCATAAAGTTCATTACCAACTTGAGCTGTTTCACCATTAGGAAGTTTTACGAAGTAGTTTCCATTTGTAGCTAAAACATCAATCCTCTTATGCAATTTATTTATTTCGCCTAATATTATACTAGAATCTTGTGTTAAAGTTATTTTCTCTGGCAAGGCTGCTGGTTTTTCTATTGAAAGCAACTGCAACAACGAATTAACCTCTTTAATATCAGCATCATATGTTTCTTTTATACATTTAGCCATCTCTGGAATAGCTTTCTTAACCTCATCTATTCTAAGAGTTTCACTATAAGGTAATGTTCTTATTCCAGATATATCAAAAGGCATTACAGTCTTACTATCCTTTATTAAAACAGTCTTAAGATTAAAAGCCTGCCTAATGCCAAGTTCATAAAATACATTAGGATTTCTAGAGCTTAAATCACATATAGCCATATCACAATCAAGTATCTGCTTTAGTATATCAACTACTATAAAATTAGCCTTTGATGTATCATCTGCCCGTACTGGTTCAAAACCAGCATCCATAACAGCAGGCTTTATAAGATGTTCATACACTCTCGTAAAGTGCCCCTTGTCATAGCCTTCTGCATCACTAATAGGCATCATTATAAAGCACTTTTTATTTTTCTTATCTTCCATAATTACAACAATTAAGTTTAGATGCAAATATCTATATATTAAAACAAATAATATCCCATTTTACCAATGAAAATTAAATTAAACATCCAATACATTCAGAATCTTACTAATAACGAAGCGTTCACCTACTTCTGTACACTAGTAACAATAGCCAATAATCCAGATGCAACAATTAAAGATGTAGTACGTACCTGTGGTATAGGTGAAACTACCGTATTCAAGCATTTAAAGAAATTTGATGAGCTAGGATACTTAGACATAGATAGAACTGGAACATATAACACATACAGCTACACTGAACCTGATAGACTATATATAACCATAGATTCAGACCTGCTTAACATTAATGGCAATAAGAACCAATTAGGAGCACTTATACGGCTTAAATCATATACCAGAATAGGCACTAATATTGTAGACCTCTCACTTAATCGAATAGTCCACGAAGTAAGCATACAGCACGACAGCATATACTTTGCCCTTGAAAACGAGATACTGGAAAGAAATGATAAAAAGACATACTTTACCTTCATTCATCCAGCATTCACGCACATCTGGTAGGCAAATACAGAGCTTAGAAACACCTGTACACTATTTTTTAAAATTTGTGTATCTTCCAGTTTTTATAGTCAAAAAGTTTTATTATCTTTGTATCAGCAAATTAGAAGAAGCAGCTACTATCATAAATGCTTCTATTGTTGCGAAATTCTGACTAAAATATGGAACTAGTGAATAATAGTAGCTAGTTCCTTCTTTTCGATTCATTTTTCATAATTCATATAATCCCTTTGGGATTCCATTGTTAAAAATGCAGTTCTTCCCTGCATTTTCTTAAATTAGTAAATTGAAACAGCGAATAATAGGCGTAGTGATACGCTTATTATTTTATCCCAATCCTTACCAAAATTTGCAAATGCTACCTTATACCATACTAAAAAAGTAAGGAACTCAAGACCAAAGATTTTAACCAGATTAGCTTCTAAATTCAGATTTACTACTATTCAGATTACTTACTACCTAAATTTAATATGTAAAAACCTATGAAAACCTTAAATATAAATTCAACTAATGGATATTTAAACTTACCTGATTTACCACATAATTGTATCTTTAATAAAGTAGTTACTGGCTGTGGTGGTACTACTGTAGTCCTCTTTAATGATGAATCCTATATCATTGCAGTACCTACTACAGAACTTATCGTAAATAAGACGGGCTTAACAGAATCTGGTCTTACTACTATTACCTCCTATGATGGCAAAGAACAGTCTGTATTTGGATTATTCGGTACTTTTACTTACCAAGCCAAAAAAGAACTAAAGAAATATGCTTCCAGCACTGGAATAAAAAAGATAATGTGTACTTATGATAAGATGGAATATTTGGAGCAGTACCTAAATCCTACCGATTTCAGACTGCTTATAGACGAATATCACATATTGCTAAAAGCATACAGTTATAGACAGAAAGCTGTTGACGGTGTACTGGACTGCTTTAGAAAGTACAAATCATTCTGTTTTATGTCTGCCACTCCAATCAGTGCAGATTTCACTCCGTCCATCCTTTCAGATGTGGAACTGGTAGAAGCCAAATGGGATAATACAGACACTTTAATAGTAAAATTAGACCAAACCAATCATCCCTATGTAAAGGCAGCCAATTATATAAACGCTTATAAGAAAGACGGCTATCTGGAAATAAACGGTAATAAAAGTACGGAAGCATACTTCTTTATAAATTCAGTTACAGATATAGCTTCTATCTTAGAATATTGCCAACTTGGTAACGATGAAGTAAAGATTGTATGTGCAGATAATCCGTCAAACAGGGACAAATTAGCAGGATATACTATCAGCAACAGTAGAAGTACCAATAAGCCATTTACTTTCATTACTTCCAAATCATTTGAAGGTGCTGATTATTTCAGTGAAACAGGTATGTGCTTCGTGGTTAGTAATTCCAGCAATACTAATACCCTGCTCGATATATCCACTGACATTTACCAGATAGCTGGCAGAATCAGGACTGAAAGTAATCCGTTTAGAAACATAATGGTACACATCTTTAATAGCGTGGGAAAAAGGAAGCTAAACCTAGATATTACCTACGAAGAAATGGTACAAAGAATGAATGATGAAATAGAAGGTGCAAACGAATTAATTGCTGCTATCAACAATAGTAGCAAGAAAGCTAAGAGTATGGCTGAAAAGATGCTTAACAGTGCCTATGCTGTGTGTGACAAAGAAGGTAACTACTTCCTTAATGATATGCTGGTAAAGTTAGACCTGTATAATTTCAAATTGGAAAAGGTTATCTATAATGATGGTATCGCTTTAAGAAAGGAACACAATGCAAACGGGAATATGACCACTGAATTAGAATATGAAAGACTAAACGAAACAATGAATAAAGCAGGAAAGAAACTATCTTTTAAAGATGCTTTCCTTAGATATACGGAACTACTACAGAATCTGGTTATTACTCCAGAAACAGACGAAATAGTTAGAGTACAGCCATTAGTAGTACCTGCCTATCACAAATTAGGAACTGATAAAGTTAGAAGTTTGCGATATATCAAAACAGCTATAGAAAAAGCTCTTATCAGTCTGGAATCGGATAAAAACAGAGACACGAAGATAGTACAAATACTTAGCAAGCAGATAAAGACTGGATTCTTTAGTAACGCTGATATTAAGAGCTGGATTAGAGAAGCGTATGATATACTAGGTATTACCGATAAAGTCAAAGCTACAGACCTTGATAGATGGTTTGATTGTAAACCTGTCGCCAAGTGGATTGACGGTAAAACAGTCAAAGGATATGAGATTTACAGACCAAAGATAGTATTCAAGTAAAGATACACCAAAACAACATTCAATTAAATAAACGATTATGATTTACATTACACTTATTGCAGCAGCACTATTATCAACTTACTTAGTAAGATTCACAGTAAAAGAGATTAAGCAACACATCACGAAAGAAGCAGATAGGATTATCAATACAAGACAATAAATATATTAACCTAATTAGCCTGTAATGAAAATGCACAATGGCTAATGTTTATGAATATGTAATATAGAAACAGGCTAGTAATCAAATTACTAGCAAATGGATAACTTTTTAGCAATGGAACGTAAAGGAAGGGACTTATTCAAGTCATTATTAGAAGATGGAAATATAACCAAATACAAGGAATCTACTGGCAGATATAATCCCGTAGATTTCTATTTAATACACAACGAAGATAAGATAGTAGCTGAAATAAAATGCAGGGATGTACGGTACGTTAATTATCCCACTCATTTAATGGAAACTGAAAAACTTAAAAGTCTACTAACTGTCAAGGATACTCACGATTGTAAAGCAGCGTGGTACGTCAACTTCTTTGGCGAAGATATATGCTTTATATATAATGCAGACAAAGTAAAGAATCTACGCTCTGAAACAGCGTATTGCAATTACACTACTGCCAATTACAACTACTACAAAACAACCAAAGGTGTTATTATGATACCTACCAATCTGGCTGGAATCTTTATTAGAAAGAATGGCAAATGGATGAATGGTAGTTTAAAAGATATACATTAAACATTATTTGCATACACAGCTAAAATTTATTGGTTAAACGCTTGCCGATAATCAAAAGATTATCTATCTTTGTAAGGTCAAATAACAAAAGTATTAACTAATAAATCAAACAACAATGATTGATGAAACATTAGAAGAAGAGATTGAGCGAATCAAGCAGAAGCTTTCCGACTATTTAAGGCTAGCCAATCTAATCGGAGCTTCTGGAGAAGAACAAGAACGTCAAATAGATATAATGCTAGATGACTTAATAATACTTCTCAAACAAAGAAACAAGTAATTAACCAGTCTCCACTTTCAACGGTGGAGACATTAACACTATATTTATTATGATACATAAAGATTTAGCCAAACTAAAAATGTATATCGGTGCTACAGATACAGAAAATAGACAAAAGTTTGAGACTTTATTTGCTGAAATAGCCAGTAAATACACCAGTGAGGAAGACAAACTTATAATCAAACAGTTTGTACAGGATGGTATTAATGAATGTGCCAATGACATTAAAGAAGTTAAGGAAAAGATTGAGCTAAAAGAGCAATTAAAAGAAGTAGCTGAAATAGTATCGCTTTCCTATATAGCCAAAAAATACTTCAATAAGTCCAGAACTTGGCTATATCAACGGATTAATGGTAACCTAGTACACAACAAACCTGCTCAATTTACTAATAATGAACTTGATATACTTAAATTTGCAATAAAAGACATTAGTAATAAATTAGGCTCTCTTTCTATTGGTTAATAGACTGTTATTTGACGTAAATCTGTACTGGAGTCGTGCAGTAAGCCCGTTAACTTATTATCACTAGTTGACGGGCTATTTTATCTTAAAGCAGACCTATTTAAGTCGTACCACTATTCCCAGCTCCAGCAATCTATTCAGTATTTTCCTCACCTTTAAAGATGGTGCTCCAACTTCAAACTCATCACTCGTTTTATTAAGAAAGTCTAGCTCATTTCTATTTAAATCGAATTGGCTTATATCCACATCTCTATCTATTCCGTAAGATTCAATATTACTTTCCTGACTATTAAATAACAAGTCATAAGCTATATCATTCTTATGTTTCAAACCAGCTTCAATGCCTTTACTTATTGCTTCTGCTATATTCTCATTACTAACAGTAGTAACCTTATTAGACTGCTCAACTTTACTAGTTTGTTCAATCTTGTTAGCTTCTGTTTCTAGCATCAAGTTAGCTGCATCTTCTGAACTTATTTTAGCATATTTCTTAAATGCCATTTCTGTAGTATGCCCTGTTATTCTCATAAGTATATGACTATCATAGCCACGTTTCAGCATATTACTAATAAACGAACGTCTTCCTGTATGTGTACCTATCAATTCATATCTATAATAAGTAGTATTAGTTATTTTTGAACCTCTATCTTCTGTTACAATATGTTTGCCTATTATACCTGCCTTTTGTCCTGCTTCCTTTATGTATTTCAACATAGTATTCTCACGTACTTTGGGTACTTGAAAATTATACTTTTCCAGTATCTCTAAAGCAATAGGAAACAATGGTATCGAAACTTTATGTGTTCGTTTCTTTTGCACTATTTCCAATATCTTCCCATTATTAAAGTCTTTTACAGTACCACCATTTAATAATTGCATATCACTGAACCTCTGCCCTGTCCAACATTGTAATACAAAAACATCTCTAGCCTTTTCTTCTAAGCCTTTGAGTTCTAAAGCATACATTCTGCTTACTTCTTCTTCTGACAGATATATTTCATTATCATCACCTTCTCTACTTTTGGGCTTCTTATACTGATTCAACTTTGCAGCAGAAATATCTATCAAACCGTATGGCTCTGCTCGCTTAATAATTGAAATTAAAGCTGTTACTTTATTTCCAACAGTACTTGTTTTAGTAGTCTTCCCCTTGCCTACCTGTCTATTAAACAGATAAGTCTCATAATCTTTGATTAGAGCCAAATTTATGTCAGTAAACGTTATATCATCTCTATCTGTTGCTTTTAAAAATTCTTCAAATACTTTTAAATGTCCCAAATAAATAGCCAATGTATTCCTTTGTCCATCTGATTTTATCGTTTTATCTTGGCTAATAGTCCTACGAAGCCATTGAACAGGCTTTTGCAATTCTTGTTGTTTCACCATTTTGTCTTTGTAAATATATTTCTTTAATAAAAATAAGCTATTATCAATCTCATTTGGATTATCGCAAATATAACGCTTAAATTCAAGAAAGTCTGTTCTAAGTTTATTTATTTCATCGTTTACTATTGCGTTATTTATATTATCCAATTCAGTTAACCGTGGACTTACATACGCTTCCTGCTTTTTAGTATTCCACTGGTCTGGATATACCCTAACACCAGTTGATAACTTTACCTGCTTTTTATCTATTCGACATACTAGATAAATATTCGTTGGTTTGTCACTTTTCGGTTTCCTCAAATTAAAACTAGCCCTAACTTCATTGAAAAAAATCTGCCCTATCATAATCGGTTCTTTAAAATGGTTCTTTTTTATTGTTCTTCACTTTGGTTCTTTTAGGGCTGAAAAGTGACATATTGATAACCAAACCATATTTATAAGTTACTGATAACAAATAATTGTTACTTCCTTTTGAATGTGCAGGAAAAAAACTAATTTTACATCGAATTAACAAGATTGAATATGGACGACTTTTTTACATCGGAGGAAAAAAAGGAGCTTTTTTCACTCTACCGGCATTTATTGCAATCTGCAGGAGATAGCATTTCCTGGAAGGATTGCCTAAAGTTAAAGAGACATCTTATCAAAGCGGCCCAGTGTAACGGTCTGCAACGCAATAACTTCGGGATGAATCCCGTCATCAGAGATTTACAAACGGCAGTGATCGTTGCCGAGGAAATCGGTATGAAAGGTTCGTGCCTGATTGGTATCATGTTGCACGAAATCGTGAAGGGGCATGTATTGTCTATCGACGAGGTGAACGCCGAATATGGGGATGACGTGGCAAGTATCATCAAGGGATTGGTGAAAACGAACGAGCTGTATGCGAAGAGTCCGGCTATCGAGTCGGAAAACTTCCGTAATCTGCTGCTTTCTTTTGCGGAGGATATGCGTGTAATCCTGATTATGATTGCGGATCGTGTGAATGTGATGCGCAAAATCAAGGATACGGGCAACGAGGAGGACCGGCTCAAAGTGGCGAACGAGGCTGCTTACCTGTATGCTCCGCTGGCACATAAGCTGGGATTGTATAAGCTGAAATCGGAACTGGAGGATTTGTCTCTCAAATATACGCAGAAGGAAACGTATTATTTTATCAAGGATAAGCTGAATGAAACGAAGGCTTCTCGCGACAAGTATATCGCTGCTTTTATCGAACCGATCCAGAGGAAGGTGTCGGAAGCGGGATTGAAGTTCGACATCAAGGGACGTACCAAGTCGATTCATTCGATATGGAACAAGATTCAGAAGCAGAAAACGTCTTTTGAGGGGATTTATGACTTGTTCGCCATCCGTATCATCCTCGATTCGGAACCGGACCCGGCTAAGGAGAAGCAGGAATGTTGGCAGGTTTATTCGATTGTTACGGATATGTACCAGCCGAACCCGAAACGTCTGCGCGACTGGCTCTCTATCCCGAAAAGTAATGGTTACGAGTCGTTGCACATCACTGTGATGGGCCCGGAAGGGAAATGGGTGGAAGTGCAGATACGTACCCGCCGCATGGACGAGATCGCGGAACGCGGATTGGCTGCTCACTGGAGATATAAAGGTATCAAGGGTGAAACGGGTCTGGACGAGTGGTTGACTTCTGTGCGGGAGGCGTTGGAGAATGCAGACAACGATTCACTGAAAGTGATGGATCAGTTTAAGATGGATCTCTACGAGGATGAAGTGTTTGTCTTCACGCCCAAGGGGGATTTGTTCAAGCTCGCCAAAGGGGCTACGGTATTGGATTTTGCTTTCCATATCCATAGTAAGTTGGGATGCAAGTGTATCGGCGCGAAAGTGAACGGCAAGAATGTGCAGCTCAAACAGAAACTGAATAGCGGCGACCAAGTGGAGATCATGACTTCAAACACCCAGACGCCGAAGCAGGACTGGCTGAACATCGTGACGACTTCCAAAGCGCGCACCAAGATAAGGCAGGCTCTCAAAGAGATGGTGGCACGCCAGCACGCTTTTGCCAAGGAGACGCTGGAACGGAAATTCAAGAATCGTAAGTTGGAATATGATGAAGCGACCATGATGCGCCTCATCAAGCGCTTAGGCTTCAAGAATGTGACGGAGTTTTATCAGCGGATTGCCGACGGTGGACTGGACGTTAACGAGATTCTGGATAAATATGTGGAGCAACAGAAGCGGGACAGTGATACGCATGATGAAATTGTTTATCGCAGTGCCGAAGGATATAATTTGCAGACCGCGCAGGAGGAAACGACATCTAAAGAAGATGTACTGGTGATTGACCAGAATCTGAAAGGACTGGAGTTTAAACTGGCTAAATGTTGTAACCCGATTTATGGCGATGATGTGTTCGGGTTCGTAACGGTGAGCGGCGGTATCAAGATACACCGGTCAGATTGTCCGAACGCGAACCAGATGCGCGAACGTTTCGGCTACCGGATTGTGAAGGCTCGCTGGGCAGGCAAGTCGGAAGGTACGCAATATCCTATCACGCTGCGGGTTGTAGGGCATGATGATATTGGTATCGTGACAAATATTACTTCAATCATCTCGAAAGAGAATGGTATCACGCTGCGTTCCATCGGCATTGATTCAAACGATGGTTTGTTCTCGGGTACACTGACAGTCATGGTGGGTGATACGGGGCGTTTGGAGGCTCTTATCAAGAAGTTACGGACGGTGAAGGGAGTAAAACAGGTAAGCAGGAATTAAAATTAAGACAGAAGAACAAAAGAACATATTTTTGGATACGCATGATGAAAATCGGAAAACAATCATCACTCCTGGAATATGTTCTTTTGTTCTTCTGTCTATTTTATCTTACTTTCTTCTTTATATAATAAGGATAGGTAATCAATACAAAGAAGAGTAAAGCAATGGATGTTACTATCTGTCCGGTATGTAGCATCTTATCTGTGTCCAGTTCCATGTAGCACGCAGTAGCAATACCCAGAGAGATACCGACTTCGCTTGCCAATAAATGGGTAGTGTTGGCTGTTCCGCGTTGGCAATGATGGGATAGTTTCACAAATATCATCAGGAATTCCGGCATGGTTAAACCTAAACCCAATCCCAAGAGTACGGAAGAGATGCCTATCGAAAGGTCTGTGTTCAATAAGGACATGGCTACCATTTCCAACCCGATTCCTATAATGACCAGGCGCAGCGTTTTCTCTTTGAAGAAGAACAGGCGCGCAAAGAACAAGGAAGCAATGTATCCGAGGGCTGTGCCGATAAAGAACGGTACGGGGATTCCCATGTTTCCGAGTACGAAATCGTTTAGAAAAGGGTGTACCATTGGAATCAGTAAGCCCGGAACAAATGTTATCAGAATCAGGTTGATAGCGGGAACCCATCCACGAAGCAATAAGAAGCGGTCGAAGGAATAGAGTTTAGTGACAATCGGCGCACGGAAAGGTACATATACCCCCGATAGCATGAGAATTCCTACAGCTCCGGTTATGACAGATACAGTGAGCAGGTTTTGGAATGAGTGGCTTTGATAGAGCCACACTCCGAGGATAATCCCCAAAAGCATTCCCAGACGTGCCGTCCACGAGAAGCTGACATTTCCCGCGCTCCGCAGTGTGGAGTTGGTGATGTCGATAGCCAAGGTGATACCGGCAGTAGTGCCTATGCCAAAGGCCAGTCCTTGCACGGTACTCAACAGGATTAGTTCTGTGAAGTTCGTCACAAAGGCGTACCCAATCGTCGCCACTACCATCAGGGCAGCGGCAAACATACATACGTATTTACGTTTGTAGGCATCTACCAGGTAGGCATGGAAAGGACCGATAAGGAACATCCCCAAGGTGAAAAAAAGAAAGATTACTCCTGTCTGTGCGGCCGGCACTCCGAGACGGTCGGCCATCTCTACGGAAAGTACCGGAAATAACACATACAAGGATATAAACAACAGCAAATTAGCTACACATATCCGCATAAAATGAACTGTCCACAATTTAACTGCCATATACTATCTTAATATTGTTCCTTCTCGTTGGGGAAGTAGCAATTCTTCACGTCGGAAACGTAACGGCTGATGGCGTCGGTCATCACTGTGTACAAGTCAGCATAACGACGTAAGAAACGCGGACGGAATCCGTTGTTCATGCCAAGCATGTCCTGAATAACCAATACCTGACCGTCTACGTGGCCGCCGGCACCGATTCCGATGATAGGAATAGTGAGTTCGGAAGCTACACGCTCTGCAAGGGTAGCGGGGATTTTTTCGAGTACAATGGCAAAACAGCCTGCTTCTTCCAATAAATGGGCGTCGCGAATCAGTTTGTCGGCTTCGGCTTCGTCTTTGGCACGTACGGTATAGGTTCCGTATTTGTTAATGGATTGAGGCATGAGTCCCAAATGTCCCATCACAGGGATACCGGCGCATACGATACGTTTCACCGTGTCGATGATTTCTTCACCGCCTTCGAGCTTCAATGCGTCAGCGTGACTTTCTTTCATGATGCGGATAGCGGAAGCAAGGCCCTCCATCTCATTGCCCTGGTAAGATCCGAAAGGCATATCAACTACCACCATCGCCCGCTTTACACCACGTACTACGGATTTGGCATGATAAATCATTTGGTCGAGCGTGATAGGTAATGTAGTCACGTTACCTGCCATTACGTTAGAAGCGGAGTCGCCTACTAGGATTACGTCCATTCCCGCACCGTCTACAATCTGTGCCATTGTGTAATCATACGCAGTCAGCATAGATATTTTTTCGCCTCTCTGTTTCATTTCAACCAAGCGATGAGTAGTCACCTTTCTTGTGTCATCTGATATATAACCAGCCATGTCTTTTTAATTTATGATTTATGAATTATGATTTATGTCATTGATGTCTGCGCATTTGGACGCTTTCAAAAATTGCGGCAAAGTTATAACATTTAATTCATAACTGGGAAAGAAAAGCAAAAAATCCTTTCAAATGCTTCGCTTGGATAGTTGGAAGGCATTTGAAAGGATGGGTGGGTCTCACTATTTTTATTTATCTCGGTTATTTTTCTTATTTCATTTATTAATATAATATAAATGAGGTAACTATTTAAAAATAATGCCGTTATTTATGGAGAGATATCATTTTTTCGTATGTCATGCCGGTGAAGTCGTCTATTATATAATGGGCTTTTCCGGTGATGGCTTCGCGTGAGTTGGTGGTGGCAAGTCCGATCACGGTTGCCCCGGAAGTCATGCCGGCTTGCAGGCCGTGGAAAGAATCCTCAAAGACGTAGGAGTTTTCGGGGGTGGCTTCAAAGATTTCCATTCCCAGCAGGAAACAGTCGGGAGCGGGTTTTGAACGGGCAAACATTTCTCCTGTCAGGATGCGGTCTACCATTCCTTTAAATTCGGGATGGGCATTGTAGACGTTGGCCATCTTCTCTTCGTTGGAGCTGGTGACTACGGCTATCTTTGCACCGTTCCGACGAAGATCGGCTATGAAGGCTTCTACTCCGGGGATGTATTCGTAGGACATCTTTTTCTCGTAAACATTGAGTTCAGCGCTTATTTCGAGCTGTGCTTCGGGTTTGTCCGCGAAATGCTTTTCATAGATTTGTAATAGCGTCTGTCCCTTGATACGGCGTCCGAAATCTTCTTCATTCAGATATTTCCGTCCTTGCTCGTCCCAAAAAACAGTGTACTGCGTTTCTGTATCCATGATGACACCGTCAAAGTCGAAGAGTGCTGCAATTGTTTTCGTTGTATTCATATTAAACTGTCTTTTTACCTAAAATGTTAAACCTTGTGTATCTATCGCCGCAAAGTTCCGAATAATCATCGAATCAGGCAAATAATTCGTACCTTTGCAAAGCTAAAAAAAACGTAACATACGTTTTTATCCAACAAAATCTACTGGCGCATGAACAAGAACGACCCGCACATTTTAGGCAAAGCACGTATCGGCAAATTGCTGTTACAATATTCCATTCCTGCGATTATCGGAATGACGATTACTTCTATCTATAACATCATTGACAGTATCTTCATCGGACATGGCGTAGGACCGATGGCTATTGCCGGACTGGCTATCAGCTTCCCGCTGATGAATCTTGTTGTCGCTTTCTGTACACTGGTTTCGGCTGGTGGGTCTACCCTCGCCTCTATCCGTCTGGGACAGAAGGATATGAAAGGAGCTACGGAAATTTTGTCACATACGCTGATGCTTTGTATCACAAATTCTCTTTTCTTCGGTATTCTATCTTTTATCTTCCTGGATGATATACTGACTTTTTTCGGAGCCAGCGCCGACACCCTTCCGTATGCACGCAGCTTTATGCAGGTGATTTTGCTGGGAACTCCCATCACTTACACAATGATCGGGCTGAACAACGTGATGCGCGCTACCGGATACCCCAAAAAGGCTATGCTTACTTCAATGGTAACGGTGGTGGCTAACATCATCCTCGCTCCTATCTTTATCTTCCACTTCGAATGGGGAATGAGGGGTGCGGCTACGGCAACGGTTATCTCGCAGTTGATCGGTATGGTGTGGGTGGTGAGCCACTTCACCAAGAAAGACAGTACGGTGCATTTTGAAGGGAATATCTGGAAAATGAAACCGAGGATTGTACAAAGTATCTTCGCCATCGGTATGTCTCCATTCCTGATGAATGTGTGTGCGTGTGCCATCGTGATTATCATCAATAACAGTTTGCAAAATTATGGGGGCGATATGGCTATCGGCGCGTATGGCATCATCAATCGGTTGCTGACGCTTTATGTAATGATTGTGTTGGGGCTGACTATGGGGATGCAGCCAATCGTGGGCTACAACTTCGGCGCACAAAAGATAGACCGAGTGAAACAAACGTTGCGACTGGGGATTATCTCCGGGGTAGTGATTACGAGCAGCGGGTTCGTGATTTGTGAGTTTTTCCCTCATGCCGTATCGGCTCTCTTCACCGATAGCGATGAGTTGATTGATTTGGCGGTAGGCGGTATCCGGCTGACTGTGTTGATGTTCCCGTTTGTAGGGGCACAAATTGTAATCGGTAACTTTTTCCAAAGTATCGGCAAGGCAAAAGTCAGTATTTTCCTTTCGCTGACGCGTCAGTTGCTTTATCTTTTGCCTTGCTTATTACTTTTCCCTAACTGGTGGGGATTGGAAGGTATCTGGATCAGTATGCCGGTATCGGATGCGCTGGCGTTTATTACGGCCGTTATCAGTCTGATGATTTATATCAAGAAGGTTTCCAAACAGCATCCGGTAGTAGCAGAATAAGGCGGTGTCTGCCCTATTCTGCCATTTATTCTATTCGGCTTATTCTGCTTTAATGCTATTGACCGGATTCTCGTTCGCGATATGCCATGCTTTCAGAACAACACAGATTACAATCAGTAATTGGACGAACAAGGCAGTAGCAGCAAAAAGCAATGGATTCAAATCAATCTGCTCGGCAAATTGGTCGAGCCATGCCTGTCCTGCAAAATAAGAAACGGTAGTGCCTACTAGGATAGAAATCACTGAAACGTATAAAATGTCACGTGTCAGTAATCCGAGGATATGAGATGCTTCGGCTCCATTCACTTTCCGGATAGCTATCTCTTTGCTCCGACGCTGGGTTTCATCGTTCACATAGCCAATCAATCCCATGATAACGATCAGCAGGATAAAGGCGGAAGTGATCCAGACGGAATTGCGGAAGCGGTATACGTCTTTATAGATGTCCTTCACCATATAATCCACCAGGATAAAACGCAAGGATATATTCGGATAGGTGTTTTCTACAAACTCGTTCAGACGTTTCAGATTCTCGTTATATGGTTCTTTCAAACGGACATCAAAGGCGTGGTTGGCATTTTCATCTCCAATTAGGACAATAGGAGATTGCGACCCATAAAAGCTGTTATTGCGAATGTCACGGAATACGCCTACAATCGTTCCTTGAATGTCATTCACTGTTTTACCTACTGCTCCGTCGGTCCATTTCATCAGACGCACCAGTTCTTCGTTTACCAATAAGTCGTTCTGCTTTTTCAGCGTAGTGCCTTCTATAATCTTAATACCCATTACTTCAGGATAGTTGTAATGGCAGGAGTTGTAATTTAGGGTAGCAATCCGCTTACCGTCATTTCCCATCAGCCCGCGTGTCCAGTACTCGCCCAACACCCCATTCACGGCAACGGTCACTCCTTCTACCATCGGCTGGCGGTTCAAATCGTCTTTGATATGCTCTACCGATTCTTTAGGCAACCATGTCTGCGCTTGAGCTAATCCGGGCACGACGATACCCATATCACGGCTCATCAGATGACTGTACTGCAACAGAGTGACCAGCAACAATCCCAAGACGAAAGAAACTCCCGTAAACTGCACAAACAATAACGAACGTTTCCACCCTTTCTTCCCATCTGTATACCGGCGGAATACCTGCGTGACAGGGATACGGGAGAATAATCGTCCCGGTATGCCACCTGCCAGTATGAAGAGAACAAGGATAGTGAGCAACGGTACCCACAACGTTTCCCAAGTGAAAAGTGAGGAAAGACGGACGGAAAGTAAATCTTCAATCAGACCACGCGCATTGATTATCAGTAAGAAACTAAGCAATACGGAAAGAATGACAAGGATTCCCGTCTCTGCCATAAACATTCTGAAAATATGGGTGGAACTGGCTCCATTGCACTTATGTACTCCCACTCCTTTTGCACGACGGCTTAAAGTAGCAATGGATATCAGCATATAGTTCATGATAGCCACAAAGAAGATAGCAAAACCCAAAAATCCGTAAATGACCAAACGCTTTTGTACATCGGGAGAAGCCAGATGACGTTTCACCAATGGAAGGACGCTAAATTCAATTTTCCAGCCATCATACTCTAAATCTGTATATTTCCCGATCACCCGCTGAATGTCAGCATTCACTTTGTCAATGTCCGAAGCATGGCGCAAACGAAGGAAAGCGTAAAAGACATCATTTCCTCTCCAGCCGGCTCCTGCATGATACCCTCCATTCTGATGAACAGATATCACGAAATCATGGGTGAGCATCGTATTTTCCGGTACATCTTTGTAGATCCCACGTATGGTCAGTGTGTTTTGTTTTTCAACAGAAAGCACTTTACCAACAGGGCTTTCATCTCCAAACGTCTCACGGGCAAAATGCTCCGAAACAAAAACGCTTCCGGGCATAATCATATCCTTGGGATTGCCTTCCAACACCGGTATGCCGAAAGTCTGAAAGAAACAAGTATCCGCAAAGATGTAATCTGCATCGGGCAACAGTTTATCTTCATAATAAATATTGGCACTTCCCATCGAAAGGACACTACTGGCTACTTCTATTTCTTTCGGCATCTCTTCTGCCAAAGTAGGTGCCACCACATCGAAAACAGTATAGTCATAACCGATCTCTCCATCATCACCTGCGGTTTCGCCTGTACTAAGATTAGTCATCTGACAACGTACGAGTGCCAAGCGTTCCGCCTCCGGATAGCATTTCTCATAGCTTAGTTCGAAGGCTATCTGCGAGAAAAGCAGAATACCGATAGTAAGCCCTAAAGAAAGGGAAATGATTCGTATGATATTCGATCCGCGTTCACGCAATAAGGTACGTATAGTATAATAGATTTGTCTCATGGTTGGTTCTCTGTTTATGCCTTTACACTTGCTACAATACTTCCATCGAATAAATGTACGGTACGATGTGCGAAACTGGCATCGTGCTGTGAGTGGGTCACCATGATAATGGTTGTCCCCTCTCTATTCAGTTCCGTCAACAGATTCATCACTTCCGCTCCGTTCTTTGAGTCAAGGTTACCTGTAGGCTCATCGGCAAGGATGAGTTGAGGATTGGTAACAACCGCGCGGGCTATCGCCACCCGTTGTTGTTGTCCGCCGGAAAGCTGTTGAGGAAAATGTTTAGCACGGTGGTTGATATTCATTCTTTTTAGAATGTCTTCCACCATTCGGCGGCGTTCGGAAGATTTAAGACCTAAATAAGTGAGCGGAAGTTCCACATTCTCATAGACGTTCAATTCGTCTATCAGATTAAAGCTCTGGAATACAAAGCCCAGTTTACCTTTACGGACACGGGTACGCTCCTTTTCTTTCAGGCCGGCTACTTCTTTTCCCATCAGCAGATAAGAGCCTTCAGTGGGGTTATCTAATAGGCCGAGGATGTTTAATAAGGTGGATTTCCCACAACCAGACGGTCCCATGATAGCAACAAATTCTCCTTCTTTTACTTCAAGGTTTACATGATTTAATGCGACCGTCTCCACTTCGGTAGTACGGAATACTTTACTAATATTTTCAATCTGTATCATCTTGTTTATTTATGATGTTGTTCTACATAGATTTATTTCCAGTTTTACTATTGACGTTTTTAGTCATGCAGAAAGTATGCCAAACAAGAATAGCTATTCATTTTCAATCATTTATCTTTTCTTAGTTTCCCAAGCATTGTCTAATAATTAGACAGGACCGTCTAATTATTAGACAAATCGATACTGTTCCATATCTCCCATTTATTGTTCAAAGAGTCCTATTTGCCTGTTAGCCGATTGTCCATCCAGATAGAAAACTTTATCTTTGCATTTAGTTTTCTAGACTATAAACAAAATAATTATGATGAGAAAGAGTGTATATGTATTCTTATCGTGCTTTTTACTTTCCGGATGCGGCATGATAGATTACCATCCATACGACGTCCGTATCAGCGGCGAAACAGAGGTCAACGCACATAATATCGAAAGAATAGAGGCAAACTGCCAAGGTAAAACGACCATACGCTTTGTGACCATGGGCGACTCACAACGATGGTACGATGAAACGGAAGATTTCGTGAAAGAGATTAATAAACGGAATGATATCGACTTCGTTATTCACGGAGGGGATATGAGTGACTTCGGACTAACCAAAGAGTTTCTCTGGCAAAGGGATATCATGAACGGACTTAACGTGCCTTATGTAACCCTTATCGGAAACCATGATTGCTTGGGGACGGGAGCAGAAACATACAAGGCGGTATTCGGTCCCACCAACTTTTCTTTCATCGCAGGTAATGTGAAATTTGTCTGCCTGAACACCAATGCGCTGGAGTATGACTACTCTGAACCTGTGCCGAACTTTACCTTTATGGAACAAGAGATTACGAGCAGGCTGGACGAGTTTGAAAAGACAGTCATTAGTATGCACGCACGCCCTTACACGGATGTATTCAACGATAATGTGGCTAAAGTATTTCAACATTATATCAGACAATACCCGGGAATACAAGTTTGCACTGCTGCTCACACCCACCATTATCAGGACGATGTGATCTTTGATGATGGAATACATTATGTTACCAGTGATTGTATGGATTACCGTACTTATCTGGTATTTACAATAACCCCGGAAAAATATGAATATGAACTGGTTAAATACTAACTATATCTTGCGCGCAGGAGTATTATCCGTACTTCTGTTACTTCCCGGTCTGATTTCAGCTACTTGTAAAGCAGATACAATCATCAACTCGTACAAGGATGATTCACTCCGTTTCATTATCAAAGATGATTCAATTATCACTTTTCGCACAGGAGATTCTATATTTACGATCATCAGAGCGGACTCTGTATTGCCGGTTGCACCGAAGCAGGTGAAACACAGTCGTTACGATAACCGGATTCACCGTTTCCGCAGTCACTGGGAACGAATTATCCCGACGCACTCCAAAATACAGTATGCCGGAAACATGGGATTGCTTTCTTTCGGTACGGGATGGGATTACGGGAAACGTAATCAGTGGGAAACGGATATATTGCTCGGATTTATACCGAAATATTCGTCAAAGAAGGCCAAAGTAACCATGACGCTCAAGCAGAACTATATGCCCTGGAGCATTAATATCGGAAAGGGCTTCTCTACGGAACCTCTTACCTGCGGGCTTTATGTGAATACCGTGTTTGGCGACCAGTTTTGGGTAAATGAGCCGGAACGTTATCCGAAAGGTTACTATGGTTTCTCCAGCAAAGTACGTTTTCATGTTTTCATGGGACAACGGTTGACATACGATATCGATCCGCAACGTAGATTTTTAGCCAAGTCGGTGACTTTTTTCTATGAAATAAGTACGTGCGACCTGTATGTTATCAGTGCAGTAAACAATAGCTATCTCCGTCCCCGTGATTATCTTAGTTTATCATTCGGATTGAAGTTCCAGTGGTTATAAAAGAATTTATGATTTATGATTTATGAATTATGATTTATAACTTACTTTTTCGTAAGTTTGCGCATTGCAAACTTAAACGAAAATGAGTAAATCAGGAACAATCATCATTGTAGACGATAATAAAGGAGTATTGACTGCCTTACAAATCCTTTTGAAAAATTATTTTTCCAAGGTTGTCACACTCTCCTCTCCTGTCACCCTGTCCAGTGTCATAAGGGAAGAAGCCCCGGAAGTAATTCTGCTGGATATGAATTTCACATCAGGCATCAACACCGGCAATGAGGGTTTATTCTGGTTGCATGAAATAAAGAAAGTACGTCCGGAACTTCCGGTCGTACTTTTTACGGCTTATGCCGACATCGAACTGGCTATCCGGGGGATTAAAGAAGGAGCAACCGACTTTATCGTCAAGCCTTGGGATAACCAAAAACTGGTGGAAACCCTGCAAGTCGCAGCAGCTTCTACGCACAACGACAAGAAAACGGACGGCAAAGAAGAAACCACCCACTCACCTATGTACTGGGGAGAAAGCAAAGTGATGCAACAACTCCGCGCACTGATTGAAAAGGTAGCCATCACTGACGCCAATATCCTGATAACGGGCGAAAACGGAACGGGGAAAGAAATGCTGGCACGAGAGATTCATGTCCTTTCCAACCGCAAATACAAAGAAATGATTGCAGTGGATATGGGAACTATCACAGAGTCTTTATTTGAAAGTGAGCTTTTCGGACACGTTAAAGGTTCTTTCACCGATGCACACACCGACCGGACCGGCAAATTTGAGGCTGCCGATAATAGTACGCTGTTTCTCGATGAAATAGGCAACCTGCCTTACCACCTGCAAGCAAAGCTACTGACCGTCCTCCAACGACGAAGCATTGTGAGAGTGGGAAGCAACACGCCGATTCCCATTCATATCCGACTGATATGCGCAACCAACCGGAATCTGCAAGAAATGGTAGTGAAAGGTGAATTCCGGGAAGATTTGCTCTATCGCATCAATACCATTCATGTAGAGATTCCTCCTTTGCGGGAACGGAAAGAAGATATTATTCCATTGGCCGAAAGGTTCATGGTACGCTTTTGCAAACAATATGACAAGACATTGATGAAGTTCACTCCCGACGCTAAAGATAAATTGAAAGCACACCTTTGGTATGGTAATATCCGTGAACTGGAACACGTGATTGAAAAGGCCGTTATCATCAATGACAGTCCGCTCGTTCCCGCCGAATTGTTCCAATTATCCATTCCACGGACGGAGAGTCAGGAGAAAAGTATTTCTACGCTGGAAGAGATGGAAATGCAGATGATACGGAAAGCGCTCGACACTTGTGCAGGAAACTTATCGGCAGTAGCCGCCCAACTGGGAATAACCAGGCAGACTCTTTATAACAAGATGAAAAAGTTCGGATTATGACAGTGCAGCTTCAACAAGTAGGTGTTCAATATTGGTTCAGAGTCTTACTGACGGCACTTTTCTGTATATCGTCCGTGTGGTTCGGTATACATCAATCATACGGTTGGTTAGGAGGCAGTCTTTGTCTATTGGTTCTTAGCATACTTTGGCAAATCCGCCTTTATCGCCTCCACACCAAACAGGTGCTTTTTATGATTGATGCGCTCGAGAATAATGATAATACATTTCATTTTACCGAAGAAAACGGTACTCCCGAAAGCAAAGAAATAAACCGAGCGCTCAACCGCGTGGGACATATCTTATATAGCGTGAAAGCTGAAACAGCCCAGCAAGAGAAATACTACGAACTGATTCTCGACTTTGTCAGTACAGGATTAGTAGTGCTCAATGACAATGGAGCCGTTTATCAGAAGAACAAAGAAGCACTCCGTATTTTAGGGCTGAACGTGTTTACACATATCCGCCAATTGAGTCAGGTGGATGCGCAGCTTATGGAGAAAATAGAGAACTGTCGTCCGGGTGACAAACTACAAGTCATATTTCACAATGAACGGGGAACGATTAACTTATCCATCCGTGTGTCGGAAATCAATGTACGCAAAGAGCATCTGCGCATTCTTGCCCTGAATGATATCAATACCGAACTGGATGAAAAAGAAATAGATTCATGGATCCGGCTGACACGGGTGCTGACACATGAGATTATGAACTCTGTGACTCCCATCACTTCCCTCTGCGATACGCTTCTTTCAATATCAGCGGGTAAAGACGAAGAGGTGAATCACGGATTGCAGACAATCAGTACGACCGGAAAAGGGTTGCTTGCCTTTGTAGAATCATACCGGCAATTCACACGCATACCGACACCGGAACCCTCCTTGTTCTATGTGAAAGCATTCATAGAAAGAATGGTTGAACTTGCCTGTCATCAGCATCCATGCGAACATATTCGTTTCCACACAGAGATTACTCCTGCGGACTTAATCGTATATGCAGATGAGAATCTTATTTCACAGGTAGTTATCAATCTTTTAAAGAACGCAATTGAGGCAATCGGCAATCAGCCGGATGGGAGAATTGAGTTGAAGACGTCCTGCAATGACATGGAAGAAATATGGATTGAGATAAAGAACAATGGTCCCGAAATCCCAGCGGAAATAGCAGAACATATCTTCATTCCTTTCTTCACCACCAAAGAAGGTGGTAGCGGAATCGGGCTTAGTATCTCCCGCCAAATCATGCGCCTTTCGGGAGGAAGCCTTACATTACTACGGGAGAAAGAGACAACGTTTATTTTAAAATTCAAATAACGATTGATATATGATACCTACACTAGTCAACAATCCGCTATTCCGGGGAATCACTCCGAAAAGACTTCTTGCCGATCTGGAAGAGATCAGTTTTCATACACGTTCTTATAAGAAAGGAGAAATCCTGGCGCGACAGGGAGATGTGTGCAACCGTCTTGTCATCCTGACCAAAGGAAGTGTGCGTGGAGAAATGATTGACTATTCGGGACGTCTTATCAAGGTAGAAGATATAACTGCTCCCAGAGCGATTGCCCCTCTGTTCCTGTTCGGTGAGCAGAACCGCTATCCGGTGGAGGTGACTGCCAATGAACCGACAGAGGTGATCGAGCTTCCTAAACCAAGTGTTTTGAGTTTGTTCCGCAAGAACGAGCAGTTTTTGGAAAACTATATGAATCTCTCCGCCAATTATGCACGGACTTTATCAGATAAACTTTTCTTCATGTCATTTAAGACCATTCGTCAGAAACTTGCCTCCTACCTGCTCCGCCTGTACAAACAGCAACAACAGACACATATCACCCTCGACCGTTCGCAACAGGAGTTGAGTGATTACTTCGGAGTCTCCCGCCCTTCCCTCGCCCGCGAACTGGCACACATGCAGGAAGACGGACTATTGATAGCAGATCGTAAACATATCACTATTTTACAGAAAGAAGAACTGGTCCGGCTCATCCAATAATGCTCCGATTTAAAAATCATTTATCTAATTGTGAGTATTTGAGATAAAATATTCATTGTTGTAACATTGGTTACAGAATCACCTGAAACCTTTCCTCTACTTTTGCGTTCAATAAATAAACTGTTGGACTAATTAAAAACGTAAAAGTTATGAGTATGTTCTGTTATCAATGTCAAGAAACCGCAATGGGTACGGGGTGTACCTTAAAAGGTGTATGCGGTAAAACTTCCGAAGTGGCTAACCTGCAAGACCTGCTGCTTTTTGTAGTACGTGGAATTGCTGTCTACAACGAACATCTGCGTAAAGAGGGACAGTCTTCCGAACAAGCAGACAAATTTATCTATGATGCTTTGTTCATCACCATCACTAACGCCAATTTTGATAAAGTAGCGATCACCGAAAAAATCAAAGAAGGACTGAAACTGAAAAAGGAACTTGCCGGTAAGGTAAAGATCGAAAATGCTCCTGACGAATGTCTTTGGGATGGAAACGAAGAGGAATTTGAAGAAAAATCAAAAACGGTCGGTGTGCTTCGCACGCCTAACGAGGATATACGCTCACTAAAAGAACTCGTACACTATGGCCTGAAAGGAATGGCTGCCTACGTAGAGCATGCGCATAACCTGGGTTATCAGTCACCGGAGATATTTGCTTTCATGCAGCACGCATTGTCCGAATTGACCCGCAATGATATTACTGTGGAAGAATTGGTTCAATTAACGCTGGAAACAGGAAAACATGGAGTATCGGCAATGGCACAGCTGGACAAGGCAAATACGAGCAGTTACGGTAATCCGGAAATCTCACAAGTGAATCTTGGTGTCCGTAATCATCCGGGTATATTGATAAGCGGACATGATTTAAAAGACCTCGAAGAGTTGCTGGAGCAAACGGAAGGTACAGGGGTAGATGTATATACGCACAGTGAAATGCTGCCTGCGCACTATTATCCTCAACTAAAGAAGTATAAGCATCTGGCAGGAAACTACGGAAATGCCTGGTGGAAACAAAAAGAGGAATTTGAAAGTTTCAACGGTCCGATCCTGTTTACAAGTAACTGTATTGTTCCGCCACGTGCGAATGCCAGCTACAAAGACCGCATTTACATCACAGGAGCCTGCGGTCTGGAAGGCGCGCATTATATCCCCGAACGCAAAGATGGAAAACCGAAAGATTTTTCTGCCCTGATTGCTCATGCTAAACAATGCCAGCCACCCGTAGCCATCGAAAACGGAACACTCATCGGTGGATTCGCTCATGCACAGGTGACGGCTTTAGCGGATAAAGTGGTGGATGCCGTGAAAAGTGGAGCCATCCGTAAGTTCTTTGTAATGGCAGGATGCGACGGACGTATGAAGAGCCGTGAATATTATACGGAATTTGCTCAAAAGCTACCCGGTGATACAGTGATTCTTACGGCAGGTTGCGCCAAGTACAGATACAATAAATTAGCTTTAGGTGATATCAACGGTATTCCGAGAGTATTGGATGCGGGACAATGTAACGACAGTTACTCACTGGCTGTAATCGCTCTAAAACTGAAAGAAATCTTCGGGTTGGACGATGTGAATCAGTTACCTATCGTATACAACATTGCATGGTACGAACAAAAGGCGGTCATTGTTTTATTGGCATTGCTGGCTTTAGGAGTGAAACATATTCATTTAGGACCTACTCTTCCCGCTTTCCTTTCACCGAATGTAAAGAACGTATTGATCGAGCAATTTGGGATCGGAGGTATCAGTACAGTGGATGAAGATATTGTGAAGTTTCTATCATAAATGATAAGGGAACAGAAGGGTATTTTACAGGCAAATTTCCTTCTAAAAGATAGTGACGGTATATGATAAGGATAGTGACGCTATACGGTAATGATACCGTCACTATTTCCATCATATACCGTCACTATCTTTTTTATATATAACCGGGAATCCTGCGTTTATTCTTTCTTCTCGAATACCGGCTTCCTTTTATAGTGATTTCCTTTTTTAATCTTCTTTGGGCAATATCAAATTGAGAACTACTCCTACCAAAGCTGCCAATCCGATACCGGACAAAGAAAAATCACCCCAGCTAAAAGCAGCGCCACCAATCCCGACAGTCAGCGTCAAAGACACGATAACGATATTTCTTGTACGGCTCAAATCAATACAGTTATTCACAAGATTACCAATACCCGCACAGGCAATCGTCCCGAAAAGCAACAGCATAATGCCACCCAGTACCGCACTAGGTATGGATCTTAGTAATGCGCTGATTTTACCGATAACGGAGAACAAGATAGCAGAGATGGCAGCTATTCGGACCACTTGCGGATTGGTAATCTTTGTTAATGACATGGCTCCTGTCACTTCCGAATAAGTAGTCACAGGAGGACCACCCAGCAATCCGGCACAGAGACAAGCCAGACCATCACCCAATAAGGTGCGGTGCAATCCCGGGTCTTTCACGAAATCTTTTCCCGTAACCGTATTCACCACATAGACATCACCAATATGCTCTATCACCGGAGCAATAGCTACCGGAATCATAAATAACACCGGCTCCCATGAGAATTTAGGAAAGACAAACTGCGGCAATCCAATCCAAGCGGCATCTCTGACACCGGACAAATCCAAACCATAGAAGAGCCATGCAGCCAGATACCCCACTACAATTCCACAGAAAATAGGTATCAGCTTCAAAAGTCCTTTAGCTTTCATCGAAACAACAACCGCAGTCACCAATGAAAGGAGAGCCAGCACCCAGTTCTCTTTTGCCATATTCACTCCTGTTCCCGCCAATGATAAACCTATCAGAATAATGACAGGTCCTATGACAACAGGAGGAAACAACCGTTCAATCACCCGCACTCCCTGCCATTTGACAAGCGCACTCATCACAAAGTAAACTAATGCAACTCCAACCATGCCGGATAAAGCGCCGGGCAGCCCATAAAGTTCTGTCGCTTTAATGATAGGCGCAATAAATGCGAAACTACTCCCCAAAAAGATAGGAACCTTTCCACGCGTAACGGCATGAAAGATAAGCGTACCAATACCTGCTGTAAACAGAGCTGTCGAAGGATCGAGCCCTACCAATAACGGCACGAGTACCGTAGCTCCGAAAGCCACAAACAAGAATTGTACCCCCACCACCCCTTTCCTCAAAGGTGTAAGATTATTTGAATCCATAAGTATAATGTAGATTAATCTCTGCAAAATTAGTCTTTTTAGACAATTTAACTCCCTTTTTTCACAAAAATACATCTAAAAAGGGGTTTTATTTGTTGTTAATAATGTGTAACTTCGCACGGTGAGAATTAAAACGACAATTTTATAACTTTATAATATATTGCCTATGATATTTACAGCAGAAAACACCCTACTTATCGGTTCTATCTTACTTTTCGTCAGCATTGTTGTTGGAAAAACCGGATATCGCTTTGGAGTACCTACCTTATTATTGTTCCTCGTAGTAGGAATGTTGTTTGGAAGTGACGGCCTCGGCCTGCAATTCCACGACGCGAAAGACGCGCAGTTTATCGGTATGGTCGCTCTTAGCATTATCCTTTTCTCGGGAGGTATGGATACGAAATTCAGAGAAATCAAACCTATTTTAGGTCCCGGTATCGTGCTTTCCACTGTCGGAGTACTGCTCACAGCTCTTTTCACCGGGCTCTTTATCTGGTGGATATCAGGTATGAGCTGGTCTAATATTTATTTACCTATCACCACTTCCCTGCTTTTGGCCTCTACCATGTCGTCTACGGACTCGGCTTCGGTGTTCGCCATTCTCCGTTCACAGAAGATGAATTTAAAGCACAACCTCCGTCCCATGCTGGAACTGGAGAGCGGAAGTAATGACCCGATGGCCTATATGCTTACCATTGTCCTGATACAGTTTATTCAATCGTCTGGTATGGGAGTCGGAGCTATCGTAGGCTCTTTTGCCATCCAGTTTATCGTCGGTGCGGCTGCCGGATATGTACTCGGAAAGCTCGCAATCCGAATGTTGAATAAGCTCAATATTGACAATCAGGCCTTATATCCTATCTTATTACTTGCATTTGTATTTTTCACTTTCTCCATCACCGACTTACTGAAAGGTAACGGATACCTTGCCGTATATATCGCTGGTATCATGGTGGGAAACAATAAAATCATGCACCGTAAGGATATCTACACCTTTATGGACGGACTGACCTGGTTGTTTCAAATCATCATGTTCCTTTGCCTGGGATTGCTTGTCAATCCGCACGAGATGTTGGAAGTAGCTGCTGTGGCATTGTTGATTGGTGTCTTTATGATTATTATCGGCCGACCGTTAAGCGTATTCCTTTGTTTGCTTCCATTCCGGAAAATTACGATGAAATCACGTATTTTCGTCTCTTGGGTAGGATTGCGCGGTGCAGTTCCTATTATCTTTGCCACCTATCCGGTAGTGGCGGGCGTAGAGGGTTCGAACCTCATCTTCAACATTGTTTTCTTTATTACCATCGTGTCATTGGTGGTACAGGGAACAACGATTTCTTTCGTAGCCCGGATCTTGAATCTTTCCAAACCACTGGAAAAAACAGGAAATGATTTCGGAGTGGAACTCCCGGAAGAAATAGACTCTGATCTTAGTGATATGACTATTACTAAAAGTATGCTGGAAGAAGCAGATACATTGAAAGATATGAATCTCCCGAAAGGCACGCTGGTAATGATTGTGAAGCGCGGAGATGAGTTCCTGATTCCCAACGGAACACTGAAACTGCATGAAGGAGATAAACTGCTGCTCATCTCCGAAAAATCCAAAGAAGAAGAGACTGATTCTGACTAACATCCGAAAAGATTGATTCTATACACTATAACTGATTCGTCTCCACGCATGAAGCCTCTTGTCTCTACAAGACACTCGTTTCTTCTTCATGCGTGGAGACGAAATGTTTTAAATAGGCCAATAGACTAGTTTTAAGGAAGAAACACGAAAACGCCTTAGCAAGCCGTAAAAATTGTTCATCCCCCTCCGTTAATTAACCGTAAAACTTGAATTTAAAATTCGGTTTACATCAGCGAAGTATTAATTTTGCGCAGTTTTAAACTAAATGTGCAAAAATCGAATGGAACAAGAACATCAGTTCATTGATTATATTGAGCAAAGCATCATCAAAAACTGGGACAAGGATGCCTTAACTGACTATAAAGGAATTACCCTTCAATATAAGGATGTAGCGCGTAAAATCGCTAAATTTCACATTGTCTTGGAAAGTGCCGGCATCCAGCCGGGAGATAAAATTGCCGTTTGCGGACGTAACAGTGCCCATTGGGCGGTTACTTTCCTGGCAACGATTACTTATGGAGCCGTTATTGTTCCCATTTTGCATGAATTCAAAGCAGATAATATCCATAATATCGTCAACCATTCCGAAGCCAAATTACTTTTCGTCGGCGACCAGGCTTGGGAGAATCTGAATGAGGATGCCATGCCTTTATTAGAGGGGATTGCTTTACTAACAGATTTCTCACCATTAGTATCACGCAACGAGAAACTCACTTATGCTTTTGAACACCGGAATGCGATTTACGGTCAACAGTATCCAAAAAACTTCCGCCCGGAACATATTTGTTACCGGAAGGATCGTCCGGAAGAACTGGCTATTATCAATTATACTTCCGGCACCACAGGTTACTCTAAAGGAGTGATGCTCCCCTATCGCAGTCTTTGGTCGAATGTGGCTTACTGCTTCGAGATGCTTCCTGTTAAGCCGGGAGATCATATCGTTTCCATGTTGCCTATGGGGCATGTGTTTGGTATGGTCTATGATTTTCTTTACGGATTTTCTGCAGGTGCGCACATCTATTTCCTGACACGTATGCCGTCTCCGAAAATCATTTCTCAATCTTTCTCTGAAATCAAACCAAGAGTGATCTCTTGTGTGCCATTGATTGTGGAAAAGATTATTAAGAAAGATATTCTCCCTAAAGTAGACAGCAAAATCGGTAAGTTATTGCTTAAAGTGCCTATCGTGAATGATAAAATCAAATCGCTGGCACGGCAGGCCGCCATGGAAATCTTCGGTGGAAACTTTGACGAGATTATTATCGGAGGCGCTCCTTTCAATGCTGAAGTTGAGGCCTTCCTCAAAAAGATAGGATTCCCCTACACAATCGCTTACGGTATGACCGAATGTGGTCCTATCATTTGCTCCAGTCGTTGGGAAACGCTGAAACTTGCTTCTTGTGGTAAGGCAACCAGCCGGATGGAGGTCCGTATTGACTCGCCGGATCCGGAAACGCATGCCGGAGAAATCGTATGTAGAGGAATGAACATGATGCTGGGCTATTATAAAAATCCGGAAGCTACCGCGCAAATTATCGATGCTAACGGCTGGCTGCATACCGGTGATCTCGGCACGTTGGATGAAGAAGGTTACGTAACAGTTCGCGGACGTAGCAAAAACCTGCTTCTCACCTCTAGCGGACAAAATATTTATCCGGAAGAAATTGAAAGCAAACTGAACAATATGCCGTATGTTGCGGAATCATTGATTGTCTTACAGCACGAGAAACTGGTAGCACTGATTTATCCGGATTTCGATGATGCTTTCGCTCATGGATTGCAGCAGACGGATATTCAAAAAGTGATGGAACAAAACCGTATCGAGTTGAATCAGCAGCTTCCTAACTATTCTCAAATAAGCAAGATAAAGATCCATTTCGAGGAATTTGAAAAAACTGCGAAAAAGTCAATCAAACGCTTTATGTATCAAGAAGCAAAGGGATAATTATCCCGGACAACATAATGAGTATCCTTGCAATAATTCTCATAGTATTAGGCACGGATTATATAAACTAATAATGAGGACTAGCTAATAATAAAAACGGTGAACAGCCTCAACACTGTCCACCGTTTTTCTAACCTCTAACTAACTTTATTCTATACCACCTGTTTCTCAATCTTTTTATCTAAAACTAATCCTATTCCATTATTAACAACCTAACCTATAATCAATGAGTGTTTTTAAAGTGATATAAATGAAATAGCCTGTCCGCCTCCGGCTACCATTCGTATAGTCAACGTATTTTCAGCAGTCACCGTTTGCTCCGTTATCTGATAATCCGTAGGATTTGTCTTCCAATCCGCATTTTCTCCATCTGCATAGATTACCGCTTTATACTGTTTGCCCGGTTCCAGGAAATCCAACTTTATTTCCAGTGTACGAGGCTTTTCGTTCGTTGCTGCTCCCAGGAAATAGTTGCCTTTTGCTTTACGAACGATTGCTACGAACTCTCCCGGTTCTCCGGCCAATGCTTTCGACTCGTCACAATCCGGATCAAAATCGCGGAAGAATTGGAAAGCCGGATGTCCTTCATAGTTTTCAATCATATCGGAAGCCATCTGCAAGGGAGAATAAAGGATTACCCAGTTAGCAAGCTGTTTCGCCAATGTAGTATTTACGCGGCTGTTTCCTTTATCCTGGTCATTCCATTTTTGACGACGGGGAGAATCTTTGGTGTTCAGGAATAAGATATCAAAAGTACCCGGTGTATAATCCAGTGGACCGGACAGCATACGGGTGAACGGTAACATGACATGATGAGACGGGGGATTTCCTTCGCTCCATGCATTCCATTCCATACCTCTCACTCCTTCACGTGTCATCATATTAGGCCATGTACGGCGGATGCCGGTATCCTTAATGGGTTCGTGTGCATCCAGCGTCATCTTGTGACGGGCGGCTGTTTCTACCACTTTCTGATAATGATTGACTCCATACTGGCTGTGATGAAGATAGCCATTCGGGAAAGCTCCCGCATAACCTGTTTTCAAGATATGGATGCCGTGGTCTGTGTACCATTGCATTGCATGGTCCATTTGACGTTCATAGTTAGGAATGTTGCCTCCGGTCTCGTGATGGCCGATGATTTCAACTCCTTTTTCTTTTGCATAACGAACCACTTCATCTATGTCAAAGTCTGCATACGGTTTCGTAAAGTCAAAGTTTTGCATACCGCCCCAGCTTTCCCAGCCTTCATTCCAGCCTTCAAACAAGACACCTTCTATATGATTGGCAGCAGCAAAATCGATGTATTTCTTTGCATTGACAGTAGTAGCTCCGTGGCGTTCGTCCATCTTCCAGGTTTCCACGCCGAGATGCATTCCCCACCATACACCTACATATTTCATCGGACGAATCCAGTCGGTCGCTTCTATTTTACTAGGTTCATTCAGGTTCAGGATCAGAGCTGAATTAATCAGGCCAACGGCCTCCGGAGCAATCTGAATAGTACGCCAGGAAGTAGTGAAATGATTGCCTTTGCGCACTTTGACGCCATCAGGCCAGGGAGCGAGTTCAGCTTTCAGTGTATAGTTGCCTGCCTGTTTCAAAGTCATTTCCGAGAAATCATACAATGCCGCTTCGTGAATACTTCCGTAAACGCCGTCGGCAGTTTTAAATGTAAAAGGAGTATTGGCTGTCTCCACTTCGGAGATGGGACGTTGCGCATAAAGTAATTCATACGTTTCGGCACTGGCAGGAATCGACCACGATGTACCATCCTGACGAAAACGGAAAGTAGTCAGTTCATCCGTAATCAATAAAGAATCTGCTGCGGGCACATTATATTCATAACGGAACCCTACTCCATCATCAAACACACGGAAACGGAGAGTCAACTCCACCCGATCTTTATTGACCAGATTGACTGCCATCTCATTATAGTGATTCCGATTGGTTTTATTTTCCCCCCATGGTTGCGTCCATGTTTCATCTTTACTGTCGAAAGTCGTGTTTTTTATCTGAAATCCTCCGTTCAGGTCGACGCCGTTCTTATCTGTAAATCCCATTGTCGAATTTTCAATCAACAATGAATCATCTACTGAAATGTTATAAAACGGTTTGCCGTTTTCATCTATGGTCAAGGCCATTCTGATATGACCGTCCGGCGATTTCACTTCTGTTTTCGGACTGCTACACCCGTAACATCCCAGCATACACAGAAAAGCTCCAATGAAATAATTTATTTTCATAGCATATCTACTGTTTGTATATAGTACAACTCAAAAAGGAGAAACACTTAAATGTAGGGCGAATTTCTTTCTTCAGATGCTAGGAAAAAAGTATCTTTGCGCATAAACAATCTGAATGATGGCAAAGATATTATTAGTTGAAGATGAAATAAACATCGCCTCTTTCATTGAACGGGGGTTAAAAGAGTTCGGACATACGGTAACCGTCTGTCATGACGGAAACGCTGGTTGGAAAATCCTTCAGGACGAAGCTTTCGATCTTTTGATACTGGACATTATCATGCCGAAAATAAACGGTTTGGAACTTTGCCGCCTTTATCGGCAGACGTTCGGGTACCAGTCTCCTGTTATCATGCTGACAGCCTTGGGTACAACAGAAGATATCGTCAAAGGACTGGATGCGGGAGCAGATGATTATCTCGTCAAGCCATTCAGTTTCCAAGAACTGGAAGCACGCATCAAGGCCTTGTTAAGACGCAATAAAGAAGTAACCTCCAATCTGCTGACTTGTGATAATCTGATATTGGATTGCAATACCCGAAGAGCTAAAAGAGGCAATATAGATATTGATCTCACCGTCAAAGAATATCGTCTGCTCGAATATTTCATGACTCACCAAGGGGTTGCGCTCTCACGCATCACCCTGCTCAAAGATGTGTGGGACAAGAACTTTGATACCAATACCAATATCGTAGATGTTTATGTAAACTATCTCCGGGTAAAGATAGACCGTGACTTTGATAAAAAGCTGATTCACACAGTCGTAGGATTAGGATATATCATGAATACTTAAACTCACCAACTATCCCGGCTATGAAAATAGGTTCCAAAATAGCTCTTTTCTATACGTTAATCAGCGTGTTGACCACTGTCATTATCATTGCTGTATTTTATATTTTCAGTACACAGTATATCAATAAACTCTATGCTTCCTACCTGCGTGAGAAAGCCTACCTGACTGCACAGAAGCACTGGGAAAAGGATGAAGTAGACGAACAGAGTTACCAGATTATCCAACGCAAATATGATGAACTTCTGCCCGAAGCTCATGAGATTCTTCTCAACATGGATAGTCTTTCTGAAGTGCGTGATACGTTGAATAAGTATCTCACGCAACACCAGCAAACACTTCTACTGGCAGGGAAAGACAGTATTCCTTTTTCTTTTAAATATAAGGATCAGTTGGGAGCCGCCCTTTATTATCCGGATAATGAAGGGAATTTCATCGTACTTGTCATGTCCCGGAATGCCTACGGAACAGAAATCAAGGAACATCTGTTGTTACTTTCCATTTTCCTCGTTTTAGCCAGTTCCATCCTGATCTTTTTCATCGGGAAAATATATTCCGGTCGTATTTTGGTTCCGCTGCAACACATATTAAAGGAGTTGAAAAGAATACGGGCCAACAGTCTGAATCGTAGGTTAAAGACTACCGGAAATAATGACGAGCTGGAGGACATGATAAAAACACTAAATAGTATGCTCGATCGTCTGGATAGTGCTTTCAAGGCAGAGAAATCCTTTGTAAGCCATGCTTCGCACGAGTTGAACAATCCGATTACTGCTATTCAGGGAGAATGTGAAATCAGTCTGCTCAAAGAAAGAAGTACCGGAGAATACATTGAATCCCTGCAACGAATTTCTTCGGAGAGCAAACGGTTGTCCAGCCTGATCCGCCACCTTCTTTTTCTTTCGTGGCAGGAAGAAGAACTCCTGAAAAATAATGTGGAAGAGATCATTCTATCTGATATATTGAAAGAGTTGACCGGTTCTAATGAAAGAATCCGTCTCCACTTGGAAGCAACAGAACAACAAGCTGTTGTTAAGGCTAATCCTTATCTGTTAAAGATAGCATTAAAGAATATAATTGATAACGCATGTAAATACTCCGATAAGGAAGTAAATGTGGCTCTCTATCGGGAGCAGCAACAAGTCATTCTTGAGGTGGAAGATCAGGGAATCGGTATTCCGCAAGAAGAAATAGAGCATATCTTCCAGTCTTTCTATCGAGGTAGCAACACTCGGGATTATGCCGGACAAGGTATCGGACTTAGTCTGACTTTGAAAATCATTTCTGCTTATCATGGAAAGCTGGATATATCTTCAGAAATAGAAAAAGGAACAAAAGTACGGGTGATTTTTTAATCACCCTTCTTTTATCCCTTTCTCACTCTACCTACTGAAAACTACAAATTTAATCTATGAACGTTTTTTCCACAGAATAGAAATGAACTAAATACGTCTTTGCAATAACTTTCCGTTTTTATCATATAACATTCGTTCATATACCACTTCTACGATGAGAGGAAAGACAAACAAGGCAAAGAAAGTCGCTCCTATCAATCCGCCGATAATAACAATCGCCAACGGACGCTGTGATTCCGAACCAATTCCATGACTCATGGCAGCAGGCAACAAACCGATAGCCGCCATTGCCGCTGTCATAATCACAGGACGAATGCGTGAGCGTACTCCTTCTTTCGTAGCCTCTTCCAAAGGAGAACCCAGTTTCAGATTCGCTTTGATGTCGGAAATCATAATCACGCCGTTCTGAATACAAATACCGAACAAGGCTATGAAACCGATACCTGCAGAAATGGAGAAGTTGAATCGTGTTATCAGAAGGGCTACAATACCCCCCACAGCGGCAAATGGCACATTCAGCAATACCAGTCCGGCATCCCGCGCATTAGAGAACAGAATAAACAGGATGATAAAGATGATAGCAATACTGATGGGAACCACTTGTGCCAAGCGTTTCGTGGCACGTTGCTGGTTCTCGAAATCACCAGTCCATTTCAGCGAATATCCTGCCGGAAGATGTACGGATGCATTCACTTTTTTCTGTGCCTCGGCAACTGCCGTACCCATGTCACGGCCTCTCACCGAGAACTTCACTGCACAGAAGCGTGCATGATTATCACGGAAAATAAGTAATGGTCCCGTAATGGTCGTTATATCTGCCAGTTCCTTGATAGGCACCATTGTGCCATCCATTGCCGGAACCAGTATTTTACCTATCTCCTCTTCATTCTGGCGGAATTGCTCGCTATACCTTACCATGATATTGAATTTCCGTTCGTCCTCATACAACAATGAAGCCGATTTTCCGCCAATAGCCATCTCGATAATCGATTGCACATCTTCCTTAGCAACGCCGTAACGCGCCAACTGACCTTCATTCAACTCTATACGAAGTTCCGGCTGACCGATATTTCGAATCACACCCAAGTCTTCAATTCCTTGAACCGTGCCCAGGATTTTCTCAATCTGCACCGCATATTTCTCCGACTCATACAAGTCTTTACCAAACACCTTCACCGCAATAGATCCTTTCACGCCGGAAGCGGCTTCCTCCACATTATCGGTAATCGGCTGTGAGAAATTGAAGTCAATGCCGGGGTAAATGGATAAATCCTCCTGCATTTTATCGATCAGTTCCATTTTAGTCAGTTTACTCTCCCATTCCTTTTCAGGGTATATATCAACGTGAAACTCGATATTATAAAATCCGGTAGCATCTGTTCCGTCATTCGGTCGTCCGGTCTGTGACAGGACTTGACGTACTTCCGAAAACGTTAATAGCTTCCTTCTCATTTTATTGGCAAGCGTCACCGATTCATCCAGCGAAATGCTTTGTGGCAAGGTGGCACGAATATAGATAGCCCCCTCATTCAACTGTGGAAGAAACTCCGTACCCAAGAAAGAGAAAAGCCATAATCCGACACCTGCTATGACCGTTGCCAGTCCGATAGTCAGTTTCCTGTGCGCATAGAATAAATCAAAAAGAGCCGTACACTTTGTATTGACAAAACGGACAAAACGATTATTCTTCTCACGAACATTCTTCTTCAACAACATAGAAGACATTACCGGCACCAGGGTCAGCGTAAAGATCAAAGCTCCCAATAGTGCAAAACCCAGCGTATAGGCTAAAGGAGAGAACATCTTTCCTTCTACCTTCTGGAAAGAGAAGATAGGAATCAACGCGGTTATGATAATCAATTTGGAGAAGAAAACTGCTTTCGCCTTATCTTTTGCGGTGTTACGGATCAATCCCATTTTGGACATGACATTAAATGCCGGCATTCCTACTTGCCTTGCTTTCTTGTCCAAAGCCACAAACACTCCTTCCACCATCACCACTGCCCCATCAATAATGATACCGAAGTCAATGGCTCCCATAGAAAGCAGATTGGCGGACATTCCCATCGCCCGTAAACAGATAAAAGCGAATAGAAGGGCTAATGGGATAACGACAGCAACAATCACGGTAGTCCGCCAATCTGCCATAAAAATCAATACAATAAACGTAACCAATAAAATTCCTTCGATCAAATTATGTGTCACCGTCTTTACCGCCAGATTCACCAAATCCTCCCGGTCATAGAATGACACGATTTTCACATCTTTCGGGAGTATATTCTGATTCAAGTCTTCTATTTTATCTTTCAGGTTTGCAATCACCTCGCCCGGATTCTCCCCTTTCCGCATGACTACAATGCCTTGTACCACATCATCTTCATCCATTCGTCCTACCTGGCCGAGACGGGGCAAACAGGATTCGTGTACATCGGCAAGATTCTTCACCAAAATCGGAGTACCGTTGATGTTTTTCACTACGATGTTTCTCAATTCTTCCAAGTCGTTAATCAGACCAATTCCACGAACAACATAAGCTTGCGAACTCTTGGTGATGACATCTCCTCCCACATTGATGTTACTCTTGGCTATCGCATCATAAAGCTCCAAAGAAGTAATTCCATAGTTAATCAACTGGTGAGGATTCACGCTTACCTCAAACGTTTTCACTTCTCCACCGAAGCTCACAATATCCGCTACGCCGGATACCGAACGGAGATTACGCTCAATCACCCAATCTTGGATTGTTTTCAGCTCCCGCACACTACGTTTATCACTACGGAGTGTATAACGAAATATTTCTCCCGTCGGGCCATATAACGGTTGCACTTCCGGAGTTACCCCGTCAGGAAGATCGGCGTCATTCAATAAATTATATACCTGCTGACGGGCGGTAAAATCATCGACACGATCTTCGAACATCACATTGATTACAGAAAGTCCGAAAAGAGTGGTAGAACGAATATCCGTTTTCTTCTGAACAGGATTCATGGCAATCTCAACAGGAATGGTGATAAACTTCTCTACCTCTTCCGCACTACGTCCCGGCCATTGCGTGATAATCGTCACTTTCGTATTCGTCACATCCGGGAAAGCATCTATCGGAGTATGTTTAAAAGAAACAACTCCGGCTATAACGGCAATCGCTGTACAGAAGAAAATAAAGAACTTATTCTTCAGCGAGAAAGCCACTATATTATCTATGAATTTGTGCATACTATTTTCTGTTTTTAATCTGCATTCAACGCATTATATACCAACAATACATTATTATTCAGCACCCTGTCCCCCTCGGAAAGCCCGGAGCGGATATAGCACTCCTTGCTCAACTGTTTGTATACATCTACCTCTTTCACCTGCAAACGCTGATCCGGCTCTACTACAACAACATAATTTTTCCCTCCTTCAAACACCAGCGCATGAGAATCGATACGAGGCATAGAAGTTTCGTCTGCTTTGCACTTCACACTTACATTCGTAAACATCCCCGGCTTCAACAGATACTCTTCATTCTTTAATTTGATACGGACATTCATTGTTTTACTTTCGCTATTCAGCAAATGATATACCTTATCGATAGTACCGGCAAACGTCTTATCCGGATAGGCCAATGTAGAAATACGTACAGATGCACCTTCAGAAATCTTACTGATATCGCTTTCATACACATCTGCCATCACCCATACGTCCGACAACCCCGAAATCGTGAACAACTCTTCACTCTGATCCGGACGCAACTGCATATCCCTGCTGATTTGTTTCTCCACAATAAAGCCCGAAACAGGTGATTTCAACTGATAATAAGCATTTCCGGAGAAATTATAAATGGAAAAGACTTCCTTTATCCTTCTTTCTTCGGCTTCGGCACTCGTCAACTCCTGCTTTGCCTGAAGCACATCTTTATCCGAAGCCATGCCTGAATTATACATATCCTGCGTAGCATCCATGTTTCTGCGGGCGAGCAACAATTGTTGTTCCGCTTCTTTCAATTGTTTCTCATAGTCCGCCACTTCTCCACTGCGGATGACTGCCAGTACATCTCCCTTACGAACATAATCTCCTATTTCTGCTTTCAGTTCCGTCACCGTACCTCCAAACATCGGATATACATGTGCTACCTGATTTTCATTAAAAGTGACCCGTCCGTTCAATGTCAGTTCATCAATCACTTCTTGAACGTGAACCGTATCGACAGATACAATTCTCAACAAGCTATCTGTCAGGCATAAGGCAGCCGGTTCAACATTCGGTTGTTCTCCTTTACCGGAGCATGCTCCCAATACGGTAGTAAGCAATATGCAAGGAAGGAATTTATTCCAGTTCATAGTCTTTGATAATTTATGAATATTAGTAGTTCAATATATTTTGCCCGATAGTTGTATTCAGGTTTTCCATCGCGAGGAAAACATCTTTCTTTATTTCATGCAACTGAATACAGGTTTCCTTATAACTGTCATAGTAATCGATAAACTCCAGCAAGCTGATATTTCGCTTGGTAAAATTTTCATTCACTCCTGTTATCAGTTTCTCAAAGTTACGTTCCAAATCCATATTGGTAGATTGGTAAAGCTGAACTGCTTTTTCCAGTGAAGCATAAGCGGTATAAAGTTCCATATCTGCACGATTAGCAGCATTTTCCTGTTCCGCTCCTGCCTGTTGAATACTAAAACGGGCTGCCTTTATATTTCCCTGATTGCGATTGAAAATAGGTACTGACAAGCTCACTCCTACCGCAAAATAGTTATTGATAAAGTTTCCGGCACGGTCATAGTTCCCTTTCACCGAGAACTCCGGAAATGCCATCGATTTCTGCAATTTCAGATTGGCACGGGAAGCGCTTACCGTACTCCTGGCAATCTTCAAGTCGGGACGTTCATTCACCATCGCTTTCAAGTCGGCAAACGATAATTGGGACAAATCCAATTGCTTCAACACCTCTTCGTCCAGTGATAACTTAACCACAGCATCTCCCGGAAGATTTAACAAGACATTCAGTTCTCCTCTAAGAGTCAGCAACTCGTTTTCCCGTTCGTTCTTCTCTTTCTTCAGCGAAAATAGCATAGATTCCAAACGAGACATTTCCATCAATGAGATATTCCCTTTCTCCTGTTGCAGCTTCATTCCAGCAAGCAGTTCTTGCAGAGAGTTCACTTCTTTCTCGTAGATGGATATGGATTTCGAAAGAAAATAGACTTGCACAAACTTCTCATTCAACTCCTGACGGAGTGTTCTCATCACCTCTTCAAACTGATATTCCGCTATTTCCTTATTGATTTTTTCCAGCTTTATCTGCTTGTTTCGCTGTCCGGCAAGGCGAATGACCTGTTCAACCTCCACAACCGTTTCACCCTCCTTGCCAAAATCAAAATACTTTCCGTTCAAGCGGTTATAGACATTCTGTTCCAGCGAGATGACCGGATTCTCAAATAACCTGGCTTGCAGCACTTGTGCCTGTGCCATATCAATGTTATACCGTTCGGCTATCAGCGATAAGTTACGTTCCAGGAAACGTTGTTCCGCCTCTTTCAGCGTTAATGTTCCTGTGGTAGCCTGTTGCGCACATATTCCTCCTGTCAGCAGAAGAAAAAAAGAAATTAAAAATTCTCTGTTCATTACTATATTTATCTTTATTACCTTATCGTAGTTGTCGCAGCAAAATTACAATTCTGCAACCGGAGAAACGGAAAAAAACGATTATAAGCCTCTCATATCAGATTAGAATTTGATTAGAAAAGAGCCATAAAGGAAGAATTGTAAACACAACAGGAAAAATGGCCAGCCTTCTTTCATTCCAACTCCCCTATCTTTGCAGGAGAGAAAATAAAACGAATCATTAAAAAATAGTAGGATATATGAAAATAATAAATTTAACCAAAGATAGTTTTGTAGAGAAAGTAGCAGATTATCAGTCTTATCCTGACAGTTGGAACTTCAAAGGGAATAAACATTGCCTGGTCGATTTTCATGCACCCTGGTGTGTCTATTGCAAAGCATTATCGCCTATATTAGACCAATTGGCAAAAGAATACGAAGGTAAATTAGATATTTATAAAGTGGACGTCGATCAGGAACCGGAACTGGAAAGCGCATTTAAGATTCGTACCATTCCCAATCTGTTACTTTGCCCGTTGAACGGCAAACCGACAATGAAATTAGGCACTATGAATAAAGCCCAATTGAAAGAATTAATAGAAACCAGTTTACTTTCAGAATAGAAAAACATCGAAAGTCCGGAAAGTTCCTTATGACGATAGACTACCGAGCTTTTGATATAATACAGAACATTTGCTGTTATAATAAGAGGCTGAAAAGCCTTAATCTTATAAAATACCCCTTACTAGAACTAAACTGAACTCCTAAAATTTTGTATCCAACTTTTGGGATTCAGTTTAGTTCTTAGTAAAGGGCATTTTTCTTTTAGGAAGTCTCCGGACGGCCTTTTCCCTTTCAAAGGTTATTTCAATGGTTATTTATGCAACAGAATATCAGTTTCCGGAACGATCTTTCCCATTGACCATACGCAACGTACATTCAGTTCTTTGTCAAGAATCACAATATCAGCATCCTTACCCTTTGCTAACGCCCCTTTACGATCACTCACTCCAATTAAACGGGCAGGAGTTTCAGAAGCCATACGCACGGCATCTTCCAAAGGAATATTCGCTTTCTTTACCATAGTGCGAACCAACACATCCATTGTAGCCAAACTACCGGCCAACGCAGAATGATCCGCCATCTTGCATACGCCATCCTCTATGATATAGCGAGGATCAATCGGTTCATTCCCTTCATAAGCGGCATATGCCAAAGCATCGGTAACAAGGCAGGTATTCTCCACGCCTTTCAACTTATAAACCAGTTTCAGGATAGTGGCAGGCAAGTGAATACCGTCCGCAATCACTTCCACAGTCATTCCATCCGTCAGATACACACTTTCCACTGTACCCTCATATTTATATTCACGACGTTTATGGAAACCCGGCATCGCATTATAGAAATGAGCAGCATGAGAAAATCCGACTGCAAATGCAGCTTTAATTTCATCATATTCGGCTTCGGTATGTGTAACAGCAGTCATAATTCCTTTCGAACGGGTATACTTTGCAAAATCATGTGCACCGGGCAGTTCGGGACTAATATCCCAACGTCTGATACAAGACGTACGCTCCAACAAAGGAATATATTCATTTTCATCCGGAGTTTTCAGAAAACCGTCATACTGCGTACCCGCCATCTTCGGATTCAGATATGGGCCTTCGATATGCAGACCAAGAATCGGAGAATCCTTCTCTTTCATCAAGTGCTCACATACATCGACTGCCTGGTAGATTCTTTCGAATGAAGTAGAGGACAAAGTAGGAAATATACCGGTAGCACCATGTTTCAGATGTGCATTGGTTGCGGTGCGAAAAGCCTCTTCCGTTGCTTCCGTATAATCATGCCCACCACCTCCATGTGCATGCATACTTACGAATCCGGGCACTATCGTCATCCCTCTGGCATCAATAACCGTTGCACCGATAACCGCTAAATCACTATTAGTTACCTCTAATATTTTTCCATCACAAATCAATACGGAACCATCTTTCAACCAGCCTTGCGGGGTAAGTATTCTTCCGTTTATTATTTGAGTCAACATAGTCTTTGTTATTTATTAGATTTAAAACAGTTTGTTGGTGCCTTCCACCAGTTCTCCCATTGCCCATACGGCTCTCACATTCAGGTCTCTGTCCAAGGCAATTATATCAGCATCCTTGCCACGCTCCAGCGTTCCTTTACGGTCGAGCACTCCCATAATCCGTGCAGGAGTTTCGGAAGCCATTCTTACGGCATCCTCCAAAGGAATTTCCGCCTTTTGCACCATGGTACGAATCAAGCGATCCATCGTTGCAACACTCCCGGCCAAGGCTGAATGGTCTGCCAACTTACAGACTCCATCCTCAATAATCACACGCGGGTCAAAGGCAACCTGGCTATCACTGGCGGCACAAGCCAATGCATCCGTTATCAGACAAGTGCGTTCCACTCCTTTTATCTTGTAAACAAGGCGCAAGATTGTTGGAGGCACATGAATACCGTCTGCCACCACTTCCACTGTCATATCATCAATCAGATAAATACTTTCTACCGTACCTTCATACTTGTACTCTTTCCGTTTATGGAATCCCGGCATTGCATTATAAAAATGAGTGGCATGCGTATATCCCGCCTCATAGGCTGTCTGTATATCCTCAAATTCTGCCTGGGTATGTCCTACCGAAGCCAACACCCCTTTCGCTGTGATATATTTACCAAATTGCATGGCTCCGGGAAGTTCCGGTGCGGCATCCCAACGTTTGATACAATGAGTTTCTTCCAGCAACGGAATATATTCTTCGGGATCGGGATCTTTGATATTTTCGGGAATCTGTCCACCTGCCATCGCCATATTGAAATAATGTCCTTCCAGATGAAGTCCGAGCACAGGGCTATTAGGCTCCGCCATCATTTTTTCAGTAGTTTCCGCGGCTGCACGGATCATTGGAATGGTAGAAGAAGAAAGAGTAGGAAAAATACTGGTAGTGCCATGCTGCATATGAGCTTTGATTGCTGTCCGGAAAGCCTCTTCGGTGCCTTCCATAAAGTCTCTTCCACCGCCACCGTGAACATGGATTTCTACACCTCCCGGAACAATATACATTCCTTTGGCATCAATCAGTTTGGCTCCGATAATTGCAAGGTCACAATTGGTTACTTCCAGAATTTTATTGTCACGAATAAGAACTGACCCATCCTTCAACCAGCCTTGCGGGGTGAGGATGCGTGCATTAATGATCTGTGTTAACATATCACAAATAGTTAAATTAATTAAAGGTCTGTGTGAATCAATGACGCTCTTTTTTGGGGGGAGTACATTGATTTTTTCGTTTGCAAAATTACGCTTTTCCGTTCAATCTATCGATACAATCGTCCGGTAAACTTCCAATATTATACAAAAAAAGGTTGCCAATCTTATCGACTGACAACCTCATCTTATATGGAGCGGAAAACGAGACTCGAACTCGCGACCCTAACCTTGGCAAGGTTATGCTCTACCAACTGAGCTATTTCCGCAAACTAAATTTCGTCATTCAGAAATCTGAAAGATTGGTGCCCAGAACAGGACTCGAACCTGCATGCCTCTCGACACACGCACCTGAAACGTGCGCGTCTACCAATTCCGCCACCTGGGCAAAACTTAGTTCCATTATTTCAAAGAAACAAGAGCGGAAAACGAGACTCGAACTCGCGACCCTAACCTTGGCAAGGTTATGCTCTACCAACTGAGCTATTTCCGCATTTCACTTTCATAAACTGTGAAGAGGAGGAGACTCGAACTCCCACAACATTTCTGTCACTACCACCTCAAAGTAGCGCGTCTACCAATTCCGCCACCTCTCCATAATTTTAAAGTTTAACCTTTGTGCCCAGAACAGGACTCGAACCTGCATGCCTCTCGACACACGCACCTGAAACGTGCGCGTCTACCAATTCCGCCACCTGGGCAAAGATTATTGTTCCAACATTTCAAAGAAACATGAGCGGAAAACGAGACTCGAACTCGCGACCCTAACCTTGGCAAGGTTATGCTCTACCAACTGAGCTATTTCCGCATTTTTTCGTTTGCGGTTGCAAAGGTAGGGATTTTCCGTAAACATGCAAACATTCTGCCTACTTTTTTCACAGAAATCTGTTCACTTTGCACCTACCGCAAAACAATCATTTTGATTATCAACTCATTCGGTCACGATAATCTTCATAAGAAAATTGCTTGTATATTTCAGCTTTCCCCTCTTTTGTCCAAATGGCAATGGCAGGATGATGAATTCCGTTAAACATATTTGTCTTGACCATCGTATAATGAATCATATCTTCGAACACGATACGCTCTCCGATTTGCAACTCGTGATCGAAGCTCCACAGTCCCATATAATCACCGCTCAAACAGGAATTTCCTCCGAGACGATAAATATATTTTCCTTCATTTCCCATCTCTGCACCACGCACGGCAGGTTGATATGGCATCTCCAGACAATCCGGCATGTGGCAAGTGAAACTAACATTCAAAATAGCCGTCTTGATACCACGACTTTCCACAATATCCACCACTTCGGAAGTCAGCACTCCCGTCTGCCAGGTAAAGGCCGAACCGGGCTCCAGGATAATGCGCAAATGAGGATAGCGTGCTTTTAATCCTTGCAACAGTCTTATCAAATGTTCGGTATCATAATCCTTACGAGTCATCAGGTGTCCACCACCCAGATTCAACCATTTAATCTGTGGAAACCAATGGGCAAATTTAGCTTCAAGATGTTCCAATGTACGTTCCAGCTCATAAGAAGAAGATTCACAGTGACAATGACAATGAAAGCCTTCAATACCTTGCGGTAATGCTTCGGGCAACAAATCGGCTGTTATCCCAAAACGTGTGCCGGGTGCACATGGATTATAAAGTTCGGTTTCCACTTCCGAATATTCAGGATTTACGCGGATACCACAAGAGATGCCACTTCCTTCTGCAACCACCATCGGATAGAAGCGTTCAAACTGCTGCATTGAGTTGAATGTGATATGACTGCTGCAACGCATGATTTCCGGGAAATCCTGTTCCGTATAAGCAGGAGAATATGTATGCGCCTTGCTGCCGAACTCTTCCAATGCCAAACGGGCTTCATACACCGAACTTGCCGTAGAATGATCTATATATTCACGGAATATGGGGAAAGAGCGCCACATAGCAAATGACTTAAAAGCAAGAATGATCTCCACTCCCGCCCTGTCGGCCACGCTTTTTATCAAACACAGGTTCTTTCTTAAAAGCTCTTCTTCCATGATGTAACAAGGAGAAGGGAACTGATTAAAATCTATCATATATAAATTATTATCTAAAATAACGCCTTACGAACGTGGATGCAAAAATACAAATTCAAAAGCAAAGAGGGATTGTTTTATTTTTAATTAAGATATTGGTTTTCGCGAACTTTTTCTTATTTTTACACCTTATATATTATAGTTAAGTATTATATCATCCTAAATACCTGATTAAAAATGAATAAAGATTTAAGAAAAGTAGTGATTCTGCTGGCACATCCTAACATCAAGGAATCACAAGCAAACAAAGCATTAGTTGATGCTGTCAGTGACATGGAAGGAGTAGCAGTTTTCAATCTTTACGAGCTGTCGCAAGAAATCGCTTTCAATGTAGATGAATGGAGTAAAATCATTTCCGATGCCTCGGCTGTCATCTATCAATTTCCTTTCTATTGGATGTCTGCGCCGTCATTACTAAAGAAATGGCAAGATGAAGTCTTTACTTTTCTATCCAAGACTCCGGCTGTCGCCGGCAAATCGTTGACAGTGGTAACGACCACGGGATCCGAATACGAAGCGTATCGCAGTGGCGGCAGAAACCGCTTCACGATGGACGAGTTATTACGTCCTTATCAGGTAAGTGCCATTCATTCGGGAATGTCATGGCAAACCCCTATTGTAGTCTACGGAATGGGAACAGCAGATGCGGGAAAGAATATTGCTGAAGGAGCTAATTTGTATAAACAACGTGTGGAGATGCTTATCGGTAGCAGTAATGCAGGGAACAATTGGTAAGATTTATAAAGCGTAGCTTTAGATAGGATAAAGCTACGCTTTACAGTTGCTAAAGCATAGCTTTAGGTTTCACCAAACACTTCTTTTTCAATGTAAACACTGGCAGGAAAATAAACACTCCGATTACAGACATTATTAATCCTCCGATAGTGCCTGCTGCCAATGGAAACCAGAAGCCTTCTTTTTCCATGCCTGCCATAAAAGGGACAAATCCCAAGATGGTAGAAGTCACCGTCAGAAAGATAGGAATCACTTTAGTATTCCAGGCTTTCACATAAGCCCGAAGCGGTGAAAGACGCGGGAAGCGTTTACGAACGGAATTATATTCATTCAAGATATAAATGCTCGCATTAACCGTAATACCACAAAGCAAAACAAAAGAAGCAAATCCTCCCTGGTCAAAATTCAATTTGAACCAATAGAATGTCAGAAACACGCCGATATAAGATACCGGAATCACAAAAATTATTGCCAATGGCTGTTTCAAAGAATTGAACAGTATACTCGTAATAAAAAAAATAATAGCAATCACAATCAAAAGCAAACGATATTGCTTGTTGTCCTTTCCACCCCAAGACCAGTTATTATCCTCCGATTTTGCAGTATATCCCATCGGGAGAATCTCGTTAAACTCTTCCAGATCTTTTTTCAATAGTTTATTTCCCTGTTCCGAAGAACCGATATACTCATATTGCAAACACAGCCGATACTGTTGATTCTCCTTAGCCACTTCCTGTGGCATCTGTCCTTTTTCCACAGTTGCCAATTCAGAAAGCTTATATTCCCTCTCTCCTATTTGAAAAGGATAAAACTGCATTGCCCACACATCCCTATCTTCCGACTGACACGAAGAAAGTTTTATCTTTTCCGTCCCCTCTTCCGCCATTACCGAACCTATTTCCATATTTCGCCCATATATCGGGTGAATAGCAGAAAATAACCTTCCGGCTCCAATCCCCTCCTCTGCCATCCGCTGTTTATTCAGATTAAAGTAGAATTCCATATAATCATCTTTCCACCAGGAGAAATCAGATCCGATCGTCACTTCCCGAATCCGGCGGTGAGACAATAACTTTGCTTTTAATTTTTCAACCCAATCATACAGTGCATCGTAATTATATCCATACATTTTCACCCGGAAAGAACCCGCATTCTCACGTACATCATTACTGAACCCCTGATCTTGTAAACCATATATACTCCAATTTCCACCTCCCAGTTGAAGCGCCTTGCTAATCATATTCGCTTTCAACGTATAGAGAAAACCGCTTTTCTGGTGTTCTTTCGAAAAATAGATGTGGATAGATGACCTGCGAGCACTTTCTACAGATGTCTGGAATTGCTTAATCTCTTTAAATTCGCTCAAATAAGTTTCCATCCTCTTCATCAGTGTATTCATCTGCTCAAGTGTATTTCCATTCGGCAAATTAGCATTGGCGTGAAGCACTACCTCTTCATTACGTGAAAAGTAACTCCCTTCATATACCTTTTGCACAAATAACCTTAAAGTACCTCCCAACACCTTATCTACTATCGGTTTCACCTTTTCTTTATAAGTGGTGGTCCCCAACGTTTGATTATAAGTTCTCGCCCATCTATCATCACCTTTCATCTTTTCCGGCAATCGAAATACCGGTAGTCCGAATACCAACAATAACAAAATACATACCGCCACCCTCCAACGGCAAAGTATTTGTATCAGCCACCTGTAACAACGACTGAAATAAACCGGAAGCCGACGTATTCTTGAACGTATCCACACAAAGCAACGCACCTCCCCAATTTTCCATTTAACTATTGAAAGAGAAGGTTTCTTTCTTCGTTTCAATCCTATTTTATCAATTAGAGAAGGAACAAAAAATAAAGCAACCAGCAGTGATACTCCCAGATTTATAATCACTACCGCAGCAAAATCCTGTAAATTAAGACGTATCTTCTCATCCAGAAAAAAGATGATAACCAAAGCTCCCATCGTGGTCAACGTGGCTGCAAGAATGGACATAAACGCTTTCCGATCTCTACGCCGCAAATAATGATCGCTCATTACAATTGTATTATCTATCACCAAATTTAATGAAACCGTAATACCCGCCAAAGAATACAATTGCATTTCCAATCCGAACGCATAATAAAGAATGACAGCTATTGCCATATTAACAGCCAGACTGATTACAATCAAAAAAAGATATTTAGGACTAAAGGTGATCAACAATACAAACAGGAGCAAAATCGCTACAGTCATTCCCGTACGCAAATAAATTTTCCCCAGTTCTTCCTGAATAAATTCCGTTGCGTCGTAACTGGTGTGAATCTCATATCCTGCCGGAAGTAATAGCTGGTTATCATCCATAAATGCTTTTACCTTTTCACTCAATGCCAATTGATTTGCTGTTTCCTCTGCAACAATCGACAGATAAATTGAATTCAGCCCATTAATCCGATAATAATTTTGTGGCTGCTCCTCCATACGGGAAACCTTCACCAGCTCATTCAGACCTATGATTTTACCATCTTTCATTTTTACCTTTATCCGCTCCGCATTAAACTCTCTGCCCTCCTGCTCGGGAACCAATGCCAAACGTATCCACTGTCTGCCCGAAGCACCCTGTTCTACATCATAAGTACCCAAAAATTCTTTTTGATAATGCAACCGGACAGCTTGACGAATATCATCCGTATTTATTCCAAGCGCACGCAATTGTTCCGAATCATACTCCAATCGCCATTCCATCGGAGTAGCTCCGCTAAGATTGATTTTATAAATTCCCGGAATCTGTGCAAGACGCGTTTTTATATGTTCTTCCGCATACTGCTGAATTAAGAAAGGAGTAGCGGGTGCATTGATCGTAAATGCCATAAAAGGCCCCTGATTACTCTGCCCCGGCCTGTGCATCTGAATATACGGATAGCTCACCCCATCCGGTAATTCCGGCCACGTCTGACGAATAATAGTAGAAGCTTCAAAGCGGGCAACCGCTGCATCCACATGTTTATCCAAATTCACACTGACACTTCCCCATCCGTTTCCTGAAGTGGAAGAAATCCCTCGAATACCCTTCACACGGGCAAGCATTGCCTCTAACTTACTGGTAGCCGTCATTTCCACCACACGTGCTGAAGTACCGGGCATACTGAATCTCACCGTGAAGCCGGGTAAGGTCCGCGACGGATTCAATTTGACAGGCAGCAATGGAATGAGTGCTAACCCAACCAATGCCACACAGACAAAAGCCACAATCAATGTGAAAGCGGAAGCCTTAGGAGATTTTACTATTTCAGAATCTATATTTTGCATTTTCGTCATTTAACCAACTTTCCTCCATTAAAATCAAACCTGTCCGAAAGTGAAAGTTTCGCAGCAAAATCAAATAACGTAAGTCTCCGTATCTTATAATAATTCAGCCAGTAGTTCTGCAAGGCAGAGATAAAATTACGTTGTGCCTGCTGCTGCCTGTTGAGTGAAAGTGTCAGGCTGTTTATATCCGCTTTGCCGATGATAAAACGCTGTTTAGTCTCATTATAAGCAAGTATAGACAGATCCAACGCTTCTTCCGCACTGGCTATCAATTGCTGCTGGATATTAAAATCACTTACCGTCATAATCACTTCCTCCTCGATGCTAATCTCATCCTGACGTGCCGAGATCTTCACTACATTCAGATTATTTCTTGCCATATTATACTTACCCTTACGAACACCCCAGTCCAATAACGGAATAGAAACACTGACTGCCACCAAATCCTGCTGCATCGGTTTATGATACACATCTCCAAAATTATCTGCTACCTGATTAAAACCGATACTGGCATTCACACTTGCGTTAAAGCGAGATTCTTTCTTCGTCTTATCCACATTCCGTTCCGCTTCAAGTACATTCTGTTTCAGTTCCAACAATTGCGGGTTATTATTCCTGCCCCACCTCAAAGCCTCATCTACCGGAATATCCACCATCTCCGGACGGGAAGGAAGTTCCAGTTTGATTTGCGTATTCTTATCCAGATTGAGAAAAGAAGCTAGTGAAAACATAGCCCGTTTCAGGTCACTTGCTTTATTCTGCAATGTATTCTGCGCATTCACACGATCCAGTTTCAATGTCAACAAATCAGCCTGTGAGATAGCTGCAATTCGGTGACGCTGTTGCCCAATACGATACAATGTATCCGTAGAAGCCAAGTTTTCTTTAGCAAGATTATATTCTGCCTGCGCCATAGCCAGAGAGAAGAAATAATTCGTAGCCGTTTCCGACACCTTTTCCACATTATAGAGAAATTCCTTTTTCACACGCTCATACTTCAACGGTTCTATCCTCCGTTCCCATTTGAAGGAGTTATATCCTACCAGACTTTGCGAATATCCGATTCGTATAGGAACACTCGTAAGTTGCGTAGCACTGTTACTTCCGAAGTTACGCATATAGGCAAGATTCGATTCCAGATAAAAAGTACCTCCGGTTAAATCAAAATTCTGTTTTACACTCAATCCTCCATAAGCATAGTAAGACTGTTGCGTACGGTATACATCCAAATCCTGTCCCGAATCGTATCGTTTCGTAATATCCCGGTTATATTGTGCCGGAGTAACATCCAGCGTCAAGCTAGGCAACCGATTTGCCCGAAAAGTCCTATACTCCCAATAACCGGATAAATACATATTCTGCGTACGGAATGATTCCAGCGAACTGTCGTTAGCTAGAGAAATTGTCCTGTTCAAATCCAATACCAGGTGTTTCTGCGCTCGAAGCTGGGATTCACCACAGAGGACACAGAGGACACAAAGGAAAACAGGAATTCTTTTCTTTAATCTATTCATAACTCTCATTTTTGGACTAATACTTAATACTTATTTTCTTGTTACGGTAAATAAACCAGTAAAGTAACGGTATGATAAATAAGCTCACCGTCGTACCAATCGACATTGTTCCTATCATAGCTATAGACAACGGTTTTTGTAACTCCGAACCCATATCTGAAGAAAAAAGCAGTGGCACCATTGCGAAGATGGTAGTCAGTGAAGTCATGATAATCGGTCGCAAACGCCTGCGGCCAGCTTCATGTATCGCTTCTAATAACGGAACACCCGCTTTACGCAATTCATTGATAGCATCCAGCTTCAGAATAGAGTCATTGATTACAATACCGCAGGTAACGATCAACCCGATAGCAGACATCAAATTCAGCGTATGTCCGCAAATCCAGAGTAAAAGCAGTGCAAATGCGAGGTCAATCGGTATCTCCGCCAAAACAAGCAAAGGCTGCAAAAAGCTTTCAAACTGTGCGGCAAGAATAAAATACATCAATAACAGCGAAATAAATAAAATCACCACCAGTTCATCCAACATCTCACTGTTAGAAAAGAAACTGCCGGAGAATCCAGTATCCCAGTCTTTCATATCTTCTGCCGTTTGTTTCACCTCCTTTATCAGTTTGTTTCCGTCCTGTACGCCATAAAAATCAAAAGGAACATATTCCCCGTTACGTCCGGCAGTAATACTCTTCAAGTCCTCGGCAGGAGTAACCGTCACCAGTTCCCGGAGTGGAATGTACTCTCTGTTTCCTCTATTGTCCGGTTCAGTCTGTATTAGTGCTTCCTGTAATATTTCATTCACCGTCTTCTCACTGCCCGCAACGTTGATCGGAAGATATTGCTGGTAAGAATGCAACATAGTCACACTATTTTCTCGGAAAGCTGTTTTCAAGACTCTATAAAGTTCATTGTAAGCAACACGGTAAAGCAATAGTTTCTCCTTATTGATACTTAGGTTCAGTTGGTTCTCAAAGGCAATGCCTGTAGGAGCAATTCCCGTCCTACGGGCTAACTCCAGCTCCACATTCCGGATCGTTTCCGCTTCCGGTGCTTTTGCCTTATTACGGGTGTAAAATTCAGCTATGATATCCGGTTCTCCCGTGACAAAGAGTTTCTCAAATACAGTCTCCGGTGGAGAGAAAGAAATAACGGAAAGTGGATAACGTTCTTTCAGTTTATGGTATATCTCCTGCTGCAAAGGAATGATTGTTTCTGATGTTTCCGTTCGGAAATAAAGTTCTGCTTCGGAAGAAGAAAGTTCCCTTTCACGATTCAGAAGAAAATCCTGCCTGCCAACAGATGCCGTGTGCTCCAATACCTGTTCTTTTAAATCCCTAAAAAGCTCATCCACACGCCGCCTGTTTTCATCCACATGAATATTCTCATTCCACTCGATTCGGGCAATCAATTCATTCTCTTCTATATCAGGCATCCGCTGCTTGTCGATAAAGAAAAAGAAAAATATACAAAGCGGGATGGAGACAACACAAAACAATACACTAAACGTTTTGTGACGGAACACCCAATCTACACCGGCATCATAAAAACGGTCCAATGTGTGATCCTTTATCGGGTTATTGAATTTAAAAGAAAGCCATTTCCATTTCCGGGTATGAATACCTGTCCGATAGACCAGCAGATAAAGCACCGGAAGAAGCATAATACCAGTAAAATACGAAACCATCAATCCCACTGTAACCGAAAAAGCCTGATCATAGAAGATAGCTCCGGCAATACCACTCATAAAAATCAATGGAGCAAACACGGCAATGGTAGTCAGGGAAGAACTTAACATAGGAGTCACCACTTCACTAGTTCCTGTTATACAGGCACGACGCAATGAATAGCCCCGCTCCCGGTATTGGGATATATTTTCTGTCACAATAATCGAACTGTCAATCATCATACCCAATGCCAGAATTAATCCGGCAAGCGAAATGATATTCAGGGACATATTACACAGATAGAAGAAAACAAAACTAATCACGATAGAGACTACCATACTAAGTCCGATCACCAACGGAGATTTCACATCTCCCAAAAACAGGACAGCTACCAGACAGATAAAAAGGAAACCTAAAGTTAGATTCTGTTGCAGATTTGAGATCGTGTAATCCAACAATTCTGTCTGGTTGCGGCTAATACTAAAATCAATATCAGGATACACCTGTCTAAAATGCTCCATCGTCCTTACCAGAGACTGCTTCATCTTATCCATATTCTCGTCCGCCTGCTTGATAACAGCCAGCGTCACCGCCCTTTTCCCATTCGACACAGATACGCCTTTTTCTTTTACGGGCACGATAGTAACTTTGCAGAAGTCCTTTAGTTGGACAATGCGGTCTCCCTTACGCAGGTATATATTTTTCACATCTTCTGCGGTACGCAACAGAGTGGAGAATTTTATATTATATTCATAGTATCCGTCGCGTACTGTCATACTACCCGGCTCCACATTATTGGCAGCCAAAGCCGATTCAATATCTTCAATGGAAAACCCCATCATAGCCAGCTTATCCTCATCGGGTACAATCTGTACCTGACGCTCCACCAATCCGGTCACGTCTACCATAGCCACTTCTTCGAGCTGCTCTATCCTTCGCTTGATCACCGATTCGGCAAATTCACACAAATCAAGGAAAGACTGCTGTCCTATCGTACTATAAGCACTATCATTCTTTAAGGTCAGATTCAGGTAAAACACGGGTATATCCGTTGCGCTTGCCTTAATAACTTTCGGGCGTTCAGTATCCTTGGGAAGATAATTCATTGCAGCGTCTATTTTTTCATTGACCTCTATAAAGGCAAGATCCGTATTAGTACCGAAATCAAAAGACAGATGGATCATACCTGCTCCGTCTCTCGATTCACTATGAATATCTTTCAATGTAGACACCTGAATCAGTTGTCCCCGTAAAGGTTTCACAATCGTGTTTTCCAGTTCACGGGCAGAGGTATTGGCGGCAGACACCTGTATTGTTATCTCCGGAATGGCAATATCCGGAAGCAATGATATAGGCAAAGTATTATATGTCACTAGCCCGATTATGAAACAGGCAGTAAAAGCCATCAATACGGCAATAGGACGCTGGATTAAAAATTTTATCATGTTTTTCTATCTATCAATTAACTCCACTAATCACTCATCACTGACCCGTTAATCACTGACCTTTACTGCCGCTTCATGTGCCAGATTCAGATTTCCGGTCACAATAATCGTATCTCCTTCCAGTAACCCCTCTTCAATCCCTTTCTGTGATTTATCCGAAACAACATATTCCGTTGCATTTTCCAATCCCGTATGTACATAATTCCACATAGCCTTACCTTCTTGTAAAGTAAATACCACTTGCTTACCGGAGCGTAACACAACAGCCGTTTTAGGAATGACCAATTGTTGCCCTAAACTTCTTCTGACACTTACTCTTACATTCATACCACTGAACAGTTTTCCTTGTCCGTTTACTACAGCCTTCACCTTTACCATTCCGTTCGAATCTACCAATGGATTGATTTCAGATACGCTGCCTTCAAACGAATCTCCTCCGGCATAAGGAGTAATCATCACCTTATCACCTGTTTTAATAAAAGCCAACTCATTCTCCAACACTGTAAAATCAGCTTCCATCCCACGGGTATCAATAACCGTACAAAACACCTCGGAAGTATTAGCTAAATTATATGGTTTAGAAAACAGATTAGCCACTATCCCATCGAAAGGAGCAACCAATGTAGCATGTTCTGTTTCCCTTTTCACCAATTCATATTGAGATCTCGACTGCTCATATCCGCTCTTCACTTTCGCAAGTTTCATTGTTTCCACAGGAACTTTGCTAAAATCTTCGGAGGTATATCCCTGTCCGATCAATACATCTTTCAGTTCCAACTCGGCTTTCAACAAAGCATCTTCCGCTTGGGAAAGCTTTTGCTCCAAGCGAAATTTATCAAGTTCAGCTAAGTTCTGTCCTTTATGTACGCGGTCACCATTCTTCACATAAATACGAGCAATAACTTCACTTGTCTCAAAACGAAGATCAGCCTGTCCGAGAGCACTTACTTTACCGTTACTGACCAATTCGTGATGAAAATCACGTCTCTTTAGTATTTGAGTAGTGACTTCATTCTTAGCATCAGGAAGAACAGTGGAAACACCTTGTTCCTGTTTGTCGGCACTATTTTTTTTGTCAGAGCAAGAGGACGTTCCAGTCCAAACCAAACATAGCATCAACCATATACAATCATATTTTCTCATAATAATATCTTTATTGCTATCAATTACACATCATCTATTTAGGATAAACAAAGTCTATAGTCAAATCATCCGTATTATTTTCTGTATCCAGCATATTATCTACAAAAAGAACAATACCACTATAAGAGACACACCAACCTGTAAAATAATTATATCTATGTTTTGCCAACTTTACTTCATATACTTTTTTCATCTCATCATCAAACAACATTAAATATAAATCACGATCATTGATCAATTTCTCAATCCCCATATCAGCATCAAACTCTACTTTATCAATATGCAAACGGGCATACATTTTATATTGAGGAATATACATTACATCATAAAAATAAGGATTCTCCAACCTATGCCTTTCCAATGCAGCATAATCTTTTCCGGAAGTACATTCTGCCACAATATTAGAAGTATAGTTACTTTCTGCCATAACAGAGTTTCGTTCATTAGTAACTATATTCAAAGTATAAATGGAAGATTCAGCCGGATAATTATAGATAATATTTTCACCTACATAATTGACATTAGGAAAAGACATATAAGAATACCCTGCGCTCATATCAGGAATAATATTTGATGGCGACAAATAATAGATAGCAACATCTTTCTCTTTATTAATAAAGACTTCCTTGACCGCAAAGACCTTAGAAGACAAGTTTTGTGTTAAAAACATCAAAGATTGACGGTTCTTATTATAATATAAACGGGAAGTATGGATGGCATAATTAGTATTTATCAATAATTGCTCCTTATCATCCAGATACTCTCTCAAATCCACTATATTTTTTACAGTTCCTCTGCTGTCAACGAGAAAAACATGTTCAGAATCATCAGATACCCACACTGAATCTAATGAATGTACATATATGCCTGACAAACGAGATATAGCATGAGGACCTTTGGCGGGCAACGTTACTTGAGTTACCTGTTTTGATTCCAAATCCAGGTAATCTAATGAATGTAATCTATAATTATATCCGATAAGGATATTCACAGAATCTCCATGAACAGGAGAAGACAAATAATAAGACTTTAGCTGCAGCACATCTTGTTGAGGAAAATGTATTTCTTCCGTTTGCAGTGCAACTTCATTATTTACTATTGTTCCATCTGATCTCTTACCAGTACAGGATATCAATAGCATACAAGATAGGAAAAGCAACAAACTATTTTCTACTGTTCTCATTGTGTTCTATTTTTACGTTTTATACAACTACAAAAATAACATAACTAAAATACGATATCCTGATTATCAATAATAAATCTTCGTATAAGAATAAGATATAACCATTGTTAACTGTGCTCATTCATATTTCATCATATTTATCAGTTTATTTGTTTCAATAATTTCTTTACTTCCGCTCTCATCTCTTTTACCGCTGTCGATTGAACCTTTGGTTCTTTTGTCAGTACAACCTCAACCATACGCTTTAATTTCTCAGGTTGTTGGTTTTCCGGCTCCGCATACAGCTTTGCCAGAAGATAATACGGATAAATTCGTCCCGGAAGTCGATGCGTAGACCGAATCAGACTCTCTTCCGCTTTCTCATACTTTCCTACTGCCTGATAGTTCTTACCTATAATATTCAGAATCATTGGGTCATTACTATACTCCATGGCTTCTTTCAACACTTTTGTAGAGCTATCATATTGTTTCAATTTATGCAAACAATACCCGTATTCAAAAAGAAAGGCTCCCCGATTCTTCAATTCGGGATACAACGTCTCATATTCTTCTTTAGCTGATTGATATGCTCCGATATTATAGAGCATTTTACTACGATACCAGTTCTTACATGCATCATATTGATTGTTTTTCCAATAATATGCCCCTAATAGAATTATTATCGAAATAAAAAATAATAGCATTATCTTCGAGCGTCCAATAACACAAGCAGCCAGCAGAAAATAGAAGGTCACTGCAAATCCGGGAATCTGCATCGGATAAGAAGAAAAAGCAAATACCAACACTGCAATTATACCTCCACAAAGACCTATTCGTCCTTCCCTACTCCCCTTCCAAAGACAAAACGCAATTATTAATAAAACGACAAATAAAAAAGGAATCCCATATTCTGTTGCTACTTGAAGATATTCATTAAAAGCACATTCCGGACTACCCGCCACCAATTCTTCCGTTTCCGAATACTCTTCGTTTGCAAAATAACTCTCCTGTGCCCTGCCATAAGCTGAAACAAAATTCCCAGTTCCATGTCCTATAAGAGGACTTTCAGCAATAGCAAGAGTACTAATTTTCCACATGAACAGGCGCCCATTGGCGGAAGTTGCTTTTAACTGAAAAAGTGAGTAACCAATCACTATGAATATAATGCTTCCTGCAATACAGGCCAACACAACTTTTCTCTTATATATCTTTCTAATCTCCTTTAGTTTACTTCCCCATGAAATGTGCATTCCATACACCCATGCGCCCGATACGGCGGCGGCAATCCAAGCCGAACGACTCATTCCGGCAGGTAGCACACAAAGAATCAACAGCATCACTCCTAATGCCATGTAATACTTTCCCTGTTCTATCCATGTACGTTCCGTCTTTTCTTTCAAATTTAGCCATTCATGCAGGCAAAGCGGAAATATCATTGCCAAATATCCCGAGTAAGGTCCCGGATTATAGAAAGACCCTGTAAGTGCATATAAGGAATGATTAGAAACAGCGAAACCATATATTTGCCTCAAGCCCCATATAGCTTCAATCCCTCCCAATATAATCAATACCCACGTCACTATTGACGGAAAAGACAGATATTGTTTCTTATTCAAGCAAAGAAAAGGCAAACAACACACAGCAAAAACAACAGTCATGCGTCCCAACCATAGTTTTTGATAGGCCATTTCACCAACAGATATGTCGTTCGGAGTAGGAAAAGCTACTACACACAGGATTAACGCAACTCCTAAGAGTGCTATCAAACCCGCCATACCTTTCCTTTCAATTTTTATCAACTTTAATTTGACTTTCATGTTCTTCAATTATCTGACTACTGCCCGATAAAAAGCAATAACCGGATTATCTCCCTCTACATCATACGTTTTAAATAAATCCGGATAATCCTCAAGAGGATTTTCAGAAAAAGCATAATCGAGATACTCTGGTGTCAATATGCTGTAAAAGCAATCCTTATAAATACCGTCAATCGTATCAATTAAAGATGAATCCAGAAATTTAATCCTTTTGGCACAGTATACTTGTTTACTCTCTTCTACATTATATAAACAAGACCAAATATATCCATCCTTCACAAAACGAAAAAACAATAATCCGCCATACTCATATATATCAGTTATACCTAAGGAGTATCCTGAACGCAACAAACTCATTTCATTAGGTCTCTCTTCTATCATCGATGCTGGCAAGGGGTTCGGCAAATTAATCCGAAAACGCGGAACAACACTATCTTCATGAATCTGATAAACAATATTATCAAAATCCCTACAATAATACAACTTCGAATTATTATCATACAAATTGTGTCCTGAAGGCGAAAATGGATAGTCTTCTTTATTATTTTCATGTTTAAAGTATCGTTTCCCTATGGTAATGCCATCCTTTGACGCTAACAGGTAATAATGCAAAGAAATATCATCTTGATAGTTTCGATGTAAACGGTTATGATAAAAGAAGTATCCTCCCCAATAGGCTATTTCAGCCGGTGTAGGTTTATTAAACTTCTCACTTTTGACAAACCTACCATCCTCGGTCGAATAAAACATCAACGACTGTTTCATATTATCATAAATCACCAGTTGATGCAAACTAGCATTTACTGCAAAAGCATTTATATCCGTATATTCTCCGAGACCCTGCCCTCTAGCATTCAATTGAAATAACAATTCACCGGACATATCATAACATACAATGCCTACTACAAGATCCCATAAATAAATTCGTTCATCCGCAATCTGGATCTTTTTAATACGGCTTAACAAAGGAATCGCCGATAGTTTAACGTAAGATACCTGTTGCAATATAGTTTCCAGCTTATCATAAGTTTCTCCTGTCATTTCAACGATAACGTCCTGTGGACTAGACAGAGAGACAACTCCGGGGCCGATACTTAAAGACGTTTTATTATGAGTACACGACACAGTAAGACAAACTACCATTATTATAATAATACACTTATTCATTTTTTAATTACATTCCACAAGCTCTGGGTGTACAAGAATTAGGAGTTACACAAAATTCGCATATTCTTTCTATGCTGGCAGTATGCCACGGACCTTGCTGATAATCACATGCAATTGTCCTAGGAGCTGTCCAAGTCTTATCGCCATTCTCACGACTATTTGCCAACGCTTCAACATTAGACAGAACCAAATCAGATAATGTCTCTTTTTTAAACGAATTACAAATATTAGTACCAATCATCACTAGTAATGTAATTCCTAAAGCCATTTTTAAATAAATTTTCTTTTTCATACGTAACTAATTTTATATTAAATCTGATAGTCAATATGCCTTTATTTGATTTTCTTCATCATCCTATCCCAACGAGGTTTCTCCGTAAATTTGTCTTCTGAATACCAGATACGGGTAGCCTTGCCTACAATATATTCTTCCGGCAGCATCCCCCAATACCTTGAATCCTGCGAATTAGCCATATTATCACCAGATACAAAATAATAATTCTTTTCAAAACGATATCGAGAAATCAGACTGTCTCCCAATAACACCTGTCCGTCTTTCAGACGCAATTTCTTCTTTTGTTCCCAACCTATCAATTGCTTATACAAATGATAAGTAGTGCGGTCCATTTCTACCACATGTCCTTTCTGTGGAACAGGCAATGGTCCGAATTCACGAATATTCCACTTAAGTTGTTTGTTATATGGAAATGTACCAAAGACAATCCCGTGCTGCTTCGGATGCTGCAAATTTGCAATATACTGTTGAGCCTGATAATTCCCCACCTGTTCATTGCAACCACGTATCTTATAAAATCCTCCTCTGATTTCCAATGTGTCTCCGGGCAGAGCGATACACCGCTTCACATAATACTGCATCACGTCCATTCGAATACTATCCCAACGATTTTGCTGATAAGGAAAATTAAAAACCAATATATCATTTCTCTTAAAGTTTCCCCATCCGGGCATCCGATGAATAGTGAAGTCTTCATTATCTAAAGCAGCAAACACATTAAATAACCTAGCTCCCTTTATCATCTTATTAACCAGTATCCGATCTCCATCCTTTAGTACCGGTTCCATAGAATCCGAAGGTATTTTAAACGAGGTAAAACAAAATAGTTGTACCAAGAAGAGAATGAGCACCATGCAGAATACGAAAAATGCCAGATTCTCTAATATTGCCAAAATTTTCCTCACTTTGCTCATACGCTTTCTTTCAGTTGAATTAGTTTACGATAAGCCATAAGCCCCAACACGCATTTCACACGTTCATCATCCTCATTTAATAATCCTTCGCAAGGATAAACGTCTTTTTCCATCTTCTCTCGCAAATAATCCGCCCATAAACACAATAGATTCCAATGTGCATCAGCATAACTGAAATCCTGTTCCACTTCTACAATCACAGCCATCATCATCAACATGTCAGCAGCTACCGCCACTGCATTATCATCCAATTTTACCTGCTTATTAATAATAGGGTACAAACCTATATCATAAGGCGGATATCTCTTTACCCAATGATTATCTTCACAATATTCAAATATAGGATCCAATAGGCTTTTCATCCAGTCGATACGATTAAAATAGAGCAAAGTAGAAAAACTCTCATAAGCCTCCCTGATATTACCTAAAGTATCTCCAAAGCAAAATATTTTATTCTCTGATGATAACACAAATCTATGGGAAGATATAAAATTACGATAAGAAGGAAGCATCTGCCCTGCAAATGTTTCACCACCTACTTGAAAAGCTCTGGCACTCCACTGACAATCCTGTTTATCGCATTCTTCTTTAAGTTCCTGCCATCTATCTCCAACAGATTTCATTAATTCTTTTATTTCGCCTGTTCTATTTTTCTTCCAAAGAGGGGACAAACTTTCACCCCCATATTGTAAAGTCTGCCCTTCCTCATACCCTATTAGCAATGCACCTTTATCCTCATTCTTTGCGCTTAACTTTTGAGATAAAATAACATGACCATCCTCACTAGAGAAAGTTGATTCATTCGCCTCCATAGCTAAATATAAACTGTCGGACTTGGCAAAACGCCAATTCTGTTCACACCAACTATCCACCTTGCTCCTACCCAATAACCACTCCATATCTACATCAAACAGAATTTCCACTGTATGCTCCTTTTCATCTTTTGCATGAATCTGATAAGAAAGAAAACCTACAGGCCATCCTGTCATATCCCATTTCTCCGACAAGGAAGGTGAAACAAAATCAATCAGAAGCTCCACATCTCCACATTGAAAAACATAATGAGTCTGTGTAGCCTGCATATTCATTTGTTTCAATATTGCAGGTTTCACATCAACATAAGTCTTATTTTCCACATATAAACCAAAATCCAAAAAAGCAGTACCTTCCGCATTACCCCCATAAGCTGCTATAACATTATCACCATTAATAATTTGAGCTACTGTTTCATCCGTTAAACGATAGCATCCCGTTTGAGGAAGAAATGCTTCTTCTCCTAACAAATATTCTCCATTACAATAAAGCTTTATCTGATCATCATAAATATAACGGAGATAGACTTTGCGTTCTTTTAAAGTATCTTTGTTAGCAATGGTAATGTGCCTGCGAACATATATATTTTTCGCTCCCCATACTGTATGGGCTTGAAACTTCCCATTTTCCGAACCGAAGGCACCTTTACCCTTATTCCACAAAGAATCATTATACTCCCTTTGTTCCCATCCTCTGCCCGGAAATAAATAAGAATATTTTCCCTGCCATCCCAGGTTCTCGTTTGAAAGAGGGGCTAGAGAGGATATACGTAACGAATCTCCTCCTAAAAAACGGTAAGATTTACCATCCACCTTTAAAATACCCGTCAACGGAAACATTTTCCCCGATCTTAAGCACGGATAGGTTTTATTTAAAGTATCTTCTGTTGCCTTTATGGTAAAACCGGGAGCTATAGCCAACAACGTATGTCCGGAGAAAGAAATATCAAAAGGAGGACACACCTTCTTACCGGAATAAGAACAAGCACATATCAAGGAGATAATTCCTGAAAATAAAACTATCCTCCACATTACAACTTGTCTGATATTAAACTTTACCTCCATTGTTGTTCTCCATTTTCATAAACAAAAATTCTTTCATCCTTTCCACGAGTATGGTTTCGTAAAAGTAATAATGCATTTTCCGGAATATTCCGAAACACCAGTGAATCGGCAGTCGCCTTGATTGTCCCGGCAGATTGCCAGTCTCTTTCACAGTAGAATAATTCATATACATCACCAGGTCGAACATAATTATCCCTGTTCCGCGGAGTATAAACTATACGATCGACTTTTACTTCTTTTCCTAAATCCAATCCCGCCCATCCACCGGTGGGTTTGGAATAATCAAAAGAAGTCCATGTTTTCCCGTCAAAGACATTGGTATAGTCATGATCCCCATTCTGTTTTTCGTGTTCGGGAGTTCCTATTATCTTTCCCGTTAAAGCAACAGTATCATTTTTCTCATAAAAGGCGACTGCTGAAACATTACAATGAGCTTTAGGTCGACCGATATATCTAAGATAACGGTATTCTTTATCAGACCAGCATTTTACAGTAGTATTCAAACGATCAGGTTTACTTTGTATAATAAACAGTGTATCTTCATCCGAAAAATCCGAATGATTGCTTCCGGTAAAAACACCCCCTATCATTCTGTTTCTAAAACTACTTTCTTCTTTAAGATTAAACTTAGCATACAAAACCATATCTTGCGTCTTTTTCCCGACGGAATAATAGTGAGGGGCATTAGTTTCTTTATCCAGATAAAAAGGATCAGTCAAGAAATGTAATGATCCTTTTTCATAAGTGGCAACTCTTAAAACTGCCCCTTTACGAACATATCGAAAAGCCAAATGACCGGCATCGTATTCTGTCCAATCAACCGGAATCCAACGATCTCTATTACTGGCACATAAATAAGCAATCCTCCCACTCCTTTTCTCTTTATACTGCTTTTCCAAAGGAATGACCAGATTCTTTTGGTATGAATACGCATAATCAAAAGTTACATCCTTAAACTTAGGAATATGCCAAAATGGATGTACCTTCTCTCCATATTGTGACATCTGTTCATGTAACTCTCTGTTTACACTAAATGTATATCTATATATCTTGGCAGTTCCTCCCTGCCGATACAAAGCACATTTGCGAACACGTGTCAAAAATGTCATAAAGTCGGACATATATCCTTCTCCGTTTTTATCCCATACTATTGTCCAAAGATGCCCGAAATTCGTATCATTACGTGCAGGTAAGTAGTCGATTGCACAAGGAATACCTAAAGCACGAAATAAGTAAATCTCAAAATCTGCCAATTCTCTACAACTACCGACTTTATATTGTACAAATTCAGGTCCGATATGTCCGAAAGAAAAGGGAGTTATAGAAGTAAAGAATGTCTTTTTATCCGGCAATCTCGCCATTAAATATCTGGCTGCCACTAATGGATCTTCTTTATCCAAGGTGTCAGACATCCGCAATGAATCTAACAATGAATTGTATTTCTTATAATATATCTCACGCCAATAAGTTAACGGTTCATCCCCTATTCGGTAAGGCAATAAGTACTCACAAAATGTTTCAAACGAAATATTCTTTCCCCACGGTTGCTCCTGCCAAACTTTAAATGCCCAATCAATATTATGGCACAAATATGCAGAATCCATTTCCATAATATCGCGTTTCTTTTTAGGTTCTTTCATTGCACCAAAGACTTTCTTGACTGAATCCGAAACTTGTTGCGCAGTTTTACCCTTACGTACTTTTAGCCAAGCATAATAAGACTTATAATTCTCTAATTGTTCTCCACTAGAATAAATGTAAAAAGGCATATTCTCTATTAAAAAACAAGCTGCTTTATATTTTAGACTATCAATAGGATTCTTCTTATAATAGTGAAGTACTTTTTGAAGTTCTTTTTTATTTCCACCTGCCGCCTGTAAAGCAACTTCTAAAGGGAGCATAGTTTTTTTTTCGTAGAATAAATACTTTCTTGCATATTGCCATTCTAACACAAATAACAAAACAAGGATAGATGGAATATATATACAAAGCTTCTTAAGCATAAATTAATCCTCATTTACTTAGTATTTCCTGTTCATGTTCTCTATTGACCTTTCTCATTTATCATAGGTCAAAACAACGCTAAAAAATGTATTTTTTTATTTCACATATATATTCATTAATACCGGATTACTATCATCAACCAAATTATATTTACGAGTAACAGTCTCCTCATAATTATTCAAAAAAGACTGAGCATTAATATAACTTATATAAAAATCAGAAGAAACTGCTGCAATCTTCGTAAATGCTTTTATTTGAGGGTCCAAAAGAGGGCAAAATAAATAACCTTCTTTCTCTTTTGCTTCATATTCCAAAAGTAAAGGTGCTCCATGGTTTCTCCATATTTCGGCCAGAAAATGTCCCTTACATTGATAGAATGAATTAACACCTGAAATTAGGCACTCATTAGTAGAATATTGTTCTCTTACCCCTCTTTCCTTTTTAAAGTCCTTTTCTAATTCAAGATCTGAATTATCTACAAAATCATCCGATATTATTTTCATATATTTGCTTACTTCATCATTATCTATCATATAAATATATGGAGAATATCTAGGATTAAAAAATAAATGATTCCCTGATTTATAAAAACTTTGGGCTTTAAATGGAGTATTAGCATTATCTGCAATACCTCTAGATGCTATTACCGGAACAAATTTCTCATTCGAATAAAATCCTAAACAAATACCGTCTTCAGTCTGAAATATATTGGTTCCCCATATCTTTCCCGTTTTTTCATCAACAGCTATTTCCATTACAGTTGCATTAGTTTTATATTCTGTAAACAGCTTGTAATCAGGATATTTATATTTTATTATTTTTCGTCCTACAATAGATGATATGTATATATTTAAATCTGCATCTATATCAAAGTCTGATATATCAGCATATTCTCCTGGTCCACTCCCTATATTATGAATTTTAGTAATATATGAACCATTATCGTCAAATAAAAAGATCATAGCTTGGACTTTATCAAAAATATAATATGTCTCATTCTTATACAATATCTTAGTTATACTAGATATTAATGATCTCTCATTTGTTTCTAATGGAACAAAAGTTACAGAATCAAATTCATGCAAATGATTCTTCTTACTACAATAGTCATATTCCAACAAAGTAAGATTCCTATCTTCTATTTCTTTTAAAGAATTATTACGAGGATTATTGCATGAAACCAACAATAATAAAAAAAATATATACAATTTTTTTTCATAAACGAGCTATAATTATGTTTCTTTTATTAAAAAGAACGTATTATTAGAAAGTAACAAGACGACCAATCGCCACATATTAATTAAACATCAGATACCTAGTAATAGATATCTGATGTTTAAAACCTAGTTAATTTGGACAATCTCTATTCCTCATCGTAGTAACACCCGAATAACATCTGTCACTATTAATACTAAGACAACCGATATGGCTATTATAGGTTGTAACAAGACACCCATCCTCCCAATGAGTTTCTTCATCACTAGTCCAACTATAGTCAGGAGTTCTACTACCTGACACATCAGTTTCACCTCCAGCTAGTGCATCTATATTAGCCAAGCTAAACAATGATAACGTTGAAGATTGAGAACCTAAATCTATTTTGATATTCAATACCGCCACAGTTACTATGGCTAAAACACATATTCCACTAAACAAAAATTTCTTCATTATCTATTTTTTTTAAGATTAAAACCTAATATAAAAATCATTATTCATTTCTTTGTTTTTCACATAAATAACACCTCCTTACTTAATATATAGCTTTTATTTACTTTGATTATTTACCTTACCTTGTATTACAAGTTTAACATATCTTCTTTCTATATTACAATATATTGTAACATTTTTCTTAAAATATCCTTCTTTATTAGGAGTAACTTGCACTACAATATCGGTTGTTTTATTAGGTAAAACCGGTTGTTTTGACCAGTTAGGTACTGTACAACCACATGTAGTAGTTACATTATTCACCACCAAAGGGTTAGGTCCAATATTTTTAAGACTAAACTTTGCAGTAGTAGTCTTATTTATTTCCAGATTTTTAAGTTCCAAAATAGTTGTATCAACTGTCAATGATGTTATCAAAGACTTATCATATAAGTCTGTTTTTTCTACTCTTTTATTTTCATTTATTATTTGCTTATACAAACTCCATATTTGAGGATTCTCTGTAGGATTACCAATGCAAACGACCTTATTATATTTATCCAACAAAAAAGTCTGATATCTACTGTCTTTGGGAAATGTATTGAGTTTATCAAGTTGATTACATATATCCATATAGCAAGGATATTTAAATGAGTCCTTTCTAAATAAAAAGAATATTTCTTCGATATTTTTAGGATGAAAATAAAATTGAAAATTAACAAAACCTGCCATTTCGTCATTAACTTCCTTAATAATAGCATTCCATTTATACAAATGTAATTTACAACTAGTGCATCCTATTGAATCTGTGTATACTAGTATTTTATAAGGCGTAGAATTGGGAGAAATACACAAAGTATCCCTATCAATCGATTTACAAAAAACATCTTGAGGAAATATAATTTTCTTTCCTGTCCATTCTTTTACTATCTTTTCAATTTCCGTTGATAGTTGATCATTTTTACATCCACAAAATGTAAAACAAACTACTCCCAATATTAGAACTACACCCTTAACCATAATACAAAATAGTTATAACTAACATAATTTCTCATTTATAATAATATTGCAGCAAAATTGCTACCTTACCTATTTAATACTAAACATTACAATCGGCTGATCATCATTAACATCTGTCGCTATTATCGTTTTAGTATCTTCATCCACCCAAATACCATATATATAATGGTCGAGCACATATTTGCATAACGGTTCTCCTTCCAAACTAAATACATAAATATATTTTCCTCCATCAGGAAGCCTTCCGCTTTGTCTTGCGATCTCCTTAAAAGACGTTCCATGAAATACAGTATAAATGGCACTATCTGTTACTTGTACATCACTAAAACCCATAATACCTGTTGGCATACCATATCCATCTGATACTTTGAATTCAGGTTCACCATGCTCACCGATACGAATAATATGAGTACTATCTTTCAAATTATAAACTTCAACGACTTCTCCCAATTGGGTTACTGCCGCCAATATTCCATTGTTAGGATTGTAGTCAAGGAAGCTCCTCCATGCTTGAGCCAATGCCGGACGAGCATTTTCCAATGCTTTTTCATCAATAGTCGGAATAATCCCTATCTTATCTATAAGCCTCCCATTACGGTTAACTCGACATAAACGATTTTCACCGGAATAGTCAGGAATAATAAACATTGAATCATTATATATAGCAAAATCAAGTGGTCGAAGTATATCTTCATCCAATGTTACCGTTTCGTCACGAAGCAGTGAATCACCGGATGAAGAAAAGTCTAACCTAGTTAATTCACTTTTATTGGCATCCAATGTCCAGACTACATGATTCTGTAAACGAAAGTTCTCCATTGATAACATTTCTGTAGGTGAATCACCACGCTTCCCAAAAGAAGATAAATACTGGAAACCAGGATATTGGAATAAGTGTCCATAATGATCAAGACCATGTAAATCCATCACAATGGCTCTATCTCCTTCGATTCGTATCCTAAACGGATAACGAAGCAAGGCTGTATCAAGCTCAATCACTTCTCCTATTAATTCTCTCTCGTGCGGAAATCCCGAATAGAATAATACACCCTTTGCATATTCTTTATGCTTATGGTCACAAGAGATAAACAAGAAAAAAGAAAGAAACAGGAGAGTTATACTATTTTTCAAGGCTATATCCGGTAGCAACATATTCTACTTTAACTTTTGTAACCGGACAATCTACGGAACCACTGCCCCAACAATTAGTAGGCACATCTTGCTCATCAGCCGCCAAAGCTTCAATATTATCTAATAATAATGTATTTACTCGAGGTTCTTTTAATGAGTAATTTACAGAAAGAACCGCCATCATCAAAATAGAAAAGAATAATAGTTTCTTCATATATACTATAGTTTTATCGATTAATTAATGAAAACGAAAGTAAGCAATTGGATTGCAACTGCCAATAAATTAATCTATCCATTTCTATCTAACCGAATCTATCCGCTATATACACTATCATAGAGATAAGGCTTTCATTCAAAAAATGCCTATTTCATCGGAAATTATAGTTTTTATTTGTTCCTTCTCTTTTCCAAGTAGTATTTTTCCTAAAAACAGAATGTTATTCTTTTCTATTACATACAATTATTATTCCGATCTATCTTATTTAATCTTTTAATTTTTCTCTTATATTGATATGCACCTATATTATATAACATCTTATTACGATACCATTCCTTACAAGCACCATATTGATTATTTTTCCAATAATATGTTCCAAACAGAGCCATCATCGAAATAAAAATACTACGCTCAAGATGGCTTCAACTCCTGTAAGAGTTATCACATCTACCATATTCTTTTTTGTCATTCGTATCAATTTCAACTTTTTTCATGCTTAAATCCTATCTATAGTGATTATAGCTGCACCCTTCACTTCTCCCTATTCATCGGGGATAGGTGGTGAAGGGGATTCCTTCACCACCTCTTCACCAGTTTCTTCTTATAGCTAATCCGATTTTCATTATAGCTAATTCAATTATGCTCATAGCATCTTGTTTTTTCTTCCTAAGGTTTGAAACAAACATCGGGATGTTTGTGAAAAAGACGCTAGATGATTGAAACAAACTTTTAGACTTTTGTAAAGCACCGCTTTAAGCAGGTTAAAGCTATGCTTTGCAACTCCTAAAGCACAACTTTAGATTTTACAAAACAACACTTATCCGTAAAGGATGGGTGAAAGGTGGCCCTTCACCCGCTATCCCTCATGAATAAGGAGTTGTGAAGGGTGAAGGCTATATCGGTTTTTATCAATTTATGTTTCATTTTTCATTTGATTTTCTTCATAATTCTATCCCAACGATTTTTCTGATAAGGAAAATTAAAAACCAGTATATCATTTCTCTTAAAATTTCCCCATCCGGGCATCCGATGAATAGTGAAATCTTCATACGCTTTCTTTCAGCTGAATTAGTTTACGATAAGCCATAAGCCCCAACACGCATTTCACACGTTCATCATCCTCATTCAACAACCCTCCACAGGGATAAACTTCTTTCTTCATCTTCTCCCGCAAATAATCCGCCCATAAACACAACAGATTCCAATGCGCATCAGCATAACCGAAATCCTGTTCTGCTTCTACAATAGCAGTTATCATTATTAACATGTCAGCAGCCATCTCCACTGCATAATCATCAACTTTCACCTGACGATTAGCAATTGGGTAGATTCCTATATCATAAGGAGGATAACTTTTCCTCCAATAATCATTCTCGCAATATTCAAAAACCGGTTCCAAAAGGCCTTTCATCCAATCCATACGATTAAGAGACAATAAAATCGGAAAGTTACTATAAGATTCTCTCACATTGGCCAAAGTATCTCCAAAACAAAACAAATCACCACTTTGAGACATTACAAAACGATGCTCCGATATAAATTTTCGATAATCTAAAATCATCTGGCGTGCAAACGATGGGATTCTCGTTTGAAAAGCTCGCCTGTTCAACTGCCCATCCAACCTGTCACATTCCCTCATTAATTTCTTATAATTGTCACCGATAAACAACAAAGCATCCTTCAATTCTCTTTTTCCATCCTTATTCCAATAAGGATGTAGAATTTCCCCCTCATATTGCAAACCCTTCCCTTCATTAAAGCCAAAAAGTAATACACCCTGATCTTTCTTGTTTTTCCCCAGTTTCTGCGAAAGCAGCACATGCCCTTCATTATATGAATAAGCCGTTTCTTCAGCAGCTATCCCCATATACAAGCTATCAGACTTGACAATACACCAATCCTGTTCAGACAGGCTTTCTACTCTATTTTTCCCAAACATCCATTCTGTATCTATATCAAATAAAATTTCTACATCATGAATTTCTGATTTGCCAGAATGAATTTGATAAGAAATAAAACCTACCGGACATCCCATTAAACATTGTTCTAGTAACAAAGAAGGAGAAACAAAATCAAGGTATAACTCAACATCTCCACATTGATAAATGTAATGAGTTTGCGTCGCTTGTACATTCATTTGTTTCAATATTGCCATATCCACATCGTTATAGGTTTTATTTTCCATGTACAATCCAAAATCCAACAGAGCATTTTCTTTCGTATTCCACCCATGTGCGGCTATCACATTATCGCCATTATGTAACTTTGCAACTACTTCATCGGAGAGTTGTTTACATTCAATTCTATTGCTAAAATAATCTACCTGATAAATAGGTTCTCCATTACAATAGATTTCTGCATGGTCATCACATTTAGAACAAACATATAATTTATATCCTTCCAATTTCTTTTTATCATTTATGTTAAAATGTCTGCGAATATAAATATCGGCTACGGTCCATGTTGAGTGAATAGGATAAGGACGATTCTCTGCTCCCCAAGCTCCTAACCCGTTATACCACTCCTTATCATCATATTCTTTCCGCATCCAATCATCCTTTGGATGCAAATAAGAGTATCTAGCAGGCCACCCACAATTAATTGTAGAAAGAGGTACTAGTGGAAAAGGACGCAACGAATCACCTCCCATAAAACGATAAGATTTACCATCTACTTTTAAAATTCCGATCATCGGAAACTCCTTATTTCTTGATAACTTCGGATATTTTGTATGCAATGTATTTCCAACAGTTTGGATAGAAAAATCCGGTACCAATGCCATTAATGAATGATTGGACGCAATACATATAGGAATAACTTCATTCTCCTCTTTATCATTGCAACATGCATGTAAAGAAAAGATCATCCATAAAAATATTATTCTTATCCCCCACCCGATTTTGTTATTTATTTGCATATCTGCCTCCCGTTTTCATAAACAAAAATTCTTTCTTCCACCCCGCGAGTATGATTTCGCAATAATAAAAGTGTATTTTTAGGAACACCCGAATAAACCAATGAATCAGAAAGAGCTTGTTTCTTTCCCATTGATTTCCACTCCTTATCACAATATAATAACTCGAATGTATCCCCAGGGCGAATATAGTTATCTCTATTACGTGGTGTATAAACTATTCTATCTACCCGTACTTTCCTTCCCATATCTAACCCGCTCCAACCACCGGACGGTCTGGAATAGTTGAAAGAAGTCTTAGTTTTGCCATCAAAAACATTGTAATAATTCAATCCTTTATCGGTATCCTCCAAAGGAGTTCCTATAATGCTTCCCTTCAAAGCAGAAGTGTCATTACATTCATAAAATTCAACTTCAGCCACATTACAATACGTATTCTTGGCTCCAAAATATCTAAAATAACGATACTTCTTATCTGACCAACTCCGTACAACCGTTTTCAAACGACCGGGCACCTTTTGCACCATAAACAAAGTATCCTTCTCTGAAAAATCAGGCTGATTACTCCCTTCGAACACCCCTCCCAACATTCTTCTTCTAAGATGAATTTCTCCTTTAAAAATATTGTACTTAGAATACAATACTACATCTTGAATTTCTTCATGTTTTGAATAAAAATGAAGTTCATTGGTATGCGGATCTACATAAAAAGGATCCGTTACAAGATGGAGCACTCCTTCCTCATAAGTTGCTATCCGCATAATCATTCCTTTTTTTATATTCCTGAATGTCATGTTGTTGACGTCATATTCCGTCCAAGCAACCGGAACCCATTTATCCCGTTTACTTGCACACAAATAAGCAATCTTCCCGTTACATTTTTCTCTATATATTTTTGATGGAGGTATTTTTAATTCTTTTTTATAATAATAAGCATATTCACGAGTTACATCTACAAACTTTGGTAAACGCCAAAATGGGTATAGTTCTTCTTCATACTTTCTCATTTCTTCATACATTTTTCTATTGACGCAAAAAGTATTCCTATATACCTTGGCCGTATTCTCCTCTTTATACCACATATTTTCACATTGTCGTTCAAAGGCTTTTGGAAAATCAGCAGCAAAAGCTTCTTGATTCTTATCCCATGCAACTAGCCAAAAATGTCCGGCATTCACGCCACTACGCATAGGTACAAAGTCAACACCACAGGGTATCCCTAAGGATCGGAACAAATAGATACCAAAATCCGTTGCCTCTCTGCAACTTCCAGATATATATTGTACATATCTAGGACCAATATGTCCCATAAGCGCAGGTGATGTAGAAGTAAAATAATGTTCTTTATCCAATAATCTGTCTCTCAAATATTTTGCAGCAACAATAGGGTCTTCTTTATCCAAAACATCAGACATCCTTAATGAATCCAGCAATGAATTATATTTTTCATAATACATTTCACGCCAATATTCGAGTGTTTCATCCTCAATGCGATATGGCAATATGTACTCACAAAAAGTTTCAAAAGAAACATTTTTGCCCCATGGTTGTTCTCGCCAAACTTTAAATGCCCATTCAATATTGTTACATAAATATGCGGAGTCCACTTCTCTTATATCATGTTTCTTTTCAGGTTCTCCTAACGGACCATATACTTTCTTGACTGAATCCGCAACCTGTTTCGCTGTCTGTCCTCTACTCTTTTTCAGCCATGCATAATAAGACTTATAGTTTTCTAACTGCTTGCTTGTTGAATAAGAGTAAAAAGGCATATTTTCAATTAGAAAACAAGCAGCTTTGTATTTTAGGCTATCAGCAGGATTCTTTTGATAATGACGGAGTACTTTTTCCAATTCTTTCCTGTTGTTTTTAGCAGATTGCAAAGCAGCTCCGAGAGGAGTTATCATTTCTTCTCTGAATGTAATCCTATCTATTATTTGCCATCCTAGCCAAATAAACAGCACCAAGACTATAAATTGAATATATCCCAAATACTTCATCAAACCTTTTCTTAATTATTCATTTTGCATTTCCACTAATTTTCAAATGGAACGGAGAGCCTTCTGCATTACAATACACGGTTATCGTTTTATCGAAATGCCCAGAATGTTCAGCTTGATATTCCACCTTCACTTTCAAATTTCCACCTGGTTGAACAGGTTCTTTAGAATATTCCACTGTAGTACACCCACATGGAGTATAAATTTCTTCTACAACAAACGGATTATCACCTGAATTAGTAAATGAAAACTCTACAAATTGCTTTTTTCCCCAATTAAAAGTTCCTATATTGAACTGATATGTAGATAAAACAACTGTTGTTGGAGTTCTACTATCAATCTCCTTCAACAGAGATTTTTTCCCTGTAATAATATTCAAATAAAGTTCTTTTATCTTAGGATTATGAATAGGATTGCCAATAGCAACTACCCTATTATTCTTATCCAACAAAAATGTTTGAAAGATCGTTTCTATAGGAAAATGATTCAACTTATTGATACTATCATGCTCATCAATACATACAGGATAATCAAAGCCTTCTTTCGTTAGTAAATACTCAATATTTTTCCTGCTCATAGGATGAATAAAAAAAAGAACATTACATGAAGGACAAGTATCTTTTAGCAATTCAATAAAAGGTTTCCATGCACTAAAACTTAAGTGACACCGCATACAACCGATCGAATCGACATATGTTAATATTTTGTAGTCACAATCTCTTTCATAATACCCCATAATTGTATCTCTAGCAAATTTCGTAAAAATAGGAACACTAGGAAAATCTATTTCCTTATAAGTCCATTCTTCAACTAACCTCTTTATTTTTTTTTCATCATGCTCATAACATGAAAACAAAGAAAAACATATAACAAAAGAAATCAGAGGGATAACAATCATTCTATACATATGTTTATCTATTTTATTTTAAATCTTATTAATTCAGGATCAGGCATATTAGAGAAAGCATACAACATCTCATCTTTATTATCCACACTAATCAGTGTAACTGGCACATTCAGTTCATACTTTTTTATGGCTTCTCCATTCCAATCAAAAACATAAATTATTGTTCCTGCAAGTGTTTCTAAACCATTTTCTTTAAAATTTTTGCCTGAATAAAGTCCATATACATATTTAGGAGAAATACACAAACTTATAAATGTACTATTATTGGAAGATGAAATTGGGGCAGCTCGCATGTCCCCTTCAACTTGAGTTTTATAAATAGGGTAGTTCATTTCATATTTCTTTATTAAAGAAATATCAGTATTATTTATTTTATAAAAATGAATAATTTCAGAAGTATTTACTGCATAAACAAATTTATCCATAAATGGATTTAAACGGATAATACCTTGATAAGCCATACCACGCAACCTGTTTGCTATTTGTTTCTCATCTCCATCTTTATATGGATATTCCATAAAATGCTCTTCTTCTATTAGTCCAGTACCCCAAAGTCTGAACATACAGTCTTCGTAAAATCCCAAAGATACAAAAGTATTAAATGCTGTAGGAAACACTTTAATAGTCCCAGGAATAGTATCTTTAGTTAAAACTGAAAAGTTCGAAATTCGATTTTTCACATCTGATATGTTCATAACATTCAAAGTCTTTTTATATAAATCATAAACACTTATGGAGCTCTTACCAAATAACTGTATATCAAAAGGCATTAAGAATTCATTAACACCTTGCCCTTTCTTTCCGAAATCATATATTGAATCTAGATCATTCAAATCGACCAAATGAAATAAACCATCTTCAGACTTCTCATCGAAAACAATAATTGCTGAATCACAATATATCATATCCATTGGAGTTCCCCAAATATAACCGTTTGATGGTATCTTTTCATATTCCAAGAATATCCTATTCGTAAACAAATCGTCTATTTGACAGTCTGTTTTAACATTTTTACATGCACAAAAGAAAATCAACACAAAAACATATTTCAATTTCATAATATACTAAATTCATAATAGTTTATAGAATATTTTTATAAAGCTATATTTTAATCGGCTTTATTTATGCATAACAAATCTAGAAGTTGTCAATACACTTCAATTGGGGCTGACTAAAAAGATTTTTTCACAATTACCCCTTCTCCAGATACCTGTAGAGGGGGTAAAAATCAAGTTTTCGACCTTTTTTATTCAGCCCCAATCCCAAGAGGATATTAAAAACCAACAGTTATAGCAATAATATACAGAATTATACTGATGAAAGTATAGTTTCAAACTCTAAGTAAATGTTAACAAGCATATTTTCCATGCACTTTCATCACCTTCATTAGAATTTATTGGTATAGTTTATAGCCCCTTATAGCTAGCCCATCACTATATATCACACAAATACCTGATGTAACTACACAAAAGTCAAAATCCACTTCCGCATTATTAGCTAACGCATCAACATTACAAAGTAACAAGGCAGAAGAGCTTTTAGTATTCCAATTATATATACTAAATGTAGATATAAACAAACAAATTATACCTACTACAACATATAAACTTTTAGCTTTCATAATATTTAAATATATGGACGATATTCACCAAGGCATGCACCCCAATCTCCTAACGTTCGACAAATTTGCAATCTTGTATAAACACAACCTATGCATTCATTTCCACCTTCTTTTGCATTAGCTAAAGCTTCCACATTGCTCAACACCAAGTCAGACAACTTCACATCATTCTGCGAAGTATATACATTATATCCCGCAATAGCAGCGACAGCAACAACTGCTATCACACCTAATACTTTCTTTTTCATTCTTCAATAATCTTTAAATTACATTTTATTTTTCTCTTCTGCATCTATCATTTCAACAGAATAGCAATAGTTTGCTACATTAATTTTTATTCTTATGTTTGCATCCGAATCTTTTTTAAAGATTTAGGAGCAGGTGATATGTAAGCAAATCCTGCAAGATAAACAAACTCATCATCCTGCTCCTTTTAATCAAGTTAATTATCTCATTCAGCCAAAGTTAAACTTAAGTATTGGCTCATCATTATTTACATCTGTCGCTATTATCGTTTTCGTAGCTTCATCCACCCAAATACCATATATATAATGGTCGAGCACATATTTACATAACGGTTCTCCTTTCAAACTAAATACATAAATATATTTTCCTCCATCAGGAAGCCTTCCGCTTTGTCTTGCGATCTCCTTAAAAGACGTTCCATGAAATACAGTATAAATGGCACTATCTGTTACTTGTACATCACTAAATCCCATAATACCCGTTGGTATACCATATCCATCTGATATTTTAAATTCAGGTTCGCCATACTCACCTATACGAACAACATGAGTACTATCTTTCAAATTATAGACCTCAAGGACTTCTCCCAACTGGGTGACTACCGCCAGTATTCCATTGTTAGGATTGTAGTCAAGGAAGCTCCTCCATGCTTGGGCTAACGCCGGACGAGCATTTTCCAATGCTTTTTCATCAATAGTCGGAATAATTCCTATCTTATCTATAAGCTTACCATTACAGTTAACTCGACATAAACGATTTTCACCGGAATAATCAGGAATAATAAACATTGAATCATTATATATAGCAAAATCAAGTGGTCGAAGTATATCTTCATCCAATGTTACCGTTTCGTCACGAAGCAGTGAATCACCGGATGAAGAAAAGTCTAACCTAGTTAATTCACTTTTATTGGCATCCAATGTCCAGACTACATGATTCTGTAAACGAAAGTTCTCCATTGATAACATTTCTGTAGGTGAATCACCACGCTTCCCAAAAGAAGATAAATACTGGAAACCAGGATATTGGAATAAGTGTCCATAATGATCAAGACCATGTAAATCCATCACAATGGCTCTATCTCCTTCGATTCGTATCCTAAACGGATAACGAAGCAAGGCTGTATCAAGCTCAATCACTTCTCCTATTAATTCTCTCTCGTGCGGAAATCCCGAATAGAATAATACACCCTTTGCATATTCTTTATGCTTATGGTCACAAGAGATAAACAAGAAAAAAGAAAGAAACAGGAGAGTTATACTATTTTTCAAGGCTATATCCGGTAGCAACATATTCTACTTTAACTTTTGTAACCGGACAATCTACGGAACCACTGCCCCAACAATTAGTAGGCACATCTTGCTCATCAGCCGCCAAAGCTTCAATATTATCTAATAATAATGTATTTACTCGAGGTTCTTTTAATGAGTAATTTACAGAAAGAACCGCCATCATCAGAATAGAAAAGAATAATAGTTTCTTCATATATACTATAGTTTTATCGATTAATTAATGGAAACGAAAGTAGGCAATTGGATTACAACCACCAATAGATTAATCTATCCATTTCTATCTAACCGAATCTATCTACTATATATACTATCATAGAGATAAGGCTCTTATTCAAAAAAATCCCATTTCATCGGAAATTATAGTTTCTTATTTGTTCCTTCTAATTTGTAATTGATATCCAATATTTTCATACCTTTGAATCTCAATAGATGGAACATTCTCAAAAACTCTTCGCAAACGACTTATTGCATTATGAAGTCTCGGATCATTATTTGATTTATCCGACCAAAATATTTTCTTGATTTCTTTGTCTTTCAATATGTAATCTGGAGCTTCTAAAAAATGTTTTAATAAAATAGCTGTTTGTGGTGGTATCTGAATTTCCTCTTTACCAAATATAAGCTTTCTCAAATCTGCATCAAACATAATATCTTGGTCCATTTGATAAATATGAACAGAGGTAGGAACAACAATGTTCTTTTGCCATCTCTTTCTAAAAAATATCACTATATTAATAATAACTGCACACAGCCAATAAATAAAGCCATAAACAAAGCCTCTTACACCCACAAGAGTAAAAAATGAAAAGTAGAAAAAGCCTTTTACTTCAACCTCGCAACGATAACCTGCCGTAATATCGAATTCTGGTATACAATTTTCATGTAAAAAAGAGTCAGGGTATACACTTTCTGTAATATTTTCATCTTTATCGGATACCAAAAGCTGCAATGCAAAAGTGCCAGACAAACTTTGCTGCTTCAAATGCAGTTGCCATTTTTCATATAAAGAGTCCACTACTAAAGGATGTTTAGATAAATAAGCAGTATGTAAAAAACTTAATCGTGGATCAGATGTTACATTTTTAGAACTTTTTTCTTTATCCAAGCAGTATCCACGTTTTCCACTTTCATCTGTTATATAAACCGTATCAGGATACTCCTCCAATCGCTGTTTCCTCCCACTAGTGTAAAAATAACCATCAAAAGCATCTTCTTGTAAATGTTGCAAAAAAACTGCTTTAAAAACACTTTCCACTCTTTCACTGAACATTTTTTTTCTAGCCTCACAATATAATTGTCCTAGAATGAAAAATAATACTATCTCCAGAATAAATATTATTAGCAAAAGGCGCATCTTTTGTTTATCTTTAAATGTAATTGTACCGCTTAGTTTCGTTAGTAATTTCATAGCGTGACTTATTTTATCTGTTTGAATAGCACAAAGGTAGCATTATTTGCAATAATTGACAGACAATATAAAAACTATTTTGAGTTTTTGGTTATATCAAAAATAATCTTTCCAACCAAAGAAATTAGTCTATTTTTAAGATTCACTCTATAAATATTAAATCAAAATAAAAGCAAGAAGAGAAATAAATGCATAAATCAATGCAAGAATATACCGTTTTCAGACTAAATATTACATAAATAAGGGATAAAAAACGAATTATTTACCGCTAACTAAGCTTTGTTCCTCACCGAGGAACGACTCGTTGCCCGGTGTGCGTCGCTTCCTTCCTCACCGAGGAACAATACATTCATCGGTGAGACCCAAATTTATCGGTATATTTTCAGCTATTTCACACTATATTCCATCCAAATCAAATATAGCAAAAAGAAAGTACTTATCAAATAATCAAACGAATATCCGCAAATAATCTCTTTACAGCAAACAATAAGCATCCAAATAATATAAAATAAAGCACCACGGATTTCCATAATCCCTAATTACTCACATATTTATTTGCATACAAGACTCTGTCTTAAATTCAAGCAGGAGAAACGCATAAAATATCCTATTTTTATGTATGTTCTCATTTCAAGACTTCTATATATAAAAAATCCTATATCATGTCTAAGATGATATAGGATACTAACAATTATATAAAGGCGTTTATTACAACGCCTTTATCTCTTCTATAGACAAACCTGTGACTTGCGAAATAACATCGAGAGGAATATTTAAAGACTTCATATTGCTTGCAGCTTCCCTTTTCTCTTCCAGACGACCTTCATTAATACCTTCCATACGACCCTCTACACGCCCTTCAGCATGACCCTCTGCGCGTCCTTCAGCACGTTCAGTGAATATATTATCTTTTAATATGACAATATTATCCAAATGGCGATAGTAAGCATCAAGCTCTGCTTTAGTCATCTTGTCAAGTTTTAATCGTTCACGGGCTTCTGTTAAACCTGGAGCAGTCGCACTATCAGGAATATCACCTGTATTCAGATAATAGATCCATTCTTCCAACGGACTTTTAGCTACCTGATTAAAATCATTGACCTTCAAAATATAATATTCAGGATAAAGTTGACTTACTGTATCCACTTTAAAAGTTTGTTTTTGAAAAGGAGTCAGTTCAAGCATATCTCCCTGATGAATTCCCCGGAATTCCGTTTTACCGTGATATACGGTATCTTTGCCACTACCTAAAGAAAAATAGACAATATTGACACTATATACTTTACGTACCTTATCATAACCTTCTCCACGATTAATATACTCGGTTACTAATTTTGAAGTACCAAACAGCATACGTTGAAAATAAGCATACTCATTATTATTCTGAACTTCAATCAGAATAAGTTCACCTTTCGAGTTTTCAGCAAGCATATCTACACGATTATACTTATCAAACTCATCTTCTTGATTGCTTTCACTCTCTAAAAGCTTCCGAATGATTATCTTTTCATTCAAAAGAGTAGTTAGAAAGCCCTCAAGAACTGCAAAATTGGCTTTATTACGCAATAAACGTTTCATAGCCCAATCGAAACGAATATAATTACTTGACATAAGTTCGTCTCCTTTCTTGTTATCTTGTTTCAAGCTAACAAAGGTAAGCAGAAAATGTTTGATTTCAAGTATATATGCTTCAATTTCTTTCTACTAAGAATATTCTATCTTCCACTGTCCCAAAGTCCGCGTTGTACTATCGAAATTCACTCCAACTTTAACAACCTTGCGATGCTCTACCTCATAAGGAATGGCATACTGTTTACTATTAATTTGTGCCAACGCTTCTTCGGGAGTTCCGTCTACCTTAAATTCAAACACATAAATCGCATCAGGCATCTTGATTACCACATCAGCCCTACCAATAGCATTCTTAACCTCTACATCCACATATTGCCCCATCAAACGGAATAACAAATAGAAAATAGTCTGATAGTGCTTTTCCTGATTATTCTCCAAATCATAAGGTATAGAAGAAAAGAAAGAACGAGTACGAAGAAGGCACTGCTCAATATCACCTTTCATCAGGTCTCTTACAAAAGAGACTACATAAAAATTACTTTCACGTGTCGGTTGATTGAGATAGGAAGGGATCAGAGTCTCAATAAAGCCTATCTTAACTTCTTCGTTGGGATAACCTAATGTATATGTACGAAAGAGAGGTTCATATCCTTTAATAGTCAAATAGCCACTCTGATAAAGTACAGGAATCGGATCGGTAATAACCTCTGTCGCTTTATCAAAATCTTCGTCTTTCACTTCCATCTTTTCCAATAGAGTAAGACTGAAGTCCATTCGCTGTAACATTTCAATCAAGAAAGTAGGCGTGCCGGTAGAAAACCAAAAGCTCTTATAATCTCTTTGCGAAAATGCATTGAAAAGGCTGAACGGATTGTAAATATCTTCACAAATCTTGCTGAAATGATAACCGTCATACTGCCGTTTCAAATGCCGACAAGCTTCTTCATAGGTTTCATTATTCGCTTGAGCTATCCTCTCAATATCCGGTTGCATCTGACTTAGCAACTCTTGCTCTGTAATACCACAAATAGCACTATAATCATCGCTCATACTGATATTCTGCAAGTTATTCAGCTCACTAAATATACTCATCTGACTGAACTTGCTGATTCCTGTCAGAAACAAGAAACGAAGATATTGCCCTTGCGCTTTAAGAGGACTGAAAAACTTCCGCATTTCAGTTCGCAATTGTCCTTGTAAAGCAGAGTCGCTATTACTATCCAATAAAGGTGCATCATATTCGTCAATCAATACAACAGCCTGCTTTCCTGTCTGTTGGTAGATTCGTTGAAGCAAACCGGTTAAACGGGCTGCATAGCTCGTTTCTTCTTCATTTTTCCCATAAGTCCTCTCCCATTCGCTTAGATAAAGATTCAATTGCTCTTGCAAATCTTCGATTGTGGTGTATTTCGTTCTACTAAAATCAATATGCAACACAGGATAAACAGTCCATTCTTTCTCTAACTGTTCCATAGCCAATCCTTCGAACAACTCTTTCTTTCCGGAAAAATAAGCTTCAAGAGTAGAGACTAGAAGACTTTTTCCAAAGCGACGCGGACGACTAAGGAAATAAATCTTATTTGTATGAGTCAAATGATAAATTAATGCAGTTTTATCAATATACACACAATCATTATTACGTAAATCCTCAAAATTCTGTATTCCGATAGGATATCTTCTAAATGTCTCTTTCATACCACTCTAATGCTTTTATTGGAAATATGAACAAAGATACGAAGAACTCGCAAAAAAACGGCAAAATTTGGATAAATAAAGTAAGTGTTTGGTATTGAGGAGAGTTAAGCCAAATTCTTCTATACCTTTCCAAATCGCTAAAATGCAGGATAATGAAAGGTTAAGAGAAAGATTTGCTACTTATCCGTTGCCTTTTTTAGCCCCGGATAATCCGGCAAAATAACGCTTGACCACCTGCGGTTTTACCGTTCACCATGCAAAGAACCCTATATTTTGCCCGTAAAGATAACCGTTTTTTTCCGTTTTTCATGGAAATACAGGTTATGTTACCGGCATCCGGGGTTTTATTCTTTGTTCCGCTATAATTTTCATAACTGTAAATAGCTATATATCAAGTAATTTTGCAACATAAAAAAAATAGAGTTATGAAACAGACGGATGTAACGGTTACGTTCTACCTCAAAAAGAGCGAAATGAATGACGAGGGACATTGCCCGGTCATGGCGAAACTTGTTGTCGGCAAATTTTCAGAAGCGGCTTTTAGTGCGAAAATGTCCGTACCCGCTGCACTGTGGGCATCCGGACGTGCCACGGGTAAAAGTAACGCCGCGCGGGAAATCAACCGGCAACTGGACGATTTGCGAGCTTCAGCCATTTCCATTTATGACGAACTGTCAGCCACCCGTGAGAATGTAACGGCTGAAGAAATAAGGAATCTGTTGTTGGGGACGGCTTTCGGGCAGGAAACCCTGTTGGGTTATTTCCGGACGTTCATCGAACATTTCGAAAAACGTGTCGGCGTGAACCGGGAAAAGGGAACAGCACAATCTTACCGCTATGCTTGTAACTGTGTGGCTGCTTTCATCCAGGAGAAATACAAGTTGTCGGATGTTCCTTTCACGGCCCTGAACCGTTCATTCATCGACAACTATGACCTCTACCTACGCACGGAGCGCCGCTTTGCCCTGGGAACTATCGTGTTGCTTGTCACACGGTTGAACACGATTGTCGGGGAAGCCATCGCGGAAGGGATTATCACTGCCGACCCGTTCGCGGGGTATGAAGCCGAACATCCCGAGCGGGAACAGAAATACCTTACCGCCGCAGAGTTACAACGGCTGATGACCACACCCCTGCACGACCCGAAACTCTACCATATCCGCGACCTGTTCCTCTTCTCCTGCTACACGGGTATCCCTTACGGGGACATGTGCCGCCTGACGACGGAGGATCTGGAAGTGGCCGAGGACGGTGAGGTATGGATCAAGACCGCCCGCAAGAAGACGAAAATCGACTATGAAGTGCCGTTGCTCGACATACCGTTGCTCATCCTCGACAAGTACCGGGATATGGCCCCGGAAGGAAAACTGCTGCCGATGTACAGCAACAACGAACTCAACCGGACACTGAAACGTATTGCCGCCATTTGCGGAATTGAACGGAAACTCGTCTTTCACTGCGGACGCCATACCTACGCCACCGAGATCACGCTTTCGCATGGTGTCCCGCTTGAAACCGTCAGTAAAATGCTGGGGCATAGCCGCATTTCCACGACGCAGATTTACGCCAAAGTGACCGATGACAAGATCGACATGGATACCCGGTCTTTAGAGGAAAAGATTGCCGGCCGCTTCTCCGTAGCTATTTAATCTATCATTGACAATCAAATTCACAACGATTATGGAAACGAATAATAAAGAGATAAAACGCCGCAGCACGTTCTCCCTGCTGTTCTACATCAACCGCACGAAAGTCCGCAAGGACGGAACATGTAAATTGTTATGCAAGGTAAGCATCGACGCCAAGTCGGCCCCGATCAATATCAACGCGTTTGTCGATCCATCGCTTTGGAATCCGGAAACCAAAAGGGCGAACGGACGAAGCGAGAACGCCCGAACGGTAAACCAGGCAATAGAGAAACTGACCGAAAAAATCACCGGACATTACCGTCATATTCGTAAAAGCCTCGGTTTCGTGACGGCCGAGCTGGTCAAAAACGCCGTGGAAGGAATCGGGCAGAAACCGTTCACCCTCCTTGCCTTGTTCCGCGAGCATAACGAGGAGTTCCGCAAGCGTGTCGGCGTGGATCGCAAGGAAGAAACTTATGAAAGTTACGAGAACTCCTATAATATTTTAGCCTCCTTCGTGAAAAAAAGGAAGGAAAAGGAGGATGTAGCGTTGCGGAGCCTTGACCGGGAGTTCTACGATGATTTTGAAATATTCCTGCGTACAGATCGTGAAATGAAACCCAAGACAGTACACGAGCATCTTTACCGGTTGAAAAAAATGACCAAGCGGGCTGTCAGTCAGGGTACACTCCGGCGCGACCCTTACGGGAAGCTGCACCCGGAACTGCCCCGGCGCAAGAGCCGCCATTTGAAACTCGAAGACCTCAAAAAACTGATGGAAACTCCCGTCGGTAAACCCAACCTCCAGCGGGTGCGGGACTGGTTTCTCTTCGCTACCTTCACGGGGTTGTCCTACGCCGACCTGAAACGCTTGTCCGAAAAAGACATCACGCAGTCGGACGACGGAACGTACTGGATACACATCCGGCGCCAGAAGACCGAAACGCCCTCGGCCATCCGCCTGCTGAACGTGCCGTTGCAGATCATCGAGAAATACCGCCACGAGCGTAAAAGCGACAGGATTTTCAACCTCTATTGCCGGGGGTATCTCATCAAGCTCACCAGAGAACTGGGACGGACATACGGCTTCGACATGACCTTTCACAAGGCGAGGCACAATTTCGGGACACATATCACGCTCTCGCTGGGTGTGCCTATCGAAACTGTCAGCCGCATGATGGGACACAAGAGCATTTCCACCACGCAGATTTACGCCAAAGTGACCGACCGCAAGGTGGACGAGGACATGAAACGTCTGAAAGAACAGACCAAAGGCCGGAAAATAAATCTCTACGAGGAGGACGAACCGGAAACGGCAGATATTATAACGGTAAACGGTTGAACAGTATAACAAAAATTGATAAATTTGTATGACTATGACGACAAGAGAACCTATCAGCATTGAAAACGGGCGGGTGGAAATCCACACGCCGGAGAACCGTGTATGGCTCACGCGCCACCAGATTGCCGACCTGTTCGGAGTCTTCGTTCCTGCCGTGGGGAGCAACATCCGCTCCATACTCAAAAGCGGCATACTCCGTGAGGAGCGGGTTTACCGCCGGGAGCGCAACCGTGACGGCGGTATTGTCGAGCTGTATTCGCTCGAAATGATCGCCGCGCTGGCTTTCCGCTTAAAATCCGGGAATGCCGAAGCCTTCCGACGGTGGCTTGTCCGAAGGGCCACGACGACCGCCGTCGTCTGGCAGCTCCCCGGCATGAACACGATATTGAACTGAAAAAGAAGAACGGCCGTGATGGCCGTTCTTCTTTTATACCCATTCCTGTCCCCCGATACATTTCTTCCGGGAATCTTCCAGAAATTTCTGTATCTCGGATTCCATGTATAGTACCTTGCCCTGAATCAAATAATAGGGAATGATCCGCGCCGTGCGGTATTCCTGCAATGTACGCCTGCTGATTTTCAGCAGCCGGGACAATTCCTCGTCGGTGACGAACCGCTCTCCCTTGAGTGTCCGGCCTCCGGAGGATTCCAGTTTATCCAGTGCCTTGCCGGCCTTTTCCAAACGCCGGAAGAGATCCGCCACACGCGGATCGTGCTTGTCGATGAAATAATGGCTCATAACGCGGCGGTATTAGGATAGTGCGACGATTGCAGCAGTTTCCCGACATCTTCCGGTTTGTAGAAGATTTTGTGACGGATGCGGCTGAAAGGCAGCAACCCTTTCTCCCGGTAGGTTTGCAGGGTACGTTTCGATATCCCCAGCACGTCACAGACATCCTGGTTGTCCAGCCATTTTTTCAAACTCACGTCCTCCTGCCTGCGGCATAACGCCTCGGCTTTTCTTTCAATGGCTTCCACGTGCCCTGCCAGCGCGTCGAAAGCCTTCACGTCCATACTTATTATTTCCATGTTCTGTTTCATTTTTTGTTTCCCGGATGCCCAAAAGTACACAAATGAACAGTATCTTGTTATCAGCCAGTGGTATATGGACGTATCCGTCTTAAAAGTGGCAGCGAGTGGCGCCACGTCCGGCGGAAACGATCCTCCGCCGATACGGGATCGGCACGCTCCGATACGCCAATCGCCCGTGAAAGGAAATGTTCGCGGGCGATTTATCATTCCATGCAGGGTGAGCCGTGAACCGACTTTCGCGAGCGTTCACGGCATATCGTTTTCTCCCCGTTTCTCTCCCATAACCTTTTCCTCTCTTTTTTTCATGCCGCGGAGCGCGGTATGGAAATCTGTTGTCAGTAGCAAAGGTAGTTACGGGGCTCACGCTGCTGCAAGATCGGGCCGCGGGGCGGTTTGCCGCAAAATCTTCCTCTTTCCCTGCGGGCGAGCGTATTTTCCGACAAAATCTTGCAGCAGCTATCCCCGACACCTTTTGATGCTACCGAAACAGATTCCATCCATACCGGCTCCGCTACGGCATAAAAAAAAAGTCAAAGGTTATGAGAAACGAAGAGAAAAATAAATGGAAACAGAAATCCTCCAACCTTCCACTTGGCATAAAGGCAAAGGTCGGGTTGGCGGTAAAGGTCGGGGCGGTGGCTTTGGGCTTCCACGTGTGGGGTATCGACTTTATTTGGGTCGTTTTGGGCTTCACGTTCTGTTATGACATCCTGCGGGGCATTTTCTCCTGCCTTGTTTCTCTCGTGGCTCTAACCGGCTTTTTCTATTTCCTATTCACTCACATCTTCTAAATTATTACAGGTATGACAAAGTACATTTCATTATTCGGAGCGACTACCACGGACACACGGGTGCAGGTAGTCAAGGAAAACCAGGTAATCATCGGTATCGGTGCGGGTGCGAGCAGAAAGCGTTACGTCGTTTACAAGGTGGAACACACCGCCCGTGGCTACGTGTACCACATGGTCGATACCGAAACAAAGGAAATCAGCCAAACGGACATTCTGCGACCCCTCTCGCAAACATTCGGTATCGGCAGGTACTACGACGACGTGAACCCCGAGTTCATGGACGCTTTCGAGGTGGCTTTGCTCGTGGGGCAGGCGGAAGAGCAAGCCACGGCGCAAGCCATCGCCGCCGCCAAAGAGAAAGCCGAGCATGACCGCATAGCGGAAATAGGAGCGCAGAGGTTACGCCGCATCATGCCCGAAGGGGTGCAGGGCGTAATCATCGCCGAACTCAACGAAACGGAATACACTGACCCCTCTTACGAGTGTTCGACCACCCGAAGCGTGCGTACCGTCATTCTCGGCTTTTCGGCCACCTCCCGCAACGGCTTCGGGGAGTTGAGAAAGGCGGCGGCCAATTTCCCGCAAACGGCGCACCTCTCCGAATACGACCCCAAGAACGAACACCGCTATCCCGTTTTCACGCTCGGCAAAAGTCCGAAATACGGGTGGAGTGTCTGCAAACTGACCCACTACACACGTGAAGGGTACATCGACAGGCTGGCATATATCGCAGGAAACGAGGAGAATATATGTCTGCCCGAGCCGAAAGACGAAAAACGGGCGGAACGCACTGAAACGAGCGTGCAAGGCGGGTTTATCATCGTGGACTATTCCGAGAAGGCGATAGCCGTATTCGGGGACACCAAGCCCGTCAAGGACGCCCTTCACGCACTCGGGGGACGCTTCAACGCACGGCTGACGCATGACGGGCAGAAGAGAGCGGGATGGATTTTCCAAAAGACCAAAGAGGACGAGGTGCGGCGGCTTCTCGGAAAGGACGAATAAATGTTGAACACGGGGCGGCTCGCCGCCCCACAATACCAAAAAATCATGGCACAAGGAACAGATTATTTCAAACTGACGATACAGAACTATCTCGACGCACGGGCACGGGAGGACGAACTTTTCGCACCCCGATACGCCAACCCGAAAAAGAACATTGACGATTGCTGCACTTTCATCATCAACCAAGTACGGCAGAGCGGTTGCAACGGGTTTGCCGACGAGGAAATATACTCTATGGCACTCCACTATTACGACGAGGAGGACATCGACATCGGCAAACCCGTCAGTTGCAAGGTAGTGGTCAATCACACCGTTGAACTGACCGAGGAGGAAAAAGCCGAGGCACGGCGGAACGCCATACGGAAGGCCGAGAGCGAAGCCTACGCCAAGTTGGCGAAAGCCAAGTCCAAACCCAAGAAAATCGAAGATAACAAACTAATGCCCAGTCTATTTTAGTTATGAAACCGAGAACAAAATTCCAACAGAGCGTTGTGGCGGCAAGTAAACACCTGCCGCCGCTTACCCCCGCACAAATCGAATGGGGGTACAAGAACTGCATCGAGCATATCGGACGCCGCACGCCGAAAGGACTTATCACCTGCACCGAGTGCGGCCACACGTGGCAGAGCGAAAACGGAGAACTCACGGACAATCTGTTAGGGTGCGAGTGTCCGCACTGCCACACCCCGCTGAAAGTGGAAACCACCCTGCGCCGCAAGTTCAACGATTACGAGTATTTGTGCATCGTAACCCGCTGCAAGGGTTTTCAAGTCCTGCGCTTCGTCTATATCGAGTGTTGGGCGAAAGTGGGACAGACGCCCGTTTACACCCATATCGAAGCCGTACAGCGGTGGATTGCCCCCGACGGACGCTCCGCAACCTTCGCACGGCTGCGCCCGATGGGCTTCTTCGTTCACGGGTGGAGTTGGTCGAGCGCATTGGAACTGCGGGCGGAGAACGACGGGAAATACAACATCACGCCCACACGCATCTATCCCCGACAACGGCTTATCCCCGAACTGCGCCGAAGCGGCTACGGTAAACAACTCCCCGATGTAACCCCTTTCGACCTTATCCACCTGCTGCTCTCGGAGAACAAGGCCGAAACGCTGCTTAAAGCGGGACAAACGGCACTCGTGCGATTTTTCGCCCGTTCCTCCCGCAATATCGCAGACTATTGGCCGGCCATCCGTATCGCCATCCGTAACGGGTACGCTATCGGGAAACCGACGGAATGGTGCGACTACATCGACCTGCTGCGATTTTTCGGGAAAGACCTGCATAACGCCCATTTCGTGTGTCCCGCAGACCTGCCCGCAGCGCATGACCTCTACATGGCAAAAAAACGGCGGCACATGCAAATGGAACGGCGGCAGGAGGAACGGCGCAAGGCGTTGGAACAGGAAGCCTCGTTTGTCGAAGCCAAAGGGCGGTTTTTCGGAGTGGAGTTTTCCGACGGGGAAATCTGCATCAAGGTATTGGACAGCGTTGAAGCCATACGGCAGGAGGGCGAGGCCATGCACCATTGCGTGTTTACCAACGAATACTATCTGAAAGCCGACTCGCTCATACTCTCGGCCACAATCGACGGCAAACGTATCGAAACGATAGAGGTGTCCCTAAAACGCATGGAGGTCGTGCAGAGCCGTGGCGTGTGTAACAAGAATACCCCATACCACGGGCAAATACTGAAACTGATGAAGGGGAACATGTCCCTTATACGGAAACGAATGACAGCATAAAAATCGGGGCGGCGAAAGCCGCCCGCAAAAACAAAATAGAATGAACCAAATAGCATATAAATTCGTGTCGTGGGACGTTCCCGCACTCGAAAGCCTTGCAGGCTCAAAAGCGTACATATTACGCAAACGGCTCAATGACGGGGGAACGCTCACCCGTGAGGAGAAAGACTGGATTACCCGTGAGGTAAACCATAACACCTATTTCAAGGACTCCATTCCGCTTTTAGGGTATCGTTTCAACTTTGTCGATGTACTGAAAACATTCGTGGTAAAGCAGTACGGGCATTACACGGAATACAAGGGCGTGGACAAGACGAGCATACGCTCCATGTTGTACGGCAGAGTGGAAAGGATTGTCGAATTATAAAATCGGGGCGGCGAAAGCCGCCCTACAAAAAAAAATATAACAATGAAAATCATCTATAAAAGCTACATGGCACGCCCGCTCAAACCCTTCGGGGAGTGGGATTGGGAAGTTCGGGAAGCAGTCAAGACGGCCCTTGCGCTCGTCGAGGGGAAAAACGGGTTCAAAACCCATTCCGAGATATGGCGAAGGTGCAACCTCGTCATTACCGTGGGACACAACATCTACACCACGAGTATCGAGATACGACCACCCGAGCAGGACGTGATACGCCGCAGGAGCAACTGGCATAACGGCTACGCCTACTACTGCAACGGCGTGTTCTGGGCGAACATGAGCAGGGTTAGAGTGGAACTTGTCTGATTAAAAAATTTCGGGGCGGCAAAAGCCGCCCGTAAAAAGCGAGAATATGAAAACGAATGAAGTAAACAAGGAAATCTCCTATGAAACGCTGCTCGTAACCTTCGGCGAGGGTATCGGGCGGCTCAACACCATGTTCGACGACCCGCAGGTGTGGGGCGTTGCCACGCTGAAGCAGTGGATCGACGGGTATGAAACTACGCGCTTCACCGAAATCGACGACCGAACGGCGGTTATCACATCCGAATACAACATGGACAGCGTGAAGGAATGGCTGCAAAAGAACACACCGATTATCAACCTGGAAAAACGATAAAATCATGCGCAAGTACAAATTATTCATCGGCTACCGGCTGCTGGGAGAGTTTTCCGGTATATGGGAAGCCAAAAATTTCGCCGCTGAAAGCGGCATGAGCGGAATTTTCTCGCTCGTGGGAGAAAATTACCGGGACAGTTGGTACGAACCAAAAAAACAGGACAAGAATGGAAACAAAGATTAAAGACATCACGGGAGCGGAAATAACCGTTACCGACTTAAAAGAGGCGGTACGCCAATGCCGGGAGTGCCTCGCAAGTCCCTACCTGATGCCCTCGGGGCATACCGTGGGGGAAAACCATGCCTACATGTTGCGGCAACTGCTCGCCCTGCAAAGGCGGAAACGGGAACACGGCAGGCAACGGCCGTGAAAATACGACGCGAAAAAAATCGGACGACAATGAAGTGCACCCCAAATATTGGACGGATTAGTATTTGTTTAGATGGCATGAGTTCGGTATTGTACCGGGCTCATGTTGTTTAAGTATTTCTTTATCCGCTTGTTATTGTAGTAGTCGATATATTCTTCCAATTCTTTTCGGAAATGGTCTATGGATGAGAATTTTTGCAAATATAATAATTCGGACTTCAATAATCCAAAGAAACTTTCCATAGCAGCGTTATCCAGACAGTTACCCTTGCGCGACATGCTCTGTGTAATACCTTTCTGTCTTAAACGGAGCTGATACTGCTTCATCTGATACTGCCAGCCCTGGTCGGAATGCAAGACAATACCCGGAGAATCCGGTATTCTGGCAAACGCATCGTCCAGCATCTTCATGATCTGCATAAAGTTAGGGCGTTCAGCTATTTTATAGCTAATAATCTCCCGGTTATATAAGTCCATAATCGGCGATAGATATAACTTTACGCCGCAAACCGAAAATTCCGTAAGGTCAGTAACCCACTTCTGATTCGGTTTTTCGGCTGCAAAGTCGCGTTGCAGAAGATTGGGCGCTATCCGTCCGATCTGTCCTTTGTATGAACAGTATTTACGGAGCCTGACCTGACTTTTTATCCCGCAAATATTCATCAGCTTAAGTACGGTTTTGTGATTTATCGCATATCCGATCTTATTCATTTCAACGGTAATGCGCCGATAACCATAACGCCCCTTATGTTCGTGATATAACCTTATAATACTCTCTTTTTCGCGAGCATATTTATCGGGTTGTTTTGATTTTCTGAAGTGATAATAAAATGTGCTTCGCGCCATCCCTGCGGCTTTGAGCAATACTGAAAGCCGGCACTGCGGCCTTAGTCCTTCGATGGCTTGGGCTCTTTCCCGCTCTCGCGGACAATGCGCTCCTCGACTAAGGCCTGCAATTTTTTTAAGTAAGCATTCTCGGCACGAAGATACTCCAGTTCCTTAAGCAACTCTTCGTGCGGAGTCGTTTTGAGTTTGACTTTTTTAGTCTTCGATTTACTCATGGCCGGCCTCCTTCTTTGCGGTTTACGCCGCAGGCCTTCAGCACCTTGGTTTTGATAGAGCCGCTCCCATTGACGAATAACAAAAGGGCCCGGAATGCCGAAATGCACTGCTGTCTCCAGCAAAGATAGATGATTTTGGTGCATATGCTTCAAAACTGACAACTTAAATTCTGCACTGTAGCTACCGTGGCGCAGCTTAAGGCCGGCAAGGCCATGGCGCTCGAATAATGTTACCCACAAGTGAACTTGCGAGCGGCCACAGCCCAAGTGACATCCGGCTTCCCTAACCGAAAGTCCGCCTTCGAGTACCAGTTTTACGGCCTTTAAACGAATCTCATAATTATATTTCATAAAAAACACCCCAAAAGTGTCCAACTTTTGGGGTGCAGTACAACAACCGTCCGATTTTTTTGTTTCCCGTCAATCGACCGCCGTATGGTCGCCCAGCTTCCCGTGCAGTTCACGCCCGATATGTCCGGCAATGCCACGGGGAGAAATTTCAGAGATTGAACCCCACCCGCCATGCGTGTATATGCACGTCTTGAGCGGTTCGGTACGGGAAAGGTAGAACAGATAGCCGTTGCGGAGCAGGATGCCCACAAACACCGAGCCGACCTCGATGTCGGCGATCTCGTCAAAACGTATCTTCCCGTCATTGTATAATACTGCCGTGCCATCCGCATCGGGAATGACGAACAGATCGTCTTCCATGACAATCCCGTGCAACTCGATTAGCGACCCCAGGCATTCACTCGCCGATACCCGGTCGTAATCACCCTTTACCTCATTTGTCGATTTCGTTTCCATATCGCTTTTCTTTAGGTTCAGACAAATACCATACGAAAAAGGCGTGAGAATACGTTAAATACCGGCATTGAGGTACAGCCAAGCACCCATCCACTCGATAGATAATTTCTCCCCACGCCGCTATCGCATACGCTTGACGCATATAGACACGACGATGAAGAAGAGAACTACCCATTATTTTGCGAGCGGATTAAAATTTGGCTGTTTTCAATGCCCCACCATAATGTGTTCCTTCCGTATGTAAATCGCCCGGCGGCACGCCGCCGGAGGATTCGATTGCAAATATAACGATTTCATTCGGGTATCGGCGACAACACGTGCGATTTTTAACAACCTTCCTGCCAAAGAACTACCCGCCGTCCTACAATTTCGGCCCCCGGGCGGGTTTGCGGGGCGCGACCTTCGGCTGCGCCTTCTTCTCCCTGGGCGGTTCGACGATCCGCAGTTTGAGTTTCTCCGTCTTACGGTCGTAACGCACCTCGCAGCAGTCAATCTCACCCGCAACCGACGTCCACACGTTGTTCACACGCACCGCGCCGCCCGAGTAGAGGGTCTTGTATTGTTCGTATTCGAGCGGCTGCCGCAATTTCGCGTCCACCTGACGGTGGAACGAGTAGATATTACGTCCCTTTGCTATTTCGTCGGGAACGTAAACCCGCAACTCGGGATGGGCGGCCTCGGCATAGAGGCACAGATCCGCCGTGCGAAGCTCCCTCGGAACCCACTGGATCATCCTCGGGTCGCCCCGCACGGCCGTATCGGCCACGAGCGGCGTGATGGCCCTCTGGGGAATGTCGTACAGCACCCCCGCATCCTTGCGAACGGCCTCCAACGCCACCTCCTCCGTTACAAGCCGGCGGTTCAGGTGCAGGACACTCATCAACCGGTGTATCTGCTGCGGGTCGTCCTGCTCGCGGAACACCTGCAAGACCAGGGCGGGGTCGCTCAACGCGCTGATAACCGAGAAATCGGTTTTGTCCTTCCCGTAGGTACGCTCGAAAGCCTCCCGGCTCATCTCCGGCGTCCGGGCTTCGCGGGGGACGCCTTTCAGGTTTTGCGGGTTCTCCCGCACTAGGCTCATGTATAGATCCGGGCTTTTCATGCTCTCGGGCAGGTGGGCGATGGCATAGGGACTGCGCCGTATGGCCTCCATGCACAACTCCGGCGTTTTCCACTTCTCGGGGACATATTGCAGGTAGCTCCCGTCGTGCCAGACGGCCCGGCGGCACATCTCCTCGTTCTTGGCGTGGTCGGGAAGGTTGTAGAACAGCTCCGGCTCCAGGGCGAAAATTTCCCGGGCCACCCTCGGCGTGAGGAACCAGGGGTTCATGTTCTCCAAAAAATCGAAGGTCTTATCGTAATTCGTGCAATAGAACCCCAACACTTTCAGGTGTATCTCCTCGAAGGGGATATAGCGGAGGACACGCAGGTCGTCGGTACGGGCCAACGCCCGGTTGCAGACCTCCGGCGTGAGCTGTTCGGGGTTGAAAAAGCGGATGGCCAGGGGATCGCGCTCCAGCGCCATCCCGCACAGACGGTCGGTTTTCAGATGTTTCGGAACGTACTCCAGTGCCAGGTAGTTCGAGGACACGGCGGCCTCGCAGACCCGTTCCGTGCGTAATTCCTCCGGCACTTCATGGAGCAGGATGCCGTCCCCGCTGACGGCACGCAGGCAGACTGCCTCCGTGCGCAGTTCCACCGGCACGAGCGAAAGGCAGGACGCGTCCATCCCCACGCCGTGAAGGGCCAGTTCCCCGGTCATGACCTCCGGGGCAATGGAGGCGAAAATCTCGAACTTGTCCACGAACGACATCCCGAATTTTTTCAGCCCTTCCAGGCATATATCGGGATACGGAATGTAAGGGAGTATCTTGTAATCGGCACTGTCCACCGCTTTCAACGCCGCACGGCATATTTGCGGCGTCCTCAATTCCCCGGGGACGGCCTCCAGCACCAGACCGTTGCGCTTCACGGCCGTCATGCACAGTTCGGGGGGCTTCAACCCCTCCGGAACGTAATACAGCGCGTAGCTGTTGCTATCGACGGCGGCACGGCACATTTTCGGTGTCTTCAGACGGTCAGGGACGAATTTCAGTGTTTCGCCCCGGTGGCCGGCCGCGGCAAGACAAAGTTCCGGCGTTTTCATCGCTTCGGGAACGAACTCGATGTTGAAAGCCGATTTCTTGATGGCGAAACGGCAGACTTCCGCCGTTTTCCGATCCTCGGGCAGCGTCTCGAAAAGGTTCTCGCGCCACGGGTTCTCGTACACCCCCGTATCGAGATAGGCTATATCTATTCTCTCTTGCTCTGTCATGGTTTTCAGTATTTATGGAAAGCGCCCGGGTGACGGGCGCTTCTCTTGGTTAGACATATTCCGTTATCGTTCCGTTTCCTCCGTCCCGTTCTCGCTCTGGAACGTGAAGGAGGTCTTCACGACCTGACCCGTGTTGTCCTCGACATAGACGTCGATGGTCTGCTGGTCATCGCTGCGCGATGTGTAATAGAGGCGGAACACCTCACGGTCGAGCGGATAGCGGTCGTTGGGCAGGAACACCGTACCGTCGTCCATCCTCAACTCACCGCGCCCGTCGGGCTGGAAATAGCGGATCGTGTAACGCGCGCCGTCATATCTCCCCTCCCGCACGAGCGTGCAGCGGATTTCAGCGGTTTCACCAACGGAGATTCGCTTCTGAACGGGCATCGTTTCCAGAGAGAACGTGTACGCCTGCTGTATATCCAGCCCGTTGTCGCAGGATGCGCATAAAAGACCCAGGGCGGCGATCCAGACCGCCAGGGCCAATATCTTTTTCATCTTTTTCATGTCGCTTGCAAGTTTAATGGATTATGAATTTCACGCCCAGGCCGAACTGCGCGTGGAAATGTCCCGTTGTAGTGCCCCATAGGATACGCTCACGCCCCGTCAGCGAGAGGATAATCCTGTCGGTCAGGTACGCATCGACCTCCAGCGTGACGGCCCCGCCATAGAGGAAACGGTCGCGGTGGCGGAGCGTAGAGCCGTCATAGAGCCGCCTTTCGCCCCGGTTCACACTCTCGTAACCGGCCAGCGCCGAGCCGCCGAGGTAGAAGAAAAAAGTCCTGGACGGGTCGGCGAGGAACTTGTAATAGTAACCGCCCTCGGCAGTGAACTGCGCCACAGGGATACGTTCCGACTTGTAGGGGTAATAACGGTTCAGGAACTCCGCGCCGAACACCCACTTGTCGGCATTCTTCGCGTAGCGGCTCATGGCCAGCCCGAACCAGTAGCCCGTTTCGCTGCGGCTGTCCCGGGTATAGAAGCCGTCGGTCATGCCTCCCCGTATTTCCAGCCCGCGCATGGCGGGCAGGGCACGCTGGGCGTGCGCCCCGTCCGAAAGGAGGAGGCATAACCCCAGCGTGAGAATGAATATCGCCCGTTTCATATCACTTTACCTTTAACTCGTTGATAACACGTGCGCGCACCAGGTCGGCATTCTCCACCGTGAAAGTCTGGTGTCGCCCGCCCTGCTGCTCGTGCAGTTCCACGACCAGCTGCTTGTCGTCGGCCAGCGTGAACTTCGGGAGCGTGAAGACCATGCGCTCGGTACGCTTGCCGCCGATGACCTGCACGTTGTTGTACGCCCGCACGGGCCATACGACCTGCTCCTGGATGGCCGTGCGTTTGGCCACCTTCTTGTCCGTAATCTTGAACGTCAGGTAGTCCACGTTGAAAGGCACGTTGGAGGAGTTTTTCAGTTGGAGGTGGAAATAAAGCAGGTCGTTATGCACGTAGATACCTTTGAGGAGGTATTGTACCCCGAAACGCTTGCAACCGATATGCTTGATCTCGCGGCGGTCATTCTTGTAAATGGACTGCATGATCAGTTTGACCAGCAGCGGAGATTCGCATCCCAACTCCTGCAAATAGATGTCCAGCGCATTATTGGGGCGGTTTACCGCCTCCCCGCCATGCAGGAAGTCCGCCATCTCGACCGACAGTTTCACCGGCTCGTCGGCATACTTGACATTGAAGCTGTAATAGGCCCCGTCCTCGGTAATGACCGAAAGGTTGCTCTCGCGCGAGAAATCACGCAGGGCCGCCTTTACACGCAGCACGTTTTCCGTGCCGTCGGCTTTCGCCGCCAGAAGATCCGAAGACCCCAGATCGACGTAACGGATGGCCGAGGGGAAAATCACATGAACGGTCTTGCTGAACGTCACCTCCAGCGCGTAGGGCGGGATAACCCGGTTGAAGGTCAGCGGACGGGTAAGACCGTCGTACAAATCGCCCGTGGAGGGCTTTTCCTGCGCGTGGGCAGCGAACATGCACCCGATAAAAGCGAGTGCCAGAAGAATCTTTTTCATACTCGATAATTTTTTGATTGTTGATAAAAATGGATTTTTTCAGTGGTGTACGGAAGTACGTCGTTTGTACCCTTATTGAAGGGGCGGGAGCAGCAGGACGCTGTAACCGGCCTTGAGCGTGACCTTGACCGAGCGCATCTTCTTGCTCACGTATTGCGACACGCCCTGGATGGCGCTGCGCCCCAGGTCGGAGAGCAGTTGCGAACCGGCATCGTCCGTGATCGTGATACTGCTGCCCATGCCCGCACCCATATTGGCGGCGATCTCCTTCACGGCATTGAGTTCTTCCGACCCCGGCACGGGAATACCCTCGTTGCCGTTCGTGTCATAGACCGACAGATCGACCGGAACGACCGCCCCGCCGTGCTGGACAGCGCTGACCTTGACCGTCAGCCGTTCGCCGTTGATCCTCGCCGCCCCCGTTACGGGCGTACCCGAGGGGATGAGCAGCTCTCCCGCCATCATCGGTTCCAGCAGCCGGAAAGTAACCTCCCCGCCATCGGTGAGCGTCACGGTTTGCTGCACGGCGGCACGGATACTGTTGCGCTCGGGCTCGCGAAGGTCGCTCCCCACCGTGTTGAAACCCCAGTTCCGGGGCTTGACGAACTCACGGGCGAAGACCGAATCGGGCAGCGGGGCGGCGAGCAGCGACACGATGTTACGGCGCACCTGGCGCACGGGCTGCACGGAAGCCTTGCCGGAAACGGAGGCTTTCTGACGCGGGGCTTCAGGGGCTTGACCGCCATTCATGTAGCGGGCGGCGATCTCGTAGGACTTCTCCAGCAGCGCCACCTGCTCCTCCTGGGCCGTTTTCTGCGCCTGCTGTTCTTCCAGGCGGCGTTCCAGTTCCTCGATGCGGGCCTGCATCTCGCGCTCTTCCCCCGTTTCACCGGCGGTGTCCTCGTAGAAACTGCCTAACTGGCGGTTGATGTCGGCATAGGCGGCACGGGAAGTCCGGAAAGCTCCCGACGAACCGCCGGCAGGGCCGGAAGACTTATCCGGCACGGCAGCGGGCATGACGGGCTCTTCCTCCTCGTCCTCCATCCCGAACGCGAAATCCTGCAAGGAGCGCATCTTTTCCCGCTCCCTGCGCCGCATCTCCTCCTGCACGTAGGCATCACGCTTGTCCGAGAGGATACCCTCCGATTCCGGGGTCGGCAGCTCCGTGTTGAAACCCGCCGAAGGCTCCTCCCGTTCTTTTTCGCCGGGGGAGAAGATCAGCCACATGCACCCGGCAAAGGCCAGGAAAAAGAGCGGGAAGACCACCATCTTCTTCCGCATCTGTATCTGCCGGGGCGTGAGTTCCTTTTTCCCCGCCTCCGGCTGTTTATTCTGTTTTTCGTTCGTCGTCATAATTGAAATCTTTTAGATGTTTTACACTGTCGGCCTCCTGCCGTTGTCTTAATTCCAGCTCCAGCCGCTCGATATGCCGTATCTGCATCCGTTCCCCGGCTCCCTTGCCGAAGCGGTAGATGGAAGACACGGTAAAGTAGAGCGACAAGACGGAAAAGAACAAGAGCAGCGTGAGGATCACGATAATCCGCTTATCGGGCGAGAGCGCCCCGCAAGCGCGGCGCAGGTGGTCTTCGACCCACTCCCCGAAAGCCTTTATTCTCTTCTTTGCCATAACCTTATCTTTTTAATGTACGTAAATCGCGGTTCTCCAGAATCTCGAATTTCTCCATGATGAAACCCTGCGGGTTATTGTCCGAACGCCCCGAGTTGATCAGCTCGCAGCGCGTGACCAGCGAACGCTCGGTGATGTTGCTCTCGCGGACAATCATTTGCCGGGCATAGGTCATGGCCCGGTAGGGATAGGCGTTGAAGTCGCACACCACGGAGTCCACCTCGATACGCTGGCTGATGTTCCCCGACACCACACGGTTGTAGTAACCTTTCTCCTGCATGTCCTGGTAATAGGCGAAGGCGCTCTTATCGACCAGGAACAGCGCGCGGTTGATGTTGCTCTCGATGGCCGCACGGTCGGGCGAGAGGGTGAAGAACAACTCGTGAAAACGCCGGATATGTTCGCGCGCCTCCACGGGGCGGTTCTGGCTCAAATCCTGCGAGAGCGCCAGCATCAGCGACTTGCCCCCGTCCAGGACGTAGATCTTCTCGCGCTGCTTTTCGGCGAAACGGAAGCTCGCGACCACGCTGAACACGGATACCAGCGCGCACAGGCAGAGGAACACGATACCGAAAAGCCGAATCTGCCTGAAACTTGTTTCGATGTTTTTTAATGACTTGAATTCCATTGTCCAAATTGTTATGAATGATTATTGTTACCTTGTGTTGCCAGGTTGCGCCCGTTGGGGGCACTGCCCGAAGCCGGGCCGCCAACGCCGCCGTTACCGGAGGAGGAACCGCCACCGCCGCGACGCCCGAACGTGCGGCCGATCATGTTGCCGGCGATACCGCCAGCGACACCCGTGGCGAATGCCCCGGCCTTGTTGATACCGCCCATAGCCCCGCCGGCTCCGCCCGACTGGATCACCCACTCGGCAACGGTGGGGATCGTGAAATAGCCTATGATACCTATAATCAAAAAGATAATATAGACACCGCTGCCGCTGTCGGGAATGTAGTTGGGGTCTTGCAGGGCCAGGACGTCCGCCTGGAGCATCAACGTCTGGATCTTGGCCAGCACCGCGGAGAACAGGTCGGCGATGGGAAGCCAAAGGTACACGCTGATATAGCGGGAAATCCAGCTCGCGAGCGTCGAGTGAAAGCCGTCGTAAATGGAGAGGGCGAACGACAAGGGCCCCAGAATCGACAGCACGACTAAAAAGAATGTCCGCAGCGTGTCGATAGTAAGCCCCGCGGCGTTGAACAACAACTCGAAGAAGTCCCGGACAAGCTGCCGGAAACCGGCCTTGATGTCGTACCACGTGCGTTCGGCCCACATGCTGATAATCTCGCCCAAATCCGTGATACCCATATCCGCAAGCCGTTGTTCATACACCTCGTCGTCCACTAACCAAGCCTTGCCCTCGCGCCTGCGGGCCTCGGCTTCCAAATCGTCCTTCTGTTGCTGGTATGCCTGCAAATCCAATGTCTGCCCCTCCAGTATGGCGTGCGTGCCCTGCACCACGGGCGACATCACGGCGTTGATCGTCCCCAGAACCACGGTGGGAAAGAACATCACGCACAAGCCGATGGCGAAAGGCCGCAGGAGCGGGAACACGTCGATAGGCTCCGCATTGGCCAGTGCCTTCCATACCCGGTAAGCCACGTAAAAGAGCGCACCCAGGCCGGCGATACCTTTCGCCACCCCGATCATGTCGCCGCATAGCGGCATCATCTCCTGATACAGGTTCCGGAGAACCTGGTGTAAATTGTCGAAATCCATGACTGCCTCCGTTTTCAGGTTACCAATATCTGTCGTTCGGGTTCCCGTAAAGTGCCAGCACCCGGTGCGCGTCGCCCTTTTCGCGGCTGCGGATGAAGGACACGGAGATGGTCTTGCGCGTGTAATAGCGCGTGAGGTTGCGGTACTCCAGCATCTTCGTGTAAACCTGATCCACCACGTCCATCCGCTCCTTGTCCGAGAGCGAGAGGCCGTTGCCGCCGGTTATGACCGTCTTGAGTTCCGTCACCAGCGCGCCGCCCTCCTCCAGCAGCCGGGCGTAACCCGCCGAGATCGCCGCCAGCTCGTCCACCGTGAAGTTCGGGTCTGAAACCATACGGTTGAATCCCGAGGTGTAGATTTCCGTGATCTCGCTGACCATTTCGAGTGTCAGCTTCACCTTCCGGGCATCCTTGATGATGTTATGCACCGATTTGAGGGCGTCGTAGTAAGCCTTGCTCTGGTTATAAATCTTGATACTCTCTTGCAGCGACTTGACCATGTTGGTCGCCGTGGTCGAGCTTTGAACCGCGCTCTTGATGTTCTGAACGAGGTTCGACGGGTCGATGACCGTCCACTGCGCTTTTGCCTGGTACGTGAAGCAAAGAAGCCCCACGAACAGCGTTAAAATCAATCGTTTCATCCTTTTCATTATTTAATTCGTGAATACTTGGGCGGTCATTCCGACGCCCGGTAATAATCCCCGTAGGCGGAGAGCTGGAGCACCTCGCGCCCCGCATCGTAGGCCAGGGCGACATACCCGTAGAGGTCGAAGTAACGGATACCTCCCCAATACTTCCTCACGGGACGGGAGAAGCGTGTCCCGTCCTTGTAGGACACCTCCACGTAAAAACCGCCGCCCCGGCGTCCCGGGTTGCGGTAGATGCGAACCCGGGGAGAACCCGAGCGGCTTTCCCACTCGCCAGCCACCTCGTACAGCGCGAAGTCCAAACGCGCCGCCGTGGGGTCTGATCCGATACACTTGCGATACATGGCCTGCCCTCCCTTTAACGTTTGCCCTCGGCGAGCTGCCTGATCGCCAGTTCCATATCACCGCCCAGCTCCCCGGCAAGCCGCTGTACCTCCACTTTCTCCGTTTCCTCGGTCGTGTAGGCCAGGTACTCCGGGACGCTGACCTCCGTGGCATAGACCGCCGACTGAACGCCGCCCAGACCGATCCAGACCTCCTTGTATTTACGGGAAGGGTCGTTGGACTGGTTGATCGAGAGAATCTGCGCCTTCTCCTTGTCGGTCAGCCCCAACAAGGACTGAATCGCGTCGAAACGGTTCATGAACTTGCGCTGGTCGAGCAGGATCTTGCAGTCCGAGTTGTTGATGATCGCCTCCTTGACCACCGGGCTGGAAATGATGTCCTCGACCTCCTGCGTCACAACGATGGCCTCACCGTAGTATTTGCGGACGGTTTTATACATATAACGCAGATATTCAGCCATATTGGCCGTAGAGAGCGCCTTCCAGGCCTCCTCGACGATGAGCTGTTTGCGTACCCCCTTGAGCCGTCTCATCTTGTTTATGAAAGCCTCCATGATGATGATGGTGACCACGGGAAAAAGCTCCTTGTTTTCCTTGATGGAATCCACCTCGAAGACCACGAAGCGCTTCGAGAGCAGGTCGATGTTGGCCCGGGAGTTCAGAAGGAAGTCGTAGCGTCCGCCCTTATAATACTGCCGCAGGGTGATGAGCATGTTGTCGATGTTGAAATCCTCGCGGCTGACCCGGATCTCCCGCTCCTCCAGCTCGCGGCGGTAGTCGTCCCGCAGGTACTCGTAGAAACTGTCAAAACACGGCACGATATTCCGGTCGGCGCGGATACGCTCGATATAGGCGTTCACGGCACTGCCCAGCTCGCCGCTCTCGGTCTTCGTGATCTTGTCGTCCTCGGTTTTCCAGAGTGTCAGCAGCAGCGTCTTGATGCTGTCCTTCTTCTCCACGTCGAAATAGTAGTCGTCGGTGTAGAACGGGTTGAAACTGATGGGATGTTCCTCGGTATAGGTAAAATACACGCCGTCCTCACCTTTGGTCTTACGCCGGATCAGCTCGCAAAGACCCTGGTAGCTGTTACCGGTATCCACCAGCACGACATGCGTGCCCTGCTCCCAGTATTGGCGGACTAAATGATTCATAAAGAATGACTTGCCTGACCCCGAGCCGCCTAACACGAATTTATTCCTGTTGGTAATGATCCCTTTTTTCATCGGTTCGTCCGAGATGTCCAGGTGCAGGGGCCTGCCGCTTATGCGGTCGCACAGCTTGATGCCGAAAGGACTGGACGAGGATTTATAGTTGGTTTCCTCCGTGAAGAAACAGACCGCGGGCTCGATGAACGTGTAGAACGATTCCTCGGCGGGGAAATCCCCCGCATTACCCGGCATACCCGCCCAGTAGAGCGTGGCGGCATCCACGGTGTTGTGGCGCGGGCGGCACTCCATCAGAGCGAGCTGGCTGCCCACATCATTGCGGATATGCCGGAGCTCCTGCACGTCGTCCGACCAGGCCAGCACGTTGAAATGGGCCCGGACGGATTGAAGACCGAACGAGTGCGCCTCGTTGAGATACTGGTCGATGTCGAGTAGGTCAGCCCCCTTACGGGAGCTTTCCCCTCTAAGAACCGTACGTGAGAGTTTCCCCTCATACGGCTCAAGCAATTCAAAACTTTTATTTGTAACTAAAAGCCGGCTCATAGTAACTTCCATTTATTTCTGTTAGTAATTCGGCTGCAATGGTCATGTATTAGGACTTTCGCCTTTCTACTGCTCCCTGTCATTTCAGTAATTTTCCAGGGAGTTTCCCGTGTGATGTGCTTGCCACACACAGGGCAACATTGCATTTGCTGATTCCACAGGCGATAGATATATTGCTTGCCGTCTAAGTGTGCAAGCATTCTTCGGGTCTTGTATTGATCGAAGAAATCTTTCCAATCGGCATCATATGGGTTGGCCTCACTGCGGATTTTGATATGTCGCTTTATTTTCGTATCCGACAATCTCACAAGAGTGTGGTATTTATCCACTTTCCTGTTTTCAAGCGGTACGGCAAAAGTCCAGCTTCTACCTCTTACAGTGTGATAATACTTGTTGGCAATCCATCGTTTACCTTTTTTGGGATGTCTTCTGCGAGACCATCGCCATAGTTTGTTGAAAATTTGTGCATCTGTTTTACGGAAAGTTTCCGATGCAGAACACCCCTTGTAGTAGTTCGCCCATCCTCTAATGACTGGGTTTAGCAATCGTATCAAAGATTGTTGCTTAGAAGACTTGTTCTTGTCCACTATTTCACGAACCTTATCTAAAAATCTCTTTCGACTCTTCTTGGATGGTTTTGTGATAAACTTGCCTTTATATTTTCTGATATTGAACCCAAGAAAATCAAACCCTTCTTCTATATGAGTTATCTTAGTCTTTTCTTCTGATAAGGTAAGCCCTCTTGCTTGAAGAAACTCAATGACTAATGGTTTAACATGGTTCTCCAACAACTCCTTACTCTCTCCTGTGATAATAAAATCATCCGCGTAGCGAACAAGATTTATCATAGGAGTATAGTAATTTTTCTTCGAGCGGTTTATCGGAAAGCTATCGGCAAGCAGTTTTTCCAGTCCGTCCAAAGTCATATTTGCAAGAGTTGGGGAGATGATGCCGCCTTGAGGAGTTCCCTCCTCTGTCGGAAAAAGTTGCTTGTTGAAAATAAATCCACTTTTCAACCATTTACGGAGCAAAACTTTATCCATAGGGATATTGTCAAGCAACCATTCATGACTGATATGGTCGAAACAACCTTTGATATCACCTTCTAAGATCCATTGTGGGGATGTCGTCCTTGCCAGGTCATTGAAGCATTGTTGAACGGCATCTGCCGTGCTCCTTTCTTTTCTGAAACCATAAGAATTGGCATCAGCCGTTGTTTCAGCTACGGGAGCCAGTGCCATCAGATACAATGCCTGCATAGCCCGGTCTTTCATAGTTGGTATACCCAATGGTCTTAATTTCCCGTTACTCTTTCTGATATGTACTCGTCTCAGAGGTTGGGGTGTATAACCTCTCCTTTTCAGTTCGGTTATTGCACACACTTTAGCATCTGGCGTTTTCCATGTTACCATATCGACGCCAGCCGTTTTACTCCCATTATTGGAAGTTACACGTCTTACCGCTAATGCTTTAGCGTAAAACGAGTGGGTCAGTGTCCACTGCAAGGCTTTGACCTTGTTGTGGCGACCCTCTTTTTGAGCCTTTACAATACGCGCTTGTAGCTTTTGAACCGCAGCTTCGCATTTGAGCCAATTTATACTGTCCCATTTGCTCTGCGTTTGGTCAGTCGATGCACACGATTTTTTAATTTCGTTCATTTGCTTTTCTCCTTTTAAAAGTTCTAAAAGTTTCTTGTAAAGAATCACCTACCGCAGAAGTCAGCCTGCTTTCGCAGCGGGATGATGTTTCAATCCCTATTCACCCCATTACAGGGTGGCATTCGCTTTTTCTGCAATCCTATACCCGCACTCCATTCGGCATTCCTTACGGTCTGCTTACCTGTCATTGGCAGGAGAAATACGGGCTTACTACGTTCCGTGCAAGTAACTTATAAGTGGGTTAGGTTCTGTCTATTACACCGGCAGTACTCTGTTCGTGTATTCCCAGAATGGAGAGGAATAACCGACTGCTTCCCTTTTGGGCTGAAGCCTATCAGTATCTTTGGCTTCTTCAACCTTACGACGTTTAGACGACAGTTCGCTTACGCTAACCATACCACCCAAGCCAAGCTCCCTGACTGTATGATACTAACAGCCATTGTCTTTCCCTCACGGTTCTGACTGCTCCTTTCGGAAGGGCTACCTTGTCTGGACAGCTTTGATACAGTATATTACTATTGGTGCATCTGTCCATAGGCTACCGTTGACGAAACAACGGGTTAAATCTAAGTTTAACAATTACTTACACAGCGACGTATCGCACCCACTCCTTGTTTATCTGGTTCCCGCGGGAGTAGCGGGAAAGGGACTGCATGTTACGCGCACGTTTCTCGAACATACGCAGGTTTTCGTCGCTGTCTTCCAGGAACACGTACTGGTTGTAAAGGTGGTCGCAGGAAAGCAGAAGCCCCACGGGGGCCGCGAACGAGAGCAGGCAGTCCGAACGGTCGGTGGAAAGACGCTCGTAACGGGTGTCCGTACCCACGCGCCCCGGCAGGTCTTCCGTGTCCGAGAGCGTGTGCAGGCACACCCGTTTGTTGCCCACGCGCAGAACCTCGGCCCCCAGCTCGATGTCCTGAAGAGAAGTCGTCTCCGAGAGCGAGAGGGAAAAGTACCGCTCCAGCAGGCCCGGACAATCCGCCGTACCCGTGATCTCGTCCCCCGTGAGGCGGACAAGGGCCAAGAAACCCGAATCGTTCAGAATACGCTCGAACTGTTCCGCCGCCTCCAGGAATTTTGTCGCCGATTCCCGGTTTACCTCTTTGGGAATGATGTTGCCCCGGCAGAGGGTCGAGAAGTCTGAACGCATGTGCATACGCTCCCTCGTCGTTTTCGTCAGGTAGAGGAAGCAGGCGTGGGTCAGGAACGGACGCTCGTTGAAATGCCGCTCGTAACTGCGGGAGAGGAAACTCATGTCCCCCTCGCCCGTGGCCGGGCGGTAACGCTCGCGGATGAACCAGTCCTGCTTGTGTACCACGCTGTATTCGGGCAAGACCTTCAGGGCCTTGCACCAGGCGGCGTGGATCGCCTCGTACTCGGCGGACGTGACGGTGAACAGCTCCGGGAGTTCGACCCGATAGACGACCGTTATGTCCGCGTCCTTGCTGATGATACAACCGCCTTCCACGGCCAGGAGCGGGAACTTGCTTTCCAGCGTGGTGGCTTTCAAGAGGTTTCTCATACGCGGCCCCCCTTTCTTTTCAGCAACCGGCGCAGGGACTTGCGGTTGAGCAGGTAGCGGGGATGCCGGCGCGCGGCGAGCAGCTTCATCAGCCCGTGTTCCCCGTAACGGGTGTTCAGGCGGAAGGTAAGCCAGACCAGCACCGAAGCCGCCGCAACGCCGAAAGCGATACATACCCACTGATCGACCCCTGCCATGTAGAGGATGACGAACACCACGAAGACGGCCAGCAGGCCGCCCGCGAAGATGAAGAGGTACTGCGCCTTCAGGCCCCGGAACTCCACGCTCTTGCCGATTCCCTTGTTGATTCCATATTCCATAATTATTTGCATGACAGGTTGGACTACAAGAAGAAAGAGCGTAGGATCGTCGCGGCGACAATCAGGAAAATACACGCGCCGAACCAGCTCGCGGCGGTCTTCGACGTGTCGGGGTCGCCGCTCGAAAACTTGTTATAGACCTTGATGCCCCCGATAAGGCCGACCACAGCCCCAATCGCGTAGATGAGCTTCGTGTCGAGTAGGTCAGCCCCATTGCTGGGGCTTTCCCCTCTAAGAACCGTGCATGAGAGTTTTCCCTCACACGGCTCAAGCAACGCATTGCCATTCTTACTGAAGGAATAGTTCTGCCTCATTTCCT